>OFDC01000462.1_pt1 | contig 30788 bp, 32 predicted proteins | sample 1520941 | NCBI WGS metagenome assembly OFDC01 (sample SAMEA94258168, study PRJEB24077) | hot springs metagenome | biome: Aquatic biome; feature: Water | place: India | collected 2012-12-06 | depth 5 m | reverse complement strand
CTCGGACAACCCGAACACCACGGTCGAGGTCAACAAATACATCTGGCAGGCCAGCCTTGAGGTGCTGAACTTCCTGCCCATCGAATCGGTCGACCCGTTCACGGGTGTGATCGTGACGGGGTATGGGCGGCCTCCGGGCGGGGGTCGGGCCTATCGCGCGACGATCTATGTGCAGGACCCCGCACTGGATGCGCGCAGCCTGAAGGTGGCGCTGCAGGGCCAGGGCGGCGGGTCGGTGGCTCCGGAAACCGTGCGGGCGATCGAGGATGCGATCCTGACCCGGGCGCGGCAGCTGCGGGTGCGCGACAGCAAGCTTTAAGCGTTCGGCGGGGATGTAACAGCGGGGAGGGGTGGACCTTTCCCGTTACACAGGTGTAATTCCGCGCGGACTTCCGCACGAGGACCCTGATGTCGCGCTATGACCCCGCAGTGATCGAACCGAAATGGCAGGCCGCCTGGGATGCGGCAGGGGCGTTCACGGCGCGTCGGGACCCGGCAAAGCCCAAGTACTACGTGCTGGAGATGTTCCCCTATCCGTCGGGGCGCATCCACATGGGGCATGTGCGCAACTACACGATGGGCGACGTGGTGGCGCGGCACAAGGCGGCCTGCGGGTATTCGGTCCTGCATCCGATGGGCTGGGACGCCTTCGGGATGCCGGCCGAGAACGCGGCGATGGAACGCGGCGGGCATCCGAAGGACTGGACCTACGGCAACATCGCGGACATGAAGGCCCAGATGAAGCCGCTGGGCCTGTCGATCGACTGGAGCCGGGAGTTTGCGACCTGCGATCCGGAGTATTACGGCCAGCAGCAGGCCCTGTTCATCGACATGCTGGCGGCGGGGCTGATCACCCGGAAGGCCGCCGTGGTGAACTGGGACCCGGTCGACATGACGGTTCTGGCGAACGAGCAGGTGATCGACGGCAAGGGCTGGCGGTCGGGGGCTGCGGTGGAACGGCGCGAGCTGGTGCAGTGGTTCTTCAAGATTTCGGACTATTCGGAAGAACTGTTGTCGGCGCTGGACGGGCTGGGGAACTGGCCCGAGAAGGTGCGCCTGATGCAGGCGAACTGGATCGGGAAGTCTCGCGGTCTGCAGTTTGCGTTTGAAACCGTGGGGGCTCCGGCGGGGTTCGAGAAGCTGGAGGTCTACACGACCCGGCCAGATACGCTGATGGGGGCGTCGTTTGCGGCGATTTCCCCCGATCATCCGCTGGCCAAAGCGCTGGAGGCGGACCCGAAGGTGGCCGAGTTCGTGGCGCGGGCGCGGCGCGGGGGGACTTCGGCCGAAGAGATCGAGACGGCCGAGAAGATCGGGTACGACACGGGGATTCGCGTCAGGCATCCGCTGGACCCGACGTGGGAACTGCCGGTCTGGATCGCGAACTTCATCCTGATGGACTATGGCACAGGCGCGATCTTCGGCTGCCCGGCGCATGACCAGCGGGACTTTGAATTCGCGACGAAATACGCGCTGCCGATCAAGCCGGTGTTCAGCGCGGATGGCTCGGACGCCGCCTTGGCCGAGGCCTTCGTGCCGATGAAATCGGAACGCGTCCACTATATCCGCGGCTTTGCCGGGGCCACGGTGCAGACCGGGGATGAGGGCGTGGCGGCGGCCATCGCTCATGCGGAAGCGAACGGCTATGGCCAGGGCGTCACCAAGTACCGCCTGCGCGACTGGGGCCTGAGCCGCCAGCGCTATTGGGGTTGTCCGATTCCAGTCGTCCACTGCGCCAAATGCGGCGTGGTGCCGGAGAGGAAGGAAAACCTGCCGGTCGAGCTGCCGTATGACGTGAGTTTCGACAAACCGGGCAATCCGCTGGACCGCCACCCGACCTGGCGCGACTGCGCTTGCCCGAAATGCGGCGCGCCCGCCAAGCGCGAGACGGACACGATGGACACCTTCGTCGATTCGTCCTGGTACTACGCGCGCTTCACCAGCCCCCATGCGACGACGCCCACTGTCGCGGAAGATGCCGCCTACTGGATGAACGTCGACCAGTATATCGGCGGGATCGAACACGCGATCCTGCACCTCCTCTACTCCCGCTTCTTCGCCCGGGCGATGCACAAGACCGGCCACCTGCCGCAAAAGGCCGTGGAGCCGTTCAATGCCCTCTTCACCCAAGGCATGGTGACGCACGAGATCTACAAATCCACCGACGCCCAGGGCCGCCCGGTCTATCACCTGCCCGAGGACGTGCTGCGCTTTAACATCGGGAACGAGCCGGTGGCCTTCCTCAAGGCCGACCACCTGACCGACCTGTCCGAGTTGAGCGAAGACCAGCTGAAATCGGTCCTGGAAGAGGCGGCGGGAACGGCGATCGAGATCATCCCTTCGGCCAAGATGTCGAAGTCGAAGAAGAACGTCGTCGACCCGATGCACATCATCGCGTCCTTCGGAGCCGACACCGCGCGCTGGTTCGTGATGTCGGACAGCCCGCCCGAGCGCGATGTGGAATGGACGAGCGCCGGGGCCGAGGCCGCGTTCAAGCACCTGAACCGCGTCTGGGCCCTGTCGGCACGGATCGCCGAGATGCCGGCCGACCATGCCGGTCAGGGCGACGCCGATCTCGCGAAGGCCACCGCACGGGCCATCGACGATGTGTCGAGGGGGATCGAGGGCTTTGCCTTCAACAAGGCCATCGCCAGCCTTTACGCCTTCACCAACACGCTGAGCCGGGCCAATGCCTCGACCACGGCCATGCGCGAGGCGATGCGGACCCTCGCCAAGCTGATGTCGCCGATGACGCCGCACCTGGCCGAAGAGATTTGGGCCGTGCAGGGCGGCACGGGTCTGTGCGCTGAAGCCGCCTGGCCCAAGGCCGATCCTGCGCTGCTGGTCGACGATACCGTCACTCTGCCGATCCAGATCAACGGCAAGCGGCGGGCGGAAGTCAGCGTGCCGAAAGACATGGCTGCGTCCGAGGTTGAAAAGCTGGCGCTGGCAGATGAGGATGTGGTCAGGTTCCTTGCCGGGCAGCCGGTAAAGAAGATCATCGTCGTCCCGGGCCGCATTATCAATGTCGTCGTCTAGGCCTAGCCCCCCCACCCTAACCCTCCCCCACGCAGGGGGGAGGGAACCTGTCGCGCTTGTCAACACACCCACCGCTTCGGGTGAAGCGCCTCCCTCCCCCCGCGTGGGGGAGGGATGGGGTGGGGGGGCTCCGGCCAACAACCCGACCAGACGCTTCGTCCTTTTCGCGCCCCTGGCCCTTGCCGCCTGCGGGTTCACCCCGGCGCTGGCCCCCGAAGGTCCGGCCTCGCGCCTGCTTGGCACCGTCTATGTCCAGGATCCGACCGACAAGGCGGGCTTCGATCTGGTGGAACGGCTGGAAGAACGGCTCGGCCGCCCGGAAAACCCGCGCTATGACCTGGCCTACACCATCACGACGGAAACGGTGGGCGTGGGGTTCACCACCGACAACCAGATCACCCGCTACAACCTGAAAGGCGTGATCGACTACACCTTGACCGACCGCGGCACGGGCGCGCGGGTGACGGGCGGGCGGGTGCAGAACTTTACTGCCTATGCCGCCACGGGTTCAACCGTCGCGGGCCTTGCCGCCGAGGAAGACGCCGCGCTCCGCCTGATGCGCATCCTGGCCGACCAGATCGTCGCGCGGCTGATCGCGGCTTCGGCCAGCCTGCCATGATCCTGAAAGGGGTCGAGGCGGCGCGCTATTGCGCCAAACCCGATCCGGCCCGCGCGGGGCTGCTGATCTTTGGCGCCGACGCGATGCGGGTGGCCCTGAAGCGGCAAGAGGCCATTGCCGCGCTGGTCGGACCCGAGGGTGAGGCCGAGATGCGCCTGACGCGGATGTCGGGGGGCGACCTGCGCAAGGATGGCAGCCTGCTTCTGGATGCGATCAAGGCGGTGGGATTCTTTCCTGGGCCAAGGGTGGCCTTCGTGGAGGACGCAACCGATGGTCTGGCCGAAGTGATCGGCGTGTCCCTGGCCGAATGGAAGCCGGGCGACGCGGTGATCGTGGTCACGGGTGGGGGACTGACGGGGAAGTCGGCGCTGAAGACGCTGTTCGAAAAGCATCCCCATGCCGTCAGCATCGGCCTCTACGACGACCCGCCCAGCCGGGAAGAGATCGAGGATGCGCTGAAGAAGGCGGGTTTGCAGACCATCGAGCGTGAGGCGATGACCGACCTGAACACCTTGGCGCGGTCACTGGACCCCGGCGATTTCCGGCAGACGCTGGAGAAGATCGCGCTCTACAAGTATGGCGACCCCTCTCCCCTGACCCCCGAGGACGTGGCCGCGATGGCTCCCGCCACCATCGAGGCCGAGGTCGATGACCTGATCGACGCGGTGGCCGAAGCGAAATCTGCCGCCATCGGCCCCCTTTTCCGGCGGCTGGAGGGTCAGGGTGTCTTGCCGGTGACGATCTGCATCGGTGCGCTGCGGCACTTCCGCATCCTGCATGCCGCCGCGACCGATCCGGGCGGGCCCGGCGCGGGCATCCAGAAGGCGCGGGTGAACTTCAAGCAGAAGGACGCGATGGGTCGGCAGGCGGGGCAATGGGGCACGCGGGCGCTGGAGGGCGCGGTGGCGATCCTGTTGGAAACCGACCTGACGCTGCGATCTGCCAGCCGCGCCCCCGGCATGGCGCTGATGGAACGCGCGCTGATCCGCATCGCGATGTCGCGGCGATGAGCGGGGTCTTTTCGCAGCTGAACGCCGATTGCGCCGCCCTTGGCACGCGGCTGTTCACCGTCACCCGGCTGGAGGAGGACCGGGCGCTGTTCGCGCGGGTCTACACCTCGCATCCGGTGGAATACCCGGTCTCGGGGACGAAACCGATGGAAAGGGACGGCTGGTACGACCATACCATTGCCGGGCAGCAGACTTTCGTGGCGAACACCCCGCCCGAGTTCGCGAAGTATTTCTTCGACCACGCGCTGATCGTCTCTTTGGGCCTTGGGTCCTGCATCAACGTGCCGGTGGTGGACGGCGGACGGGTCCTGGGGACGGTGAACATCCTGGCCGAGGCGGGGCATTTCACGGCAGAACGGCTTGCCGCCTATGAGGCGCTGGTGGCCGATGCTTCGCCCGCACTGGCAGAGGCGCTGCGCTGATGGCGAAGGAACTGACCCCAGTCGAGGCGTTCCTGGTGCCGCTCGCGCGGATCACGCGGAAATGGCGCGACATCGAAGGGCTGGTGTTCTGGGGCGGCGAGGGCTGGGGCGACAGCCCGTCCGAGGCGCTGGAGGCCGAAGAGGTGGTGTTTTACGCCGAGGGGCTGCTTCTGGACGGGTTTCACATGGACTGGACGCTGGTGGCCGAAGGCGAGGCGCCGGATCACCTGAGGCTCTGCTTCTGGCAGGACGGGGGACCGCCGCCCGCGCTGCGCCCGGGCTGGACGGCGCTGGAAACCGGGCGGTGGACGGCCGCTTAGGCGCGCGACAGGATCAGCCCGGCCATCACCAACCCTGCGGCGGCGATCCGGGTGGGCGTGATCTCGCGCACGGCAACCCCCAGCGCGCCGGTCGCGTCGATGACCATCGCGGCGGTCATCTGGCCCAGGATCAGCGCCGAGACGAGGGTCAGCACGCCAAGATGCGTGACCCCCCAGACCGCGGAAAGGACATACCAGGCACCGAGGCAGCCACCGACCAGCATCCAGCCGGGGACCTGCGGCAGTTTCAGGAAAGCGCCGCCCTGCCCCTGCGCCACGGCGATGATCAGAAGGACGACAAAGCCCACGCCGAAGGACAGGGCAGCGGCGGGGACCGGGCCGCCAAGCTCTCGCGCGAGGGCGGCGTTGACCGGGGCTTGCAGGGCGATGGCGACGCCGCCCAGCACGACGGCCAACAATATCCAGAACATTCCCGCCTCCGTTTCGTTTTCCGCAACAAAGCCACAGCCGCTGCCGCGCTGCAAGACTTGCCAGAGGGCTATCTATCAGGCAGATAATACATCTGGCCCTATCGCGGTTTCCGATGGCATTCACTCTGCGCCAGTTGCAGTTCTTCGTCGCCGCCGCCGAGGCCGGGTCGGTGTCCGGCGCGGCGCGGGCGCTGTCGATCAGCCAGTCCTCGGTCACCGAGGCGATCAAGGGGCTGGAGGATGACCTGGGCGTCGGCCTTTTCGACCGGCAGGCACGGGGCATCCTCTTGACGCACAAGGGATCGGCCTTCCTGCGCCACGCGCGGCAGATCCTGGCCGACGTCGCGACCGCGCGGACGACCTTCCAGACCGAGGCCGAGACGGCAAAGGGCCGGTTGTCGCTGGGGGTGACGAGTCTGGTCGCGGGCTATGTGCTGTCCGACATCCTGCAACGCTATCGCCGGGCCTTCCCGCAGGTCGACCTGAACGTGATCGAAGACACCGGCGAATACCTGCAGCACCTTCTCATCGGCGGAGAGCTGGACGTGGCGGTCCTGCTGACCTCATCCGTCCACGACCGCATGGCGCTGAATGTGGAGACGCTGCTGGTCTCGCCCTATCGCCTCTGGCTGCCGCTGGGACATCCGCTGGCGCAGCAGGAAAGCATTGCGCTGGAAGAACTTGCGGGGTCGCCGCTGATCCAGCTGATGGTCGACGAGATCGAGGAATCGACCCGCCGCCTGACCGCCGCCCTGCCGGTGAAACCGCAGATCGCCTTCCGCACCCGTAGCGTCGAGGCCGTACGCAGCCTTGTCGCCACCGGCGCGGGCCTTGCGATCCTGCCAAGCCTTGTCTACCGGCCCTGGAGCCTGGAAGGCGACAGGATCGAGATCCGCGATGTCTCGGGCGACCTGCCGTCGGTGCAGGTGGGCCTTGCCTGGCGCAAGGGCGCGCCGCTGACCGGCCCCGCGTCAAACTTCATCCGGTCGGCGCAAAGCACGGCGGTGCTGCGCCCGGGCTGAGACACGGCCCCTCAAGCCGCCCTTGGCAGAAGCTCGACCCCGGCGACACGGGCAAGATGCTCCATCCGGCGCTTGAACTCGGGCAGGAAGCCATGCGCGCGCGAGAACGTCCAGGCGGCCCGGGCCGCCCGGGACACCGCTGCCGGGTTGCGCGAAACCTCGGCAATCCGGTCGGCAAGGAGAAGCGGGCGCCCCAGTGGCGCGTCCCACCCGGCCTTTGCCGCCTCATTCAGGCCCTGCCACATCCGGTTGTCATAGCTTGCGATGGCGACGCCGCAGCCCATCGCCTCGACATAGGTGCAGGACGGGTCGGATTGCCGGTGGCAGCCAAGGAAGATGTCGGCCTGCGTCCGGGTGAAGGGCACCAGCACCCTGTCGAAATCGACCGCCCCGTGCAGGCGAATGCGGTCCGGGTCTGGCAACGACGCACGACCGGCAGCGATCTCGCGCTCAAGCGCACCGGTGCCGAAGACGTCCAGCGTGAAGTCAACGCCCAGATCGGACAGCCGCCGTGCCACGGGCACCAGGTCCTGCGCGCCTTTCATCGTCTCAAGCCGCCCGGAAAAGACCAGCCGCAGCGGACCGCCCTGAGCAAGCCTTGCCTCGCGCGCGGCCATTTCGGCTTCGGTCGCGAAAAGCTCGGGGGTCATCCGGCCGTCCAGATACAGTAGGTTGTCCGGACACAGCGGGCCGTAAAGTTCGTGCGCCGGATAGCCGTTCGCCTGAAGCGCATCGGCCGCCTGGAACGCGCGCACCCGCCGCTGTTCCTGCAGTTTCAGCCAGATGGCCCCCTTCAGCCGGGACAGCGTTCCCCGGTCGCGATCCAGGTTCAGGATCTGCCGCCGGGTTTCGTGGGTGTATTCGATGACATAGACGATCTTCTGCCCGGGCTGCAGATGATCGGTCAGGCCAAGACAGTGGAAGTCGTCGGCACCGGCATAGATCAGGTCGTGGCCGGTCAGATGGCGGGCCGTCAGCTCTTCCTCCGGGTCGATCAGCACCAGGTCGAAGGGCAGTTCCGCCCGGTCATAGTCGCGGCCGAACGGAATGGCAGGGCCGCCCCGCCGCAACAGGACCGTGATCCGGTTCGGCCAGTAAGCCTGCTGAACGCGCATCCCTTCGACGAACTTCACGTCCAGGCGCAGTTTCGCTCCGGTCTCGATCACCGGTGCCGGGGCGATCATCAGCATGCTCGACATTCGTATCCACCTGTTGCCGTCCTGCAGTTAAGAGCGATCTGCGCTGCCACAAGACGGGGAATTCGAAACAATGTCTCCCCTGCAAGCATCGGTAAAGCCGATATGTGGCTTCAGTTTTTTGTCATTGTGAAAGTTTGAAGGCACCATAGGCTTTGCCCAAGTCCGCTGGAACGGACCCTCTGCGCATGCAAGAGACACAGCAACGGGAGCTTGCCATGAACCGCCTACGACTGTTGGGAACCACGACGCTTGCCCTATTGACCGGCCTTTCGCCCGCCCTGGCCCAGGTGACCGAGATCGGTGCTCCGGAAGGCCAGGTGAACATCGTCGCCTGGCCGGGTTATATCGAGCGCGGCGAGACGGATAAGGCCTTCGACTGGGTGACGAAGTTCGAGGCCGCCTCGGGCTGCAAGGTCAACGTCAAGACCGCGAACACCAGTGACGAGATGGTCGCGCTGATGAACGAGGGCGGGTTCGACCTGGTGACGGCCTCGGGCGACGCGTCCCTGCGCCTGGTGGCCGGTGACCGGGTCCAGCCGATCAACATCGACCTGATCCCGTCCTGGTCCACCGTCGATGACCGCCTGAAAGACGCGCCCTGGCACACGGTCGACGGCGTCCATTACGGCGTGCCCTACATGTGGGGGCCGAACGTCCTGATGTACAACACCGAGGTGTTCAAGGAGCCGCCGACCTCGTGGAACGTGGTGTTCGAGGAAATGACCCTGCCCGACGGCAAGTCGAACAAGGGGCGCGTCCAGGCCTATGACGGCCCGATCCATGTGGCCGATGCCGCGCAATACCTGATGTTCCACAAGCCGGAACTGGGCATCACCTCACCCTATGAGCTGAACGAAGACCAGTACAAGGCGGCGCTCGACCTGCTGCGCCAGCAGCGTGACCTGACCAGCCGTTACTGGCACGATGCCTTCATCCAGATGGATGACTTCAAGAACGAAGGCGTGGTGGCTTCGGGGTCCTGGCCGTTCCAGGTGAACCTGTTGAAGTCCGAGGGCCTGCCGATTGCCTCGACCATCCCGCAGGAAGGGGCGACCGGCTGGGCCGACACCACGATGATGGCGGCGGATGCGGCCAACCCGAACTGCTCCTATCTGTGGATGGAACACACCCTGTCCTCGAACCTGCAGTCGGACCTGTCGGTCTGGTTCGGTGCCAACCCCTCGGTCCCCGCCGCCTGCACCGACGGGCGCGGGATGGCCACGGCGGAAAGCTGCGCGGCGAACGGGATGGACGATTTCGACAAGATCCGCTTCTGGACCACGCCGGTGTCGAACTGCAGCCAGGGCGATGGTGCCTGCGTGCCCTATTACCGCTGGGTGTCGGACTACATCGGCGTGATCGGCGGGCGCTGATCTTCTGACCGGGGGTGGGCGGATCGCCCACCCTACATTCCCTTGCCAGCGGTGCGCTGTAGCGCACCCTACGGATGTCCCATGGTCGCAGCTGTCGAATTCTCCAATGTCTCCCGCCACTTCGGCCCCGCCTCTGCACCAGTCCGGGCCGTTGACGGCGTCGACCTGACCATCGCCGAGGGGTCGTTCTTCGCGATGCTCGGGCCGTCGGGATCGGGCAAGACGACCTGCCTGCGGCTGATCTCGGGCTTTGAAAAGCCGACGGGCGGGCAGATCCGCATCTTCGGCGATGACGTGTCGCAGACGCCGCCGCACCTGCGCAACGTGAACACGGTGTTCCAGGACTATGCGCTGTTCCCGCACCTGAACGTGCGTGACAACGTGGCCTACGGGCTGATGGTCAAGGGCATGGCCCGGGGTCCGCGCCTGCGCCGCGCCGAGGAAATGCTGTCCCTGGTCAAGCTGGACGACTACGGCGACCGCAAGCCCGCGCAGCTGTCCGGCGGGCAGCGGCAGCGGGTGGCGCTCGCGCGCGCGCTGGTGAACGAGCCGCGCGTGCTCCTGCTGGACGAACCGCTGGGTGCCCTGGACCTCAAGCTGCGCGAGGCGATGCAGGATGAGCTGAAGGCCTTGCAGCACAAGCTGGGCCTGACCTTCGTCTTCGTGACCCACGACCAGCACGAGGCCCTGTCGATGGCCGACAGCCTGGCCGTGTTCAACGAAGGCCGCATCGCCCAGATCGGCACCCCTCAGGACATCTATGACCGTCCCGCGACACAGTTCGTGGCGGACTTCGTCGGCTCCTCCAACGTCCTGCCCCCCGATCTGACCCGCGCTCTGGGTGGCCCCGCGCAATGGGCAAGCTTGCGCCCCGAGGCCACGCGCCTTGCCGCCACCGGCCCGGTCCAGGGCACCGTCACCGCGCTGCGCTACCTCGGCTCCGGCACCCGCGTGGTGATCGACGCCGACGGCACTGAGATCGCCGCCCTGGTCCCTGCCGGCCAGCCCGTTCCCGCAGAAGGCACCACCACCGCCATCGCCTTCGAGCCTTCGGCGCTGCACCTGATGGGAGCGACCTGATGCGCCGTCTCCAGGACGCCCTGTCGCAGGGGGCGCTGCCCCCCGCCTTCGGCTCCCCCCGGGATATTTCCTGCAAAGATGAAAGTCTGGGAAAAGTCGCGGCCTTTCATCTTTGCACAAATATCCCCGCCGGAGGCTCCGCCGCCGCCCACCCGCGCCACGCCGCAGGACCGGGCGCCCAAAATTCTTCCTTCAAGAATTTTCCCCCGTCAGAGGCGCGCCGATGACCGCCCCCGCGATCCTGCCCGCCAAGGGCCTGGCCGACCGGCTGACCGGCACCTTCTGGAGCCGCCCGCGCCTCTTCCTCCTTCTCCTGATCACCCCGCCGCTCCTCTGGCTGGGCGTGGTGTACCTGGGCTCCCTCGCCGCTCTCCTCCTCCAGTCCTTCTACTCGATCGACGAATTCTCGGGCGTGGTGAAGGAAGAGTTCACGCTGAAGACCTATGCCGAGCTGTTCCGGGCGCAGAATCTGGACATCATCATCCGCACCGTGGTGATGGCGACGCTGGTGACGCTGGCCTGCGCCGTTCTCGCCTTTCCCATCGCCTACTACGCCGCCCGCTATGCCAAGGGGCCGTGGAAGGCAGCCTTCTACCTCGGCGTCATGCTGCCCCTGTGGTCGTCCTATCTGGTCAAGGTCTATGCCTGGAAGCTGATCCTGGCGAAGGAGGGCATCCTGGGCTGGGCCGCCGAAGGCACCGGCACAAGCTTCGTCATCGACGGCATCCTGTCGATTCCGGGCCTCGAAGGCTCTTCGCTCTCCACCTCGCCCTTCGGGACCTTCCTTGTCTTCGTCTACATCTGGCTGCCCTACATGATCCTGCCGATGCAGGCCGCCCTCGAACGCGTCCCCAACTCCATGCTCGAAGCCTCCGCCGACTTGGGCGCCACGCAAAGCCAGACCTTCCGCACAGTAATCCTTCCGCTCGCGCTGCCCGGAGTCATCGCCGGGTCGATCTTCACCTTCTCGCTGACTTTGGGCGACTACATCATCCCGCAGATCATCGGGGATTCGTCGCGCTTCATCGGCCTGACCGTCTACCAGCTGCAAGGCACGGCCGGGAACACGCCACTGGCCGCCGCCTTCGCCGTGGTCCCGATCCTGATCATGGTCATCTACCTGTCACTCGCCAAACGCGCGGGGGCCTTCGATGCGCTCTGACGCCACATGGGGCCTGAAACTGGCGGCGCTCGGGGGGCTTCTCTTCCTTCACCTGCCCATCCTCCTCATCTTCCTCTACGCTTTCACGACCGAGGAACGCAGCTACGCCTTCCCGCCCCCCGGCCTGACCACCGAATGGTTCGCCGTCGCCTGGAACCGTGAGGATATCTGGCCGCCCCTTTGGCTTTCGCTGCAGGTCGCCGCCATTGCCACGGTCCTCGCCATGATCCTCGGCACCCTCGCCGCCGCCGCCATGGCGCGGGCAAGCTTCTTCGGGCGCGACCAGGTCAGCCTCCTGATCCTCCTCCCCATCGCGCTGCCCGGCGTCATCACCGGCATGTCGCTGCGGTCGGCCTTCGGGATTCTGGACATCCCGTTCAGCACCTGGACCATCGTCCTTGGCCACGCGACCTTCTGCATCGTCATCGTCTACAACAACGCCATCGCCCGGATGCGGCGGCTGTCCGGGGGCATCCTGGAGGCCTCCGCCGACCTGGGCGCCAACGCCTTCCAGACCTTTCGCTATGTGCTGCTGCCGAACCTCGGCAGCGCCCTTCTGGCAGGCGGGATGCTCGCCTTTGCCCTCAGCTTCGACGAGGTCATCGTCACCACCTTCACCGCAGGCCAGCAAAGCACCCTGCCGATATGGATGCTGAACGAGCTTGTCCGCCCGCGCCAGCGCCCCGTCACCAATGTCGTCGCCATCGTGGTCTTCGCCGCCACCTTCGTGCCGATCCTCATCGCCTACACCCTCACCCGCGGCGGGTCCGAGACCGCCGGCATGGGCAAATAACGGAGGAATTCCCATGACGATCCAGACCAAATTCCTGATCGGGTCCGCCTTCGAGGCCGGGCAAGAGGCCGCCGAACATATCCTCAACCCGCGCACCGGCGGGCTGATCCTGGAACTGCCGGAAGCCTCGACTGCGCAGGTCGACCGGGCGGTGGCTGCGGCGCGCAAGGCGTTCGAGGGCTGGTCGCGCACGACGCCCGCCGAACGCTCGGCGGCCCTCCTGACCATCGCCGACCGGATCGAGGCGGAGGCGGATGCCTTTGCGGCGCTGGAGGCCTTGAACTGCGGCAAGCCGATCAATGCCGCGCGGAATGACGAAATCCCGGCCATCGTGGACTGCTTCCGCTATTTCGCGGGCGCGGTGCGCTGCATGACGGGGACGGTGGCCGGGGAGTATCTCTCGGGCCATACCTCGATGATCCGGCGCGACCCGGTGGGGGTAGTGGCGTCGATTGCGCCCTGGAACTATCCGCTGATGATGATGGCCTGGAAGCTGGGGCCGGCCATCGGGGGCGGGAATACGGTGGTGTTCAAGCCCTCCGAGCAGACGCCCCTGACCGCGCTGAAGCTGGCGCAGATTTTGGCCGATGTGCTGCCCGAAGGTGTGGTCAACGTCATCGCGGGTCGGGGTCAGACGGTGGGCAGTTACCTGATCAACCATCCGCAGGTGGACATGATCTCGCTGACCGGCGACGTGGCGACGGGGAAGAAGATGCTGGACGCCGCCGCGAAGACCGTGAAGCGCACCCATCTGGAACTGGGCGGAAAGGCGCCCGTCGTGGTCTTCGATGACGCCGATGTGGACGCGGTGGTCGAGGGCCTGCGCGCCTTCAGCTTCTACAACGCCGGACAGGACTGCACTGCCGCCTGCCGGGTCTATGCCGGGAAGAAGATCTACGACACCCTCGTCGCGGACCTCACCTCGGCGGCGTCGTCCATCGTTCTGGGGGCGGAGGACGACGCCACCAATGAAATCGGCCCGCTGATTTCGCAGCGCCAGCGCGACAGGGTGGCCAGCTTCGTCAACCGCGCGAGGGAGCTGAACCATGTGCAGGTGACAACGGGCGGCGAGGCGATGGAGCAGGGCTTCTACTACAAGCCCACCGTCGTCGCCGGGGCCAAGCAGGACGACGAGATCGTGAGGCGCGAGGTCTTCGGGCCGGTCGTCTCGGTCACGCCGTTCTCGGACGTCGAGGACGCGGTGACCTGGGCCAACGACAGCGACTACGGGCTGGCTTCAAGCGTCTGGACCCGCGACGTGGGCCGCGCGATGGCCACGGCCGCGCGGCTCCGCTACGGCTGCACCTGGATCAACACCCACTTCATGCTGACCAACGAAATGCCGCATGGTGGGTTGAAGCAGAGCGGCTACGGCAAGGATATGAGCGCCTACGCGCTGGAGGACTATACGGTGGTCCGGCATGTGATGGTGAAGCATGGGTGAGTTCACTGGGTGGCGTCGTTTCCACCCAGTGAACTAAATACTTAGTGGCGTTTCGGCCAAGGGACTTCCGGTCCGCGTTCAGCAGCACCGCCTCTGGCGCAGTTCTGATCTTTCCATTTCAAGCACTCATCCATCGAGGCCGGACCAAAGGCGTGGTAGTAGATGCCAATTACCAGGCTTCCATGCGGGACGATAATGCAGCCAACGTGCAGCTTTGAAGGTGTCGGCTGGACGAGCGCGTAAACATCATACTTGTCAGGAGACAGTGCCTCGCGGAGGTCCTCCACCGGAAGAAGCGGGTCGTAGATCGGGACCGACTTTCTTCCCCCTGCATCATAAACCGTGATGCTGGTCGCGTTGCCGGCATCCATCGAAGCCCATACCTGAAACGGCTTCACCGCGGTCAAGCAAAAGTCTTCGATAACGAAGACCATGTCCCAGTTCGGAGGAAAGACCCGCTCCGGCCGTTGCACCAATTTTGCCTGGTAGTTCCAACATGGCAAAACCCCAATCGCCGTCAACTCGACGTTGCTGGTTCCAGGCGAGCGGATTGCCATGTAATTTGCTGTGCCGAGGACTTCCTTAGATGCCATTTTCAGCCTCCAATACTATTACTCAAACATCAACAGTAGCAGACTGTTGATGATTCTTTAACAATAGATGACTGATTGAAGCGACTTTCGCGAAAAGGTCCGCTAAAGAGTCCATTTGAAGAAGTGCAATTCAATAGGCATGAGACATCTGCTCCGCTGCAACCGTTTGATTCTACGCGTCGTCGCATCCTCAGAACCGCTCAGCCCGCAGCACCTCGGCGTCGGTCACCCCGATCACCCCAATATGCCGCTCCACCACCGAATAGGCGGCCTCCAGCAGGGCATCCAGCCGCTCCGGCCGGATCAGGCAGACGACCGAGACCATGCCGGACCGGCCCACCTGCCCCTCGCGCGTCCAGCGGCCGGACCGGCCCGAGCCACCCAGGACCGGCAGCACGGTGAAGCCCGTCACTCCAGCCTTCTCCAAAGCGGCGGTCAGGCGGCTTTCCATCGGCGCCTCGATGATGATCTCCACCCGCTTTGCCTTGTGCGTCTGCATCGTCTCAGCCTCCCACAGCCTGCGCCACGGCCACCCAGGCCGGAATACCGATCACCAGATTGAACGGGAAGGTCACCCCCAAGGACAGCGTGAGGTAGATCGACGGGTTCGCATCCGGCAAGGCCACCCGCATCGCCGCCGGGACCGCGATGTAACTGGCGGACCCCGCCAGCACCATCATCAGCGCGACGCCCCCCGTCGACAGCCCCAGCGCCAGCCCGGCCCCCAATCCGAACATCGCCCCCACCACCGGCATCAGCAGGCCAAACAGCAGTACTCCGCCCGTCAGCACCCCCTTCGCGTTCCGCATCCCCCGGCCCGCGACCAAGCCCATGTCCAGCAGGAACAGGCACAGCACCCCCTGGAAGGGCGCGACGATGAAGGCCTCGATCCGCTGCATCCCGCCATCGCCGGTGACGAGGCCGATCAGGAAGGACCCGACCAGCAGCACGATGGAGCCGTTGAGCAGGATCTCGCGCCAGAGGTCCGCGTCCATCTTCTCGGCCCGGCCCCCTGACCGCGACGCGAGATACAGGGCCGAGATGATCGCCGGTGCCTCCATCGCGGCGGCAACGGCGACCATGTAGCCCTCGGCCACCAGCCCCGCGCCCTGCACGACCGAGGACCCGGTGACGAAGGTCACGATGGAGATCGACCCGTAATGCGCGGCGACGGCGGCGGCGTCAGTGGCGGAGAGGCGGGTCATCCCCTTCAGAAGCGCAAAGGCCACGAAGGGGATCACGAAGGACAGGACCACCCCGGCCACCAAGGCCGCGATCAGCGTGGCGTCCAGCCCGTGATCGGCCACGGCGACCCCGCCTTTGAAGCCGATGGAGAAGAGAAGGTAGATCGACATCCCCTTTGCCACCGCCTCGGGAATCGTCAGCTCGCTGCGGGCCAGAGCGGCGAAGAGACCCAGCGCAAAGCACAGGATCATCGGCGTGAGGAGGTTGGCACTGGCCAGCGCCAGGATATCCTGCATGTCTGTCCCCCGTTTTGGGCCGATATGGCGCATGCAGGGAAAAGCGCAACCCCGGGCGCGCAAAGTCCTGTTTCGTTCTTTCGCGACTCACGGGCGGCTGCTACAGATGGGGGCATGACGCTTCACACCCCCAAGATAACGGGCGCCCAGGGCCGTCCGGTGATCCGGCAACTGGACGAGGCCGCGATCAACCGCATTGCGGCGGGAGAGGTGGTGGAGCGTCCGGCGAGCGCCGTGAAGGAGCTGGTGGAGAATGCGCTCGACGCCGGGGCGGGGCGCATCCAGGTGGACATCGCCGACGGCGGCAAAGCGCTGATCCGGGTGACGGACGACGGCTGCGGGATGACGGCGGAGGACCTGCCGCTGGCCCTGTCGCGCCATGCGACGTCGAAGATCGACGGGTCGGACTTGCTCGATATCCGGTCCTTTGGGTTTCGGGGTGAGGCTTTGCCGTCTTTGGGCGCGGTGGGTCGGCTGACGATCACCTCGCGGGCCTTGGGCGATGCCGCAATGATCAGTTGCGAGGGGAGCCGGATGTCCCCCGTCCGCCCGGCGGCGCTGACGCGGGGCACGGTGGTGGAGCTGAAGGACCTGTTCTTCGCCACCCCCGCGCGGCTGAAGTTCCTGCGGTCGGACCGGGCCGAGATGCAGGCGGTGACCGAGGTGATCCGCCGCCTTGCCATGGCCGAGCCGCAGGTGGGCTTCACCCTTCGCGATGTCACGGGGGGCGAGGCGCGGGTGCTGTTCCGGGCCGATCCGGCCAATGGCGACCTGTTCGACGCGCTGCAATCGCGGCTGGCGTCCGTTATCGGGCGGGACTTCACCGACAACGCGCTGCGGATTGATGCGGAACGTGAGGGGCTGCGGCTGCAGGGCTATGCGGCGCTGCCGACCTATTCGCGGGGGTCCTCGGCGCAGCAGTACCTGTTCGTGAACGGTCGCCCGGTGCTGGACCGGATGCTTTATGGCGCGCTGCGGGCGGCCTATTTCGACGTGTTGTCGCGGGACCGTCACCCGGCGGCAGTGCTGAACCTGATCGCCGACCCCCAACGTGTCGATGTGAACGTGCACCCAGCCAAGGCCGAGGTCCGCTTCCGCGAACCCGACGCGGCGCGGTCACTCATCATCACCGCGCTGAAATCGGCGCTGACCGGGGCGGGCCACCGTGCGTCGTCCACCGTTGGCGCGGCGACGCTGGACGCCTTCCGCCCGGAGCCCGCGCGCGTCTACCAGATGGACCGCCCGAGCCAGCCCGCCATCGCCCGCGCCTTCGCCTTCCAGGCTCCCGGCTTTGCCGAACCCCCCCAGGCCGCCGCCTTCGCGCCCCCCCGCGAGGAGGAGGCGCAGCCGAACGATGAGCATCCCCTGGGCGCCGCCCGCGCGCAACTGCATGAGAACTACATCGTCGCCCAGACCGCCCGCGGCATCGTCATCGTCGACCAGCACGCCGCCCACGAACGGCTGGTCTACGAACGCCTCAAGCGGCAAATGGCCGAGACCGGCATCCGCGCCCAGGCCCTGCTGATCCCCGAAATCGTCGACCTCTCCCCCACCGACGCCGCCCGCCTCCTCGACGCCGCCCCCGCGCTGGCCGAGGTCGGGCTGGTGATCGAACCCTTCGGCGGATCAGCCATCGCCATCCGCGAAACCCCCGCCGTCCTTGGCCCGGTGAACGGCGCGGCGCTGGTTCGTGACATCCTGGACGAACTCGTCGACGCCGGGACCAGCGACCTTGTCCGCGCGAAGATCGACGCGATCCTGTCACGGATGGCCTGCCACGGCTCGGTCCGCTCCGGCCGCCAGATGCGTCCCGAGGAAATGAACGCCCTTCTGCGCGAGATGGAGGCGACGCCGCTCTCCGGCCAGTGCAACCACGGGCGGCCGACTTATGTGGAACTGTCGCTCCACGACATCGAACGCCTGTTCGGCCGCCGATGATTACCCTCTTTGGCCAAACCTACCAGTGGAACGACCTCGAGGTCCTCGTCCTCGGCGGCCTCGTCGCGGTGCTCCTCGGCTTCCTCGTCCTGATCCTGCGCACAGCAGCGCGGTCCGCTTCCGCCGCAGAACCGCTGGCGCGGGAGGTGGCGTGGCTGTCCAGCAGGCTCCAACAGATCGGCGATGGGCAGCAGCAACTGGCGGGGGGCCTGCACCATGTGAGCGAAGCCCAAGCCGTCAGCCAGACCGCGATGCTGCAGGTGATGGAGACGCGCCTAGCCGAAGTGCAGCGGCAGATGACCGAGGCTTTGCACGGCACGTCAACGCGGACGGCGCGGTCGCTGGGCGAGTTGCAGCAGCGGCTGGAGACGATCGACAAGGCGCAGGCGAATATCGAGAAGCTGTCGGGCAACGTGCTGTCGCTGCAGGACATCCTGTCGAACAAGCAGACGCGTGGGGCGTTCGGGGAAATCCAGCTGAATGACATCGTGCAGAAGGCGCTGCCGAAGGACGCCTATTCGATGCAGGCGACCCTTTCCAATGGCCGCAGGGCGGATTGCCTGATCCACCTGCCGAACCCCCCCGGCCCCATCGTCATCGACGCCAAGTTCCCGCTGGAGGCCTATGAGGCGCTGCGCCAGGGCATCCCCAACGCCGCGCAACTGATGCGCACCGCCGTCCGCGCCCATATCCGCGCGATAGCCGAGAAGTATATTCTTGAGGGCGAGACCGCCGACGGCGCGCTGATGTTCCTGCCCTCGGAAGCCGTCTATGCCGAACTGCACGCCAACTTCCCCGACCTTGTGCGCGAAGGCTTTGCGGCCAAGGTCTGGATCGTCTCGCCCACCACCTGCATGGCGACTTTGAACACGATGCGGGCGGTCCTGAAGGACGCAAGGATGCGCGAACAGGCGGGCGCGATCCGGCGCGAGCTGTCGCTTCTCTATTCCGACGTCGAACGTCTTGGCGCGCGGGTGGAAAACCTTGACCGCCACTTCGGACAGGCGGCGAAGGATATCGAGGAGATCAAGATTTCCTCCGACAAGGCCACCAAACGGGCGCGCAGGCTGGACAACTTCGATTTCGAGGAACTTGCACCGGACGACCCAGTGAAGGTGATCGGCGCGGCCGAGTAGGGCGGGCGGTTCCGCGTTTGCGCGGGTTCGCCCACCATCCATCTAGAAGGCGCCCGTCAGGAAAGCGGAAATTGCCGCGCGCAACTCCTGATGCACTATACCCCGGTCGCGCAGTCCACGGTCCGAGCAGATGTTGTCCTCGCCCGCCAGACCGATCACGATCACGCCTAAAATGCTGCATTCGGCCAGAAAGCTGAAATGCGCCGCCGGGGATCGCCACATACTCCGCCCCCGGGATCGCCGCCGCGAGGCCCGAGGCGTCAAGGCCGTCCGGCAACGTTGCGGCTTCGCCCTGATTGATGACAAGGACCGGAAGGGTCAGCCCTGCCAGCGCAGCTTGGTCTACGGCGGCGACCAGCGCCGGGTCGATTGCGACCGTGGCCTTCACCCGCGGGTCACGGTGGTCGGCGTCATAGCGCGCGGCATCGACGGCGGTGAAATCGACGCCCGCCGCGACCATCCAGGCGCAATCTGCCGCCTGCGGCTTGGCGCTGCAATGGGCGATGAAGGCGTCCCGCGTGACCCGCACACCCCCCAGCCCCAGCGCCGAATAGCCGCCCAATGAAAACCCCAGCGACGCGACGCGGGACATATCGGGCTGCAAGCCCACGGGCGGCGCGCTTTCCAGCAGGTCCAGCGCAGCTGTCAGGTCCGCGATCCTCTCCCAAACCAGCGGCGTCCTGAACGGGTCGCTGTCGCCCGAGGTCGTGCCGGGGTGATCCGGTGCCGCGACGATCATCCCCTCGCTTGCCAGATATCCCGCAAGCCAGCCCAGGCGTGGGGCATTCCCCCCCGACCCATGCGACAGGACGACCACTGGCAGCGGACCGGCCAAAGGGACCGCATCAGGCCGCACATGCTCGCCGTAGAACAGGCCATTCTGCCCGAGAAGCACCGTCGCGGCATCGCTTTCTGTCGGATACCAAAGGTGCAGCGTCACCAAGGCATCCCGCCCCGGCACCGTCATCTGCATCACATGATAGCCAGGTGGGGTGTAGGACGGGGGACGCTCGGTCGTGTCCAGAAGACTTGCCCCTGCCACCACGGCAATCCCGGCCAGGATAAGCCCGACCAACCCACGGATGGGCCACGTCCGCATCACTCGCCCCGTCACCCGCGCCACAGTGGTAACAAGCCCCTTTTCCCCTGCCAAGCGAAAGGTCAGAAAGGGGCATGACCCTGCGCCACCTCACCCTCGCCAACTACAGCCGCCAGCCCTGGAAGAACGGGCGCGGCACGACGACCGAGCTTTGGCGGCTGGAACGGGACGGGCAGCTACTTGTCCGCCTCTCCCGGGCGGCGGTGGTCGAGGATGGGCCGTTCTCGGTCTTCCCGGGGGTCGAGCGAAACCTGACGGTCCTCTCCGGCCCCGGCTTCCGGCTGACCGGAACGGGGATCGACGTCCGGTGCGAGCCCTTGGTCCCTGTGGCCTTCCCGGGCGATGTGCCGGTCACCGCGACCGAGACCAACGGCCAGCAGTCAGACGATTTCAACGTGATGACCGCGCGCAACCTGCCGAAACCGAAGGTCACCCTCGCCCAGAACGACAGCCTGCCAGCGGGGGGAACCCTGGCGCTTTATGCGCTGGGGCCGTGCCTTGTGAACGGCACCGCCGTCAACCGCGACGATTTGCTGCTGACCGAAGGCGCGGCCCGGCTGCAGGGTGACTGGCCGGTCATCGCCGTTCGCCTGACAGGGCTGGCCTGACCAACCCCCGAAACTTAGCAGAGCGATCGTCCCATCAGATCCGCAGCAGCGGCTGCGCCAGCCTTGGCAACAGCCCCCGGAACCGTAGCGGCGCGTCCGTGGCCGCAAGGCAGATGCAATCCTGCCCGGCCAAAGCGACCGGAGTATGCTCCATCTCCTCGTCGGCAATCTCGATGTCGCCACGACCAAAGCGGTCGTTCTCGTCGGCGAAGGCACCTTGCAGGACCAGCGTCAGTTCCATCCCCCGGTGGCCATGGTCCGGCACCGCGGTCCCGGCCGGGATGAACAGAAGCCGGGCCGAGGCATCCTTCGCCGTGGGCAGGATCGCCTGCTTGACCCCGCCGCCGACCTTGCGCCAGCGGACCGCAGACAGATCGCCGCCGATGTAATCGGCCAGGGGGGCCGGGAAGATGCCTGCGGGCTTCAGGGGGTCCGACCGCGTCGCCTGTGGCAGGCTCTCGATCCGGTTCAGCGCCCGCGCAAGGGCATCCTCGCCCATCGCGATCTCTTCCGCCTCTTCCAGAAGCGCCCCGCCCACCGCATCCAGGCTGGCCAACCGCGCCCGGCACTCGTCACACAGCGACACATGGGTCGCCACGACAAGGTTGAAGGCCTCGGGCAGGCTGCCGGCGGCATAACCCGTCAGAAGCTGGTCGGAAAGATGGTGCCGTATCGTCATGTCCGTCGTCGTCCCTTACGTCATCTGCTGGCGCAACTTGTCCAGCGCCAGCCGGATTCGCGATTTGATCGTCCCCAGGGGAAGGCCGGTTTCGGCGGCAATCTCGCTGTGGCTCAGCTCGCCATAGAAGGCACGCTCGATCAGTGTCCTCTGTGGCCCGGGCAAGGCGTTCAGCGCCCGCCCCAGCCGTTCCGTCTCTTGCTGGGCCTCCATCACCTCGGCCTGGTCAGGCTCGGGCGCGGGACCCCAATCCAGTTCCTCCGGCTCGGCCCTCCGCGCCTTGCGCAGCGCGTCGATCCGACGGTTGCGGGCGATGGTGTAGACCCAGGTCGCCACGCTCGCCCGCGAGGGATCGAACAGGTGCGCTTTCTGCCACAGCGTCGCCATGACATCCTGCGCGCATTCCTCGGCCAGCGTGGCCCCTGCGCCCGACTTCATCAGGAAGGCCTTCACCCTTGGGGCAAAGTGCCGGAACAGCTGCGCAAACGCCGCCCGGTCCTGATGGTCGCGCACCTTCACCAGAAGGCCTGCCCAGTCCGTCTCGTCCCCTGCCTTCGCCAACGACCCTTCCCTCATCCGGCGCCGTCCGTAACCGTCCGAACCAGCCATAACATCTGGCTGACCGGCTGGCTCCGTCATAACGGCTCTGCTGGCGTCAAGCATCATGTAACGTGTTACGCAAGCAGGGTCGGGTTGGATCACTTGACAGGTGAACTGGCGCAGCGGCGCAACAGGTCAAGCCCGACTGTAAACTTTGTTTGACGGATCAGAGCGCGGTCGAATGTTAGGCTGGCTTGACAAGAAACTTTCCCGCATCACTGCACGTATCTGCCGGGCGCAACGGGCAGCGCCGGTGATCCGAACCAGGTCCCGCCGCGTAAAGCATGGAAACAAGGGAAGGACCTATCCGAAGATGCCGTTCGAACACCTGGGCCAGGCCCCCCGCCGCATCGCCGTTGTCGGGGGCGGCATTTCCGGCATGGCGGCAGCGCATCTTCTGGCCGAGCGGAATTCGGTGGTCCTGTATGAAGCCGAGCCGCGCCTTGGCGGCCATGCCCGCACGGTGATCGCGGGCAAGCGCAAGGATCAGCCGGTCGATACCGGGTTCATCGTGTTCAACCACGTCAACTACCCCAACCTCGTGCGCCTGTTCGACAGGCTGGGGGTGCCGACGACCCCAAGCTCGATGTCCTTCGGTGCCTCGATCCGGGGCGGCGCGCTGGAATACGGGCTTGCCTCGATCGACGCGATCTTCGCCCAGCGCCGCAACGCCTTTGACCCGCGCTTCCTGAAGATGCTGTCCGACATCCTGCATTTCAACCGCAACGCCGAGGCGGTGGCCAACGATCCCGCCATGACGATTGGCGAGCTTCTGGGCCGCCTTCGCACCGGCACCTGGTTCCGCGACCACTACATCACCCCGTTCTCGGGCGCGATCTGGTCGACTCCGACTTCGGGCATCCTCGACTTCCCGGCCCAGGCGCTGGTCCGCTTCTTCCGCAACCACGCGCTGATGGACTTCGACGGCCAGCACCAATGGTACACGGTCAAGGGCGGGTCCATCGAATATGTTCGCCGCCTGCAAGCCGCGATGACCGCGCAAGGGGTGGACATCCGCACCGGGACCCCGGTGGCCGCTGTCCGGCGCGAGGCGGGCTCGGTCTTCCTGACTGCGCGGGGCTGTGAACCCGAGCTCTTCGACGACGTCGTCTTCGCCACCCATTCCGACATCACGCTGAAACTCCTGGTCGACGGCACGCCCGACGAAACCGGCGCCCTCTCCGCGATCCGCTATCAGCCGAACGAGGCGGTGCTGCACTCCGATCCCTCGCTGATGCCCCGCTCGCGCAAGGTCTGGTCGTCGTGGTCCTATGTGGAACCGAAATCCGGCCCCGGCGACCGGATCGACCTGACCTACTGGATGAACTCCTTGCAGCCGATCCCGCAGGACGACCCGCTGTTCGTGACGCTGAACACCACGCGCCCGATCCGGGACGCGCTGATCCACGACGTGACGACCTTCTACCACCCGGTCTTCGACGTCGCCGCCTTCGCCGCACAGGACCGGCTGCGCGCAATGAACGGTTCGCGCAACACCTGGTTCTGCGGCGCCTGGATGCGGAACGGCTTCCACGAGGACGGCTTTGCTTCGGCAGTGGACGTGGTGCAGGCGATGGCCGAGCGTCAGGCCTTCCGGCTGGTCGCATGACCGCCAATCTGAATACGGGGGTCCAGCGCATCCCGGCCGAGACCTTTCACGGTCGCAAGGGCGCGGTGAAGAACGCCTTCCGCTATTCGGTGGACTACCTGCTTCTCGATCCGGCCAAAGCCAAAGGCCCCGCGCTTTTCTCCCGCAACGCGCGCAACCTGATGTCGGTTCACGACACCGATCACGGCGGCGCGCCCGGCCAGGGTACAGGCGCCCAATGGGCGCGCGAGGTCCTCTCCCAGGCCAACATCGCCCACGACCGTCTCCTCCTCCTTGCCCAGCCGCGCCTTCTGGGCCATGTCTTCAACCCGGTCTCGTTCTGGCTGTCATACGACCACTTGGGCCACCTCCGTGCCGTGATCGCCGAGGTGACGAACACCTACGGTGACCGCCATTCCTACCTGTGCCACCGTGAGGACCGCGCCCCCATCACGCGTGAGGACACGATCCAGGCGCAGAAGATCTTCCATGTCTCGCCGTTCCAGCCCGTCGCGGGCACCTACACCTTCCGCTTCGACATCCGGCCCGACCGCATCGGCATCTGGATCGACTACACCACCCCGGGCGGCGGGCTTTTCACCAACCTGATCGGCCCGCGCCAACCCCTGACCAACGCCGGGACAATCGCCTCCGCCCTCCGCCGCCCCTTCGGCTCGCGCCGGGTGCTGGCCCTGATCCACTGGCAGGCGCTGAAGCTGTGGCTGAAACGCGTCAAGTTCCACAACCGCCCCATACCCCCCGCCGAAGACATCTCGCGCTGATGCGCTGGCCCTTTCATCTTTGCCCAAATATCCCCGCCGGAGGCGCCCCGAGCGGTTCTGCGTCCTTCACGCAGAACCGCGAGACAAAGAGTCTTCGCGCCGCATGGCGCTCAATCTGATTACCGCCGATGACCACCCGCCTCCCCGCCTGGTCCCTTTTCGCCGCCCTGATCGCGATGGCCGGTCTGCCGATCTACATCCACGCGCCGAAGTTCTACGTGGACAGCTATGGCACGAGCCTTGCCGCGATGGGCCTCACGCTCGCTGCCCTCCGTCTGATCGACGTGGTACAAGACCCCCTTCTCGGTTGGCTCGCCGAAGCCACCCGCCCGATCCGCAAAGCAACCATCGCCATAGCCACCAGCGTGATAGCGGCGTCGCTCTACGCCCTCTTCGCCGTCACGCCCCCCATCGCGCCCCTCGCGTGGTTCGCCCTGACCCTCACCCTCCTCTTCTCCGCCTTCTCCTACCTCACCATCTGCTTCTACGCCGAGGGAGTGACCAAGGCCCAAACCCTCGGCCCCCAGGGCCACATCCGCCTCGCCGGCTGGCGTGAGGGCGGATCGCTCCTTGGCGTCTGCCTCGCCGCCACCGCCCCCGTCGCCCTCGCCCCTCTGACCGACACCCCCTTCACCGCTTTCGCCCTGATCTTCGCCGCCGTGGCCCTGACAGCCACCCTTGCCATGCGCCGCGAATGGCGGGGCACGCCCGCCGAACCCACAGCCCACCCCTGGGACCTCTTCCGCCCCGCCCTCGCCGATCCGCTTGCGCGCCGCCTCCTCCTCATCGCACTCCTCAACGCCGCCCCGGTGGCCGTGACCTCCACCCTCTTCCTGTTCTTCGTCGAATCCCGCCTCCAACTCCCCGGCTCCGAAGGCCCGCTCCTCCTCCTCTTCTTCCTCGCCGCCGCCGCGTCCACCCCGCTCTGGTCCCTCCTCGCCCGCAGACACAGCCCAAAGCCCATCCTCCTCGCCGCGATGACCCTCGCCATCGCCTCATTCCTCTGGACCCTCACCCTCGGCAGCGGAGATCTCATCCCCTTCGCCCTCATCTGCGCCGCGTCGGGAGCCGCGCTCGGCGCAGACCTCACCCTCCTCCCCGCCATCTTCGCCCAGCGCCTTGCCCAGACCGGCACGCCCGAGGCTGCGGCCTTCGGCCTCTGGTCCTTCGTCTCGAAACTCTCCCTCGCGCTCGCCGCCCTGACGATCCTCCCCGCGCTGCAGGCCGCGGGCTTCCAGCCGGGCGCGCAGAACACGGAATCGGCATTGGGGATGCTCTCATTGATCTACGCGGGCCTGCCTTGCGTATTGAAGGTAACAGCAATCGCACTTCTTGCCCGAACCACCCTTTCCATGACCCCGAAGGACGCCCCCGGATGACCCCGATCCTTTCCGCCCTGATCGGAGCGCTGACCGTCATTGCGCTCATCGCGCTGCGCACCCGGTATGCCTCGTTCGCGGCGCAGGCGCCGTCGGACTATGCGGGCAAAGGCCCGACCTTCGACCTGCGCCAGCACCTGAACGGCCCCATGACGTGCGAGGGCGTGATCTTCGGCCCCACCGGCCGCGTGACCTCGCGCTTTGTGGCCGACATGCAGGGCAGCTGGGATGGCACGACCGGCACGCTGGCCGAGGTCTTCCGCTATGACAGCGGCACCGTGCAGAACCGCGCCTGGACCCTTGCGCTGGGCGAGGGCGGCCAGATCACCGCCACGGCCGCCGATGTCGAAGGCCAGGGGATCGGTCGCGTGGAAGGCCCCGGCGTCCTTCTCCGCTACCGCATCCGCCTGACGCCCGAGGCCGGGGGCCATGTGCTGGACGTGACCGACTGGATGTATCTGCTGGAGAACGGTTCGATCATGAACCGCTCGCAGTTCCGCAAGTTCGGCATAAAGGTCGCCGAACTCGTCGCCACCATGCGCCCGGTCGAGAAATCCGCCTCCCTCTCGCTTGCCGCCGAATGAGGGGCTCCGCGTGAGAAGTTTCGGGGGCAAGCGCTACTGGCTCGTCGGTGCATCCGAAGGTCTGGGCCTTGCCCTCGCCCGCAAGCTCTCTGCTGCCGGGGCCGAGGTGATCTTGTCCGCCCGGAACGAAGCCACGCTGAAGGAAGCCGCCGCCAGCCTTCCCGGTCCGGTGACGATCCTGCCGGTGGACGTAGGCTCCTCTGACAGCGTCGCCGCTGCCGCCGCGCAGCTGCCGGATCTGGACGGGATGGTGTTCCTGGCGGGCGTCTACTGGCCGATGCGGGCGCAAGACTGGGACGCGAAGGCCGCCGAAGCGATGGCCGACATCAACTTTACCGGCTGCGTCCGTGCCGTGGGGGCCGCGCTGCCCCCGATGGTGGCCCGCAACAAGGGCCATATCGTCATCACTGGCTCGCTGTCGGGGTTCCGGGGCCTGCCCGGGGCCATCGGCTATGCGGCCTCCAAGGCCGGGACGATGGTTCTGGCGGAAAGCCTCTATGCCGACCTGCGCAAGACCGGCGTCACGGTGCAGCTTGCGAACCCCGGCTTCATCCGCACGCGGCTGACCGCGAAGAACGACTTCACGATGCCCTTCATCATGGAACCGGAAGCCGCCGCCGAGATCATGTTCCGCCACATGGCACGGGGGGGCTTCAAGGTCAGCTTCCCGACTTTGTTCAGCTGGCTGTTCCGGGGCGGGCAGTTCCTGCCGGACTGGCTTTACTACGCGATGTTCCCGCCCAAGGCCTGATCCCCCAGCCGCCGCGCGGCCAGCCAGCTTGCCAGCGCCATCCCCCCCGCCGTGGCCAGGCACAGCGGCAGCCCGCCGACCTGATAGCTGAGGCCAGACAGCAGCGTCCCGATCAGCCGCCCCACCGCATTGGCCATGTAGTAGAACCCCACGTCCCGCGTGATCCGCTCGGCCTGTCCGAAGGCCAGGATCAGGTAGGAATGGACCGACGAGTTGACCGCAAAGACAAAGCCGAAGACCAGAAGCCCGCCGATCAGCGTCGCGGTCAGCCAGGGGGACGGGACGCCCGCCGCCCAGGCCGCCCCGGCCAGAAGGAACGGGATCGGCACCAGAAGCCCCGCCCAGCGGATCGCCTTCCGCACCGTCTCGGCCTCGGGCTGGGACTTGCCGCCCAGGATGCGGGGGGCTGCGGCCTGCACCGCGCCATAGGCGATGATCCACAGCGCGAGGAACCCGCCGATCAGGAAGAAGGCCTCGCGTCGGCCTTCAGGCGTGCCATCGGACAGGACGGCCTGGAAATAGACCGGGATGCCGACGACGAACCACACGTCGCGCGCGCCGAAGAGGAACATGCGCGCAAGGGAAAGCCGGTTCACGCGGGCATCCTTCGACCGCCAGCCGCCCCAGGCCTCGTCCGACTTCATTTTTCCCGGCAGGCCCGCGGGCAGGAACAGGACGACGGCGGTAAGGATCACTGCCAGCACCCCCGCCATCCCCCAGACCGCCTCCTTGAACCCCGCCAGCGCCAGCAGCGCCGCGCCGAGGAAGAACCCAAGGCCCTTCACCGCGTTCTTCGACCCGGTGAGCAGGGCCACCCAGCGGAAAAGACCCCCGTCCTCCTTGGGCGCCAAGAGCTTGACGGCGGATTTCGAGGACATCTTGGCGAGGTCCTTCGCCACCCCCGAAACCCCTTGCACCGCCATCACGAAGGCGACCGATGCCGCGACTGACCACCCCGGGTCCAGCTGCGCCAACGCCACCAGCGCGCCCACCTGCAGGGCCAAGCCACCATACAGCGTCGCCGCCAACCCGAACCGCGCCGCCAGCCACCCGGCGGCAAGGTTGGTGACGATCCCGGCGACTTCATACAGCAGGAACAGCCAGGCCAGCTGGATCGGCGAGAAACCCAGCGAATTGAAATGCAGCAGCACCAGCATCCGCAAGGCGCCATCCGACAGCATGAAGGCCCAATAGGCCGCCGTCACCGCCGCATAGGCCCGCAAGGGGTTCAAGGCCGTCACATCGACCCCGCCACCATCCGCACGATGTCGGCCAGTCGGCAGGCATAGCCCCATTCGTTGTCGTACCAGGCGTAGACCTTTACCTGCGTGCCATTGATGACCATCGTCGATTGCGCGTCGATGATCGAGGACCGGGGATCATTGGTGAAATCGCAGGACACCAGCGGCCGCGTCTCAAACCCGAGGATCCCCTTCAGCGGCCCCTCCGCCGCAGCCCTGAACAACTCGTTCACCTCCTCGACCGTCGTCGCCCGCTCCACCTCGAACACGCAGTCGGTCAGCGAGGCGTTCAAGAGCGGCACCCGCACGGCATGGCCGTTCAGGCGGCCCTTCAGCTCGGGATAGATCAGCGTGATCGCCGTGGCACTGCCGGTCGTGGTCGGGATCAGGTTCATCAACGCCGACCGCGCCCGCCGCATGTCCTTCGCCGGGCGGTCCACGATGGTCTGCGTGTTGGTCACGTCATGGATCGTGGTGATCGACCCGTGCTTGATGCCCAGCGCACCATGGATCACCTTGACCACCGGAGCCAGGCAGTTCGTCGTGCAGCTCGCCGCCGTCACCAGCGCCTGACTTCCGTCATACAGCTGATGGTTCACCCCATAGACCAGGTTCAGCGCCCCGCCGTCCTTGACCGGAGCACTCACGACCACCTTCCTCACCCCCGCCGCATAATAGGGCTCAACCTTCGCCCCGGTCTTGAAGACGCCCGTGCAGTCGACCACCAGATCGACCCCCAACTCGGCCAGAGGCAGCGCCTCGATCGTCTTCTCATGGGTCAGCCGGATCGTCCTGCCACCCAGCACCAACGCGCCCTCGCCCACTGCCACCGGAGTCCGCCATCGGCCATGAACCGAATCGAACTCCATCAGCAGCGCATGCTGTTCGGCATCCCCCACCGGATCGTTCACCAGCACGATCTCGCCCCCCGCGCCCGTGTCGATCAGGTCGCGGAGCGCAAGCTTGCCGATGCGCCCAAGGCCGTTCAACGCGATCCGGGGCATCGGGTCAGGCCCGTTCCGCAGCGTCGGTGCCAATGGCATCCACATGCGATTGCAGGGACAAACGGCTTAAGGATTCAAACGGCAGTTCCACGAAGGCCGCGATCCGGCGGCGCAGGGCGGCATAGGTCTGGGCAAAGACCAGCGCCTTTTCGGCGTCGGTCCCCGTCGCTTTCACCGGGTCCGGCAAGCCCCAATGCCCGGTGATCGGCTGCCCCGGCCAGGGCGGGCATTCCTCGGCTGCCGAAGTGTCGCAGACCGTGAAGACGAAATCCATCACGATGGATCCGGGCTTCTGGAACTCGGACACATGCTTGGACCTGAGGCCCGCGATGTCGTGCCCGTTGCGCTGCAGCACGTCCAGCGCCATCGGGTTCGGCGCGGTGTCGGTGCGGTATCCCGCCGAGAACGCCTGGAACTTGCCTTTGCCCAGGTCACGCAGCAGCGCCTCGGCAAAGATCGACCGGGCCGAGTTGCCCGAACAGATGAACAGCACGTCGAAATCGGTGTCCCGCATGGCAGTGTCCTTCCGGTGAGAGTGCAACGAAGCAAGCAGGTCAGGCCGCGCCCGGCCCACATCCAGCGCGAGGTAGCCGATCAGCGTCTCGGTGGCGTCCAGATCGACCGCATAGAACAACGACCGCCCCTCGCGCCGGACGCGCGCCAACCCCGAGGCCGTCAGGTCCGCCAGGTGATGCGACAGCGTGTTCGGCTTCAGCCCCAGCGCCTCGGCGATCTCGGTCGGCCGCACGCCCTTGGGCGCGAACCGCATGAGAAGACGAAAGACCGCCAGCCGGTCCGGGTGGCCAAGGGTGGCAAAGGCATGGGAGGCACGGTTCTGTTCCATATTTCCCGAATGAAGGAAATATCAGGGTGAGTCCAGTGAACCTTTCATGACAAGAGCCACCGTAGAGTGCGCATTCATGGCGCACCAATCCCGCCCCCGCCCCGCTTCACTTGCCCTTAACCACTTCTGCCGGATAGGATTCCGTGAACCGAAAGGGCCGCACATGTCGAACCACCTTTTCTACGGCGACAATCTCTCTGTCCTGCGTGAAAGCCTCCGGGATGAGTCTGTGGACCTCATCTACCTGGACCCGCCCTTCAACTCGAATGCGGGCTACAACGTCCTCTTCAAGGCCCCCGCCGGGTCGGGAAGCGAAGAATCGCCTTAAACTGCTTTACGTGACTTGAGAGGAATGACCTCTGCCTGTGAGTGGTTCGCATAGGTATCCCAGGTCGGTGTGTATTCATCCGCCTGATTTCCCCAGACCGTCCAACCCACCCGTGGACCCCGCGCAAACATTTCCAGCCGAGGCCCGTTGCTGCAGCCTTCGATCAGCGCATACTGCTCGTCAGGCTTACGGCTGTGTTCGCGTTTCTGGGTGGAGATGATGTTTTCTTGCGTCCGCCC
>OFDC01000459.1_pt1 | contig 30929 bp, 28 predicted proteins | sample 1520941 | NCBI WGS metagenome assembly OFDC01 (sample SAMEA94258168, study PRJEB24077) | hot springs metagenome | biome: Aquatic biome; feature: Water | place: India | collected 2012-12-06 | depth 5 m | reverse complement strand
CGGCCAGCGCGCCGGCGGCAATGCCCTCGGGCCCGGCCTGCACCAGCAGCCGGAATGCGGCAAGCCGGTGCTCCTGCGCCAGCGCTGCCAGCGCGCGTACGACGAGTGCGGAATCCACGGCCTCACCTTTCGATTCGATAATTCAAGAATAATTGAATTGATTGGCCATGCAAGGCGCAATCGTGCTCCCAAACGCAAAAAGGGCGGAGCCGAAGCCCCGCCCGTTCAGTGTCGCTTGCGCCTGCTGCGATCAGAAGCGCTTGATCACCGAGACCTGCACCGTGCGCGGCAGGTTGCCGAAGCCCAGCTGGTCGGCGCGAACGCCTGCCGCCGTGCCCGTGCCGCCGCCGGTCGAAGGACCATCGACCACGCCGCTGACGAAGAAGCGATTGGTCAGGTTCTTGCCGATCACCGCGATCTGCCAGTTGTCGTCCTCGGCGCCAAAGCGGATGCCCGCATCGAGCACGGCATACTTGCCCTGGCGCGAGAACGGATTGCCGAAGCCCGAGGCGAGGTAGCTCGACGAATAGCGGGTGTCGACGTTGAGGCCGACCTTGTAGCCTTCGCCCGCTGCCGTCTCGTAGCCCACGCCGAACGCGCCGGTCCATTCCGGTGCCACCGAAAGCGGCGCCCCGTTCAGGTTCTGGCGCGCATCCAGCCCGCCCACCAGCGTGCAACCCTGCGCCGGAGTCTGCCCGGCATAGCACGGAGCCGAGGGGAAGTCGGTGTAGCGTGCCTTGGTGTAGTTGATCGAACCGTGGACGTTCAGCCCGTCGATGCTGCGCGGCGCATATTCGAATTCCAGCTCCACGCCCTTGGTCCGCGCATCCGCCGTCAGCGTCTGGAAGGCGAAGATCGGCGAGTTGAAGAAGTCGACCTGCAGATCGTTGTAGGCATAAGTGAACGCCACCAGGTTCAGGCGCAGCTGGTTGTCGGCCAGCGTCGTCTTGATCCCGGCCTCGAAGCCACGGGCCTTTTCGGGGTTGAAGGTCAGGTCCGCCAGCGGATCGGACGAGAACTTCGAATTGATGCCGCCGTTCGAGAACCCGCCCGACTTGTAGGCCGTCTTGTAGGCGCCATAGACGAGGATGCCGTCCTGCGGCTTCCACGTCAGCGTCACTTCCGGCGACCAGTCGTCGAAGACCTGCTTTGCGGTCACTTCGCCCAGGCCGTCGGCATCGTTCTGGTCGCGGAAGATGCCCTGCACGCCCAGGTTGTTGTAGGGCTGCGTGAAGAAGCTGCCCTTGGTTTCATGCGTATAGCGCACGCCACCTGCCAGCTCGAGCGTGTCGATCAGCTTCCACGTCACCTGCCCGAAAAGGGCCGTCGTCTCGCCATCGGTGAAGCTGGTCTTCGACGATGCGACGAAGCGGTTGGCCGCCGAAGCCGTGTCGTCGCGCAGCCCGGCGAACATCACGTACTGGGCAAAGTCACGCTTGGTCTTCTGGTACAGCCCGCCCACCATCAGGTTGATCGGCCCGTCGAACGAGGTCTGCGCGCGCAGTTCCTGGCTGAACGCCTTCCACGTGCTGTTCTCGGTCGCCCAGGTGCCGGCATTGCTGCTCTGGAAATCGCAGGCACAGGTCCAGCGGTTGTTGTTGGTGTTGTAGTTCGTCACCGAACTGATCGTGACATTGTCCAGCTCATACGAAACCGCGCCGTTGATCGCCCACGAGCGATAGCGGTTGTAAAGCTCGCCATTGTCCTTCGCGAAGGGGAAGTCCTTGGCGATGTCGGCGGGCATGTTGTTCTGGTGCGTCACGAAATCCGTGCCGCAGCGATACCCGGTCAGCTGGCTCACGCCCGTGGCGAGGCCGCAGTTGTAGGCCACATAGTTCCACGAGGAATTGTTGACCTGGTTGTAGTTGTACGAACCCTTGAGCGTCATGGTCAGGCGGTCGGTCGGGGTGTACTTCAGCGTTACGCGGCCGAGGAACTCGTCCTCACCCGGCGCGCGTGATGCAGCCGGCTTGGCCACCGAGCCGATCGGATTGCCGCTGCCGCCCGCCAGCAGGTTGCGGATGTCGACGGTGGTATAAGTGCGGTCGACCGAGACGTTGCGATAATATCCGCCGTCCATGATCGAACCGCGCGCGGCAAAGCGCACGCCCAGCGTATCGCTCAGCGGGATCGAGGCGATCAGCTCGCCCTGGTACTGGCGCGAACGGAACTCGTAACCGGCGCGGGCGATGAATTCACGGTCCTGCCCCGGGTCGTTGGTGGCCAGGCTGATCACGCCGGCAGTGGCGTTCTTGCCGAAGAACAGCGCCTGCGGACCTTTCAGCACTTCGACGCGCTTCAAATCGAAGAAGCCTTCCTGAATGATGCGGCCCTGCCCGTAATAGGCACCGTCAACCACCACGGCGACCGACTGCTCGATGCCGATCGAGGTCGAGGACGAACCGATGCCGCGCATGGTCAGCTGCGCGCCCGAACCGTTCGAGGCACGGCCGACGTTGAGGTTCGGCGTTGCCGCCGCGATCTTCTCGATCGAGGTGATGTCGCGCTGCTGGATGGTCTTTTCGGAAATCGCGGTGACGGCCACCGGCACGGTCTGCACCGATTCCTCGCGCTTGCGCGCGGTCACGATAATTTCCTCGAGCCCGCCGGCACTGGCGCCGTCCTGCGCGGCATCCTGCGCAAATGCCGGAACCGCCGCGCCCAGCGCGCAAGTGGCGAGAAGAATTCCCTTGATGGTGCGCATGTCCGCATCCTCCCTTTTGTGATTAGACCCGCGCGTTTACGCCTCTTGGCTCGAGGCCTCGCCTCGCCAATGCATTAGCCTCACCCTTTGGCTAGGTGCCGCGCTGCCCCGGCCTCGGCACCTCTGGCGCTTGAGAGGAATTCCCATGACCGAAAACCGCTTCTGGCGCCTTGATCGTCACCCCGAAGGCTCAGACTTCGAAGCCGCACTCAGCCTGCAGACCGAAACCCTGCTGCCGCTTGCTGAAGGCGAAGTGCGGGTAAAGGTCGGGTGGCTGTCGATGGACGCGGGCACGCGCATGTGGATGAGCCCGCGCACCGATGGCTATCAGCCGCCCCTGCCCTTGGGCAGCAAGATGGCAGGGCTGGTCCTCGGCCACGTCAGCGAAAGCCGCGATGCGGCCTTTCCGGTCGGCACACTGGTGCGCGGCTTCGGCCAGTGGGCAGACTACGCCACAATGGTCCCTGCCCTCGCCGGGCTCGAGATCGTCGACGACACCGTGGCCGACATCCGCCACCACTTCGGCGCGCTCGGCATGAATGCCTGGACCGCCTATGTCGGCGTCAAGGAAGTCGCCGCGGTCAAGCCCGGCGAATGGCTGGTCGTCTCCGCCGCCGCCGGAGCCACCGGATCGATGGCCTGCCAGGTCGGCCGCAACCTTGGCGCAAGGGTCATCGGCATTGCCGGCGGCCCTGACAAGTGCCGCTACCTGACTGAACAACTGGGCGTCGATATCGCCATCGATTACAAGAACGATGACGTCGCCGCCCGGCTCGCGGCCGTCGAAGGCGGCGTCCATGCCTATTTCGACAATGTCGGCGGGCCGCTGCTCGATGCCGTCCTGCCCAACATGGCGCATTATGGCCGCGTCGCGGTGTGCGGCATGGTCGCTGCTTATGACAACGACGCCCCCCTGCCCGGCCCTGCCCGCTTCGATCAGGTGCTGATGCGCCGCCTGCGCATCGAAGGCTTCTTCATCCCCGACTTCCTCCACCGCGGCGCCGAATTCCTGCCCACCTTGCGCGAATGGGTCGATGCCGGCACGCTCACCGTCAATCTCGATGAGACGCAAGGGCTGGAAAACACCCTCGCCGCCTATCGCCGCATGCTCTCGGGCAAGGCCATCGGCAAAGTCATCGTGAAAGTCGCCTGATGCCGATCATCAAGCACCGCGCCCCGCTCCAGTGCCTCGTCGCCGTGCGCGGCCACCCGTTCGATCGCACGGCCTTCGACGCCATGTTCCAGGCGATGGACGGCATATCGGCCACCATGGTCGATCAGCCCGCCGCCGCGCTGCTGATGAACCCGCAAAGCATGCGCCAATTCGACGCCCTCGTGCTCTACGACATGCCCGGCCTTGATTTCGAAGCGCCGGAAAATGCCCCGCTCTACCGCGAACCTTCGCCCGAACTGCAGGCCGGTTTCCGCGCCCTGCTCGAACAGGGCAAGGGCGTCGTCGCGCTCCACCACGCGCTCGCCGGATGGCCGACATGGGCGGAATATCACGATTGGCTGGGCGGGCAGTTCCTCTACCACCCCGGCCAGTGGCGCGGGGAGACGGTGCCCGACAGCGGCTATTGCCACGATGTCACCCACGAAATTGCGGTCGTGGCCGATCACCCCGTCACCGCCGGCCTGCCCGCCAGCTTCCGCCTGACCGACGAACTCTACCTCGGCCAGGTCAATGAAAGCGACGTCACCCCGCTCCTGCGCTCAAGCGCCACGTTTGACCGCGATCACTTCTGGTCGGCAGACCTTGCCGTGAAGGGCGAAATGTTCAGCCGCGAAGGCTGGGACCACCCGGTCGGCTCCAATCTCGTCGGCTGGACCCGGCAAGCCCTCAACAGCCGCCTCGTCTATCTCCAGCCCGGCGACGGCCCCTCGGCCTACGACAACCCGCACTACCGCCGCCTGGTCGAGAACGCGATCCGCTGGGTCGCCAAATAGCGCCGCCTGACACCCCCCCTCCCGCAAGCGGGGGGGCCGGGGGTGGGCATCAGCGCCCACCCAACCGCCAAATCAAAGCGCCGTCATCCCCCCATCGACCACCAGCTCGGTCCCCGTGACATAGCGGCTCTCGTCCGAGGCGAGGAACAGGTTCATGTTCGCGATGTCCAGCGGGGCGCCCATGTAGCCCATCGGCACCAGCGCCAGCGTCGCGTCATAGTTCGCGGCATTGTCCTCCTGCGCCACGCCCTGGATGTTGGTCAGGATCATGCCGGGGTGCACCGAATTCACGCGGATGCCGTCCTTGGCGGTTTCCACCGCAATGGTCTTGGAAAACAGCCGCACGCCGCCCTTGGCCGCGGCATAGGCGCCGCAGGCCGGCACGCCGATCAGCCCCGCCACCGACGAGATGTTGATGATCGAGCCCTTCACCCCGGTCTTGCGCATCAGGATCACCGCGCGCTTGGTGCCCTGGAACACGCTGTCGAGGTTGACCGAGTTCTGCAGCGCCCAGTCGGCGCTGGTCATGTCCTCGATCGGGCGCAGCACCGCGATCCCGGCATTGTTGACGCACACGTCCAGCTTGCCGTCTTCGGCCTCGATCGCGGCGAAGACCTCGTCCCACTGCGCCTCGCTGGTCACGTCATGCAGCATCGCCCGGGCCTCGCCGCCCGCGGCGCGGATGCCTTCGGCCACCTTCTCGGCGCCGGCCAGATCGCGGTCGGTCAGCCACACCTTGGCGCCTTCCTCGGCAAAGCGCTGCGCAGTGGCGCTGCCAAGGCCGGGAACCGAGGCCCCGCCCGTTACCAATGCGATTTTTCCGGCAAGACGGCCCATGCGAAACTCTCCCAAAAGAAAACCGGGAGGACAGAAAGGAACGTCGCCGGAGCGACCCTCCCCCGCCCCCCCGGCAAGGTGGATCAGATTAGAGAACTAGCCTCAGAACTTGAAGCCAGCGGTAACGCCGTAGGTCCGCGGTTCAAGCGCCATGCCGAACGACCACAGGCCAGCCACGGTGAATGCGTGGGTCGTGGTCTTCTCGTTCAGCAGGTTGCGGGTGAACACGCGCAGATAGGCCTTGGCGTCGTCGATGTCGAAGTTGAACGTCATCGACGCATCGACCAGATCCTGCGTGGTCGAACGCACGCGCGGATCGTTGCCGTTCACCGTGACCAGCGTCGCCTGGCCCGAACCGTTCAGCGTCGGCGTCAGCGAAGCTGCCGAAAGCTGCTGGTCGTAGGGCGAGATGTGGCGCCAGCCGACGTTGGTGGTGATGTCGCCGAAGCCGGTCGGCTGGACATATTCCGCGCCCAGCGATGCGGTGAAGTCCGGCGCATAGATCAGGCGGTTGGCGTTGTAGTTGAACGGCACCAGACCCGCACCGCAGGCATTGGTCGCCACTGGCCCTGCCGCATAGGCGCCGCAGGTGACGAAGTTGCGGAAGTGCGAATCCATGATCGCGATCGAACCGGTGATGCGGAAGTTCTCGGTCAGACGCAGCGTGCCGTCCGCCTCGATGCCCTTGATCAGCGCACCGCCCGGAACGTTGCCGGTGATCGTCTGGTTGCCGGTGGGGCCGCCCGGAACGGTCAGGTTCTGCTGCATGTCCTTGTAGTCCGACACGAAGCCGGCAAGGTTCAGCTCCAGCTTGCGGTCGAACGCCGAAAGCTTCACGCCCACTTCATAGGCGTCAACCGTTTCAGGCTGGAACGGCGTGCTGGCAGTGGCAGCGGTTGCCGCGCGCGGGCTGAACCCGCCCGAACGATACCCGCGTGACCACGAGGCATAGACCATCACGTCCTGGTTCGGACGCCAGTCGATGCCGACCTTGGGGGTGAACTTGTTGAAGCTCGCCTTGCCGCGGCCGACCAGCGCGATCTTGCTCAGGTCGATGTTGTCGGGATCGAGCAGCGTGTTGGCGGCAAAGCCGTTGCTCAGCTCCTTCTTGTCGTGGCTGTAGCGGCCACCGAACGAAAGGCGGAAGCCCTCGGCAAAGGCCCAGTTGAAGTCGCCGAACACGGCATAGCTCTCGGTCTTGCCTTCCACGCGCTGGGCGTTGCGGTCAAACAGGGTCGGCGGGGTATTCGGGCTGAAGCCGAACACGCGCGACCACTGCGTCAGGTCGTATTCCGACTTGAAGTAGAAGCCGCCGACGACATAGTCGAACCCGTCAAACAGCTCGCCCGCAGCGCGCAGCTCCTGGCTCCACTGTTCGTAGTGCTGGCGGCGATCGACGTAGTAGAGATCGACCGACGAACCGTCGAAGTCCTGCGTCTGCGCTTCCGTGCTCTTGCGCCAGCCGGTGATCGAGGTCAGCTTCACGCCGCCCGCGTCATAGTTCATTTCCAGCGTGGCTTCGGGCGCCTTGTAGTTGCTCGAAGCGGCATCGCCGAAGGTGGTGTAGAGATCGGTGGTGGTGTTGCGATTGCATTCGCGCGCCGGAATGAACGCGCAGAACACTTCGCTGCTGTTGGTGATGTTGCTCACCACCGGATCGAACACCTGCTCGACCTGGGCCACCGTCAGCTGCGCGTCAAAGTCCGAACCGGTCGGCTTGAACAGCAGGCTGGCGCCGTAGTTCTCGCCATTGCTCCAGCCCGCGTCGACATTGCGGGTGACGTTCTTGTAGAAGCCGTTGGTTTCGTTGTGGAAATACCACGCCTTCACGCCCCAGCTCTCCTCGTTGCCATAGTTGGCGAGCAGCTTGGTCGAAAAGGTGCCGAACTTGGCAAACGTCGCCTCGGCCTTCAGGCCGGGCTTCATCGTCGGCTTGGTGCGCTGGATGTTGATCACGCCGCCGATGGTGTTGGCCCCGAACAGCGTGCCCTGCGGGCCGCGCAGGACTTCCAGCTGGGCGATGTCGAACGCGTCCTGCAGCTGGCCGGTGTTGGTGCCGATCACCACGCCGTCAACCAGCACGCCCACGGTCGGCGTCTGCGACTTCTCGATGTCGGCATAAGTCAGGCCGCGGATCGAGATGTTTGCCGCCTGCGCGCCCGAATTCTGCTGGGTGATCAGCAGGCCCGGAGCCGCGCCCTGCAGGTCGCCGATGTTCACGGCAGCCTTGCTTTCGAGGAAGGCGGTATTGACCGCGGTGATCGCCACCGGCGTGCTCTGCAGCGTTTCCGAACGGCGGCGCGCGGTCACGATGATCGCGCCGGTATCGCCAGCGTCTGCTGCCTGTGCGCTGTCGTCGGCCTGAACCGCCTGCGGCTCATCCGCTTCGGCAGCAAGGGCCGGCAGCGAAAAGCCAAGCGCGGTGGTGGTCATGGCAACGGCAAGCATGCGCCGTGCAGCAGTGGTTCTCATGTCTATCCTCCCTCCAAGGGTAACCTCGTCCGCTCAGGGACGATGGCTCACCTTCTTCATCCACCGCTGCGCTGATCGAACCAACTGCGACTTGTTACAGGTGCATGTGCCAGTGCATCATCCATCCTTGCCGTAACGTTCGGACGAGAATCCGGGAGAGATCACCATGACCGTCAATCGCCGCTTCTTGCTGGCCCGTCGCCCCCACGGCACGCCGGTGCCAGAGGACTTTCCCCTTGTCGAACAGGCAGTTCCCTCTGCGCCCGAGGGCGGCTTCGTCGTGCGCAACTGCTATGCCTCGCTCGATCCCGCCCAGCGCGGATGGATGGACGATGCGCCCAGCTACATGCCGCCGATCCCCTTGGGCGATCCGGTTCGCGCCACCACGGTCGGCGTGGTCGCCGCCTCGAACTCGCCCGATTTCGCCGTCGGAGACTGGGTCCTGGGCATGAACGGGCTCGAGGACTACTCGGTCAACGGTGCCGGCGGCTTCACCATGAAGGTCGATGTCGCCCAGGTCGATTCGCCATCGCGGTTCCTGTCGGCGATGGGCGCGGTTGGCCTCACCGCCTATTTCGGCCTGATTGACGTGGCCAAGCCCAAGCCCGGTGAAACGCTGCTGGTTTCAGGCGCCGCAGGGGCGGTTGGCTCGGCAGTCGGCCAGATCGGCAAGATTCTCGGCTGCCGGGTCATCGGCATCGCCGGCGGCGCGGAGAAGTGCCGCCGCCTGATCGAGGACTACGGCTTCGATGTCGCCATCGACTACAAGAACAAGTCGGTCGACCAGCTCGCCGCCGAGATCCGCGCTGCCGCGCCGAACGGGGCGGATGTCGTGTTCGAGAACGTCGGCGGCGACGTGTTCGATGCCGAATTGCTCAACCTCGCCAAGCATTCGCGCATCGTGCTGTGCGGCTTGATCAGCGAATACAATTCCCCCGCCAAGGTCGGCGCGCGCAACCTCTGGTCGATCCTCACCAACCAGGCCACGCTCTACGGCTACCTGATCATGGACTACGCCCCCCGCTTTGCCGAAGGCGGCGCGGTCATGGCGGAATGGATGGCGCAAGGCCGCCTGCGCATCGACGAGGACGTGCAGCACGGCCTCGAAAACGCCTACGATGCCTTCATGCGCCTGTTCAGCGGCGCCAACACCGGCAAGCTCGTGCTGAAGATTGCCGATGGCCTCTGATCGCCTGAAGAATCGCAAGGCCATCGTCACCGGCGCAGGCTCGGGCATCGGCGCGGCCACGGCGGTACGCCTGCGCGCCGACGGGGCGCAAGTCTTCACAGCCGACGTGCAGGGCGATGTCGATTTCACAGCCGACCTCACCGCGCTCGACGCCAATGCCCGGCTTGTCGAACAGGCCGTGGCCGCGATGGGCGGGCTCGATACGCTGGTCCCCTGCGCCGGGATCAGCGCGTTCCACCCCCTCGAAGGCCATGACGACGCCTATTTCCGGCGCGTGATGGAAGTAAACCTCGTCGCCGTGTTCCGCCTCGTGCGCAATGCCGTGCCGCACCTCAAGGCCGCGGGCAATGGCCGCATCGTCACCATCGGCTCCACCACGTCGAGCCACGGCGACGAGGGCCTCAGCGCCTATTCCGCCTCCAAGCACGCCGTGCTCGGCTTTACCAAGTCGGTCGCGGCGGAACTCGGGCCGTTCGGGGTGACGGTGAACTGCGTGCAGCCCGGCGCCATCGCCACGGCAATGACCGCGCCCGCCTTTGCGCAGATGCCCGAATTCCGCACCTTCTGGGAGAACAAGGCCCCCTTGCGCCGCCTCGGCCAGCCCGAAGACATCGCCGACGTCATCGCCTTCCTGTGCAGCGACGATGCCCGCTTCATGTCCGGCCATGGCGTCTGGGTCGATGGCGGCGCCATGGTCCGGCACTAAAACCCGTTCAGGCCGTTCCTTTTCCAAAGCCGGTCAAGGGCTTGGGCCAGGGGCAGGAACGCAGTTGATGAAGGTCGCGGCATTCGATGAAGGCAGCGCGCGGGCCGATCCGCCGGCGGCCATGCGCATGGATTACTGGAAGCCCTCCCCCAGGCTCGAAGGGCTGGTGAGCGGCTACCACCTTTACGCCGTCGCGCCGCCGCAAGGGCAGGTCCACAGCGATGTGTTCCAGCCGGCCTGGTTCAACTTGCGCATTCTGCTTGATCCCCAGACCCGCTGGCATGTGCGTTACGGTGGGGGCGAAGCCGTGCGCGTGCCCGATGTCGCGCTGTTCGGCCCTTCGTCCACGGCCTGCTGGTCGCAAAGCGATGCCGGCACCGTCGTCGGCGCAGGGATCACCCCGCTGGGATGGGCGCGCCTCGGCAGCTGCTCCGCTGCCAAGATCGCCAATCGCGTCGTCCCTGCGCGCGACATGCTGGGCGAAGATGTCGAAGCTCTGGCCCGGCACCTGCGCAACGCGGCGCCCGGCGCGGTCCCTGCAATCTTCGATGCCTGGCTGATCGACCGGATGGGCATGTCCCGCCGCGACGAGGACACGATTGCCCGGATCTTTTCGGCCCTGCTCGATCCCAATCTGCGCACGGTCGGCCAGCTCTCGCACAGTCTCGGCATTGCCTCGCGCCAGCTGGAGCGCCTTTGCCTGCGGGCGTTCGGTTTTGCGCCCAAGCTGCTGCTGCGCCGCGCCCGCTTCCTGCGCTCGCTCCATGCGCTGATCCGCGGTGGGCCGGGCCGACGCGCGCTCGCCATCGACGCCGGCTACACCGATTACTCGCACTTCATCCGCGAGGCGCACGAATTTCTGGGCATGAAGCCCACGCAGTTCCTTGAAGCCTGCGGACCGATGTTCACCCGCTCGCTCCGGTTGCGCCAGGCCGTGCTCGGCGCGCCGGCCCAGGCGCTCACCCGCCCGGCCGATTAGGCCTTCATCACCGGCATCGGCGTCTGCCCGCTTTCGTCGAGGTAATAGGCGATCCACTTGTGGAAGAACTGGTTGCCCGGCTCGTTCCGGCCAAAGGTCTGGTGCGTCATCGCCCCGGATTCCAGCCCGTTCTGCACTTTCAGGCCAAGGAAGTAGTCCTCCTCCTCCACCACGTCGAAGAAGAAATCGCACATCTGGTCCAGCGCGGCGAGGCCTTTCTCCGTCTCGGGCTTCACCGGGAAGATGTAGTTCATCACCGTGGTATTCTGGTTCGCCTTCGGCCCCGGGAACAGCTGCGCCAGCTGGCCCATTTCGGGCGCAAGGAAGAAGCTCATGTTGGGGAACAGCATGCGGATGAAATCATAGCCGTTGTTCTCCTGCCGCCCCCACTCCTCGCGCGGCAAGTCCGCCAATCGGGTGATTGAATTCTGCGGAAAGCCCAGCCGGATGTGCGGCCCGAAGCCTTCGTAATTCGCCCGGTTCGAAGGGCTGCGCGTCGCCACCGTATTGGTGTGCGCGGCCTGGAAGTGATAGCCCTCAAGATAGCCGTCATAGGCCACCTTCCAGTTCGCCCCCTGCATCTTGCGCGCCTTGTGGAAGTACCACGTCTCCAGCTTCAATGCGGCAAAGTCCTCGTACATCCCGCCCATCCACTCGACCGCGTTGATCGGCAGGCCGCCAGAGTCCTTGGGTGTCAGGATCACGAAGATCAGCCCCGCCGCCTCGTCGCAAGGCAGCTCGGTCATGTTGAGGGTGGAGCGATCCACCTCGCCGAACGTGCTTGCCTCGGCAATGCCGATCAGCTTGCCTTCGTTGGAATAGGTCCAGCCGTGGTACTGGCAGGCAAAGGCCTTGCAATTGCCCTTGCCCTCCTTGGCCAGATGCATCGCGCGGTGCTTGCACACATTGAGGAACGCGCGCGCCTTGCCGTCACGCCCGCGCGTGATCAGCACCGGCAGGCCCATCACCTCCATCGCCTTGTAATCGTTCACGTTGGGCAGTTCGATGGTCAGCGCAAGCATCAGCGGCAACCGCTTGAAGATCCGCGCGATCTCGGCCTCGAAGCGCTCCTCGCTGAGGTAGTCGGCCACGGGCACCCGCATCGTCCCGCTTGCCATGTCGGTCGTCCTGGTCTCGACGAAGTGGAGCATGCGTTCCGCCGCGCGGGCGTACTTGTCGTAAAGTTCGGTCATCTGGCTAACCTCAAGCGTTCAGATAGGAATCCAGCGTCTGGTGGATGTGGCGGATGCGCACTTCCTGATAGTCGGCGAGTTCGACGGCCTGGTTCTTCGAAACCTTCAGCCCTTCGTGGCACAGCGCCATGTTCTCGCTGTCCTGATCGAGCACCGCGCCCAGCACGCCGAGTTCCGGCGCATCGGCCCAGATCTGGTCGTCACCCAGCATGTGCATCGGCACGCCCGCAGGCCGTTCTTGACCTTCCGGCACCCGCGCAATCACGCGCACTTCCATCAGGCACTTGTCCTGATCGGGCCACGGCCGCCAGCGATAGACGATGTTCGGCATGAACCCGCCCCACGGCGCGAAGTTGGGGAACACGTTGTAGACCAGCGCATCCAGCAGCTCGCTTTCCGAAACGCCCGAATAGTCCCCGCCGAACTGTCTGGCCGAAACCTCGCGCATCTTCTCGCCAAGCGCGGCGCGGGCACTGCGGCCTTCGGGCACGGCAATCGCGTAGTTGTCCTTGTCCGCATCGTAATTGTCGGCGCTGCGGCCGTTGTACTTGCGGAATTCATCGATAATCCGCTGCTGCGGCCAGTGCTCGGCCTGCGCCTGTGCCTCGATATGCGGGCTGACCACGCCGAACGGGGTATAGTTCACGTTCACATGGGCGCCCAGCACATGGTAGGCGGCATGGGCATCGCCGGTGAACGGCATCAGCTGCGGGTGCGTGACATAGGCGTGGTAGCTTTCCATGAAAGCCTCCATCGCGATCTTCCAGTTGGCGGGGATGACCTTGGCCACCCAGGCCACCGTCACGCACTCCTCGTGTTTCCAGCGCTTGAAGAACTCGGGCAGCGGGGCGAGATATTCCTCGATCGTCGGCCCTTCGGCATTGTCACGCACGAAGATATAGCCGCCCCACTGCGCCAGGCTCGCCTCGGGCAACTGCATCTTCGCGTCGGTCAGGTGGGCAAAGTCCCAGCGGCAGGGAATGTTGCGCAAGGACCCGTCAGGGTTCCACGAAAAGCCGTGGAACGGGCAGAGGAACTGCTCGGCACTGCCGCTATCGGTCTTGAGCTTGCGGCCGCGATGCAGGCAGACGTTGTGAAACGCCTTCACGCTGCCATCCTCCTGCCGCACGATCAGCCAGGATCGCCCGGCATTGTCGTAGGTCACATAGTCGCCGGGCTCGGGCAGGTCCTCCTCGCGCGCGGCAAACTGCCACACCGCCGGCCACATCTTCTCGCACTCGGCGCGGAAGAATTCCGGGCTGTGGTAACGCGCAGCATCGATCGGCGCAGAGCCGAGATATTGCGAACGGTCCTCGGCCATGAAGGCAGGCGGCTGCACCTCGTCCGCCGCCAGAATGTCCTCCCAGCTGGTGCCGGGGCATCGTGCGCGGTCGAAGGCGCCGGGATCGCGGTCGGCCATCGTGTTCCTCTCTCCTCTTTGGGTGAGAGAACGATGTCACGACAGCGGCCCGGCGGGTTTGACCAAGGTCAAGAAAAAGCGCCCCGAACCCCTGCGCTTTTGGCTAGTTCGCGCATGTTTCCCCGGGGAAACGAAGCTAAACATGCAGACTTGCCGGTTTTCAGTCCGGCACAATCACGCCCACGCCTTCGCGCCACACCGGGCGGATCTGCGGGTCGTCGTAGATCTCCATGATCTCGAACACGTTGCCGAAGAAATCACGGCAATAGGTCGCGGCATAACCGCTCTTGCGCCCCTGCTCGTCCATGGTCACGCCCGCCATCGAGGGCGGCGCATGAACGCGGATGCCGGCGTCGAGCAGGCGCTGGTAGCAGGCCTGGATATCATCCACCTGCACCGCGAAGTGCGTGTAACCATGGTGGTTAACCCCGCGATCCGGGTCCTGTTGCTCCGGCGGAGGCGCGGCGTACTCGAACACCTCGATATGGGCATTGCCCAGCCGGCACATGAACTGCCGCGCCGCGCTGCCCTTCAGCCCGATCACCTCGTCGATGAAGGGATTGTCCCGCCATTCCAGTGGCGGCCCCACCTCGACCGCGCCCAGCAAGCCGAGGTAGAATTCACGCGCCTTGTCGAGATCGGGGACCGAGACCCCGATATGCTGGATCCCCTTGGCCCCGATGCTCATGGCAGGTTCCTCAGAATTGAACGCGCTTGGTAAAGCCGCCATCGACAACCAGATTGGTTCCGGTCGTATAGGACGATGCCGGGCTGGCAAGGAACACCACCGCCTTGGCCACTTCTTCCGGCCCTCCGAAACGGCCCAGCGCGAAACCGGCTTCGACCGACTTGTACAGCTCGGGCGCGGCACCTTCGATCACGTCCCAGCTGCCGCCGGTGAACTTGATCGGGCCGGGCGAGACGGTGTTGACGCGGATGCCCTTGGGGCCGAGAGCCTGCGAAAGCTGCCCCGCATAGACGATCAGCGCACCCTTCAGCGCATTGTAGCCCTGCGGCACGATGAAGGTTTCGAGCCCTGCGGTCGACGACAGGATCACCACCGAAGGCGCAGACGACTTTTCCAGGTACTGCTCCAGCACCTCGATGCCGATCACCGAACCCATGATGTCGTGGTCAAGGCCCTTCTGCCAATCGCCGGTCTGCCCCGAACCCGAAGTCGAGATCATCGGGATGAAAATGTCGCAACCGCCCAGCTTTTCAGCGGCATCGGTCAGCCAGGCGCGATAGGCATCGTGACCCTGATCCATGTCGAAGGCCGAACCGAAGACCTTGCCGCCATGCTTGCCAAGGCTTTCCGCCGCTTCGGCAACCTGTTCGGGATTGCGCGAGCAAAACGCGATGTCCGCACCTTCGGCGGCAAGCAGTTCCGCAGTCGCCCGCCCGATGCCGCGGCTGCCGCCGGTCAGGATGACCTTCTTGCCCTTGAGTCCGAGATCCATCTAGTCGCTCCTCTATCCCGCAGAATCCGTTGCAGCGTTCTTGAAGGCCGCGGCAATGCCAAGCCACTCCCCTTTTGAACAGGAAATGCCGCGCGCCTTGCGGTGGTAGCCAGTCGCCAAAGCAATTGGGAGCAGTGGAATGAAGCGTCTCGAAGGCAAGACCGCCGTGGTGCTGGGCGCCAGCAGCGAAGGCAACATGGGCCAGGTCATCGCCCGGCGCCTGATCGACGAAGGCGCGCATGTGCTGGTTTCGGGCCGCAAGGAGGCCGTGCTGGCAAGCTTCGCCGCGCAGACCGGCTGCGCATGGGCGCCGTGCGACATCACCGACGAGGCCAGCGTCAACGCCCTTGCCGATACGGCTTCGGAAAAGCTCGGCGGCATCGACATCGCGATCAATTCCACCGGCTGGGGCCTGCTCAAGCCCTTCCTTGAAGTCACCCGCGCCGAACTTGACGCGATGAGCGCGCTGCAGCTGGTTGGCCCGCACCAGTTCTTCCAGGCGATGATCCGCAAGATGGCCCGTTCCATGGGCGGGCGCGGCGGCTCGCTGATGACGATCAGCTCGGCCACGGCCACGATCATGCTCAACGATCACGCCATCTACATGGGCACCAAGGCCGGCACCGATCATATCGTGCGCTGCATCGCCCACGAATTCGGGGCGGAAGGCATCCGCGCCAACTCGATCTCGCCGGGCCTCACCGATACGCCGATGAATGCCGAGGCAAAGCAGGTCCCGGGCCTGTTCGAAAGCTTCCGCAATGCCTATCCACTCGGCCGCTGGGGCACCTCGGAAGACGTCGCCGCCGCCGCCGTGTTCCTCGCCAGCGACGAATGCTTCATGACCGGGGAAAACCTGCAGGTGAACGGCGGCCTGACCTTGCGCCGCAACCCCACGCGCGAGGAAATCAACGCCGCAGTCGCCAAGGCCATGGCCGAAGGCTGAGCGATCTCAGCCCGTTCTTGAGATGTTTCGCTTGGCCGTTGCACGATTGAAGGAAATCGGTTAACCCATCGCCCAAACAGCTTCAAACAGGCGGGCGATGTCTGATCAGAATTCAATAGTCAGCCAGATCGGCGATCTTGCCTCAGCGGGCGAGAAGATGATCGAGCGCCTGCGCCGCAAGGCTTTCCTGCCAGACAGCCGCAAGGGACTCAACGTCCGTGTCGGCATCGCCGAGGCCGCGCAGCTGCTCGGCTGCTCGACGAATCGCATCCGCATGGCCGAGGATGATGGCCGCCTGCCCCCGCCCCCTTCGGGCGAGAACGGGCGGCGCCTTGGCTATTCGATGGAAGAGCTGATGCACATGCGCGAAGTGCTCGGCGCCTCCCCTGCCCGCGCCCCGCTCGACGTGCCGGCGATCATCGCGGTGCAGAACTTCAAGGGCGGTGTCGGCAAGTCCACCGTCACCACTCACCTCGCCCACTATTTCGCGGTGCAGGGTTACCGCGTGCTGGTGGTGGACTGCGACAGCCAGGCGACGACGACGACGCTGTTCGGCTTCAACCCGCACTTCAACATCACCCGCGACGAAACCCTTTATCCTTATCTTTCAATCGACCCCACCCAGACCGACCTGCTCTACGCGGTCAAGCGCACGCCCTGGCCCAATGTCGATCTGATCCCCTCGAACCTCGAACTGTTCGACGTGGAATACGAGCTTGCCGCTTCCGGTTCCGATGGCCAGTCGGTCCTCGCCGCGCGCTTCCGCAAGCTGAAGGCCGGCCTGATGGACATGGCCCGCGAGTATGACGTGGTGATCCTCGATCCGCCTCCGGCGCTGGGCACGATCTCGCTGGCGGTGATGCAGGCGGCCAATGCGCTGCTGGTGCCGCTCGCTGCGACCACGCCCGATTTCTGCTCGACCGTGCAGTTCCTCTCGATGATGGACCAGGTCATCGCCCAGTTGATCGAGGCGGGGATTGCCGTGGACTACTCCTTCGTTCGCCTGATCTGCTCCAAGTTCGACGGCGGCGATCCCAGCCACGAAATGGTCCGCACGATCATGGAGCAGACCTTCGGCCCCGCCCTGCTGCCCGTGCCGATCCTCGAAAGCGCCGAGATCAGCCACGCGGCGCTGCGCATGATGACGGTCTACGAGCTGGAAAAGCCGATCGGCACGCCGCGCACCCACAAGCGCTGCCGCGCCAATCTCGATGAAGCGATGGGCCAGATCGAACAGCTCGTCCGCGCCGGCTGGGGCCGCGTCGCTCCGGCCCGAGAGGAGGACGTGATCCATGCCTGACCGTCTTGGACCCAAGTTGGAAACAACTTTCCTACAAGCCGTCGTTCACTTTATGTTCCGCGCCTTTCGCAACGAGGTGACTTATGGCGCGTAAGCAGTCGGACTATCTCACAAGCCTACTGGCTGACGAGGAAGTGCTTGAAACAAAATCGGAAACTGCCGACTCTACGCCTTCAGAGGCAGTGGCCGAATCGGCAGCCCCCTCCCCTGCCCCGGCTCGAAATGAACGTCTGCGCGGCACCACCTTGCTCGGCCGCGAAAGCGCGCTGGCGCGTGTGGCGAGCGGCGAAGTCCGCCAAGTCACGCAGCTCCTGCTCGATCCGGCACGGGTGCGGGTGTGGAAGGGCAATGCCCGCTCCTACGAACACCTCTCGGTCGAATCCTGCCGCGAGCTGATCGATTCAATCATTGCCGAGGGCGGCCAGAAGGTCCCTGCCGTGGTCCGCCGCATCGATGGCGATCCGGACCATGACTTCGAAGTCATCGCCGGCACCCGGCGGCACTGGTCGATATCGTGGCTGCGTTCGCACTCGTATCCCGAGATGCAGTTCGTGGCGCAAGTCGCCCAGCTTGATGACGAAGCCGCCTTCCGCCTTGCCGACCTGGAAAATCGCGCCCGCAAGGACGTTTCGGACCTCGAACGCGCACGCAACTATGCGCAGGCGCTTTACGATCATTACGGCGCGCACCTGACGCGCATGGCCGATCGGCTCAACCTGTCAAAGGGTTGGCTGTCGAAGATGCTCAAGGTCGCCTCGCTGCCTGACGCCGTGGTCGCCGCCTTTGCCAGCCCGGCCGACGTGCAGCTGAAGCCCGCCTACCCCCTCGCCCAGCTGCTCGACAATCGCGAGCTGGCTCCGGCGATCCTGCGCGAGGCCAAGGTCCTTGCCCGCCTGCAGGAAGAGCGGCGCAAGGCTGGCGATCCGGCGATTGCCGCCAATGATGTCGTCGCCCGCCTGATGGCCGCAGGCACCGTCAAGGCCGATGGCCCACCACGCGAGATCGTGCTCGAAGGCCGGGGCGGCAGGCCCGCCATCACGGTACGTTCGATCAACCGCCAGGGCGTGACCCTGCGCTTCCACGCCGGATCGGGCATGCACCTCGACGCCCTCCTCGAACTGGCGCGCGACGCGCTCGAACAGCTCGAGGACGAGGGGCGGAGCATCCTGCTCTGATGGGAAACGGGGGGAGGACAGCGGCGTCAGGAAAGTGTTTCCCCGGGGAAACACTTTTCGCACACGCGCCTTCCCTCTCGATCCGGACCAATGTTTCCCCGGGGAAACGAGACGAAGCCGAGTTCAGCGCAGCTAAACATTTTTTGCAGAGGGTCCTTCGTCAGCCTCAGGCTGCGCGGAATTTGGGGTGGTGGCTGCGGGAACGGGCTCTTCCCACACCCTCACCGCCCCCCCTCACCGCTCATCCTGAGCTAGTTGAAGGATGCCCAACGCGACCTTGCGTTCACGGTGTTTCCCCGGGGAAACATCTCAAGCACGAACCGATAGATCCCACACCCCAAAAATGTTTCCCCGGGGAAACACCCGCGAAAGCCCCCTCCCCTTGAACCGCGCCAAGACCACCCGGGCCACACCTTCGGGCGACCAGTTCGACCTGTTCCTGCCCTATGTGGCGGACATGCCGATGCGCGATCAGCGCGAAATGATGGAGCGCCCCTTCTTCAGTCTTGCCAAGTCAAAGCGGGTGAAGCCGATCGACTACACCTCCCCCGATGGCAAGCTGTGGGTCCACGTCTCGGCCAGCCCCGACTATGGCATGGCGACGATCTGGGACGCCGACATCCTGATCTATTGCGCCAGCGTTCTGGCCGACATGGCGCGGCGCGGCGTGAACGATGTGCCGCGCAAGCTGAACCTCATGCCCTACGACCTCCTGCGCGCCATCGGCAGGCCGACGACCGGGCGCGCCTACGAACTGCTGGGGCAAGCGCTTGACCGTCTGGTGGCGACCACGATCAAGACCAATATCCGCGCCGAAAACAGACGCGAGGCGACCTTCTCCTGGCTCGATGGCTGGACGCAGCTGGTCGATGAGAAGACCGAACGCTCGCGCGGCATGACGATCGAGCTGTCCAACTGGTTCTGGGAAGGCGTGATGATGAAGGGCGGCGTGCTGTCCATCGACCGCGCCTATTTCGACATCACCGGCGGGCGCGAGCGCTGGCTCTACAAGGTGGCGCGCAAACACGCGGGCGGGGCAGGGGAGGAGGGCTTTGCCATCTCCATGCCGACGCTGTTCGAGAAGTCCGGCGCCGAGGGCGAATACCGCCGCTTCAAGTTCGAGATCCTCAAGCTGGCCGAGAAGGACGCGCTGCCGGGCTATGGCCTCAGCGTCGAGACCGCCAAGGGTGGCGAGCCGATGCTGCGCATGCGCCGGATCGATGGCAAGGACGGCGCGGGCGAAGTGGGGCAGGGGACTGGCGGGGGTAGCGCTGGCGTCCTTCGACACGCTCAGGAGGAGCGGATTGTCGAGGGTCTTGCTATCAAACCCGCTCAGCCTGAGCCGGTCGAAGGCCCTTCACGCAAGAGTGTTTCCCCGGGGAAACGAAGCGGAGCGGAGTTCAGCGGAGCTAAACATGCTGAGCGTGCGGAAATCTTCGATGCCTCATCCCTGATCCGCAAGGCCGTGAAGGGCCTGAGCGACAACGCCAACCGCGGGTTCATGACGGACGACACCATCGCCCACTTGCGCGAAACGTGCCCGGGCTGGGACCTTCACGCGCTCCACGCCGAGTTCGAAGGCTGGGTCAATGCCGACGCCGCGCGGCTTCCGGCCAACTGGCAGAAGGCCTTCATCGGCTTCGTCAAGCGCCACCACGAGAAGCACGGCCACACCCTGCGCCGCTGATGGCCGCGCTGATGGCCAGGTAGCCGCGCTCATGATCACGCCAGCTTCCGCGCGTGCCGTTCCGAAAATGTCGTGTTCGCCGCTTGCGTCCGTTCCCGAAGTGTCGGGCGTCGTTCGCGGGTGTTTCCCGAGGATTTTGCGGAAGCTCGCTTATCCACCGAATTTGAACCTCCTTGTTGGAGTTCTGTTGGAAAGTGATTCAATCCCACCACCCCACCGCACCGCTGATCCGGTCCATCGATCCATCGGGAACGCGCCTGTCCGGACTTTCGACCTATCGGGAACGCCCTTTCGATCCATCAGGAACTCAGCGCCGATCCATCGGGAACAGTTCGCCGACACTCCGGGAACGCAGGACAGGGCGCGAATCGCGGCGAAATGGCGAGTCGGGGCAGGGCGCGGGGCGCTTAACCTGTCTAACCCTATCTAAAAGCCTCTAACCCTTGGGGAAGCTTCGCTTTGTTTGGAAGATAATGGGATGGGGTCCTGAGGCGCTGGCCTCAGTAGAGATCGACAGCGAAGTGGGCGGCGGCGATCGGGGTGCAGGCGTAGGGCTCGAACATCCCGTTGGAGCGGGCAAGGCAGCCGCCTTCGAGCTGACGCAGCAGCTTGCCCGCGCCGGCCTTGGTCATGCCGAGGGCCCGGCCGAGCTGGGCCGGGGTCAGTTCGCCCAGACTGACGAGCAATGCCCAGGCGCTGCCGAGCCGGGAATGCGAGCGCAGCTGCGGGAACTGGCCCGCAAAACGGCGCGTGGCCTGCCACCCACGGTCAAGATCGCGGGCGGCCTCGAGCATAGCCTTGAGCAGACCGTCGCTGGCGGCATCGCGCCGCTTGGCCGCGGAGAGATCGGCACGGAACAGGCGGCGGCGGGCCAGGGCGGGCAGGGGCAGGGCAGGCAGGGGAATTGACGGAGCGCAGAGCGCGAGGGCTTCGGGACGGGTCAGGGCGAGGAGGTTGATCGCCCAGCACGGGCTGAGCGCGGTGGCGCCGAGCGCGTCTTCGCCTGCGCCCAGCGAGTAGCGGTGGTGCTCGATCAACGCGAGCAGACGCTCCAGCGGGTCTGTGGGGAGGCGATCGCTTGCGAGTGTGGCGATGACCGCTTCGAGCTGGGGAAGGCTCTGTGCCTCGATTGTGGCGGCCTGGCGGGCCTCTGCAGCCAAGGGGGCGACGGCGATGCGCCGGACGGTGCGCACGGCCTCTGCCAGCGGCGAGGCAGGCGAGGGGAGGGTGCGCGCGACGAGGCCGAGGAAAGCATCGCGCTCTGCCGCGCATTCCGCGCCGACGAGCCGGGCGCCGAGCGTGATGCCGCGATCCTCGCGATAGGCTGCCCAGGCTTGCGAGAGCTGCCGAAGCGCCAGCGATTGCTGCATTTCCGGGGTGTAAAGCCCTGCCGGGCCGAGGTGCGTGCGGACCAGCGCGTCAAGCTGTCCGCGGCGGAAGGCGAGGGTGAGGCGGGAGGGATCGTATGCCACGGCAGGGGCAAGGGTTAGCGCGGCAAATCGCATGCGTCAACGAAAGGGATACCAAACTTGGACTTTGGTATCCTATCATGATGACCGGATTTGCCGGAAAATCAGGGCCTGACGCGCCACCCGTTTCGCTGCGCCGCCAGCTCCTCTTCGGCGCTCAACGCGGGGCCGTTCGCCATGGCCTGCGCGGCGGCAAGGACCTCGCCCGCGCTGCTGGCCTGACGGTACTGCCCGGAGGGCGCGCCGGAGTTGGTGCCGGAGTTGGTGCCGGAGTCGGTGACTGGGCTGCGGTTGCGCAATTGCCAGCCTTGCGCATCGCGGCAGGCGATGGCGGCGCCGGCGGCGCGTTCGAAGGCCCGGCAATAGGCGCCGCCTGCATCGCGGAAGCTGAGCAGGACGCGCACCGGGGCATCGGCACTCTGGCGGCCGACGAGCTGGCTATCGAGCGCGCTGGCGAGCTGGGCGTCGGCATAGCCTGCCCGGTCTGCATCGCCAGGCGGACGCAGGGTGAGGGCAAGGACCAGCGAGGCGGCAAGCGCGGGGCCGGCGAGCCATGCCCAGCGCGGCGGGCCCTTGCGGCGGGCGCGGGCCTCGGCAAGGTTGACGACGGTGTCCTGCGGGGCCTTCAGCAGCGCGGCGAGGTGATCTGGCACCGGTTCTGCGGCAATGGGCGCGAAATGCGCGCCAAGGCGATTGGCGAGAGCGCGGTGCGCGGAAACTTGCCGTTCCAGCGCCGGGTCAGCGGCGATGGCGGCGGCCACGCGGGCGTGATCGGCTCCTTCGAGCTGGCCATCGGCAAAGGCGGCGATTTCTTCGGGGGTGGGGTTCATGCCGCTTCTCCCAGCAGGGTCATCAGGGCATCGCGCCCGCGCACCAGGCGCGAATTGAGCGTGCCGACCGGGCAGCCGACGATTTCCGCCGCTTCCTTGTAGGACCAGCCTTCGACCATCACCAGCAGCACCGCCTCGCGCTGTTCATCGGGCAGACGGGCGAGCGCGCGATCCATGTCGGCCAGTTCAACGCGCGCTTCCTGCCCGCCCGAGGCGCCGACGCCAAGGCCCGCGTCCTCGACCACGAAGGTTTCGCTGCGGCGCGTGCGGGCGCGGATTTCGTCGATCCAGATATTGCGCATCATCCTGTACATCCAGCTGTCGAGCCGCGTGCCCTGCTGCCACTTGCTGCGCGAGCGCAGGGCGCGTTCGATGGTCATCTGGCAAAGATCGTCGGCCTCGCCCGTATCGCGCGACAGCCCGGCGGCAAAGCGCCGCAGACGCGGAAGCAGTGCAAGGATGCCATCGGCGAAGGGATCGGCCAGTGTCGTTACCTTTCTGATGGATAGAACGGGTGGCGTCGTTCGTTTAATCCGTGTGACAGCGATAATATGGCAATAATTCCATGAACATGAAACGCCTGACCCTTTCCCTGATCGCACTGGGTGCCGTGGCGACGCCGCTGGGCGCGCAATTGGCGCTTCCTGACATGGGGCAGGGGGCGGCGGGGCGCACGCTGGGCGGAATTGGCGGCACGCTGGGCGATACGGTTGGCGATCTGGGGGGCCAGACAGTCGGCCAGACCGTGGGCAATGTCTCCCGGACTGTGCGGGGCCTTGCGCAGGCGCGGCTGGACCGGCTCGACAGGCTGGTGCGCGCCAACCGCAAGCTGATCGAGAAGGATGCTGCGGGCGATCTGGCCCGGCGGGGGGAACTGCTGCTGATGGACGGCGGTGCAGATGCCATTGCCACGGCGCAGCGCGCAGGCTTTGTCGTGCTTTCGCGCGAGCGGCTGGACGATCTTGGGGTTGAAGTGGTGCGGCTGGCGGTGCCTTCGGGCATGGGGCTGGCACGCGCGCAGGGCGTGCTGGCGCAGGCGCTGCCGGGGGCGACGATATCTGCCGATACGCTGCACTTTCCGGGCGGCACTGCGTCGGGCAGGGCAGGGGATGCGGCGGGGGGCGTAACAAGGGCCATGCCGCCGATTGCCACGCCCGTTGGCGTGATCGACGGGGGCGCGACCCCGGCGCTGAAACCTGCCGAAATGCGCGGCTTTGCCCGTGGCGCGCCCAAGGCCAGCGATCATGGCAGCGCGGTGACCTCGCTGCTGCAGTTTGCCGGGGTGCAGCGCGTGCTGGTGGCCGATGTCTATGGCAGCGATCCGGCGGGCGGCAACGCGCTGGCCGTGGCCCGGGCGCTCGACTGGCTGGTCGGCAAGGGGGTGAAGGTGGTCTCCTTCAGCCTCGTCGGGCCTGCCAATCCGCTGCTGGCGCGGGCGGTGGCGGCAGCGCAGGGCAGGGGCGCGGTGATCGTGGCTGCGGTGGGCAACGATGGCCCGGCTGCGCCGCCTGCATATCCTGCGTCCTACCCCGGCGTGATCGTGGTGACGGCGGTGGACGGGCGCAACCGGGCGCTGATCGAGGCCGGGCGGGCGCTGCATCTCGACTATGCCGCGCCGGGGGCCGACATCGCGGCGACCAATGCTGCGGGGCGGCGGGTGAAAGTGCGCGGCACATCGTTTGCAACGCCGCTGGTGGCATCGCGCGTGGCGCTGAAATGGGGCGCAGGCATGGGGCCGAAGCTCGATGCCGAGGCGATCGATCTGGGCGCGCGCGGGCCGGATGGCACTTATGGGCGCGGGCTGCTGTGCACGATCTGCCGGCCTGCCCGATAAAAAATCGAAAAAATGCAAAAGGCGTGAATTAAACCGGACAGCCCATCCGTTTTCCTTTCTGAGAGGCCGTTGCGAGAGGCGGCCCTGCAGACTTTGAGGAAAGGAAATCACGATGCGCAAGTTCCTTATCGCTTCGACCGCCATGCTGATCGCGCTGGCTCCTGCCGCACAGGCCCAGATCCTTGGGGGCGGGGGCATCGGCGGTGGATTGGGCGGATCGCTGGGCGGCACGCTTGGCGGCTCGATCGGTGGCAGCACCATTGGCCGGACCATGGACAGCGTCGACAGCACGACGCGCAGCACTGTTCGCAGCACCACGCGCGGATCGGCTGATGCAACGGGCCGGGCTTCGGCCAGCAAGTCGGTCGACCGCAAGAGCGGCAAGGTGGGCGCGCAGGGCAGTGCCGACGGGTCGCTGACCGGCAGCCTTGGCCAGACGCTTGGCAGCCCGGCCGGAATGACCGGCACCCGCGCTTCCGGCTCGGCAACGGGCGGGGCTTCGGGCGGGGCGAATGCGCAACTGATCGGCACCGATGCCGTGCGTTCGACCGCTGGCGACGTGGCGGGGACGGCCCGCAGCACGGCGCGCGGGGCGGTTGACGGCACCCGCAGCACGGCCGGAGCGCTGGCGACGACGGGGCGCAGCGCCGCGGGCTCTGCCGCCGGCATGGCGAGCGGTTCGGCAAGTGGCGCGGCCAATGGCGCGCTTTCGGGCGGTGCGGGATCGCTGGCCCTGGCCGGCAGCGCAGCGTCTTCGGCGCAAGGTGCCTTCTCGCTCAGCAAGGGCATGAACGTGCTTGGCCCCGATGGCGAAAAGATCGGCAAGATCCGCGAGGTGATCGCCGACAGCCGCGGTCAGGTGCAGTCGCTGCTGGTCAAGGTCGATGGGCAAAAGGCCCTGCTGCCCGCCGCCAACTTCAGCGGCAGCGGGAACGCCGTCGTCTCGGCCATGGGCGAGGGCCAGATCAAGCGCGTGGCGCAGCAGCAGGACGCCGCCGCGCAGGATTGATGCAGCAGAACACGCTGAAGGCGCGGTCCCGGGGAAGGGCCGCGCCTTTTTTGCGTGGGGGGGCGTGGTCGGATCGGTGCAAGCTGCGTTTGCCCTGGCCGGAAGGGCATGGCATCGTGGCAATCCGATGGTGGTGAGGGGGACGGCGCTTGTTGGCAATGATTTCAAGGGTTTGGCGCAAGTCAGGCGAGTGCGGCGGGCGGGTGTTCCTGCCGTTGCTGGCGTTGCTTGCGGCGGCTGGGGCGGCTCCTGCGCAGGCCAGCACTTATACCGAGGAAGAAGTCGTCTGTCCGGTCGGCGGCGAAAAGTTCACGCGGATGGCGCTGATGTCGATCTCGACCTGGGGTGCGCTGCCGGATGGAATGCCGTTGGGTTCGGGCGTATTTCCGGTGGAATTGCCGCAGTGCCCATCGAACGGGCTGGTGATGTACCGCGACTTCACGCCTGAGGAAGTGGCGCGGCTTGCCCCGTTCATCGCGAGCGAGGGTTACAAGGCGCTACGCAGCGCCGGTGAGACGCCGCGCTACCTGGCCTATCGCACCGCGCAGTTTCTGGGCGACAAGGATCTGCACTGGTGGTTGCTTGAGGCAAGCTGGGAGGCGAAGAACCAGGACCCGGAAAGCGCACGCGCGCGGCGCTACACTGCGGAATTCGTCGAGGCGGCGCGGCTGGTGAAGCCGGATGAGGGGAACCTCGAGGCCATTGCTGCGCGATTCCGGCTGGCAAACGGTTTGCGCGAGCTCGGAAGCTTTGACGAAGCCGAGGCGGTCCGGGCGAGCATCGTCATTTCGCCCAAGGCTGGCGGGAACGACAAGGAGGCTCGGGAGAACCGGACCGCGTGGGCCGGCATGATTGCCGATCTGGCAGGACCGATCGCGCGAAAGGAGACGAGCCGCATCCCCATCGACATGCTGGGTGTGCGCGAGGCGGCGGGGTTCTGCCTGCGCAAGGAAATCGCCGCGAAGTTCGAGGAACCGCCACCGCCACCTCTGACCGCGTTCGAGCAGGAGTATTGCGCGGGACCGAAGCTCAGCGAGACGATCAAGGAGCAGCGCAAGTGGCTGCTTGAGGAGGAGTAGCGGCGAGGGCGCGGTTTCGTATTGCCCCTCCGTCAGCGCTTCGCGCTGCCACCTCCCCGTTTGTGCTGCGCAAAAACAGGGAGGATCGAAAAGGCACTTATCCTCCCCGTTTTCACGCAGTGCAAATGGGGGGGTGGCATTTGCGTGAGCAAATGACGGAGGGGTTTTTACCGCGCATCCTCGAGGATCAGTTCCGCCGCGCGTTCTGCCACGGCCATGGCGGGGCCGTTGGTGTTGCCGGAGACGGGGGTGGGCATGATCGAGCAGTCGACCACGCGAAGCGCGCCGATGCCATGGACGCGGGCGCGGGTGTCGGTGACGGAGGTGGCCTCATCAGTGCCCATGGCGCAGGTGCCGGTGCCGTGGAGGCCGACTTCGACCATCTTGGCGAGTTCGGCGAGGATGGCGGCTTCGTCCTGCACGTCGGGGCCGGGCATGCGTTCGGTGCCGATGAAGGTCTTTAGCGGCGCGGACCCGGCGATGGCGCGGAACAGGCGGAAGAGTTCGAGGCTCTTGGCCTTGTCGGAAGGGTCCGACCAGATCGCGGCGTCGGCGACCGGGGCGTCGCGGTAGTTGGGCGAGGTGAGGCGGATCGAGCCGCGGCTCTTGGGGCGCAGGTGGTAGCCCGAGAAGGTGAGGCCGGGATTGGGGGTGAGCGGGCTGCCGGGGCGGGCGGCCATCTCGTTCACCGTGCGCATGGCGAAGGGCGCGGCGCCGACCTGCAGATCGGGCCAGTCCTCGGGCGTGCCTTCGCTGGCGACCAGGCCGGTGATCGGCATGCCGACGCGGGCGAGGTGGCCGGTGCCGGTGAGGAAATACTGGAGGGCATTGCGATAGAGCCGCCAACCGAAGAATTCGCGGTTGGTGCCGGGGTGGTTCGCAAGGTCGAACGAGACGCCGAACTTGGTGTGATCGGACAGGTTCTGGCCGACGCGGGCCAGGTTCTTGATCACCGGGATGCCAAGGGCCTGCAGCGTGGCGCCGGGGCCGACGCCCGAAAGCTGGAGCAGCTGGGGCGAACCATAGACGCCGGCGGAGAGGATCACTTCCTTCGCGGCGGTGTGGCTGCGCTCTTCCCCATGGGCTTCGGTGACGACGCCGGTGGCGCGGCCGCCTTCGATGGTGATGCGCTTTACCGCAGTGTGCTGGGCAATGGTAAGGTTGTGGCGGCCAAGGATCGGCATGACGAAGGCCTTGTACGAGCTTTCGCGCACGCCCTTGCGATCGACGGTATACTGGCTGCGGCCGACGCCCTGCTTGCCGGGCGTGGTGATATCGTCGAGCCAGGGCATGCCCTGCGTGCCGAACCCGGCGACCAGCGCATCGAGCACGGGCGACTGGTAGGTTGAGGCAGTGACCTGCAGTTCACCACCCTGGCCTCGGCCGGGATGCGCGCCGGGATCGCGATAGTCCTCGAACTTCCTGTAGCAGCGGGCGATCTCGTCCCAGCCCCAGCCCGACAGGCCGTGGTCGGTCCAGCTGTCGAAGTCCTTGGGCATGCCGGTGAGATACCAGGTGCCGTTGATGGCCGAGGAGCCGCCGAGCCCACGCCCGTAAGTGTGGATGCCGCCGCGCATGCCGGGGCGCGGTTCGGTCTGATAGACGCGGAAATAATCGGGGTTGCCCATCATCTTGATGAAGCCGCCGGCCATCTTGATGAAGGGGTGCTGGTTGTCGCCCCCATCCTCGATCAGCAGGACGCGGTTTGCGGGATTCGCGCTGAGACGGTTGGCCAGCACGCAGCCTGCCGAACCCGCGCCCACGATGATGTAATCGAATTCCGCCATGACCCTCTGGCACCCGTCCCTGAGCTTGAATAATGCCGATACTAGAATAGAACCGAAGTTCTCTTTTTATCTGCACAGGCCTTGACCCACTGTCAAGCGATGATTAGAAGGGCAATTCTAATTATCGGGAGAGCGTGAAGTGCTGCCAGTAGAACGGGTGATCGGGGAAGAAGGGCTTGCCGTTACGGCAGGCGGGCTGAAGCTGGCGATGCGCCTGCCGTGGTATCGCTCGCTGCCGTTTTCGGTGGTCGAAGTGGGGCCACTGTCGATTGATGGCGAATCTGTCGACTTGTCCGACGCGCTGATCGAATACGATGGCCAGCAATGGCCGCTTTCGGAGAATGGCGAGAAGGTGGACACCTTCTGGTTCATCCGCGATTCGGCGTTTCTGGTGCTGCCTTCGCTGAGCGCCGAGGTGGGTGAAACCCGCGAGGTTTCGCTGAACCTGTTCATCAGCCCGCCCTACATTCCGGGGATGCGGCGCACCAATCCGCAGACCTCCACGCTCACTGTCGAAGCTGCCTGAGAGAGGACCGGCAATCATGACCACGACCGCAACCGGCCCGCAGACCGGCGTTACGCTCTATTCCTTCACCAACGAGTACCTGACCCGTCAGTTCGAACTCGATACGCTGCTGGCCGAAGTGGCCAAGCGCAACCTGGGTCCGAACATCGAGATCATCGGCTTCCAGAACTTCCGCGAATTTCCCGACGTTTCGGACAAGTTCGCGGAGGAGTTCAAGCAGATGATCGCCGAGACGGGGCTGAACCCCGTTTCCTGCGCGATCAATTCCGACCGCTTCCTCAAGCCCGGCGCGCAGCCGATCGAGGACGCCGCGCTGGTGGAATACCACAAGCGCCAGCTGCGTTCGGCCAAGAAGATGGGCTTCAGCCTGGTGCGCTACCAGTTCGCGCTGCCGGTGCACCTGTTGCCGGAAATCGCGCCCTATGCCGAAGAGCTGGACATCCGCATGGGCGTGGAAGTTCACGCGCCGATGTGGGCCGGGCACCCGGCCGTGCAGGCCTATGGCGAGATGTACGACAAGCTGGACACGCCGTACCTGGGCTGGATTCCCGACTTCGGCGGCACGGCAAGCCGCATCCCGGAATCGATGCTCGATGCCGCGCGCGCCAAGGGCGCCAAGGAAGACCTGCTCGACAAGCTGAAGGAAGTCTGGCTCGAAGACGGCATGAGCCACGAGAAGGCCGGCCGCCTGCGCGAATGGGCACTGCCCAAGGGCCATGGCCCGCTCGAAGTTCAGGCGGCGTGCCTGGCGTTCTTCATCCTTTCGAACCACGATCCCAAGTCCTGGGCCGCACTGGTTGACCGCACCATCCACATCCACGGCAAATTCTATGGCGTGAGCGAGGATCTGGTCGAGGAAGCGATCGATTACGACACGATCCTGCCGCTGTTCAAGGATGGCGGGTTCACCGGCACGATGGTCTCCGAATGGGAAGGCCATGCCTATGACATGCGCGATGCCTTCGAACAGGTCCGCCGCCATCAGGCGATGGCCCGCCGCATCTGGGGGAACTGAGCCATGGCATTCGAACTCTCGGTAAACCTCGAATACGGCTTCACCGAAGCGGGTGAGAAGGTGGAAGATCGCATCGCTGCGGCAGCGGCAGCGGGCTTCCGCAAGGTCGAGCTGTTCCTGCTCAAGGGCCGCGATCTTGTCGCGATCAAGGCAGCGCTCGATGCCCATGGCGTGCAGCTGATCAGCACGGTGGCGGACTATGTGACGCAGCTGGTCGATCCCGCCACGCACGAGGGCTTCTGCGAGGTGTTCCGCGAGGCAGCTTCGGCGGCGAAGTTCCTTGGCTGCTCGAACGTGGTGGTCACTTCCGGGCGCGGCGTGCCATGGTTGAAGCGGCCGGTGCAGCTTTCGATCTTTGCAGATGCCCTGCGCAAGATCCTGCCGATCGCCGAGGAGCTGGACGTGACGATCCTGCTCGAATCCGCCAACACCCGGCATGACCATCCCGGCGTGCTGTGCTCTACCACGCACGACAGCGTGGTGGTGGCCGACATGGTCGACAGCCCTCGCGTCAAGGTGCTCTACGACCTCTACCATTCGGTGGTGGAAGGCGAGGACCCGGAGGCCGCGCTTTCGGCCGCGATGCATCAGGTGGTGCACGTGCAGGTGGCCGATGCGCCGGGGCGCGGCGAGCCGGGCAGCGGCAAGATCGACTGGCCGGAGGCACTCGCCCGCTTCGAGCGTCTGGGCTACAAGGGCACGATCGGGCTGGAACTGCAGCCGACCAAGCCTTCGGTCGAGGCGTTTGGCTATATCCGCGGGCTTTGCGGCTGATTTACCCCTCCGTCAGTCCTTCGGACTGCCACCTCCCCATTTGCACTTCGTGAAAATGGGGAGGATCTGGTCAGATTGGCAGCGTTCTTCCTTGATCCTCCCTGTTTTTGCGCAGCACAAACGGGGAGGTGGCATTTGCGCCAGCAAATGACGGAGGGGCGGTTTGCCGAGGCCCAGGCAGGAGCGGAACGTGGCGCTTGCGCGCACGCTGCGCTCCCAGATGTCGTTGCCGGAAGTGATGCTGTGGCAACGGCTGCAGCATGGAGCCGCGAAGTTCAGGCGGCAACATCCGCTCGGGCCATACGTGCTGGATTTCTTTTGTGCGTCGGCGCGGCTCTGCGTCGAAGTTGACGGCGTTTCCCATGACATGGGCGACAACCCGGCGCGTGACGCAGTGCGCGATGCATGGCTTGAAAGGCAGGGCGTAACCGTTGTGCGGCTTGCGGCTCCGGCCGTGCTGCGTGATCCGGACGGGGTGGCTGAAGGGATCGTGCGGCTGGCTTCGGGTGGGCGAGTTTGACCCCTCCGTCATTTGCTGGCGCAAATGCCACCTCCCCATTTGCACTGCGTGAAAATGGGGAGGATCGGTTG
>OFDC01000458.1_pt1 | contig 31018 bp, 35 predicted proteins | sample 1520941 | NCBI WGS metagenome assembly OFDC01 (sample SAMEA94258168, study PRJEB24077) | hot springs metagenome | biome: Aquatic biome; feature: Water | place: India | collected 2012-12-06 | depth 5 m | reverse complement strand
CCCCCGCCGCCTCCGCCGCCTCCGCCGCCGCCGGCTCCGGTTTGCAACAAGGGTCCGTACATCGTGTTCTTCGACTGGGATAAGTCGGACATCACGCCTGAGGCAGCAACGATCCTCGACAACGCGGTTACCGCTTACGGCAACTGCGCAAGCGTTCCGATCATGCTGGCCGGTTATGCCGACCGTTCGGGCACCGTGAAGTACAACCAGGCCCTTTCGGAGCGCCGCAACGTGTCGGTCCGTTCGTATCTGACCTCGCACGGCATTCCGGATGGTTCGATCACCAGCCAGGCCTTCGGTGAAAGCAACAACCGCGTGCCGACCGCCGACGGCGTTCGCGAACTTCAGAACCGTCGCGTGGAAATCACGTACGGTCCGGGTTCGGGCATGTAAGGTTCGGCTTTGCCGAAAAAGAACAAGGGGTCGGAGAAATCCGGCCCCTTTTTCGTTATGATCCTAAACAGATCGGAGACCGTTACGATGCTTTCCAAGGCCGCAATCCTGCCTCTTGCTTGCTCGCTTCTGCTGGGCGCGTGTGCAACGACGGATGAGATGGACAAGACTTCGACGCTGGCACGGGCCACGCTTGCTGACGCGGCGGGTGCTTCGGTCGGCACTGTCAGGATCGAGCAATCGGGGACCGCACTCTCGCTGGTCGCCGATGTGCGGAGCATGTCGGCTGGCCAGCATGGCATGCATATGCACACAACCGGAAAGTGCGAAGCTCCCGGCTTCACGTCAGCTGGTGGTCATTTGAATCCGACCGCTCATCAACATGGTACGATGAACCCGGCGGGCCCGCATCTCGGGGATCTTCCGAACATCACTGTCGCGGCTGACGGAACCGGGACACTCCGCGCGCCGCTCAGCGGTACAGCCGCCACAGTGCTCGCCAGCCTTTTCGATGCCGACGGCACCGCCATTGTCGTCCACGCCGGGCCGGACGATTACAAGACCGACCCCAGCGGCAACAGCGGCGGCCGCGTTGCCTGCGGCGTGCTTACCCAGGGCTAATCAGGCCAGGGTTTCCCCGGCAGCGCGCGCCCGCTGCTCCAGGCTGGCCAGCGCGCCGGGGACGCTGCGAATTGCCACGAAGAGAAGAACCAGCCCAATCGGCGCTGACACCAGCGTGGACAGCACCCCAAGCGACAGATCATCGCCGTTGGTCGCGGACACATAGCCTGCCATGAACGGCCCGAGCGCCAGGCCGACAAGCGTGGTGGCAAGGAAGAAGGTTGCCGTGGCAGTACCCCGCATGCGGGGCAGGACCAGCGACTGACTGGTCGCTGCGGCACCGCCAAGCGCGCTGCTCGACATCGTTTGTGCCACGAACAGCATGGCTACGAAAGTTGTGAAGCTTTCGGTTCGGAAGGCGATGATCATGGGAATGATCGGCGCGATCAGCCCGAACAAGGTCACCATGATACGGCCGGCGGAGTGGCGCTTGTACAGATGGTCGGCAATGCGGCCGCCGATGATCACACCGAGAAATCCGGCCAAGGCACCGGGCGCGCCGATGAACCACCCAAGATCACCCTTGGCGATGGCGAACACGCGCTCGGCGTAAGGGGCGGCCCAATAGGATGTGGCGTAGGAAGTGAATGCCACCATGCCGTATCCCAGCGTCGTGCACAGGAATGCGGGCGTGCCCCAGATCAGGCGGAAGGTCGGCAGGTCACGCGCCCGCAGGGCACTTGCCCAACTGTAGATCGCGTAGAGGCCGACCCCGACGAAGATCCATTGCTGCCGGGTCGACCGTCCCAGCAGCGAGGTCAGAGCGTAGACGCCACCGGCAATGACCACGGCTACGGCAAGATTGGAGATCAGGGCCAAGGGGCCGCGCCGCGCCGCACCGATCAGCGTCAGCGGCGGGATCACCGTCACGAGCTCGGCGAAGAACCCCTTGAAAGGCCGCTCCACGCTCGGCGTTGGCAGTCCGTCGATGGCGCCGCGAATTGGCTCGCGCAGGGTGGCTACCAGCAGGGCCAGAAGTACCCCGGGCAAGCCGACCGCCATGAACGCCGCCTGCCAGCCGACGAGGCCGAAGGGACCGCCTGCGGGATACGCGGCGTTCCATTTCTCGACGATAAGGCCGCCCACCAGCAGCGACAGCCCGCCCCCCAGGAACAGGCCTGAGGAGTAGATCGACAAGGCGGTGGCGCGCAGCCGTTGCGGAAAGTAGTCCGAAATGAGCGAATAGGCAGCAGGGCTCGCCGTCGCCTCTCCGACACCGACCCCGATGCGCGCGGCGGTAAGCTGCCCACCGGTCCGCGACAGGCCCGAGACCGCCGTCATTACCGACCACAGTGCTAGCCCGGCACTCATCAGCCGGACGCGGTGCCAGCTGTCGGCGAGACGACCCAGAGGAATCCCGAACAGGGAATAGAACACCGCAAAGGCAGTTCCATACAGGAAGCCGAGGTCTGCGTCGGTAAGCGACAGGTCCTTCTTGATATCGTTGGCCAGAATCGAAAGGATCTGACGGTCAACGAAATTGAGGACGTAGACCAGCACCAGAATGCTCAGGACGTACCAGCTGTACGCAGTCGCTTCCTGCTCCTGATGGTGCGTCTGGTCCGTGCTAGTCGCTATACCGGGTTCCGTCATTCAGGCCTGCCTCTTCAAACCCTGCGCGTCGCAGGCGACAGCTGTCGCATACGCCACAGGCTTTCCCATCCGGAAGGGGATCGTAGCAGGACCAGCTCTGGCCAGCGTCGAGCCCCAGTCGCGCTGCTTCCTGCGCGATCTGTGATTTCTTGAGGTGCTGGAGCGGGGCGTGGACGGTGACCGTACCACCCTCGCTGCCGATCTTGGTAGCGATCCGCGCCAGGCCTTCGAAGCCTTGCACGAACTCGGGCCGGCAATCGGGGTAGCCGGAATAGTCCAGCGCGTTCACGCCGATGAAGAGGTCCTTCGAGCCAGCAGCTTCGGCCCAGGCCAGCGCGAGCGACAGGAACACGAGATTGCGGGCAGGGACATAGGTAACCGGGATATCGTCGCCCACGCCGTCTTTGGGGACGTCGATATCCGCAGTCAGCGCAGAGCCGCCGAACTGGCGCAGGTCCAGCGGCAGGATTACGTGGCGCTCGACACCAACGCGCTCCGCGATCACGCGCGCTGCGTCGAGTTCGATGCGGTGGCGTTGGTTGTAGTCGATCGTCAGTGCAAGGACGCGGAAACCCTGCTCCTTGGCCAGGCCTGCGCAAACCATCGAATCGAGTCCGCCCGAAAGGAGAACGACTGCGAGTGGGGCTTGGGCGACTTCAGGGCTTTGCAACATTGCCAATGAGCTAGCCGTGCCGTCGGCCCGATGCAATGGTCTCGCGCGTAACTTTATGCTTCCTGCCTCAACGCGGGCACGGACCGAGCCGCCGCGCCTCGGCGACGAAGTTGAATGGCAGGCCGTTGTCGATGCCTTGCGTTTCCAACTGCGCAAGGCGTGGGTTCTCGAAGCGGACCCGGGTGTGGCCATAGCCACCGGCCGGACAGGTGTACTGCACTGTCACCATATTGGGCGCATCGTCGATGACAAACCGCCGGCAGGCCTCGCCACGGTGGCGCACCTGGATAAGCTTGCGGCCATTGTTCACGCAGAGCTGAACGGTATCCGCGTCGTCGCGGGCACGCACTTCCCACAGCCCCGGCTCCAGCCTGTCAAGCATGGCAAGAGCAGGCCCTTGCGCAACGCCGGAAGTCGCGGCGAAGGCGGCAACCGCAATCGCTGACAGGACTGTGGGACGACCGAGGCCGTGCAGCGGGTTCAGACGTGATGACATGAAGCTCTACTCGCACCCATGAGCGCGGGCGTCTGTGCCGTTGCTCACTCGATGCTGGATCATATCACGGCGTTTCGCGCGGCGGAACGGTCTGCGTGCGCGGCCAATTGTGAAAAGTGCTGTCACATTTCGGGCCAGGACCGAAAAGTCAGTCGAGGTCGATCGCAAATTCGCGCGAACAGAACGCGCAGTCAACCACGATCAGCCCGTCGTCATTCTCCATTTCCGCGCGCTCGGAAGCGGCGAAACGAGAAAGAATGTCGCGATAGTGTTCGATCGTGCAACGGCATCCGCGGGTGAGAGTCGTCCCGGTCTCGGCGCGGATCTCCGGCTCCTCGTGGAACAGGCGCCACACCACGCTTTCAAGATCGAGCGCCGGATCGACAAGTTCTGCCTCGCTGATCGAGCCACCAAGGACAGAGACATGCTCCCACTCGGGATGGTCCAGCTGCACGTGCAGCCGCTCGCGGCCCTCCTCGCCCTCGGGCAGGTGCTGCAGGAGCAGTCCACCGGCGACACAGGCGCCGGGCATATTGCTGACGCCGATGCGGATCAGCGTGGGAATCTGTTCTGACTGGAAGAAATAGCTCTGGCACGCTTCGGCCAGCGAATTGCCCTCAAGCGGCACGACGCCCTGATAGCGTTGGCCGGTGGCGGCAAGATCAAACGTGATCGCCAGATAGCCTTCGCCGAACAGGGAGAACAGCGAGGGCACCGGGCCCAGTTCGTCAAGCCGCGCGCGGTCATGCCGGACGTAGCCGCGAAGCTCGCCGTTGCGATAGTCGCAGACAAGCAGGTCGATGATGCCGTCCTGCGTCTGTGCCTGCAGCGTCAACTGGCTGTCCTCGCCCTTGAGCAGCGATCCCAGCAGGGCAGTGATCGTCAGCGCTTCGGCGAGGAGGTGGCGGATCGGCGCGGGATAGGCGTGGGCCGAAAGGATCGTGTCTAGAACCGGGCCCAGCCGCACTGCCCGGCCGCGCGCATTCTTGTGCGGCAGGGTGAAGTGCATCACCGTATCGAAACCGGTGGACGGCTGGACCTGTTCACTCACTTTACGTCACATCCTTCAAATCTGGCCGAACACCCAGCGCAGGACAGACTTCTGCGCGTGAATGCGGTTCTCGGCCTCATCCCATACGACCGAGCGGGGACCGTCGATCACCGAGTCTGTGACTTCCTCGTTGCGATGCGCGGGCAGACAATGCAGGAACAGGGCGTCGGCCTTGGCGTGCGCCATCAGTGCATCGTTGACCTGATACGGCTCCATCGCCGCCAGCTTGGCTTCAGCATGGGCTTGGCCCATCGAGATCCACGTGTCGGTGACGACCACGTCGGCCCCGCGCACGGCCTCGATCGGATCGCGGACCACACGGATGCCGCCGCCGCTCAGCGTTGCCGCCTCGATCATCGCAGCGTCGGATTCGTACCCTTCCGGAACGCCGATGCGCACGTTGAACTTCATCAGACCCGCCGCCTCGACGATCGAGTTCAGCACGTTGTTGCCATCGCCCAACCAGGCGACTTCGAGACCGGGCAGGGCCTTGCCGTGCTCGATCACGGTCAGCAGGTCCGCCATGATCTGGCAAGGGTGGGACAGGTCGGTGAGGCCATTGATCACCGGAACGCTGGCATAGCGGGCCAGTTCCTCGACCTTGGCATGATCGTCGGTGCGCAGCATGATCGCATCGGCCATGCGGCTGAGGACGCGTGCGGTGTCGGCGATAGTCTCGCCCCGGCCGAGCTGCGTCGTCCCGGCATCGAGGATAAGAGCCGAGCCGCCAAGCTGCCGCATGGCAATGTCGAAAGACACGCGGGTGCGGGTCGAGTTCTTCTCGAACACCATGGCCAGGACGCGGCCGGCCAGTGGCGCATCTGCGTCCGGCTGGCCCTTGGGAAGGGCGGCGCGCGCCGCCTTCCGGTCAATCGCGTCATTCAGCATGGCGGCGATGGAATCGCCGCCCGCATCGGTGAGGTTGAGAAAATGCCTGGTCATGTAACCGGTGCCTCCAGCGCATAGCTTGCCGCAGCGGCAGAAAGCCGCTCCATGAACTCGTCGATGTGGCTGTCGTCGATCACCAGCGGCGGGATCACGCGGACAGTGTTGTCACCCGCCGAAACGGTCAGCAACTGGTGGTTATCACGCATGTGGGCCACGAACGGACGCGGCTCGACCTTCATCATGAGGCCGAGCATCAGGCCACGCCCGCGCACGCCGATGAACAGGTCCGGGTAGTTGCCGATGAACTGTTCAATGCGCCCGCGCAGCCGCTCACCCTTGGCGCGCACGTCGCTCAGGAACTCCTCGTTGGCAACAACGTCGAGCACCGCTTCGCCCGCTGCCATGGCCAGCGGGTTGCCGCCATAAGTGCTGCCGTGCGTGCCGGCGACCATGCCGCGCGCCGCCTTTTCGGTGGCAAGGCAAGCGCCCATCGGGAAGCCGCCGCCGATGCCCTTGGCCGTCGCCATCACGTCGGGCGTGATGCCATACTGTTCGTAGGCATAGAGCGTGCCGGTGCGGGCAACACCGCATTGCACTTCGTCGAAGATCAGCACGAGGTCATGCTCGTCGCACAGCGCGCGCAGGCCCTTCAGGAACTCGTCCGATGCGTCGCGGATGCCGCCTTCGCCCTGGATTGGCTCGACCAGGAAACCGGCGGTATTTGGTCCCATTGCCGCCTTGGCGCCTTCAAGGTCATCGAAATCGACGTACTTGAAGCCTTCGAGCAGGGGCAGGAAGCCCTTGTGCATCTTCTCCTGATTGGAGGCGCTGATCGTGGCCATGGTCCGGCCGTGGAAGGCGTTCTTGAAGGTGATCAGCTCGTACTTGTGGTCATTGCCCACCGCCGAGTGATAGGCGCGCGCGGTCTTTATCGCACACTCTACCGCTTCGGCGCCCGAATTCGTGAAGAACACGGTATCGGCAAAGGTCAGGTCAACCAGACGCTGCGCCAGATGCTCGCCCTGCGGACTGCCGTAGAGGTTCGACACGTGCATCAGCGTTGCGGCCTGTTTCTGGATCGCGCCGATCAGGTGCTCGTGCGAATGACCGAGCAGGTTCACCGCAATGCCGCTGGCGAAATCGAGGTAGCGGGTGCCGTCCTCGGAAATCAGGTGGCAATGCTCGCCTCGCACCGGACGCACGCCGCACCGGGGGTACACGGGCATCAGCGGGGTGATCGACATAGAGCTCTCCTGTTCAGTCACTAATGTTTCCGGATGGCGCAACAATACTGCGCAAGCCAGATAGAAAAAGGGGAATCGACAAACGACAAATGGCGGCCCTTCAGGACCGCCATCTGTGCGCGTATGTGTTGCAGGCCGCCGGTCAGACTACCGGAAGCGATGCAATCGGGATCAACCCTGAATCGGCACCAGGTTGACCGCCGAGTGCTTGCCTCGTCGATCGACCTCGAGGTCGAATTCCAGCTTGTCGCCTTCGTTCAGCTCGCGCAGGCCCGAGCGTTCGACAGCACTGATGTGCACGAACGCGTCCGGCTGGCCGTCATCACGCGTGATAAAGCCGAAGCCCTTCATCGCGTTGAAGAACTTGACCGTGCCGGTCGCCTTTTCGCCAGTCAGCTCACGCTGCGGGGCAGCGGGCTTCGAAGCGACGGGGATGACATCGCCGACGACTTGAAGGTCTGCAGCCGAAATCTTGCCGCCACGATCGACGAGGTTGAATTCCAGCGTCTGGCCTTCAGCCAGGCCTTCGAGTCCGGCACGCTCGACCGCGCTGATGTGGACGAATACGTCCTCACCACCGTCTTCGCGCGAGATGAAGCCGAAGCCCTTCTGGCCGTTGAAGAATTTGACGACGCCCTTTCCGGTGCCGACAACCTGGGCAGGCATGCCGCCGCCGCGCGGGCCGCCGAAGCCGCCACCGCCGCCGCCACGCGGGCCGCCGCCGAAGCCGCCACGATCGCCACCGCCAAAGCCGCCGCGATCTCCACCACCGAAGCCGCCACGATCGCCGCCGCCGAAGCCGCCACGTCCGCCACCGCCACCGAAGCGATCGCCACCGCCGAAGCCGCCGCGGTCACCATAACCGCCGCCGCCAAAGCCGCCACCGCCGCCGTAGGGATCAAAACCGCCTTCGTCGCCGAATCCGTCGCGCTTGTCTCTGCCGCGACCGCGCCGCCCTCTGTCAAAACCCATAGAAATCAATAGACCTTCAATCCGCCCCAACCTTCACGGCACCGCAGGCCGGACGCGGGAACCGGCGGCGCGACGAGGGAATCAGTGCCGGACTCAAGAGGCCGGACCTTACCTTTGCGGCCAAGACTATAGAGCAAAAACACAGGACCGCTAACGGAATCGACAAGTCAGCCACAATTCGCCTCGAAAACTGTGGCATTTGTGCCGATCCGCCAGATCAAGCGTGCGCTACTTGCCGCCGGGCGATGCTTTGGGCAGAAGCGGAGCACACAGATTGTCAGGACACCACGATGTTTCGCAAGATCGACGACAAGACTTATGCCAGCCCCCAGATCGGCCTCGCCGAAGTGGCCTATGCCAAGGCGCTGGGCATCGGCATGATCATCAACAATCGTCCTGAAGGCGAATCCGACGATCAGACGCCCGGTGCTGACATCGAAGCGGCCGCACGGGATGCCGGAATCGCCTACGTCGCGATTCCGGTCAGCCACGCCGGCTTCTCGATGCCGCAGGTCGAGGCGATGCAGGCAGCCTTGGCGCAGGCAGGCGACGCCCCGGTACTGGCCTACTGCCGCTCCGGCACCCGTTCGACCCTGCTCTGGGCGCTGGCGCAGGCCCGCTCGGGCCTTGATCCGGACGAGATTGCCGCGAGGGCGGCTGGCGCCGGATATGACATTTCGCCGATCCGGGCGACGGTCGACATGCTCGCCGGGCAGGCGGGATAACTTGCTCCGGGCGGCGGCGTGAACACCCTGATCGAGACCGCGCTGGGCAATCCGGTCGTGGCCAAGGGATTGCAATTGCTGGGATCGCTTCTGGCGATCCTCGTGCTGGCATGGCTGGCGAGACGCATGCAACTGGGCGGCGATCCCCGCATTCATGGCGCGGACGAGGCGCGCGCTCTGGCCGAGGATGCGATCTGCGGGTTCGATGCGCAAGACGTGGTGGTCGACCGCGCAGGCATTGGGGCGCTTGCCCGCGACACGCTCGGCCGGGTACTGCTGATCCGCCAGCACGGCAGCCATTTCGCTACCCGACAGTTGACCAGCCACGCCGGAGTCCGGCTCGACGGACGCTTTCTCACCATCGCCACCGATGACCGACGTTTCGGCACGGTCACTCTTGACCTTGGCGATCAGGCGCAAGTCTGGGCTGCCAGCCTCCGTCGTCTCGGAGCGACCGCATGAAGCCGATTGACGTTGTCACTTATGCGGTGCCGTTCTTCGTCATCATGGTCCTGGCCGAGATGATCTGGGCCGCACGCCGCGCGCCCGAGAAATACGAACCACGCGATACCTTGACCAGCCTTGCGCTGGGCCTCGGCAGCACCGTTGCGGGAGCCCTGACGGCTGGCGTCGTCTTTGCTGCGGCGATGTGGCTCTACGACCACCGCGTGGCCACGGTGCCGTTCGCGTGGTGGGCGTGGATCGCCTGCTTCGTACTCGACGATTTCAACTACTACTGGGCCCATCGCACCGGCCACCGCGTGCGCTGGTTCTGGGCGAGCCACGTCAACCATCACTCGAGCCAGCACTACAACCTGTCGACTGCGCTGCGGCAGACCTGGACCGGGTTCTTCGCCCTCTCCTTCGTGTTCCGCATCTGGCCGGCGTTCCTCGGTTTCCATCCGGCGATGCTCGTCACCGTCGGCGGCGCCAACCTGATCTATCAGTTCTGGATTCATACGGAGGCGGTTCGTCGCATGCCGCGCTGGTTCGAGGCGGTATTCAACACGCCATCGCACCACCGCGTCCACCACGCCACCAACCCGCTATACCTCGATCGCAACTATGCCGGGGCGCTGATCGTGTGGGACCGCCTGTTTGGCACGTTCCAGCAGGAGCGCGATGATCTTGCGATCCGGTATGGCATCGTCAAGCAGTTGGGCAGCTTCCACCTGCTGCACGCCGCGTTCCATGAGTGGCGCGGGATGCTGGGTGACTTCTGGCGCGCGCCCTTCCGGCACAAGCTGTCGTACCTGGTGCGCGAGCCGGGCTGGAGCCATGATGGCAGCCGCGAAGGCTCGGACGCTATCCGCGCCCGCTGGCTTGAGCGCAACAGCGCCGACTAGCGCTTCTTTACGGCGTTCAGCTTCTCGGCTTGGGCAATTGCTGCCTTGGCGATCGGCTCCATCACCGCATAGCCCTTGGCGTTGGGGTGGATCCCGTCCGGTGCAAGTTCGGGATTGATCCCGCCCTCGGCATTGACCAGCGCCGAGTGATAATCCGCGAAGACCGCGCCGCGGGCCTTGGCATAGTCCTTCAGCCAGGTATTCAGCGCAACGACCTGCCTTGCCGGGGACAGCGCCGGTTTCCACGGGAACTTCGCCGCCGGCAGGATGCTGCCGATAACCACGGCGATGCCATTCGCCTTGGCCAGATCGACCATCGCTGCGACGTGGTTGGTGTACATTTCAGGGCTGTTCGGACCAGTGTTCCCGGCAAGGTCGTTGGTGCCGATCATGATGTGCACGACCTTTGGCCGCAGGCGCACCACGTCCTGATAGAACCGCACGAGAATCTGCGGGCTGGTCTGCCCGCTGATCCCGCGCCCGACGGCGCCTGCCACGAACAGCGACGGTGCCAGGCCAACCCAGTTCTCGGTGATCGAATCGCCGATGAACACCACGCGCGGTGCCTGTGCCAGCTGCTTGTCGGCCTCGGCATAGCGGCATTGCCAGGCCCAGTCGTACTGGCGAACGTAAGGGTGGCCGAAGAACAGGCCGCGCGTGTCGGTGGGGCAGGGCTTTTCGATCATGCCGTCCCCCGGCGGCGTCACCACCGGCGGCGAAGCGGCAGGGCGGTTCTGCGCCCATGCCGGGAATGCCGCCAGAGCCAGAACCGCTGCCAGAACCAGCCGCATCAGATGATCCCCACGGCCTTTCCGGCGCGCTCGAACATGCCGATGATCGTCTGCACCTGATCTGCCGAATGCTCGGCACACAGCGAGCAGCGCAGCAGCGTCATCCCTGCAGGCGTTGCCGGCGGACGGGCCAGGTTCACGTATAGACCTTCGTGCAGGAGCGCTTCCCACATCGCTGCGCCACGTTCCAGATCGGGCATGATCACCGCGATGATCGCGCTTTGCGCTTCGCTGGTGCCCAGCTGGAAGCCCTTGTCACGCAGGCCCTTGTGCAGGGTCTTGGAATTTTCCCACAGGTGCGCGCGCTTGTTTCCGGCGTGCATCAGCTTGCGGATCGATGTCGCCGCGGTGTGCACCACGCTGGGCGGCAGCGAGGCGGTGAACACGTAGGGACGGCACACCAGACGCATGATCTCGAACTTGGGATGGTTCGAAACGCAGAAGCCGCCGACCGTGCCGACCGATTTCGAGAAAGTGCCGATCACGAAGTCGACATCGTCAAGGCAGCCCTGGTCCTCGGCCACGCCGCGCCCGTTGGGGCCGATGAAGCCCATCGAGTGCGCCTCGTCGACCAGCACCATTGCGCCATGCGCCTTGGCGACGCGGATCATCTCCTTGAGCGGCGCAATGTCGCCCAGCATGGAATAGACACCTTCGAGCACCACCAGTTTGCCTGCGCCTTCCGGCACGCGCTTCAGGCGCTTTTCCATGGCCTCGATGTCGTTGTGCTTGAACGGCACGACTTCGGCATCGCCCATCTTGCAGCCGTCCCAGATGGAAGCGTGGCTGTCGATGTCGAGGATGATGTAGTCACCCTTGCCGGCGATCGTGCTGATGATGCCGAGGTTGGCCTGGTAACCGGTGGAGAACACCATGGCATGGTCCATGCCATAGAACTCCTTGAGCGCTTCTTCGCACGCCTTGTGCCCGGCATATGTGCCGTTGAGCACGCGGCTACCGGTGGTGCCCGAACCGAAATCATCAAGGGCCTGCTTGCCCGCCGCGATCACGTCGGGGTCGAAGGTCATGCCCATGTAGTTGTAGGTGCCGAGCAGGATTGTCTCGCGCCCGTTGCACACCGCAACGGTCGGGCTGATCACCCGCTCCATCACCAGGTTGAACGGGTCTTCCACACCGCCCGCCAGCAGCGCGCGGCGTTGTTCGATCAGCGGGTCGAACTTCGAAAACAGGTCGGTCATCTTCGATTTCATCCTGAAATCCGCACTGCACCCGCTCAGGACGTGCGGCTGTGCGCGGACGTTGGCCTCAGCCCTGGAGCTTCGTCACCGCATCGATCAACTGGCCATAGGTCTCGATCTCGGCTTGCTGGTTCATGCTGATGATGATGTCGAAGTCGTCCTCGATGGCCGCGACGAAGTCCATCACCGTCAGGCTGTCCCACTCAAGATCGCCGGCAAAAGTGGTCGCTTCGGTAATTGCGATGCCCTTCTTGTTGAAGGGTTCGATCAGTTCGGCGATCTTTTCGGCGGTTGCGGCGCGATCCATCAATTCTTCTCCAAGGAGCAGGAGAGGCCCCCTGCCAGACGATTAAGGCCGAAAAGCGGCCAATGCCCCCGCTTGTCAAGCACGCTGCCTCTGTGTCATCCCCGGAAATTCGGATAACCGCACAGAACGGCGCCAAGAACGGCGAGGGGGGAATGATGGCACAAGTCGATGAACAGGCCGAACAACCGCTGGCCGCCCCATCGATGCCGTCACCCTCGGGATACTCAAATCACGCCATTCACCTGGTGCGCACCTCGCAGCAGATCAATCTGACGCTGAGCCAGATGGCCGATGCCAAGGCCTCGATCCTGATGGGCGCGACGTTCCTCGTATTCACCATCGCAGTGGGGCAGGCGAAGAGCGGTGCGATGCCCTGGTCGCTGGGGGTGCTGGCGCTGTTTGCGTTCATTTCGGCGATGTGCGCGGTGTTTGCAGTCCTGCCCTCGGTCAGCAACCCCAGGTCTGCAAAGCTGAACGACGGCAAGCCCAACAAACTGTTCTTCGGCTACTTCACCCACATGGACGAGGGCGAGTGGACCGATTCAATCCTGTCCGAACTGCGCGCCGATGAAACCGTGTTCCGCACGATGTTGCACGACATCTACCAGAACGGGCAGGTCCTGCAGCGCAAGAAGTACAAGTACCTCGCCTACGCCTACAAGAGCTTCATGGCGGGCCTGTGCCTGACGGTGCTGACTTTCGTCATCGAGCACGCAAGCAGCGTTGCAGCGGCGATGTAACCTTCAGACCAAAGCGTTCACCGCCACCATGAACGGCCCGATCGATACCGGCTTGGCAAGATAACCTTCGGCCCCCGCAGCGCGGATCGTCTCTTCATCGCCCTTGCCGGCATAGGCGGTCACTGCAAGGATCGGGATCGCCTTCAACTCCTCGTCCGCCTTGATCGCCTCGATCAGATCGATGCCCGAAACGTTCGGCAGCTGGATGTCCATGATCACCAGATGCGGCATGAACAGCCGTGTCTTCTCGATCGCCTCGCGCCCGTCGGCCACCGGCTCCACCTCGAAACCCTTGGCGCGCAGCAGGTCGCAGAACAGCTTGCGGTTGAGGTCGTTGTCCTCGACAACCAGAATTCTTTTTGCCACTGACACGCCTGTTTTACGAAAGCTGACGGCGCCACCCTTATTGCCCGCGAAAGGCCCTGACAATCATCCGCGAGCCTTCCTCCCCCGTCGATCCCGCCGCGCTGGCGTTGCAGGCTCTCGGCTGGGTCCTCTCCGATGGTGACCGTGCCGAGCGCTTCCTGAGCCTCACCGGCCTCACGCCGGATGAATTGCGGGCGGGGCTCGGCGATCCGGCGATGCTCGGCGCTGTTCTCGATTTTCTCGCCAATCACGAGGCAGACCTTGTCAACGCAGCGTTCGCGCTCGACATCTCGCCCGAAACCCTGATTGCCGCCCGGAAGGAACTAGGCCGTAAGTTCGAGGATGGCACCTTCGAGGTTTGAGGCAAAACGGCCAGGTGCTAGGAAGGAGGGCGCAGTAATATGTCGATATTTCAAGACCGACTGACGCGGCAGATGGCCGTTTTGGTCAAATCCCGAAGGGACACCAAAATGGCTTCCATCTCGAACCGAAATTTCCTTGCAGGGGCAACGAGCCCCTGCGGCAAAAATTTCGGCCCGATATGTTCGCCATTTTGGTGCCTCGAAGGTGCCATCCTCGAGCTTACGGCCTGCTCATGAGTAGCCGTCCCCTGATCGTCAGCGATTGCGACGAGGTGCTGTTGCACATGGTCGCCCCCTTCCGTGACTGGCTGGGCGAGGAACAGGGCGTCACCTTCAAGATGGACAGCGCCGATTTTTCCAAGGCGATGCGCTACGCCAAGGATGGCGAGCTGGTGCCGCCGCAGGAAATCTGGAATCTGCTCAACAAGTTCTTCGACACCGAAATGTATCGCCAGCAAGCCATTGCCGGCGCTGTCGCCGGGATCAACGCAGTCGGGAAGGATGCCGACGTGGTGATCCTCACCAACCTCAACGATCATCGCCGCGACATGCGCGCGCAGCAGCTGGCCGATGTCGGCATCAACGCCCGCGTCTTCACCAACCAGGGGCCGAAAGGCCCGGCGCTCAAGGCGATCCTTGACGAGTATAACCCCTCGCGCGCCCTGTTCATCGACGATTTGCCGCAGCACCACGATTCGGTCTCGCAATTGACGCCGGAGGTGATCCGCCTGCACCTGTGCGGCGAACCGCTGCTCAGCCCGCATATCGACTGCGCCCACAAGGCCGGCCACGCCCATGCCCGGATCGACGATTGGGAAGCGGCGCTGCCGTGGATTCTCGAACAAATACATGGAGAAGATTCGTGACCGATTCCGTTGAAGCAAAGCTGGCCGCCCTCGGGCACACGCTGCCGCAGGCCGCCGCGCCGGTTGCGGCCTATGTGCCGACGGTCGAGGCGAACGGCATGCTCCACGTTTCGGGCCAGTTGCCCTTCATCGACGGCAAGCTGGTCACCGGTCGTCTCGGCGAGAACGTGAGCCTCGAGGACGGCACCGCTGCCGCGCAGGCCTGCGGCTTGATGATCCTCGCGCAGGTCAAGGCCGCACTCGGTTCACTCGACCGGGTTGAGCGGGTGGTCAAGCTTGGTGCCTTCATCAGCTCGACCGCAGACTTCACCGACCAGCCCAAGGTCGCCAACGGCGCGTCCGAACTGATGGCGGCGGCGTTCGGCGATGCCGGCAAGCATGCCCGCAGCGCGGTTGGCGTCCCTGTCCTGCCTTTGGGCGCTGCGGTCGAAGTCGATGCTGTCCTTGCTGTTCGCCCTGCTTGACCGCTTTCTGGTCCCCGCGCCCGATCAGGCGCAGGTCGGCTGGCTGCGCGGCGTAAGCTACGCCCATCGTGGCCTGCACGGAGCCGGCGTCCCCGAAAATTCGCCTAGCGCCTTCGCGCTTGCCATCGATCGGGGCATGGGCATTGAGTGCGACGTGCAGCGCACGGCTGACGGTCAGGCGGTCGTCTTCCACGATTGGGACCTCGATCGCCTCACTGTCGAAACTGGCCCGGTGATCGAGCGCCGCGCCGATGCGCTGGCCAGGATTCAGCTCTCGGGCAGCACCGATTGCATCCCGACCTTGCAAAGCTTTCTGGATCAGGTCGGCGGCTGCGCGCCGCTGCTGATCGAAGTCAAGTCGAAGCGTGAAATCCGGGTCGCGCCGTTGTGCCTTGCCGTGCGGCGCGCGCTCGAGGGCTATCGCGGTCCGGTCGCGGTGATGAGCTTCGACCCCCGCGTCAGCCGCTGGTTCGGTCGCCATTCCCCGCGCATCGTTCATGGACTTGTTGTCACGGAAGAGGGCAAGCGTACTGTGTTCGCCGCGCTCAAGCTGCACCTCGCCTTCTGGCAGGCCCGCCCGCAGTTCCTCGCCTGGGACGTGCGCGACCTGCCGAGCAAGTTTGCTGCCACCCAGCGCAAGCGCGGCTTCCCGGTCCTCACCTGGACCGTCCGCTCTGCCGAACTTGCAGCCCGCGCGGCCGACTGTGCCGATGGACCTATTGCCGAGGGGGCAGGCGTCGAGGCATGACCCGCGCGTGACCTACACCGCGCGCATCCACAAGTCCGTCTCGGAAATCGCTGCCGAAGACTGGGATCGACTGGCGGGGCAGGGCAACCCTTTCGTATCCCACGCTTTCCTGAAGCTGCTGGAAGATTCGGGCTCGGTCGGTGGTCGCTCCGGCTGGTCACCGCTGCCGATCGTGATCGAGGGTGAGGGCGGACGACCCGCCGCCGCACTCCCCGCCTATCTCAAAAGCCACAGCCAGGGCGAATATGTGTTCGACCATTCGTGGGCGGATGCTTGGCAGAGGGCAGGGGGCAGTTACTATCCCAAGCTACAGATCAGCGCCCCGTTCACCCCTGCGACTGGCCCGCGCCTGCTCCTGGGCGACCGTCCCGACCTTGCGCTGCCGCTCCTGCGCGCCGCTGAACAGCTTTGCGACAACAACGGCCTGTCGTCCGCTCACGCCACTTTCATCGAGCCCGATCAGTTGCCCCTGTTCGAACAGGCCGGATGGCTCCCCCGTTCGGACATCCAGTTCCACTGGGAAAATCGTGGCTACGAATCCTTTGCCGATTTCCTCGGCGCGCTAAGTTCCGAAAAGCGCAAGAACCTGCGCAAGGAGCGGGCCCGCGCGCAGGACGGCGTCGAGATCCGGCAGCTCACCGGCGACGCCATCCGCCCCGAACACTGGGACGCCTTCTGGGTGTTTTATCAGGACACGGGCGCGCGCAAATGGGGCCGCCCCTATCTGACCCGCACTGCATTCGACCTGATCGGCGAGCGCATGGCCGACAAGGTTCTCCTCGTCCTCGCCTTTGATGGGGACGAACCGGTGGCCGGAGCACTCAACTTCATCGGCAGCGATGCGCTTTACGGCCGCTACTGGGGCGCGGTGGTGGAAAAGCCCTTCCTCCACTTCGAGTTATGCTACTATCAGGCGATCGACGCCGCCATCGCGCTCGGTCTGTCACGAGTGGAGGCAGGCGCCCAAGGTGGTCACAAGCTCGCAAGGGGTTACGAACCCGTGCGCACCTGGTCAGCCCACTACATCGCCGATCCCAACTTCCGCAGCGCGGTCGCCGACTTCCTCGAACGCGAACGCGCAGGCATCGCGCAGGACCAGATTTATCTGGGCGAAAGAACGCCGTTCAGGAAGGGGTGATTGGGCAGACTCAAGCCGCCGCGCGTCCGCTCCGCAACCATTCGCGCGCGCGGCGCTGGGCTTCGGCGATCTCGCGCGCGGTCATCTCGTCGGCCACGTCTGCCCGGCATTGTGCGGCTTCGTCATGCCCACCGACGGCTGCAAGGTTGAACCACTTGTGCGCTTCGATCAGGTCGCAGTCCACGCCGTGGCTTCCGGTCGAATAGGCAACGCCCAGATCGAACAGTGCGCTCGTGTCGCCTGCAGCTGCGGCTGCCAGGCACGTTGCCACCAGCATGTCGGCAATGTCGTGCGATTCGCCGATTGGCGCGCCTTCTTCAGCAACCAGCTTTATCCAGGCCTGTCCCATAACCTCTACCCCCTGAAAGGAAGGCCGAACCCCCGGTCTTCCGACAAGGCAAAGGTCAACGATCTTGGTCAACAAATGGTTAACGACGAAACGATTCCGTTTTCGGATGAAACAGTTTGGGAAAACCTTGTGCGCCTGCTCACCCTTCAGTCGTCATTAATGCATCATAGCCGCCTAAGTGCTTGTGCGCGTCACGGGCCAATCCTATAGGCGCGCCAAGACAAGAGCTTGCACGCCTGACAAGGGAATGATGCAGGCCGGGAGGGGCGGATAGCTTGTTATGCGGAGGGCCGAATGGCTGGGGTCTTGAGTGACGAGATTGACGTTCTGGCAAAAGCGCGTCGTGCGATGCCGAGCGATTATGTTCCCAATGACGACGAACCCTACATGAATGAAGCCCAGCAGGACTGGTTTCGCCGCCTGCTGATGGAATGGAAGAAGTCGATCCTTTCCGCCGCGGCTGGTACGCTGACCGCACTTCAGGACGGACCGATCCGCGAACCCGACCTCAACGACCGCGCTTCGAGCGAGACCGACTGGGGTATTGAACTGCGCACGCGCGATCGTCAGCGCAAGCTCATCGCCAAGATCGATTCCGCCATGCGCCGAATTGATGAAGGCGAATATGGTTACTGCGAAGTGACCGGTGAGCCCATCGGCCTCGGCCGCCTCATCGCCCGCCCGATCGCAACGATGACCGTTGAAGCACAGGAAGCCCATGAACGCAGGGAAAAAATTTCCCGCGACATGTGAGGCATGCGTCCCGGGCACGTCGTGTCCGGGACCATGACATTCAGGTTAACAAAGGGCGGCAGCAACTTCTTGTTTACCCTCGACGTTTAGGAAAGTTCTACGAATTTTGACTAGTTCGGTGCGTGCGGACCCACATGGGTTCACAAGCGTGGGTTTTCTCGAAGGAAGACAGGACCTTTGGTGACAGACATCGACCATCGGCAACTGGGGCGCGACAGCCTTTTCCTGATGGCCGAGGTGCGCCTTTCGGGCAGCGAGGCTGAACACCGCATCAAGGTTCGCAATCTTTCCGCAGGCGGCATGATGGCCGAAGGCGAGATGAAGGTGCTGCGCGGAACGCCGGTCCAGGTAAACCTGCGCAACATCGGTTGGGTCGAAGGGGTTGTCGCCTGGATCCAGGATAACCGTTTCGGCATTGCCTTTGTCGAGGAAGTCGATCCCAAACTCGCTCGTGCTCCCGTTGGCAACGGGCCTTCGACACCGCGTTTCGTGAAAGTTCCGATCGCGACCCAGACAGGTCCACTGCGCAAGATCTGACCTGCTGGACGCTGGCGCGCTGCTGCCTTAGGCTGACGCCATGATCCTGCGCTACGCTGTCATTACTGCCTTGGCCCTTGCGCTTGGCGCTTGCGGAAAGTCGCGGGAAGGCACCCTTGAAATCGCCGTGATGGGCAGCCCCTCGGCACTTAAGGAGTCCGGACAGCGCCTTTCGCCTGCCGCGCAACTCCTGCGTTCTGCCACGCACGAAGGCCTTGTCAGTTTTGACGAACAGGGCCGCGTCGTGCCAGCGCTGGCGGACCGCTGGATCGTTACCGACAATGGGCAAAGCTACATTTTCCGCCTGCGCGACGGCACCTGGCCCGATGGCAAGCGCATTACCGCCGATGCCGCCGCCGCTGCCCTGCGCAAGACCATTGCCGGGTTGAAAGGCAGGGCGCTGGGGCTTGATCTCGCCGCGATCGACGAAGTGCGCGTGATGGCCGATCGCGTGATCGAGATTGACCTGTCAGCGCCCGTTCCTGAATTGCTGATCCTGCTGGCCCAGCCTGAAATGGCGCTGCTTTGGCAGGGCAAGGGCACCGGGCCAATGACGAAGGGGCAGGACGAGGAAGGCGCCAGCACCTTTGCGCTCATCCCGCCCGAACAGCGCGGCTTGCCCAAGCAGCCCGACTTCGGCCGGCGCGCACGCAAGCTTGCGCTGACGTTCGCCTCGCCTGACAAGGCCGTGGCTCTCTTCAATGACGGCTATGCCGATGTCCTGCTCGGTGGGCGGATCGATACGCTGCCTCTCGCCGGTTCGATCGGGCTAACCCGAGGCAACGTCCAGCTTGATCCGGTCATCGGCCTGTTCGGCCTGATGGTCGATAGCACCCAGGGTTTTCTCGGCGCTTCTGCCAATCGCGAGGCGCTGGCCATGGCGATCGACCGGGAGGCGGTGATTGGCCGGTTCAATATCGGCGGCTGGCAGGGTACCACCCGCGTCGTCTCGCCCGATGTCGAGGACGATCTCGGCACGATTGGCGAACGCTGGCAGGGCATGTCCGTCGAGGAACGTCAAAGCCAGGCGGCCGCCCGTGTTTCTGCCTGGAAAGGTGCCGGCAGAAGCATCCCGACGCTCAACATCGCCATGCCCTCGGGGCCTGGCTCGGGACGGGTCTTTGAACAGTTGCAAAGCGATTTTGCTCGCATCGGCCTGTCGATCAGGCGCGTGGGTGAGCGGGACCGGGCAGACTTGCGCCTGGTTGACATCGCCGCGCGCTATGGCCGGGCCACGTGGTTCCTCAACCAGCTGTCATGCACCGTGCAAAAGGCGGTGTGCAGCCCCGTCGGAGACGAGCGCGTGGCCGAGGCCCGCAAGTCCATCGACTCAGCCACACGTGCGGCCTTGCTGGCCGAGGCAGAGGCTGAGATCACTGCGGCCAACGGTTTCATCCCGATTGCCCGGCCCTTGCGCTGGTCGATGGTTCGCAGCGGCACGTCGGGCTTTGCGGCGAATCCGTGGGGATGGCATCCCTTGCCGCCGATGGCATGGCTTCCCAGATAAAGGGCATGGACCACTCCGTTTCTGCCACCCGTCCCCAGCGCATTCGCCCGGAATTGCCGGGCATCGGCAACGATCCCGCCGCGGTGCGCCAGCGTATCGAAATGCTTGAGCGCGTGCTCGAACGCAGCTTCACCATCCCCGGCATTCGCTGCGATGTGGGCCTGGATGCGATTGCGGGTCTTGTCCCGATTCTGGGTGACGTGCTGACCGCCGCGATGGGCGCTTATATCGTATGGGAAGCGCGCAACCTTGGCCTGCCGAAATGGAAGCTGTGGCGCATGGGCGCGAATGTCGCGTTCGATACAGCGCTCGGCGCCGTGCCGCTGGTGGGCGATGCCTTCGACTTGTTCTTCCGCTCGAACTCGCGCAATCTCAGGATCCTGCGCAAGCATCTCGACAAGCACCATCCCCAAAGCCGCGTGATCGAGGGGTGATTTGCGCCGGGTGTCGATTCTTGACGCGAATTTGAAACAATTGCCAAATGCTGGCGTTCACCCGCGGTTAGGCCGATAGCGCGCAGGCAATGGCAATGATGTTCAACCTTCAAGAACGGGCGGCGGGAATCGGGCAGACAGCTGCCCGTCTTGCGATGTTGCGCAACGAAATCGCCAGGCGCGGCGCGCTGGCATTCCAGCCGCGTCCGGCTGACGCTCGTGGCCCGAAATGGCAGGCGCTGCTTGGCGAATTGCGCACGCCGGTGGAGCATTGGCAGGCGTCACGACAGGCCCCTGTGCCAAGCGAACCCGCCGCGCAACCGCGCGCCGTCATGCTGCTGCCGGGCTTCGGCACGCACCCCGTGCGTATGAAACCGCTCCGCCTTGCGCTGGAAGCCGCCGGGCACCGCGTCAGCGACTGGGGCCTCGGCTTCAACTTCGGCCCGACCGAGGACCGTTTCGAACGCCTGTGCGAGCGTGTCGTGGCGATGGCGCGCAAGGAAGGCGAGCCGCTGGTGCTGGTCGGCTGGAGCCTTGGCGGCCTGTTCGCGCGTGAGGTGGCCAAGCGCCATCCCGAGGCCGTGCGGCTGGTCGTCACCATGGGCACGCCCTTTTCCGGAGACCGCCGCGCCAACAACGCCTGGCGCGCCTACCAGCTGATTGCGGGCCATTCGGTGGACGAACCGCCCATCGGCCGCGACATGGCAACCAAGCCGCCAGTGCCGACTGTCGCGCTGTGGAGCCCCCGCGACGGCATTATCGCACCCCGCTCCGCCTGTGGTCGCAAGGGCGAGCGAGATCTCGCAATTCCAATGCGTTGCACGCACCTGGGCTTTGCGGCGCATCCCGATGTGGCGGCGATGCTGAAGCGGTTGGTGGCAGTCCATTGTGGCATTGCAAAGTCGCCGGAATACCGAAGTGAATTGACTGTAAGCTGACGCTGTTTGACAAGAAGCGGTGTCCGACCGTTTTGCAGACTTGTCGCCGTTCATTGCCATCATCTGGATCACGTTTGTGATTGCAGTTTCGGTTCTCTACCGGAGAAGGGCTGGCAAACCTGTCTTTCCCCAAGTTCCAGAAGATGCTTTGTTTGCGGAGCATTGGGCGTCGGGCATGTTCGCGTCAAACTGCCTTCTTGTTGCGATCACTCCAAACAGTATCTCGGTGGTTCCAAGGTTTCCGTTCAATCTCATGTTCCTGCCGGAAATCTATAGACTGGAAAGGATAATCCCAACTGCCAGTGTCTCCGCCGTTTGGCGGATAAAGGGAATTGTTGGAAACAATGTGGCATTCACCTACGGACCGGATCAAAGAACCCTGAGACTGCGTTTGAGTAAGCCCGACAAGTTCATGGAAACCTTGCGCCCGCTCGTGCCACCTACCGCCAGCTGGCGCGTGAGTTAGCGAAAAGAGAAGTCAAGCCACCTCTACCTCCACTGCGATCCCGCTCAGCGCTGCGTTGCCCGATAGCGGGTCGACTTCGTTCAGGGTGATGTCGTTGACGCTGACGCCGGGTTTGCCGAGGGCATTGACCATGGCGACGCCGGGGAGGGCGTGGCCCCAGCCGTGGGGGATGGAGACGGTGCCGGGCATCATGTCGTCGGTGACTTCAGCAGAAAGGCTTATTTCTCCGGCACTTGAGCGGACCTTGACGGTGGCGCCATCAGCGATGCCGCGGCGTTCTGCGTCGGCTGGATTGATCATCACCGTGCAGCGGTCGGGGCCCTTGATGAGGCGGTGACTGTTGGCGAGCCAGGAGTTGTTGGTGCGCAAGTGGCGTCTTCCGATAAGTCTCAGAGAACTAACGGAATCATCATTTTCGGGGATTTCCAACTCTTCGAGGCAAACCATGAACTCTGGTATGGCACAGGCCACACTCTTCGAGGCAGAGCGCAGGCGGGCAGGTAACTGACCGGTGGGCGGTGGACCCAGATCGATGCCCGAAGGCGAGGCTTCTACCTGTTGGAGAGTGAGGGCGTAGGGCCCGGTTTGGAGAAGTCCGTCAAGCGCCTCGCGCGGGGTGGGCGCTTGCACCGATTCACCGCTGATCGCGCTGGCGAGGCCCCGCAGGATTTCCCAATCGTGCAAGCTTCCTTCGGCCTGCGGCAGGGTGGGGGGCGAATAGACCGCAATGGTGCGCGCGGCCATGGGCAGAAGGAACAGGCCGTAGTGGTCGCGCTCCAGCGGGCCGGTGGGGGGCAGGATGTAGTGGGCGTGGGCGCTGGTGGCGTTGCGGTAGATGTCGATCGAGACCATCAAGTCCAGCGAATCCAAGGCCTTGGCAAGGCGGGAGCCATTGGGCGTGGACAGGACCGGGTTTCCGGCGACAACGAACAGCGCCTTGATCTGCCCTTCGCCCGGCGTCTCGATCTCCTCGGCCATGGCGGCGGCAGGAAATTCGCCGAGGACCGAGCGGTGGCCGGAGACGCGCGAGGTGTGCTTGCCGATCGAGCCGGGCGGGAGGACGCTGACGGTGTCCACCGCTGGCCGCCCGAACACCCAGCCGCCCTCGCGATCGAGCTGGCCGGACGCTATGTTAATCAATGAGATAAGCCAGGCGTTCAGTGTTCCATGTGGCTGCGTCGCCACACCCATGCGCCCGTAGAGCGCGGCGGGGCCGGCGGCGAAGCGGTCAGCCAGGCGCTCGATTTCAGGCAAGGGGATGCCGCAGGCCGTGGCGCAGGCCGCGCTGTCGAAGCGTTGCAGCAGGGCGCCGACTTCATCGAGGCCGGTGACGAAATCCTGCACCGGGCGGTGTGGCTTGCGCGCCATGACCGCTTGCAACAGCGCGATCAGGAAGAAGACGTCGGTGGCCGGTCGGATGAACAGGTGCCTGTCAGCGATCTTCGCGGTCTCGGTCTGGCGCGGGTCGATGACGACCAGTTGGCCACCACGGGCTCGCAAGTCCCTCATGCGATTGCGGAAATCGGGGACAGTCCACAGCGAACCGTTCGACGCCATCGGATTGCCGCCGAGAATGACCAGCGTCTGCGTGCGGTCCGCGTCGGGAATGGGGAACATGCTGGCGTGGCCCCACAGGCGCAGATTGGCGACCTGATGCGGCATCTGGTCGACCGTGCTGGCCGAGAACTTGTTCCGCGTGCGCAGCGCCTTTTCCAGAAAGCCGATGTTGAGCGCGTTGCCATAGGAGTGCGCGTTTGGGTTGCCGACGTAGACCGCAGTGCTGCTGGGATCGCGGGCAAGGATGGCGCGGGTCTTATCACCGATCTCGGCAAAGGCCTGTTCGAAGCTGATTTCGTGCCAGTCCGCCCCGATGCGCTTCAAGGGTTTGCGCAAGCGGTCAGGGTCTTCCTGCAGGTCTTGCAGGGCAGTGCCCTTGGGACAGATATGCCCGCGCGACAATGGGTTGTCGGGATCGCCCTTGATCGAAAGGACCTTGCCTGCATCGACCTCGACCAGCACGCCGCAGTTGGCTTCGCAGATGTGGCAGGTGCGCTTGTGGACCTGTGGCATCGCCGTTCTCCCGAACTTTTAGTTGAGCGATTAAGTCTCATTCCACGCGCGCCGAAGCAAGCGGAATTGCTTGCCGGATTCTTCGCCGCATTGCTGCAGCCAGTGCGCATCAACTTTATTTCGCAGTGCAGCATTGGCGCGCTTGGCAAAGCGGATTCGTTGTGCAAGCTTGGGGCTCAGACGGGATGAGCCTATGAAAACAACCTCGCCCTCGTCGTATGACGAGATGCTCAACGCCGATGGATCGGTACGGTCAGCCTACGCTGGATATTGCCAGTGGTATGACGAGCAGCCGCCGGACCTTTTGAGGCGCAAGGGCAGCGAGGCCGAGGCCTTCTTCCGTCGCACCGGGATCACTTTCAACGTCTATGGCAACGAGGACGCGGAAGAGCGCCTCATTCCCTTCGACATGGTGCCGCGGATCATCACCGCGCAGCAATGGCGCAAGCTGTCGCGCGGGATCGAGCAGCGGGTGCGGGCGCTCAACGCGTTTCTGCACGATCTTTACCACCGCCAGGAAATCGTGCGCTCTGGCCGGCTGCCGGCGCGGTTGCTGAAGGGCAACGTTGCGTTCCTGCCCGAGATGGTCGGCTTCACGCCGCCCGGCGGGGTTTATACCCACATCGTCGGCATCGACCTTGTCCGTACTGGCGAGGATGATTTCATGGTGCTGGAGGACAATGCCCGCACCCCGTCCGGGGTCTCCTACATGCTGGAGAACCGCGAGACGATGATGGCGATGTTCCCGGAACTGTTCACCCGCGTGCGGGTGCGCGAGGTTTCGGACTATCCGCGCCGCCTTGCCCGCAGCCTTGCCGCCTGCGCGCCGCCCGCGTGCGACGGCAAGAAGCCGGTGGTGGCAGTGCTGACGCCGGGGATCTACAATTCCGCCTACTTCGAGCACGCATTTCTTGCCGATCAGATGGGTGCGGAACTTGTAGAAGGCAGCGACTTGCGCGTGGAGAACGGGCGCATCGCGATGCGCACCACTTGCGGATACGAGCCTATCGACGTGCTCTATCGCCGCGTGGACGACGAATATCTCGATCCGCTGACGTTCAATCCCAATTCGGTGCTCGGCGTATCGGGCATCATGGACGTCTATCGCGCGGGCGGGATCACGATTGCCAATGCGCCGGGGACGGGGATCTGCGACGACAAGGCAATCTATTCGTTCATGCCCGAGATCGTCGAGTTCTACACCGGCGAGAAGCCGATCCTGCAGAACGTGCCGACCTGGCGCTGTGCCGAGGCGGAATCGCTGAAGTACGTGCTCGACAATCTGGCGGAGCTGGTGGTCAAGGAAGTGCACGGTTCGGGCGGCTATGGCATGCTGATCGGGCCGACCTCTTCGCGCAAGGAACTGGCCGCGTTCGAGGCCAAGCTGCGCGCCAAGCCCGAGAACTACATCGCGCAGCCGACGCTTTCGCTTTCGACTGTGCCGATCCTGACCAAGGCCGGGCTGGCACCACGCCATGTCGACTTGCGGCCCTTCGTGCTGGTCAGCCCCAACGGCATCGACATCACGCCGGGCGGCCTGACGCGGGTGGCGCTGAAGAAGGGGTCTCTGGTGGTCAATTCGTCGCAAGGCGGCGGCACCAAGGACAGCTGGGTACTGGACGACTGATGTTAGGTAGATCCGCAAACGGCATATTCTGGCTGTTCCGCTACCTCGAGCGCGCGGAGAACATCTCGCGCCTGATCGAGGCGGGGTTCCGCATGGCGCTGACCCGCGACGCTTCCGATGCTTCGGACGAGTGGCGCTCGCTGATCGTGACGCTGGGGCTGCGGCCGGGCTACGAGGCGCGATACGGCCCCGAGTACACCGGCAGCCACGTGTTCAACTACATCCTGCGCGACAAGGACAATCCCGGCAGCGTGCTGGCGATGACCGAGATGGCCCGGACCAACGCGCGCATGGTGCGAGGCGGCATTACGCGCGAAGTGTGGGAATCGGTCAACGACGGCTGGATGAAGCTCAAGGAAGCGCTGGCGCGACCGGTCACGGAGACGCGGCTGGGCGATGTGCTCGATCTTGTCCGGCGGCAATCGACGCAAGTGCGCGGGGCCATGGAAGGCACCATGCTGCGCAACGAGATCTACAACTTCGCGCGGTTGGGCAGCTTCATCGAGCGGGCGGACAACACCGCGCGCATCCTCGACGTGAAGTACTATGTGCTGCTGCCCTCGATATCCTATGTCGGGTCGAGCCTCGACAATGTGCAGTGGGAAAACGTGCTGCGCTCCGTGGCGGGCGAGCGGGCCTATCGCTGGCTCAATGCCGGACGGATGGACCCGCGCGGCATTGCCGAGTTCCTGATCCTCGACGGACGTTTCCCGCGCAGCCTGGCATTCTGTTATTCCAAGCTGCGATCAAACCTCGCCAGCCTGGCGCGGGAGTATGGCAGTGAGATGCACTGCCATGAAATCCTGCGCGATGCCGATTGCCAATTCCATCAGGCGACGATCGATGCGATCTTCGAGCAGGGCCTGCACGAGTTCATCGGCACGTTCATTCGCAACAACACCACGCTGGCGATGCAGATCCAGCGCGATTATCGCTTCATCGACTAGGGTTCCATGCGCCTCGCCATCGATCATACCACGCATTACGTTTTCACGGGACCGGTCAGCCGGGGCCTGCAGAGGCTGCGGTTGAAGCCCAAGACTTCTGCCGGGCAGCGCGTGCTTGAATGGCGGATGTCGTTCGAAGGGGCGCAGCTGCAGTGCGAATACGATGATGCCCATTGCAATCATGTGGCGTTGATCTCGTTCGATCCGGGCGTGCAGGAAGTGACAATTCGTTGCGAAGGCCTTGTGGCCACCAACGATGAAGCCGGGATCATGGGAAAGCATTCGGGCTTCGTGCCGATGTGGCAATTTCTCGAGCCGACCGACCTGACCAAGGTTGGCCCCCGCATCCGCTCGCTGGTTTCGGCGTTGTCGCAGGAGGGGAACACGCTTGCCACGCTGCATGCCCTCTCCGCGCTGATCCGCGAGCGGGTGGCCTATTCGACCGGGCACACCAATGCCGAGACGACGGCCGAGAGTGCGCTCGCGGCGGGACGGGGCGTGTGCCAGGATCATGCGCACGTGTTCATCGGCGCGGCGCGGTCGCTGGGGATACCGGCGCGCTATGTCAGTGGTTACCTGATGATGAATGACCGGATCGAGCAGGACGCCGGCCACGCCTGGGCGGAGGCGCATGTCGAAGGGCTGGGCTGGGTCGGCTTTGACGTGTCCAACGGCATCAGCCCCGATGCCCGCTATGTCCGCGTGGCGACCGGTCGCGACTATCAGGATGCAGCCCCCATCACCGGTATTAGATACGGTGCGCTGGACGAGACGATGCATGTGAAGCTTGCCGTGGAACAGCAGCGTGTGGAACAATAGACCACACGTTATTAGGCCGAGACAGGCATTAGGCTTGGACAGGCATTAGGCTGGGACAAGGCAAGATCGGGGCAAGGCGATGACGTATTGCGTGGGGATGATCCTCGACAAGGGCCTGGTGATGATGAGCGACACCCGGACCAATTCGGGCGTCGACAACATATCCGTGTTCCGGAAAATGCATCATTGGTCCGTGCCGGGCGAACGCCAGATCACGATCATGACCGCTGGCAACCTTGCCACGACCCAGGCGGTGATCTCGCAGCTTGAGGAGCGCAACAAGGCGCCAAGCGATCGGCGGCCTTCGATCCTCGAAGCGCCGACCATGTTTCAGGTGGCGACGCTTGTCGGCAATCTCCTGCGCAACGTGATCGAGGGGCGGCAGGACAACGGGATGAAGTCGGAGGGGCCGCGCTTCACGGCATCGATGATCGTGGCCGGGCAGATCCAGGACATGGAGCCGCGGCTGTTCATGATCTATCCGGAGGGCAACTTCATCGAGGCCAGCTTCGATACGCCGTTCTTCCAGATCGGGGAGACCAAGTACGGCCGCCCGATCCTGCTGCGCGGCTATGACCGGACGATGAGCTTCGAGGATGCGGTGAAGCTGCTGATGGTCTCGTTCGACTCGACGGTGGCCGCCAATCTTTCGGTCGGGCTGCCGTTCGACCTGCTGGTGATGGAGCGTGACCGCTTCGAGCCGCTGCACCAGCGCCGAATTCTGGCGAGCGATCCTTACTTCAAATCGATCTCGTCGAGCTGGAGCGAGGCACTGCGCCAGGCCTTCCATTCGCTGCCGGACTACACGTTCAAAGCGGACGAGGGCTGATTCCAGAACAGCGATACGAGAAAACTGATTCGAGAATACCGATTCGAAACGAGGCGTTCCTGGTTAATGGCGGTTTTTCAAGATGCTCATAAGTGATGGAACTGCTTGCGAAAAACCGGCGAATTTTGTGTCCTGCATCACATTTTTTGGTTAACCTCGCCCTAAATGGTCCGTTCCGGAAGCGTTCATCCTAAGGAAAAACCTTTATAGCAGGCCGATGAACGTCAGTTCTGGTTCATTACGAAGCTAACCCAAGTGGCAAAGTCAAAAAATCAGGCGCTTAATGAGCGTCATGGTTCATCGTGTCACACTTCATATCCTCGATGGGGATTCCGCTCGTAGGGCGCAATTGGCCCGGCTTGCTTTCGCTGCCGGCCATCACGCCGAGATATACGCCAATGCCGAGGAGCTGCTGGCGCATGCGCCTTCCGGCGGCCTTGTCCTGGCCCAGGATGAGCCGGTGGGAGAAGGCATCCCGCGGCTCATTTCGGTGATGATGCAGGCGGGCCACTGGCTGCCGGTCATCGCAATCGCCGAACCGCCGCAGACTGCCGCGGTCGTCCGTGCCATCAAGGCCGGTGCGCTTGATTATCTCGCCATGCCGACGCAGATCGGCCCCCTGAATGAAGCCGTCGCCCGCGCCAGCCGCGAAGCCGAAGCCTACCGCGCCCAGCGCGCCCGTGCCGCCGAAGCGCGTCAGCGCATTGCCCGCCTTTCCCTGCGTGAACGCGAAGTCCTAGATCGCCTTGCCGAAGGGCAGAGCAACAAGGCGATCGCGCGCGAGCTCGACATCAGCCCGCGCACCGTGGAAATCCATCGCATGAAGATGATGGGCAAGCTTGGCGCCCGCCATGCCGCCGAAGCCGTCCGCCTGCGGATCGAGGCGACCGGACTGGACGACGTCGCCGCCTGACGCAACTTGGCACGATTGACCGGAACGCGAAGGGCGGGGGGCAACCTCCGCCCTTTGCTTATGCGGGTCCTGATCCTAGCGGCAGAAGGATTTGAGGCCCCCCGGCTCAAGATGCAGATGATCGCGGTGGGCGGCGTTGTAATCCGGGGTCAGAACGGTGCCGAAGCGCTTGCAGGCGCTGTCGCGGATCGTGCGCAGGAAGGCCCGGACTTGCGGCGATGGCGAGTTCCAGTCGTTGACGATGCTGATGCGGCGACCATCGGCGAGTCGGAATGCGGCAATGTCGATCGCATTGGCAGTTGCGTGGGCTGACAGGCGGCTGGTGCCCGCGACGTTGCGGCAGGAATAGCTGCCCATCGTCTCGATCCGTTGCAGCGGGCTGCCAAGAATTTGCCGGGCAGCGCGGTCAACGCCGAAACGCGCCCAACCTTGCAGCGCGGTGGCTGCCGGGCAGGACACCGGGCCGAGGTTGGTGATGTTGAGCAGGCCATTGTCGGCCCGCAGGGATTCAAGCCGAACGGTGCCAAGGGTCGAGCAGCCCGCGCCGTAATATTGATCAGAGAGCGGGGTGAAACGCGCTTGCGCGGCGCCAAGATTGGCAAGGCACGCCCGCGTCTGCGGGGATTGGCTGAGCGAAGCCCCAGTGCTTCCGCGCGACGGCTTGCGCACCGGCTGGTCGGGCGAACCGATGCACCCGGCAAGCGTGGCGGTCAGCGATAGGGCGATGAGAGCGCGCCGGACCATGCAGCGGACGATACCGGCAATCGCCTCGCTTGCACAGCACGCAGACGCACGGACTGTCGCATCGGGAGCATAGACCGGGGGAGCATGGGCTGGGAGGAAATGGTGGGCGCTGACGGGCTCGAACCGCCGACCCTCTCGGTGTAAACGAGATGCTCTACCAACTGAGCTAAGCGCCCGGTGACCCGGAGACCGCGCATTTAGGGCATTTTGCGCTGACGTCAACTCCTGGCTTCACGGAACGAAAAGGCACCAAGCGGAACAGATCGGCACCTAGAGTCCCGACATAGTCCCGACCGGAAAGCGGTGTGTGGGCGAGACCGCGTCCATGCATAGAAGCGCACAGCAAAGCCTACGCCCACCTCATTACCTCGATCGGCGATTTTTCCTCGAGAACTCTACGGCTAGAGGCCATTTGCAGACATTGCAGGGTATCTGGCGCAAAGACATAACATTTATAACATCCTTGGAATTTCAAAGGCTTAGGACGTAATAATTATATAATATAGACATAACCATATTATATCTAAGAAGGGTAATGTCTGGGGTTGGAAAAATCGTTGAAAATCAATGACATTATGTCGCCGCCCTCAAAAGATTATGTCGATGTTAGGCCTCTGACCTCATCTCCGAAATCCAGCATTTCCGGGACTTTTGGCGCCACAGATGGGGGCATGTGAGGAATGTTATGTCATTGCGACACATGGGGGATGCTCGCAGAGCGCACGCCGACTGGGCCACCTTGCATATTTTTCGATGAAGAAGCCGAAAGCGAGGCGTGGGGGCTAGCGCGGCGCGCCGGGGGTGACGGTCGAGGTCGCGGCCCCGCGCCCGTCCCGGGCCCTGGCGCACGAAAAAGGGGCCGAGGCTTGCGCCCCGACCCCGTCGACCGTCTGCAGCGGGATGTCAGTTGGAGATGATCACCTCACCGAAGACCTTGGACTTGTCCATGCCCCCGATCTGGTAGCGCACCTGCTCGCCCTCGATCGTAAAGCCGTCGAAGATCCGGCGCACCTCGAGATGATCGTTGAGCGAGAGGATGAACCGGCCACGGATGCCGCGCAGCTGCTCGGCCATGGCCTCGAACTCCTCGCGCCGGAACATG
>OFDC01000457.1_pt1 | contig 31075 bp, 27 predicted proteins | sample 1520941 | NCBI WGS metagenome assembly OFDC01 (sample SAMEA94258168, study PRJEB24077) | hot springs metagenome | biome: Aquatic biome; feature: Water | place: India | collected 2012-12-06 | depth 5 m | reverse complement strand
TAGGCGTTATTCCCACATTTACGGTGATATTATTAGAAGCATTACTTGTACATTGCCCAACCTTACAAACTGCCGAATATGAGCTAGTATTTGTTGGCGTAACGGTAATGCTTGAAGTGGTAGCACCATTAGACCAAAGGATTGTGCCATTGCAGTTAGAAGCTGTAAGAGTTACTGATTGCCCCGCACAAATAGAAGTACTACTTGCCACAATTGTCGGAGGAGTAGTAGTTGTACCAACAGTTACAGTAATTATGTTTGATTTTCCACTTACGCAAGTCCCTTTTGTACAGGTTGCTGTGTAGCTGGTTGTTGTTGAAGGTGATACTGTTATAGCAGGAGTGGTTGCTCCTGTTGACCATTTGATTGTTCCGGTACAATTGTTAGCTGTCAGTGTAATATTTCCACCATTACAAATTTGATTTGTAGTTGAGTTAGAGGTAATCAGTGGTGCCGAAATAACGTTAACAACTACTTGAACAGGATTAGATTTACCACTAATACAGTTCTCATAAAGCTGGCATTGTGCTGTATAGGTAGTAGTTGATGTTGGGTTGACAGTTATTGCATTGCCAGTTTTTCCATCCGACCAAATAACAGTTCCGTTACAGCCGATTGCTTCGATTGATACACTTTCTCCTGCACATATATAAGGATTTGCACAAGCAATAAGTGGTGTAGTTGGATTACAAATAGCAACTTTGATTGATATATCTACATCATCGTCATCATCCTCGTTTTTATCAATGCCATTATTTGGTGTTGAATTAGGGTCTTTTTGGTCAGATTTTGTAACCTGAACCCAGTTTTTAATTGTTCCACTGGTGGCAGTTATTTTAGTCACAATTTGGAATGAAACAGTTTGACCAACTCCTATTTGGTTAAATTTAGCCACCACAGTATTACTAACTGTAGAAATAGCATCGCCACCCGAAGCACTCATTACCTGCAAACCAGCAGGTACAATATCAGTTACCTCTACATTTGTAGCATTTGAAGGGCCGTTATTTGTAATTTGAACAGTATATTTTATTTGTTCTCCTTGGGCAGGAGTAGTATTACTCACAAATTTTTCTAGACTTAAGTTAGCAAATTCTACAACTCCCTTAGGGGTAATAATAACTTTATCGTCATCATCTTCGTCAGTAGTTTTGCCGTTACCAGGTGTAGAATCAATATCTTTTTCTGTTGCTTTCGAAACCTGTGCAAAATTGGTCATTGCAGCAGAGCCTATAACCTTAGCTAAATAGGTTAAAGTAATAGTTTGATTTTTAGCGATATTTGAGATTGATGTGGTTAATACTCCCGCATTATTGGTAAAGAATGCACTTGAAACAAACTGTAAACCTGTTGGAAGTTCATCCATCACTTCAACATCAGTTGCTATCTCTGGGCCAGCATTGGTTACTTTAATGACAAAACTTATAATATCACCTACATTTGGTGTAGGATTATCAACAGATTTAATTAAACTTAGGTCAATTTGTTTATCACAACTTTTGGCAACTATCTTCAAAACAGTAGGATTACTATAACAGCCAGCACCAGATTTCTCAAATAAATAGTATGAACCAGCTCCAACTGCAGTAGGGGTTGATACTAGCGGCGAATTTGGGTTGGCATTAACGTGCCATTCGAAAGAGCCTCCAGGAGTTGTAGCACCATTTACTATATAATTATTTAGATTTATTGTTGTATTGTTACATATATCAAGAGCACATATACAACTTGGTGTCGCTGGGCGGGTATTTACTGTAACTACAACTGGCTGGCGAGTATTTAAACATCCTTCTGGAACATTTGTATATTCTGCATAATAAACTGTAGTTGTCGTTGGAAATACGGCATAATTAGTTCCGTTGTTAACTGTTGCAATTGCAGTACCACCAGTAGGAACTAAATACCACTTTATGTTTCCACCACCTGAAACAGTTCCTTTGATATAAGTGGTATCTCCTGAGCAAATATCACTATTCGAAGTGCTAACTATAAGTTCAGAGCACACAGAAGGAGTATATATGGCGGCATCAATCGTTGAATTGTCTTTTAATTCAGCTACTGAAGGGTCAATACTTATTTTTGAAGAATAACCTGTAGTTGGATTAAAGTCACTATCCTTGGTGTCGTCGCCAGCATTTGGCTTTGTCGAAATTTGACAATTAGCAGGTAGAGTACTTGCTATGATTCGAACTAAATAATTTCCTTTAGGGAGATTTGTAAATAAATAATAGCCATCCGAATTAGTAGTTGTTGTATTAATTAGACTGCTTGGATTACCATTAATGTCAGCTGTATAAAGGTCAACTTTTACTCCCTTCACACCTAATTCTCCAATATCTTGTAATCCGTTATTATTGGTGTCTTTCCAAACAAAATCTCCAATCGAACCAAGATTACTGAATAGTGCTCCATCTATATACAAAACGTTTTTTGTAGATATAATATCTATGACAATCTTATCCGATAGGCCTGTAGTAGGGTTAAAGTCGCTATCAATTGTATCATTTGCTCCAATATCTTGTTTAGAGGAAAGTTGTAAATTGGCTGGTATTGAGCTTGTCACAACTTTCACAACGTAAACCCCCGCTAGTAAATTATCAAATAAATATTTGCCATTCGCATCAGTTGTATCCGTTTTCATTGGAGAACCAAGCGGTAAACCAACATTATCCGCAGCATAAAGTTCAATGATAATACCACTTACACCTGCTTCTCCAGTATCTTGTAAACCATTATTGTTAGAGTCATTCCAAATAAAATCTCCAATCGAACCATAGCTTGCTTTAAAACCTGCATCAATAGTGGTATTATTACGGCCAATGTCATTAATTCCTAGTGATGTGTTAATAGAAATAGCATCGGTAGTGCCATCAGGATTAGAATCATTATCTTTAGTTTTGTCACTTCCTGCACCCTTAATGCTTACTTCCTTTCCAGTAGGAATCGCAAATTTAATTTTGTAGGTATTAGTTAATAAGCTATCAAATAGGTATTTACCTTGAGCATTAGTAATTGTAGAATCAAGCTTTACGCCAAGCGAATTAAGTAAATAGACTTTAATTCCTGATAATGGAGTATCGCTAATATTCTGAATACCATCTGCATTACTATCTGTAAATACATAGTCACCGATACTTCCGTAAGGTCCTTCGACAACTTGAATTGAGCAACACCCTAGTGCAGGACAGTTAGATACATTTGTTGTAAAACTAAAAACCCCTGGCCTTTTGATGGTCAGAGATGAATCTTGGTTTACAACTGCTACTGTCGAGCCAGATGTTATTTGGGTGCTTCCATTAAACCATTTAATGTTTGTTCCGTACCTGAAAGGGGCGGGAATAGAAACGGTATATTCTTCTCCCGGATACCAGTATAGTGGTACTGAAAAACATGTCGAAGCTATATCATCTTCATTGAGTTTTGAATTATTGGGAGTTGAATCAAAATCTGTTTGTCCATTGGCAGTTGAGAAAACTTCTGCTAGGTTGAAGAAAACACCTTGTTGAGTAACGGTGGCGTTAATTTCTAATTTAGTTGAATCACCGGCTGCTAAACTTGCTACACTCCACTTGCCAACTCCACTGAGAGCATTATAAGTGAAATTAAGTCCTCCTGTATGAGAATTTAAAACCGCACCATAAATAGGGAAATTATCTTGTACTACAATTGAGCTAGCCGTTGTTGGGCCTGCATTTTTCAACCAAAGTGTGTACTTAATACTTTCACCAACTGTAGGTAAAGATTTACTGATAGTTTGGCTAAGTGATAAGTCTATGGTTTGAGCTGATACCCCAATTATATTGAACAATACCAAAAAAATAAGTGTTGCAAAACCCTTGAAAAATGGATTTTGTTTACAGTCGTCACTTGCAGTTGAAATGGGAGTTAATGAAGGTATCCATTGATTCAACTTGGCATCAAATTGACTACCTAAGCAGTACATTTTGGTGCTTGAACTATTGTTGAAGGATAAGTTTTGCATAATAAATTCCTGATTTTGCACTAATTCAGTGACGATTTTTGTGTTATTTTTACTTTTTGGTAAATGGTACGTGTATGAAAAATACTCTTGCAAACTATTTTCTGAAAAGATATATTCGTCGCCTTTGTTCGTTTCAATTTGTTTAGATATCTCTTCTCTAGATTGACTACTTTTTGATTTGAAAAGTAGATTTATCATGCGGACAATTTTTTGTACAAATGCAAACACTTTTGTGCCTGTATTTGATTTGTTTAATCCATTCCACTTTAATTGAGCTTGGATTGCACGTTTTGTAAAATTGTATTTCATTGGCAAGTTTTTTACACGTAATAAAATGCTCAAAAAAAATTGTAACAGCACGTACGAACTTTTATTTTGAGCAGAGATTAAGGCGTATTAGAATTATCATCTAAAGCATATCCAAAACTGTGCCAGTTCTTTTTAAAAGGTATCATTATCTTAAAAACACCGCAAAATAGCGATTATTTCAGGAATGTGGTGGTGAAGGGTGTTTAAAAAAAGTAAAAGCGTGGTAGGATTTTAAACAAAATTTCCATTTTGTGAAATTAGATAAAAAAATCACAAAATCAAGAGATTATCCTTTAGGATTTTTTTTGAAGAATTGGGTTTGAATTTTAAGTAAAATATTGCCTAAAATGAAGGTACTTATTCATTACACTTTGCATTATTTGAAGTACTTACAATAATGCAAAAACACCCGTTTGGGCGGGTGTTTTTGTAAAGAATTTTATCAGTGATAAATTAAAAGTCATAACCTAATGAAAGATAAAGTTTTGGTGAAGAAACCTCTTTATCTTCAAGTCCCCATGCATAATCAGCTTTTACAAAATAGCCTAGGATAGTCGTACGAACACCAAATCCATAGCCTACTAAAAATGGGTTTTTAAAATTCGTTACAGTAGCTCTAAATGAGTTTGTTCCACCTCCAATAACTTCTGTATTTAAGCTATTTTGGCGATTAAATGGCCCTTTATTACCATACCATGCAGTACCCACATCGGTAAAACCAACAAATTGAAGATTACGTAAGAAATTAGAAGTAAGCGAGCCTTTTGATACATATTGTGCTAATGGTAATCGTAGCTCAAGATTAGTAAGTAAATGACTTGTACCGTATAATTTTGCAAAATTAAAACCTCTTAAATTACCCGAAAAATCATAAAATAGAATATCTCTCAAGTCTCTTGGCACGCCAACTGTTTGCCCATTGCTTGGCTCAATTGTGCGGTTAATAGCATTCTCAACCCCTCCGAGCATCGTTACTTTTGGTGAGTTACCTAGCGAACGACTGTAAGAAATACGACCGGCAAGAATCAAACTTCCGAAAAGTTTATGGTAATGACGAGCATCTATGACCATTCGGCTAAAGTTTTCATTTTTGTTGTTGAAACTATACGAACGGTCAATACGAATTTTAGCTCTTGTACCAATGAGTACTTTACTAAATAGCGGGCTTGTATCATCATAAACAAGCTCACCTCTAAAGCCCATGTAAATAGATTGTAGATTTTTCTTACCTAAATCAGCAATGTCAATATCAGAGGTCGATAAAACATTAGGTGTGAAAACAGCTCTTAAATTCTGGCTGAATGGATAAGATGCATGAGCAGCGAATCGGTTGTAATATAAGCGGCGGTCAATACTTAATACAGTTGTATTTGGTGAATTGATATTTAAGGGGCGAAATAGATAAAGACTTCGATTATCCAATTCGCTTAAAGCAATCGAACGGCGTTGTATATCTACCCCCCAATCAACTCTTTTTACATTATTGTTATAACCTAAATATACATCATGATTACGAAGAACGGGGGTTATGAAAAGCCCAAGTTTGATACTATGATTTTCTAGTAAATCATTCATTACTAGGGTATTTTGCATGCCTAATCGTCTGACTGGGTCAACTAAAAACTCTGACTTTACATCATTGGCTATTACAATATTTTCATAAGCAACAGGGCCTTTAATCTTCAATGTTTCTTTGAATCTGCCAGTTTTTTGGGTAGTTTTATCAAGTGCTTCATTCTTGTTTTTTGTAGCTTCGGCTGCCAAAGATTTGATAATATTTTCAGCATCAAATTCATAGTTGTCAGTATCTACTTCTCCAGCTCCTAGCACAAGCTTTTCCTTCGTTTCAATTGTTTTTATTGAAGCATTGTTTTCTGCTTTTTTTAAATTACTATCTGTACTTTTTTCTTCACTATTGGCATACTGATTATTGATGTAGTACTCTCTCCATTCTTTTAGAAATCTGGTGTAGGATACGCCAAGTGTACTTGTAATACTCGATTCTTCCGTTCGAATAATTCGAGTAAGATTCAAAATATTTGAAATATTATCTTTACCGTATCGAAGGGCAATGTAATTCCAAATAGATTGGCCAATAATTTCTGCATCTTTTCCCTGTATGGTTTCGAGTTTTTTGTCTTTATTCTTTAAAATCGCCGTACGCATGCGGTCGAGGATGAGCGGATTTTCATTTTCTCCCGAAATATACGCAGATATCCCCGCCATATACCACTCTGGAACGGTTAGTAAAAGAGAGCTTTGTAATACTTCCTTCAAGCTTCCACCATAGAGCATGTCATAAACAAATAAACGTGCAATTTGACGAATTAACTGCTGTTTGAATTCTTCTTCATTGCCTTTGTATGCAATCTGAACGCGTGACTTTGCTAAATTTAGAATACTGCCATCTAAATCAATAGGTGCAGTAAGGCCAATATTACTTTGCTCTAATTCTTTGGGATTATTATACAAAAAAATCTTCATGGTGGTGAAGGGAGTATAACCAAGTAACTCGGTTATGCGGTCGTATTCTCCTTCTGCAATTTTTGCTGCATTCTGAGCAATCTTATCACCACTTCGATAGTAGTTAAATTCAAAGTTATTACTCCTAATTGTAAGCCATTCGAACCTTTTGTATTGGATACGACTTTTACCAAACTCTTCTTGTGTAGAAGAGAAATAGCTTTGTGCAGAAGCACTACCCATGCCCAATATAAGCATAAAGCAAATTCCAGTGCTTATTCGACGTAGAGTAAATAAATTTTCCATGCCTTTGTATATTTCCAAGAATATCCGATTTTGTGCTATTTCTGTTTAAAATGCACGCAATTATCTTACAACGAATATAACGAATAAAAACGCTCAATGTTAGCTTCGGCTATTAAAACTTTATTAGTTTCTAAAAAACCGAGCATTTCTTCGGCAAAGTAGGGTGCAAGCGAAACGCCCTTAGTACCGAGTCCGTTAAAGATATATACGTTATGATGCGTAGGATGGTTGCCCATGAATGGGCGGCGGTCTTTGGTAGTAGGCCTTATTCCTGCTTCTTGACTAGTAATTTGGTAAGGCAACGTAAGAAATTTACTTACTTTTGAGCTAATTAGTTCGAGACTACTTTCGGTAGGTTCCCAATCGAGACGGTCCCAGATGTAGGTTGAGCCAAATCTGCATTTTCCTTCAGAAAGGCGAATAATCCAGAAGCCTTGGTTGATAATTTCATTTATGCTATATCCTTCTACCTTAGCTATCAAGGTTTCGCCTTTGGCCGGATTAAAAGGAATCCAATTGAAGTAAGGATTTTGGGTTGAATAATATCCTTCGCAAAAGATAATTCGTTTGGCCTGAATATTTTTATAAGAAATATGGCTTTCAGATATTTTCAATTCAGAAAAATCAAGTTTTTCAGCTTGATAGTTTTCGTTTGTTTGAAAAAAAACTTTAAAATTACTGAGCATTAATGATACATCCACCCAACCCGCTGATGTAGTATAAAGTCCGCCTAATTCATTATTTATAGCAGAAAATAGGCTTGGGTTAGGTTGTACTATTCTAAGATAATTGCCCAAATCGTATTCATCAGTGAGTCGAAGAAAGTGCTTGCGTTGCTGCTCATTGGCAAATGGACGAAACAAGTTGGTCTCATGAAAGAAATTAGACTTAAATTCTTTTTCAAGGGAGGTGTAAAATTCTCTTTGAAAAGGGAAAATTGTATCTGCAAGCCAAGTTTTATCTAGATTTTTACCTGTAATTGGATTGAAAATTCCTCCTGCTACCGACGATGAGGTTGGTAATGTTTCATCGTTAAAAATCAAGACTTTCTTATTAGCTTTCATAAGCTTGTAAGCTAATATAGACCCCGCAATGCCTTGTCCTACAATAATATAATCAAGATTTTTCACGAATAATGTGAGCTTTTTTAGTTATGCTGCTGATTAAAAGGATTTATTTACCAAGAACCTTACTTAAAGCAGCATCTGATAATAGACAAACACTCTCTACTTGTTCGTCGAGTGTCATATATGAGGTATCAATTTCAATGGCATCTTCAGCTTTTCGAAGCGGGCTTTCTGCACGAGTGGTATCAATTAAATCCCTCTTTTTAATATTTTCGATAATGTCCTCAATATCAACTAGTTCGCCACGCTCGTTTAATTCAATTTGCCTACGATTAGCTCTGATGATTGGGTCGGCTGTCATAAAAATCTTCAATTCGGCATCGGGAAAAACAACAGTACCAATATCTCTTCCATCCATCACCACACCTTTCTTTTTTCCCATTTTTCTTTGTTGTGCAACCATTGCATGACGCACCGCTGGAATGGCACTTACTTCGCTAACTTTATTGGCAATATATAGTTTTCTGATTTCATCTTCTACATTAAGGCCATTCAAATAGGTTTCATTTCGGCCATCATGGGCGTTTCTTCTAAACTCAATCTGAATATTGTCTAAGGCCTTGGCTACTTCTTTATCATTTGTGAGTGTTACCAAATGCTGGTGAAAATAAAGGGTAACCGCTCGATACATAGCACCAGTATCGATATAGCTATAACCCAAACGTGCAGCTACTTTCTTGGCGGTCGTACTTTTGCCACAACTCGAATAGCCGTCAACGGCAATGGTAATTTTTTGCATTGAATAGGAATTTTTCTGCAAATAAAATCCTAATTTATCTAAGAAACAATGATAAAATGTAGGTTTAGTTGTAAATAATCAGTTGTTCGTAGAAAAACTAAATTTTAAAAACTTATTTTTGCAATAATCCAAGTTGAGTTTTATCCTCATCAAGAATGGCCCGAGTGAATTATTGATTTCCAAAATTTAAAGGCAGTTAGGCTCGACCCTGAGTTTGTAGAAAATGGGTATACATACACTTTTTCGGAAATTTAGCTCAAAATATAGGTATGTAAACAAAACTCTAAAAAGCGTTAGGCTGAATATTTATTTGGAATCTCTATCACAAAATTTGTACTGAATACATTGCTTTCAACTTTACAACAAAGCCTTTCACCCACCTTTTTTACAACCAGATGCAGCTTTAATTGGTTTTGTTGTTTTCTAATTAATTCCTCTACTTGTTTAAAAGCAAAAAGCGGTTTTACTTGAATATCCTCTGTTTTTATATTGGCTTCAATTTCCTGAAAAAACGAAAAATCTTCACCGACTCTCTTTTTTTCTAGTTCAAGATATAAAAGTATGGTTTCAATTTCTTGCGAAAGGGTAATGCTTTTTTGCTTCGAACTATTCGAAAGTGTTTTTAAAAGATTGGTAAATTCAGTCAAATACTGAGCTGCTTCTAGTGGGCTATGCTGCAAAATATATTGCTTTATTGAATTTAGATTTCCATATAAGAACTGCTGATTCCCCATAATACCTTCAAGTTCAATAATTTTTTCTAATAGCCCCGTTTCTGTTTTTTTCTTGAAATACTTTAACAAGCTAAAACCAAGCATAACCAAAAGAAGAAGCATAATAAGTCCATACCAAATCCAATCGGAAGTGATAAGTAAAATTATGAGGTAAGTTGGTTGTTTCATTTAAGCAGGCAAGGCTTATCGTTATTTTGTTTCAATATCTAAAGTTATTATACGTATAGCGATAAGCGAAGCCTAAATTAGTATTTGGTTGGTTTTTTGTGAAATTTGGTTGTTTTTTACGGAAATTTGGGAGCTGATGGCTCATAAAAAAAGGCAGTGTTTCTGTACTGCCTTTCTACCCGAAAATAAAAGTCTCAATTTCTTTAGCTTTATTTCAATTTGGTCAAAACCTGTTTTAACTCCGTTTCTTCCATTTCGCCAACTCCACGCCACACTTGTTTTCCATTTTTGATAATTACATAGGTTGGAATCTCATCGACTTTAAAAATAGTGGCAATGTTATCGCTCTTTTCCGCATCTATCTTCAGTAATTTGATGTTTTTGTGTTCATCGGCTATTTTATTCAAAATCGGATTCATTTTCTTGCAGGGGCCACACCATTCCGCATAAAAATCAACCAAAATAATTTTATTTTCTTTTATGATTTTGTCAAGGTTATCGAGGGTAAAAGCTGCAATTGGTTGAGTAGTTGTATTGTTTGATACATAAGGTTTGCTTGATGAAGTCCATTTAGCAAAACCTCCTGCCATATCATAGACTTCCTTATAGCCCAAATCTCGTAAAAATACTGCAGCATCGGTACTTCTTCTTCCTGAAAAGCAATAAACAAACACGGGTTTGGATTTATCTAATTTTGCTTTAATGAGGTCTTCAAATGTATCATCATTAAAATTTAGGTTGATAGCTCTTTTCAGATGTCCTCGTGAATATTCTTCAGGTGTGCGAACATCTAACAGTTGAGCATTTTCAATTTTTTCATGAAGTTTACGGTCAAATTCATTGATAGATAATAGGTATGGGTCTTGATTTTGACCAAAAGCATTTCCCATTAGAAGTAGTAAAACGATAAATTTAATCCGTTTCATTAGATTCAAAGATTTAAAGAATAGATGCAAACTAATCTACAAATTTCAAGCCAATTACTTATGTTTAATAATAACGAGGTGTTTCTGAGATTTCATTAAAATTTAAGCCTAAAATTGTAAAATACTAATGAATTATTTTTTAGTAGTACATCGACTTGTATTTTTGTGCATAGATTGTCCTTGCTTAAAGTTCGGACTGGGTTCTTTCATCATATATTAAATTATTTACCATGTCAATTGATTTAAAAATAAAGCAATTAGCCAAAGATTATGCAGCTGAGGTTGTGGCTAATCGCCGACATCTACATACAAATCCCGAGTTGTCTTTTCAAGAATATAATACTGCAAAGTTTGTGGCTCAAAGGCTTAAAGATATTGGTCTAACACCACAAGAAGGTATTGCAAATACTGGGGTGGTAGCTTTAGTTGAGGGTAAAAATCCTTCAAGTAAGGTAATTGGTTTACGGGCTGACATGGATGCCTTGCCTATTTTTGAGAAAAATGATGTGCCATATAAGTCGCAAAATGAAGGAGTGATGCATGCATGTGGGCATGATGTTCATACTTCATCATTGCTTGGAACTGCTAAAATACTTTATCAATTACGCGAGGAATTTGAAGGAACTGTGAAATTGGTTTTTCAACCAGCCGAAGAAAAAGCACCTGGTGGAGCATCAATTATGATTAAAGAAGGCGTACTTGAAAATCCTTCACCAGCAAGTATGCTTGGGCAGCATGTGGCACCCAATATTCCCGTTGGAAAAATTGGTTTTAGGGAAGGAATGTACATGGCTAGCACTGATGAAATATATATGACCATTAAAGGTAAAGGTGGACACGGAGCAATGCCTGACCAGCTGATTGACCCTGTGCTTATTGCGTCACATGTGATAGTTTCTTTACAGCAAATAATATCTCGAAACCGTAAGCCTGCTAATCCTTCGGTGCTATCTTTTGGTCGATTTATTGCTGATGGTGTGACAAACGTAATTCCGAATGAAGTTACGATTCAAGGCACATTCCGTTGCATGGATGAAGAATGGCGTGAAGATGGGCTTCGTCGTATGAAAAAAATGGCTGAGGGTATTTCAGAGGCAATGGGTGCTAAGTGTGAATTTGAAATTGTGAGAGGGTATCCTTTTTTAAAAAATCATCCAGAACTTACTCGCCGAATGAAGGCAGAAGCGATTAATTATATGGGAAGTGACAATGTAATTGACCTTGACCTTTGGATGGCAGGTGAAGATTTTGCGTTTTATTCTCAAGTGGTTGACTCGTGTTTCTATCGTCTTGGTACTCGCAATGAAGCCAAGGGGATTATTTCTGGAGTACATACACCTACTTTTGATATTGATGAGTCGGCTCTTGAGATTGGTCCTGGTTTAATGTCATGGTTGGCCATTAGAGAATTGCAACAATAAGGTGTGCAGAATTCCAGAATGACAAGTAATTCTACCACTTACTGGAAAATACACCGCCACTTACTGGATAGCATTGATTTACAGCCACTTTGGTGTCTTTTTGTACTAAGTCCGTTTAATAAGTTTTGAATCAAAAGGTTGCTTTTTTTAAATTATTGAGTGATTTTTGACGAAAAAAACTGCTAGGTTCATGAGGACTGTAATGATTATTATACAAATTTGTGGGGGACTAACTTTTATACCGTGGTTCATGATTGCGGGTTTGGCTTTTTTGGTTTTTGACTCACCAAGAACAACTCGTCGTTTTTTTCCTTGGGCTCTAATTTTTCTAGTTTATTCATATCCCTTCATTGTGGGCGGAAGTTATTGGTGGGCATGGTCAAGTGTAATTTTAGGAAATTATACAATTGGTTGTTTATGGAGCTGTTTGCCTTTGATAATTTTTATTTTAGGTTATTTCCTAATTGCCCAACGAACTGATTTATTGAAAAGATATAGAAGGTAGATTATCTAATAGTTATCATGTGAAAGCCTAACAAATCCTTTGAAATGTTAGGCTTTTTTATGTTTAGAGAAGATAGTTAGCTTATTTTCGTCTTTTTGCTAAAAAAGCAGATAAGATAGGGTCGAAGCCTTGATTAATATCAGCTTCAATAAAATCTATTTTATATTGTCCACATTTGAGTTTTAAATCATGATAAAACCCTTTGATGGCACTTTGATATTGTTCTTTTACCTGAGATGGTTGTGCTTTAACTTTTTCGCCTGTTTCTAAATCAATGAACTCGTACGGACGTTCTTCGAAATTAAAATCTTCTTCAGTATTTTTATCAATTACGTGAAAAAGCAATACTTCATGTAAGTTGTGGCGAAGATGCTGCATAGCCGAAAATAATCTTTCAGAATTGTTGATGTCATCAAACATATCGCTGAAAATAACAACTAATGAGCGTTTATGAATTTTTTCGGCAATTTCGTGGAGTGTATCCACAACGGAAGTTTTTTTCTGCGGCTTTGGTTTTTGGAGGAGTGTATCCAAATCCATGAAAATCTTGTGTATATGTGAAGGTGTAGATTTTACAGGGGTTTGAATCTCTATTTTATCGGAAAAACTAAGTAAACTTACGGCATCACGTTGTTTCTGAAGCATGTATGCTAAAGCTCCCGCAGCCAAAGTACTGAAAACAATTTTTCCATTATTTTTTTCTGGATAATACATCGAAGAAGATGTATCAATTAGTAAATGACAACGAAGATTGGTTTCCTCTTCATAACGTTTTACGTACAGTCGGTCAGTTTTAGCAAATACCTTCCAGTCGATATAGCGTGTACTTTCTCCAGTATTATAGAGTCGGTGTTCTGCAAATTCAACCGAAAATCCATGAAAAGGCGATTTATGTAAGCCAGTGATAAATCCTTCAACCAATTGTTTGGCTAAAAATTCAACATTGCCATATTCACGTATTTTTGCTAAATCTAACATAACTATTTCTTTTTCGTTGTGCTACTTGGCTTTTTGGCAGCTGCTTTTTTAGGGCTTGTTTTCTTTTTTGTTTGTTTTTTTACTGCCTTTTTTTTAGGCTTAGGAACTGTCTTTTTTAGCACATTGGGTGGATTTATCACCGCAATTTTATTTTCTTCTTCCGGCCCCACGAGGTTCATCGAATTTTCAATGATACTTTCTGGTCGAGTAATAATTACTACACCATTATCGCCTACAACCATTGCTTTAACTTTGGCTGTGCCGCTTTGAAACATATCAAGAAGTTCTGCAGCATCGTGCGAAACATCTAAAATTCTACTTCTTCTGAATGGCCCTCTATCATTAACTCTTACAATGCACCATTTATTGTTAGCCAAATTTGTTACTTCAAGCATCGTACCAAAAGGCAGCGATGGATGTGCACAAGTTAATTCACCTTTCTTCAAAATTTCACCACTTGCTGTTTTTCTGCCATAAAATTTCTTGCCATAATAGGAAGCTATTCCTGATGACTCAGAGCCTAAAACTGCGTTTTGACTGTATATAAATAGGGGTTTTGCTATTAAAAAGAGGAAAAATAAGCTTATTCTCTTCAATATCATTATTCGCTAAAGTTGATTACGAAGTGCATAGTTACGAATTTTTTCGCAATGACCGAAACAAAAAGATATTTCACCCCATCAGAAAAAGTAGTCTTAGGTATAAGTTTTGTATAGTTTGAAATGAAAATAATATAATTTTTAACTAAAAAACATTATAAAAATTTTTCATAAAAATAATTAAATTATATATTTGGAATTCATTCTAAACTCTAAAACCTAAAAGGATTGTGGAAAGAGAAGACAGAGACAAAATTTACTCCAAGCGTGTAAGAGCGGGTAAACGTACTTATTTCTTCGATGTAAGAAGTACTCGTTCGAGCGACTACTACCTAACTATTACTGAAAGCCGTCGTTTCCAAAAAGATGGTGGATTTGTTTTCGAAAAAAGCAAGATGTTCGTTTACAAAGAAGATTTCAACAAGTTCTTGGATGCACTTCAAGAAACAGTTGAGCACATTAAGAGCGAACTAATGCCTGATTACGATTTCGACCAATTCAAAAATGAAGAAACCAGCAATAATGCTGAAGCCCTCGATGACGATTATGCAAGTGGCGGTTCAGATTTAAAGTGGGATTAGTACCTCTGCCAAACACCATTTTCTTGTGATTGGTTATTAAACTAAACCTCTCACTAGTATATCTTTTTAAATACCTTTCTTAATAGGTGTTTGGAAAGATATTTTTTTATACTTCTCAAAGAACGATGTTCTCCTATTTAAAGCTGAATTAATGATTGATAATTGAGGCTTTTATCGTAATTTTGCACCCTCATTTAATAAATAAACTAAACAAAGGTTTGTATTGGCTCCAAACCAACAAACTATTATAAAAATATGGCTTTACAAGTCGGTATCGTAGGTTTGCCTAATGTAGGCAAATCGACTCTTTTCAATGCAGTATCTAATAGTGCAAAAGCACAGGCAAGTAATTATCGTTTTTGTACCATCGACCCTAACGTGGGTTTAGTTGATGTGCCAGATGAGCGTTTGAATAAATTAGCAGAATTAGTGAAACCTAATCGTATTGTTCCGACACAAATCGAAATTGTTGATATTGCTGGTTTAGTACGTGGAGCAAGTAAAGGTGAAGGTTTAGGTAATAAATTCTTAGGAAATATCCGTGAGGTAGATGCCATTATTCATGTAATCAGATGTTTTGAAGATGAAAATATCTTACGTGAAGAAGGTGCAATTAACCCCGTTAGCGATAAAGAAATTATCGATACTGAACTTCAATTGAAAGATTTGGAGAGTGTCGAAAAGAAAATGCAAAAAATTGAGAAACAAGCTCGTGTAGGAAATGATGCGAAAGCTAAAGCAGAATACGATGTTTTGAAGCGTTGCCAAGAATGGTTGATGCAAGGCAAAAGTGTTCGTGAATTAGGTCTTACGAAAGAAGAACTACCGGCCATTGCTGATTTATTTTTGCTTTCTATCAAACCTGTTCTTTATGTAGCCAACGTAGATGAAGCTTCGATGCTTACTGGAAACCAATATTCGGAGGCACTACAAAAGGTTGCTGATGCAGAAAAAGCACAAATGATAGTCTTGAACAACTCGGTAGAAGCTCAAATCACCGAATTAGAAGATGCCGATGATAAACTAATGTTCTTGGAAGAATATGGTTTAACCGAACCGGGTTTAAATCGTTTGATTCGTTCGGCGTATAAACTTTTAAATTTACGCACGTATTTCACGGCGGGTGTACAAGAAGTAAGAGCTTGGACCATACAAGAAGGTTGGAAAGCCCCACAAGCTGCTAGTGTGATTCACACCGATTTTGAAAAAGGTTTTATCAAAGCTGAAGTAATTGCTTTTGCAGATTACGTGAAGCATGGTTCTGAAGCTGCTTGTCGTGACGCTGGTCGTCTAAGAATTGAAGGAAAAGAATACGTAGTTGCTGATGGTGATGTGATGCACTTCAGATTTAATGTATAGAAAATAAATTCAAATATTTGAATACAACATGGCACGTCTTACTTTTTGTAGGCGTGCCATATTTTTTTACTTATGATTATTATCGCTGGAGTTTCTTATCAACTTTTCTCTGCTTGGAAAAAATTTGTGTATTTTCTGTAATGTAATTTTATTATAATATCATACATCGAAATAGTAATAGGATTAAAAAAAGGTTAATTCTTGCGTGTTTTATGATAAATCTTTAGTTGTTAACGTTTAAACAGAAAAATATGCTTAAAAGTATTGCAACTTCTTTTAGAGTTTACTTACATTTGGCAGATTTTATTCCAATAGACTAAAGTTAAACATTTACAAAAATCAAAACCAATTAACAACATGAAAAACTTATTTTCACTATTATTTATGTGCTTTTTGAGTTTGGCTGTCATGACTTCAACAGCTCAAGATGAGAAGAAAGGCTCAAAGGGTGGTTCGAAGGGAAAGGCAAAGACAGAAAAAGCAGATAAAAAAGATAAGCCAGAAAAAGAAAAGGCTGATAAGAAAGATAAAGCAGACAAAAAAGAAAAGGCCGATAAAAAAGAAAAATCAGATGCTAAGGAAAAAGCAACTGACAAAAAGGATAGAGCCGACAAAAAGGATAAAGCTGATAAAAAAGATAAATCAGACGCGAAGGAAAAATCGACTGATAAAAAAGAAAAGACAGAAAAAGTAGATAAAAAAGAGAAAAAGGCCAACGATAAAGACAATACTGTTAAGCCCGCTCCAAAGCCAAATACCAAAGATGATAGCAAAGAAGCAGATGCTTCTACTCGTAAGAAAGTAGCGGGTGCTGACAAGCAAATTGGTAAAGACGAGAAAGGCCGTACTATCTTCCAAGGGCCTCGTGGTGGACAGTATTATATCAATTCAAATGGTAATAAGACTTATTTGAAGGCAGATGGTAAACTGTAATTAGTCGAAGTCATAAATAAAATCCCCAGTTCCTAAAAGAATTGGGGATTTTATTTATATAAGCTTTTAGAAACTAAGCTTTAGGTCTAAATTCTTTCATCACTTCTTGATTACACACCAAATAAGGCCCTTCTATTAAATCAATACAATAAGGAATAGCAGGGAAAACCGCATCGAGACATTGACGTATCGCTTTAGGTTTACCCGGTAGGTTTACAATTAACGATTTATTTCTAATTCCAGCAGTTTGGCGTGAAAGAATGGCAGTTGGAACATACTTAAGGCTTTCTTGACGCATTAATTCGCCAAAACCAGGCATCATTTTCTGGCACACCGCTTCGGTTGCCTCAGGTGTAACATCGCGAGGGGCAGGGCCAGTACCTCCAGTGGTTACTATCAAGCAGCAGCCGTGCTCATCGGCCATTTCAATGAGGGTTTTAGAAATTAAATCTTGCTCGTCAGGTATTACCTTGTAAACGGTTTCAAAATCAGAAACTAAATATTCTTTTAGGGTTTCTACCACTGCTTTTCCTGGAATATCTTCATAAATACCCGCACTTGCACGGTCAGAAACATTAATTACACCTATTTTTATCATTTTATGTTTGTTTATTTCTATGCTAAAAAACGAGTGGTAAATTTAATAAAAAACCTGCAAGAGGGTATATTTCTCTTGCAGGCCTAAATTTAGAAAATTGCGTACTTATTGAATTTCTTAGATTCCTTCAGCTACTACTTCTTTCACTTCAGGGACCATTGTTTTTAATAAACGCTCGATACCATCTTTAAGTGTAATTGTTGATGAAGGGCAACCACTACAAGAGCCTTGAAGATAAACCTTTACTTGGCCTGAAATTTCATCAAATGAAGCAAAATTAATGGCTCCACCATCTGATTCTACCGCAGGACGAACGTATTGGTCGAGCGTAGATTTTATTTTAGCTATTACTGCCGTATCATTTGCATCAACAATAAGCGTGTTTTTATCAATAGTTTTTTGAGCAAATACTAAATTGTTTTGCTCGAAGAAAATCTTCAAGAATTTCTTAATATCATAAACCACATCTTCCCATTCTGTTTCATCATCTTTAGTGATTGTAATGAAATTTGAGGCGATGAAAATACGGCGAATGAATGGAAATTGAAATAAATCGCCTGCCAATGGAGAAGCCTTAGATTCTTCGGCAGTTGAGGCGATTGTTGGATAATCAAATGAAAGTCCTTCGGGAGCAAGTTCGAAGTTCAATACAAATTTCATCGAATTTGGATTCGGACTTAGCTCAGTATAAATCATTACTTGTCTTTGCAACATTGTTTTGTGAGTTCTGAGTGAGTAAACGTATGAATAAATTATATGTTTAATTTATTTTCAGTTTATGATACACCTGATATTTATATGAATTACTTAGTTAGGAATGCAATAGACTTTGCGATATTGCCTAATTGCCATAACTTTTCAACAAATATAATATGAAATTAGTTTGAATTTGGCATAAAAAAACCTGTCAGTCTGCTGACAGGTTTCTTATTATAGACTGAAGAATATTGACTACTCAACGTCTGGGCGGCGAACCGCAATTTAATTAAGCTTCTGCTACAACGCTTACAAATGATTTGCCGTCACGTCCTTTTTTGAACTCAACAACACCATCTGTCAATGCAAATAAAGTATGGTCACGACCGATACCTACGTTTGCACCTGCATTGTGTCTTGTACCACGTTGACGTACGATGATATTTCCAGCGATTGCTGTTTGACCACCGAACAATTTAACGCCTAAGCGTTTGCTTTCTGATTCGCGACCGTTTTTCGACGAACCTACACCTTTTTTGTGTGCCATGATTTCTTGAAATATTAACCTACTTATTTCTGAGAAACTTGCAGGTGTGATGAATGAATATTTTAAATTAATTTCAGAGGGATAAAATTATCCAACGATTTCGTCGATTTGAATTTTAGTCAAATACTGACGGTGACCGTTCTTCTTAACATATCCTTTACGACGCTTTTTCTTGAAAACGATTACTTTTTCGCCTTTCAAGTGCTCTAAGATGGTTGCTTTTACTGAAGCACCACTAACAGTCGGAGTACCTACTGATACTGCTCCGCTGTTGTCAACAAGAAGAACCTTGTCGAATACAAGTGCAGCGTTCACATCACCTTCTAATCTATGTGTATAGAGTGTGCGACCCTTTTCTACTTTAAATTGCTGCCCTGCGATTTCTACGATTGCGTACATGATTTTGAATTATAATTTACAATTATCTGATTAATTTTTCCAATTGATGCTTTCTTCTTGGGGGAAGAAACTCCATTTGGGGTTGCAAAGTTAAAGAAATAATTTTATTTTTCAAACTATTGTTTTATTTGATTTTATTTAGCATATTGTATTCAATTCACTATTCATAATCGCTTTAACCCTTAAATTAACTCATGAAAATCCGTCAAATTTTACAAGGTAAGAAGATTAACGCTCTTTTTTCAGTAACTTCAAGTACAACAGTATATGATGCGTTGGTTGAGATGGCCGATAAGAACATTGGAGCCGTATTGGTCATTGATGAGGGTAAGTTATCGGGTATATTTTCAGAGCGTGATTATGCTCGGAAAATTGTATTGAAGGGTCGTCATTCAGATGATACACCAGTGAGTGATGTAATGACAGCTAATGTGATTACGGTTGAAATGGAGGATAAACTTGAAATGGCCATGCAGATAATGTCTGAAAAACACATTCGTCACCTTCCAGTAATGGAGAATGCCATTTTAGTAGGAATCATTTCTATCAACGATGTTGTTTCTTCGATTATTCAAGAGCAAAAATCTCAAATAGCTTCTTTACAAGGCTATATTTCAGGTAATTATGCATAAGCGGCATGTAAATATATACTTATTGATCCAAAAAAAAAGGTAAGACTCAAAAGTCTTACCTTTTTCTTTGGATGTATGTTTAAACAGTTACGTGTCGCCACAGTTTACCGGTCTTTATGCGATAAATACCCATTTCTGATAAACCAAATTGCTTAGCAAGAAGCGATTGCTTAGTTTTACCTTCTAATATTTTTCTTTTAATAAGACGAACCCTGTCGATAGTTAGCTTCTGGCCTTTTTGGACAGGTGTGTAGTGCTCACTTTTCTTGAAATGAGCCCAAGCTTCTTCCTTAGAAGCCCATTTTAAGTTGCTTACTTCGTTGTTATACTTGTCGTGGTCGAGGTGGATTACTTGCTCATCATCTTCTCCTGGAGGACCTAAAAATAATTCAGCGATAATGTTATGAACCGGGAATGACAAATTTTTAGATTCACTAATCGGTTTACCTTTCACTCCAATTTTATCACCAACAAAATACACTTTTAATGCTAAACGCAAGCCACTTGTTGGGTTTCCTTTGCTGGGTTTTAAGATGTAACCATCTTCGTGTAAATCTTTGTAAAACGAGGCTATTCTGCCTAAGTTTGAGGCCATATAGCGGCGTTTTGCCCCCTTTGGCTTGAATTCCTTCCAAATTTCATTCGGATAAGAACTAAACCGAATTGTTGCTCTCAAAGGAGGGATTGGCTTCTTTTTAACTTCTTCCATCTTTCTTTACAATTTTAATATCCATAACTAAATGAATAGAAAATCTTTTTATCCATAGAAACTGAATTTCAGCAGGTATGGTTTTTTAGTCACGGCACTTTTTATAACGAAAGCGTATGGATTTTTATTAACCTTCAAAAACCTTTTTGAAAGTAGAAAGCAAGCCCGACCATGAATTATCCTCTTTAGGCTCAGATATCACTTTTACTTTCGGAAATTCTTCGATAACCTCTTTAGCTAATATACCTTGACCTAATTGGGCCAAATCAATTCCTCCAAATGTGCCTGATGACATCATGAGTAGATTAGTTTGGAACCAGTTTTGGCTCATTAAGAAATCTTTTAGTTGTTGAGCATCAGTAAATACCATTAGATTGTCATCACCAAAAGACTTTTTAATATCATCTGGTGTAATCATCGGTAAACGTCTCATTTCTAAGGTGTGAGGAGTATAAAATACGATAGCCGTATCGGCACTATCCATTTTTCCTTCATATTGTGGCAAGAAATCTTTATTCAAGCTACTGAAAGTATGTAGCTCATAACATGCTACTAATCGGCGATTAGGGAATAAAGATTTAGTTGCTTTGGTAGTGGCTTCAAGCTTTGAAGGGGCATGAGCGAAGTCGCGATAGATAAGTGTATTGGCGTTTTCGCCTAATTTCTCTAAGCGTTTTGAAGCTCCAGAAAAATGTTGGATTGCCTGATAGAACTCTTCATCGGTGATGCCTAAACGGTCAAGAATAATCTTAGCACCGTTGAGGTTTTTCATATTGTGTTCACCAAAAATTTGTAGTGCTACTTCTCCTTCTTTTGTTAACAAAATGCACTTTCCATTTTCAACTTTGTAAGGATGTGCTTTGTAAGGAAACTTCGATACATCTAATCGGTCTTTTTCGCCAATTACTTTTACAATATCATCAGTCTCATCATACACGATACTTCCAGCCTTAGGAAGTCCATCGGCTAATTCTTCGAATGTATGTACGTAGCTATCAAAAGTAGTGAAGATATTGAAGTGGTCCCATGCGATACCACTGAGTAGGCAAATATGTGGGTGATAGAATAAGAATTTCGATTTAAGATGAATTTTTGATTCTGGGTATTCATCACCTTCAATGATAATCACTGGAGCGTCATCGCTTAGTTGTACCATCACATCGAATCCTTCTATCTGTGCACCTACTAGATAATCGAATTTACGATTGTAATATTTTAATACGTGCAAAATTATACTGGTAATACTGGTTTTTCCGTGGCTACCAGCAATTACTACACGTTGTTTGTTTTGACTTTGTTCGTAGATATACTCTGGGAAAGAATATATTTTTAGTCCTAGTTCTTGAGCCTTGGCCAGTTCAGGGTTATCAGCAAAAGCGTGCATTCCTAAAATGACTGCATCTAAATCGGCCGTGATTTTTTCAGGAAACCAGCCCAATTCAGCAGGAAGAATACCTACAGCTGCCAAGCGACTTTTTGAGGGGTCGTTGATTTCATCATCAGAACCAGTAACTTGATACCCTTTTTTGTGTAAAGCAAGGGCAAGATTGTGCATAACAGCACCACCAATAGCTATGAAATGTATTTTTTTCGACATATAAAAAAGCTATCAGCCGTTAGCGAATGGCTATTGGCTTTTAAAATTTTAGTTCAAAAGTGTAGTTTTTCAACTATTAAGAAAAATTTGTTTAGCTAAATAATAATAACTAAATGCTTATAGTTAAAAGAAGCTAATAAATTCATTGCAAAGTTCTTAATTTAATATGACATTTGCACATAATTTTCAAATTTCCATCACCTGCCGTTTTGAGGCACCAAAAATTTATTAGTGGATTTATTGGTTACTTAATCAATAGCACTACTTTTTAAATATGAAACGTTACATAGACCTTATCGAGCAAACTTTTGAGTTTCCGACACGTGAGTTTGGTGTTGATGAAAACCATACTTTGTTATTTAATAATGTTCGCTTAACCGATATTATTAAAGAGTATGGTACACCTCTGAAAATTACGTACTTGCCAAAGATAGCAGAACATATTGATAATGCAAGGCTACTTTTCAGAAATGCCATGAAAAAGTATAATTACAAAGGAAGTTATACTTATTGTTATTGCACGAAATCGTCGCATTTTCGTTTCATTATCGAAACTGCCCTCAAGAATAATGTTCACCTCGAAACCTCTTCTTCTTTCGATATGGACATTATCAGAGCCTTGTATGAGGAAGAAAAAATTAATAAGAATACATACATTATTTGTAATGGCTATAAACGCCCGAGGTATTTGGAAGAAATTTCGGCTTTGCACAATGATGGTTTTGTAAACTGTATTCCGATTTTAGATAATCTTAAGGAAATTGATTATTATTTAGAGCACTCGAAAGCAGAAGCGGTGAATTTAGGTATCAGAATTGCTACCGATGAAGAACCGAACTTTGCATTTTACACTTCTCGTTTGGGTGTTCGCTATAACGATGTCAATAGCTTATATTTGGAAAAAATTAAGCCAAATCCGAGATTTAAACTTAAAATGCTTCATTTCTTTATCAACGCAGGTATTAAAGATAATGCCTATTATTGGTCAGAATTGACACGCTTTATGTTTAAATACTGCGAAATGAAAAAGCTTTGCCCTGAACTTGATTCTATTGATATTGGTGGCGGTTTACCGATTCAAACTTCGCTTGTATTCAATTATGATTATCAGGCGATGATTGATGAAATTATTGAAAATATCCAGTGGATTTGTAATAAAAATAACGTTCCAGTACCACATATTTTTACCGAATTTGGTAGCTATACAGTGGGCGAGAGTGGGGCAGTTATTTATAAAGTAATTGATAAAAAACAACAAAACGACCGTGAGCTTTGGTACATGATTGATGGTTCGTTTATTACTCAATTACCAGATTCGTGGGGGATTGGTCAAAAGTATATCATGATGCCAGTAAATAACTGGGATAGTCCGTACGAAAAAGTAAATCTTGGTGGATTAACCTGCGATTCGGCCGATTTTTATAATACAGAGGCTCATTCGGAAGATTTATATTTGCCAATTTTTGACATTGATAACGAAGACCAGTATATTGGATTCTTCCATACGGGTGCTTACCAAGAATCATTGGGGGGCTACGGTGGTATTCAGCACTGTTTAATTCCAGCTCCGCAACACGTATTGGTAAACTTAGATGATGAAGGTAATATTATTACGGAATTATTTTCGCCTGAGCAAGACAGCGATTCGATGATGAAAATATTGGGCTTTAAAGATAAAAAGAGTGAGCCTGCAAAAATTACTACTCCAGCCAAAAAAGCTAAGAAAAATGCGGAAGAGATGGTAGAAGAAGCTGCTTCGTAAAATATTTTATTTAGTAGTACGTTTAAATAAAAAAACTTTGTGTAGTACCTAAAAATTCTACACAAAGTTTATATCAAAAGACCCAAAATAAAATTCTAATGAAAGTTAAATTACTGATTTTTAGCTTAATTGTGGTTGCTTCAATGGCTTCATGCAAACGCCAACAATGCCCTGCCTACGGTAAAACAGCTCCAAAAAATACCATTGAGAAACGCCACGCATAATTTGAGTATCAGCTCAAAATTAGGCAAGGGTTGTGATGAAACGTGAAGCTTCTAGCAGACTGCCAAATTGCCAGTCAGCTAAGTCTGTTGTTTCCTTCCCTCCCGTAATATGTATGGTTTTTACACCAGCTTTTTTCCCTGCTTTTACATCACGCTCGGCATCACCAATCATAAAAGATTGTGTAGAGTCAATTTGATATTTAGCCATTGCCTTTTCAAGCATGAGCGAATCAGGTTTACGTAAAAGAGAATTTGAGGTGTAATTAGGATGGTGTTTGGCAAAGTATAAATCGTCAATAATGCCACCACATTCTGCTTGTAGTATTTCATGAAAATCTCGTACTAGATTTTCGGTATATAGACCTTTAGCTATGCCCGCTTGATTGGTTACAACGATAAGCATGTATCCTGCTTTTTTTAGTAGCGAGAGACCTTCTATAACTCCTTCGCGAATTACGAAATCTTCCCTTCGACTAACGTAGTCGTGTTGCTCTTCATTTAATACACCATCTCGGTCAAGGAAAATACACTTTTTCATGCAGCAATGTTTAATGGTACAAAGAAAAGAAAAAATATAAATATTTTTGAACAATATACTTCAAAAAATTATTATTCAATGGTTTTAGATATTATTTTTGACAAACAAACTAAACACCTTAAACCACATGGAATCAATAATCAATTATTTTGCCACAATCCCTTCAACGCACCGAAGTGCGATTTTGATTGGTGGTATTGCTTTCTTTTGGATGGCAGAGTATGCTATTCCACTCTTTAATTTTAAGTACAATAAGTTTAAGCACGCAGGAATCAATATTTTCTTTACGCTGACAACGATTATTATCAATTTCGCATTAGCTATTATCTTGCTTAAATCGGCTGAATGGGCGGTAAATAATCATTTTGGTATTCTGCAATGGTTGCCAACAATGCCATTATGGGCATTTACAATTGTTGGTTTATTACTACTTGATTCGATTGGAGCATGGTTTGTACATTGGACAGAGCACAAGGTAAAATGGATGTGGAAATTCCATTTGGTTCATCATTCAGATACAAATGTAGATACAACTTCTGCCAACCGTCATCATCCTGGTGAGAGTGTTTTCAGGTTTATTTTTACAACCGCAGGAATTGTTATTGCGGGAGCTCCGATGTGGATGGTATTTATGTATCAAGCTATTTCGGTGCTGCTTTCACAATTTAATCATGCTAATATTGTCATTCCAAAATGGCTTGATAATGCCATTAGCTGGGTAATTGTTTCGCCAGATATGCACAAAGTACACCATCATTATGTGCAACCATATACTGATTCAAACTACGGAAATATTTTTTCCATTTGGGATAGACTTTTTGGTACATACATGACACTCGACCGTGATAAAATTATCTATGGCATTGATACACACATGAAACCCGAAGAGAACGACCGATTGGGTAGTTTACTTAAAATTCCATTTGAACCTTATAGACAACCAATAGGAGAATAAAAAAAGGTGCCTGAGCGAAGTCGAAGGCACCTTTTTTTATTACATCCATTCCCAAGCACTTTGATAAGCTTCTATTTCTTGGGTATAGGAAATAAATTCTTCATAAAAATTTGAGCTTGAAAGCGTAGCACTATCGCCAATGACAATTAGTTTTTTTCTAGCACGAGTCATAGCTACATTCATGCGGCGTATATCTGATAAGAAACCGATTGCCCCTTCAGCATTGCTACGGGTAAGGCTTATATAAATAATATCTCGCTCTTGGCCTTGGAAACTATCAATTGTATTGACCGATATATTATTTAAAACCTCCTTTAATTCGGGAGCATGTTCTACTTGTTCTTTTAGAATGGAAATTTGTTGTTTATAAGGAGAAATAACAGCAATACTTGGAAAATTAGCAGTGCTAAATTTTTTCTTCAATTCTTCTACAAAACCATTTAGATGTTTGACCAAAAATGCTGCTTCATCAGGGTTCGTTGAACTTGTTCCTTCCAATTTTTCATCAAAACTACAACCAGCAGTATCTATAAAATGGAGAGGCTTTTCATCGACAAACAATGTTTGTTTCGCTACTGAGGCATGGGCTTTCAATTGATTATTATAGAAGACCTTTGACGAATGTGCCATAATTTGCTCATTCATTCGGTATTGCTCTTCTAAAAGTGTTACGGCTTCGGGGTGAAGGGCAACACATTTTTCTAGAAGAGTAGTATTGAGCCCATTTTTAGCTGCCTCATTTGATTTAATGGTCGGTGGTAGTTGGCAATGGTCGCCTGCAAAAATAACTTTTTGAGCCTTTAAAATCGGAATCCAGCAAGCAGGTTCTAAAGCTTGCCCTGCTTCATCAATAATTACTGTATGAAAGCTAAGATTACGAATCGTATAATGATTAGCTCCCACCAAAGTTGCAGTAATGATTTGAGTTTTGGTGACAACATCATCAATGACGTACTGTTCAATATTACCCACCTCTTTCATGATTTTGTGAGCCTCATCGAATAATAGTTTGCGTTGATCTCTTTCCGCTTTGCCAAAACTTCGTTTGTATTTATGTGCCATATTACGATATTCATTGGCTTGCTTTTTAAGCGTTTTAGCGTTTTTCATAAGTTGATGATCTGTCATTTTGTTATCTAGTGTGAGTGCCATCAAACGCTCACTTACACGTGCTGGATTACCAATACGCAAGACATTTAGTCCTTCTTCTGATAGTTTTTCGCTCAATAAATCAACCGCGGTATTGCTCGGAGCTACCACCAAGATTGGTGTTTTGGCGTTTTCTTGCTTAATAATTGTCTTGATTGTTTGTACTAAAGTAGTGGTTTTTCCAGTCCCTGGAGGGCCATGAACAATCGCCAATTCATTGGCTGATATGATTTTATTTAAAGCATTATTTTGTGAATCATTGAGTTTCGGAACCGAAATTGGGTGCAAATCAGTTCTGAAAGTTGGCTTTTTTTCGCCAGTTAGAATCTTTACTAAATTCCCTTCTGGTTTATTAGCCATTTCCTGAGCATACTTCAATGCCGACTGCATTTCTTCGTAACTATTATCATCAAAAAGCAAGTCGATTCCAAGTTTGCCATCGCGGGAAAAATCGGGCAATTCATCAGTTTTAAGCGTTATTTTTAATCGATTTCCATTTAAAAAAGAAATGGTTCCTTCTACACGGTCTTTTTGTGGGTCGTGATTGCCAAATAAAACTGCGGGCATACCTGCACGTAGTTGATGCGAAATATCTTGGTGAGTGGTTCGTTCTACTTCAACAGTGAGGTAATCGCCACGGCCAATTTCTGAGCCCCTAATAGCAATCGGATACCACGTAATTCCGTTGGCACGGCGTTCGGCTGCAGAAGTTTGTTCGGTAAGTTGTTGATATTGACGGTGGTCTTCTTCTCGCTCGGTTTTGAGCAAGTCGAGTAAATTTTTAAAATAATCCATATCACAAAGGTACGGAAATATTCAGTTGAAATTTTAGGTTGGGTAGGGTTGAAGTTTTTCAAGTACTAAAATGATTTACCGTATATGGCTCAAATAATCTCCGCAATTTTAATAATTAATTGTGCTAAAGGTATAAGTAGAAACTGAGCAGCAATTGTGCCTATCATACGTGCAATAACAACAAAAGTTAAAAATTTTCGAAAAAATGCTTCAGAAACTGAGCCATCGAGTACTTTATCTGTTAAAGTTGCATTATAAGGTTCAACAAAAAGTAACATGCCAACTACTCCAACTCCAACACTTATACCATTGAGAGAAAGGGCTGTTGTTCTTAAGTTTGGATTTAGAAATCCAGCATATAAACATGATAATACACTTACAGTAATAAAACCGTTTACAAGAATATTTAGTAAAATCATCTTTACCGAAATATCTTTATAATGTCTCAGACGAATTAGATTTTCAATTCTTGGTATAGTAAGACTTTTTCTGAAATGTGTTAGGGTAGAACTTCGGATAGATTTCATTAAAACCTTAAAAATAGACTTATGGTAATATAATGAATCAACTCCTTTCGCCATAAATCTATGTCCAGTAGGAAACGCCAATATGCCTAAACAAGAACCAATTGTTGCCGAAAAAATAATAAGTCTGAATGTAATATTGTTTGGAGGTAAACCATTAATGATTTGACTCTCAATGGATTTTGCCAGTAGTGGAGATTGAATAGAACTTGAAAATTGAGAGATTAAAATGATAATATTGAATATTGAAAAAGAAGAAGCTAATTTCTTAGTTCTTATTCCTACAATTCGGGCTGAAAGGCTTATTATACCGATGAAATGAATAATCATCGTCAGTAGACAAACCTCAAAAATGTTATTTTGAGAAAGCATCTAATAGGGCTTTAAGATGATTTATTTTTTGCTCTTTAATAGTGTTATTACTAGAAAAGAAAAATTTATAAAATATATTTTTAGTAAGTGCTAATTTTATATAGGTTCTGGCTAATGTACGGTTATAAATATCATATTTAAAATTCCAGAATAATATAGGTTTCCGAACCCTTAAATATGGACTTAGTGAATTATAATGAGATATTACTTTATCCAGAAAGATAATATTTTCTTCTCCAAAGAATTGATAACATCTACTCCAAAAATAGCAGTCTCTACCTGCAATTTCTGTCCATTCCCATTTCTCTCTTTCTAAAACGCTGAAATAGCAAATAACCATACCAGTATCTATCCAGCTTTTTTTAGGGTCTGCAGAAAGTTGCACTTTTTTTATGAGATTACTTTGTCCAATAATCATTCCTTTAAAATCTGTATGATGATACTCTTTATAAACATTGTACACTTCCTCTAAAAAAAGGGTATCATCATCTAAACAATAAAAAAAGCCATCTTTGATATTGGCAAATATTACATTCCGCTTTGTGACAGTATCGGCATCTGGGCAATCTAATTCGTATAAGTGTATCCTTGAGTCTGTTTGAATAAAATCATATTCTAACTTTTCTCGTTGTGTTGATTTGGCGATATGCCACCTAATATCATCATTTTTGGGAATACTTTGATAGACCTTTTCTAATAAATGAAAACGGTATAATGGGGTGATAATATGTAACATATTTTAGTGTAAAAGCATTAATATTTATTATCTCTGATAATTTGACAAGGATTTCCATAAGCAATAACCCCGTCTGGAATATCTTTAGTAACTAATGCTCCTGCACCAATGATGGAGTTGCTACCAATGGTTACACCATCAATCACATTTGCTCCAATACCAATCAAACTCTTCTCTCCGATTTTGACAAATCCTGCCACATTTGTACCTGGACTTAGGGTGACAAAATCCGCAATTTCTGTGTGGTGCCCAACAGAAGCATTTCTATTGATAGAAACGAAATTGCCAATTTTAGTAAAGCTAGCAATTGATACCAAACTGTTTATAAGAATACCTTTGCCCAACTCTACTGTTGAAGAAATGGCACTTGTTTGGTGAATAATATTAATAAAATTAAGTTTTTGGTCTAGATAATTTTTTAGTACCGCTACTTTAGTGTAAGGCTTTATTGCTCCTAAAAAAACATCATCATTATTATTGTTTTGATACTCCCTTAAAATATCAATTGAAAATTTAGGATTGTGAAAGGGCTTAAGTTCATCTAAACCTAAATTGTTTATTATTTTAACTTTAGGAAATAGTTGGCAAGATTCTAAATTATCAAATATCATCGTTAGGGTTGGCTCACTTAGCCCCAAAACCGTTAGTTTTTTTATTTCCATAGCCTAAATTTTTAAATTCTGTTGTACTCATATAACAATAATCTAGTTCATTCATAATTCTATGAATTCTTTCGAGTAATTGCCGATTGGTTGCTTTATTTTTATCGTTTAGATAAAGGTTATCTTCCAATCCGATTCTTACTCCATCGGCTTCAATTAAACCAATTAAGTTTGATTTCAATTGGGCTTGTCCGATTCCTCCAAAACAAACTTTTGCAAGATTTGGTAAGTTATGAACAATAGAACTAATTGTAGAAATATCTGTACCAGCATTGAATAAATTACCTAAAATTACATTCATATAAATTGGTTCTACTAAAATACCTTTTTTTATTAAATGATTGGTGAAGTTTATCATCCCAGAGTCAAAACATTCAATTTCAGGGTTTACTCCATATTTTTTCATTTCTTCAATTAACCATAAAATAGTATCTGGAGTATTTATAGAAGCATTTTTAGGAAAGTTTAAAGAAGACATTGTCAGTGAGGCTAAGTCTGGATAAAGACTGAGGACTTCTGCTCTTAAATTATTTTCATTGTAGAAACGACCGCTTAATGATACTCCAATAACCAAATCTGGTGCATGCTTTTTAATGCCTTCTATGATTTTTTGATAGACTTCTTTTTTGTATGTATTTTGGCCTAAGTTATCTCTTGCATGTAAATGAACAACACTTATGCCTATTTCGTAACAAGCTAATACATCGTCAATGATTTCAGAATAATAGATTGGAGCAAAAGAGTTTTCTTTCGTTGTAAGCGTTCCTGTGGGGCAAAGGTTAATAATTTTTGGTAGCATATTATTTTATACCAAAGAAACTGTTAATACTATTAAAAAGGTAAGGGATATTAATTTTATGAAGTGTGTTTGAATGACTCCTTTATAAATTAAGAATAACAAAGATTTTACTTTAAGTATTAATAAGATATAAATGAGCAAATCAGGCAAAAAAAAAGTCTAAAATACAATCATTAGTATTTTAGACTTTTAATTGGTACCGAGGACGGGAATCGAACCCGTACGAGTTTAAAAGCTCACAGGATTTTAAG
>OFDC01000456.1_pt1 | contig 31159 bp, 50 predicted proteins | sample 1520941 | NCBI WGS metagenome assembly OFDC01 (sample SAMEA94258168, study PRJEB24077) | hot springs metagenome | biome: Aquatic biome; feature: Water | place: India | collected 2012-12-06 | depth 5 m | reverse complement strand
ACGGCTACGGCTACGGCTAACCACCACTGCTGTCATCTACGGGGGAATGGGAATGGAAACGAAACACACGCCTGGACCGTGGCGTATAGGTCGACACCTTGGAAGCCCTTCGGATGTCCGTCTGATACATAAAGACGTCGGAGACAAAGGACAGGGCGTTCCGATCATCGAGGGGGTTGTATCGATTGAAGACGCCCGCCTGATCGCCGCCGCGCCGGAATTGCTGGACGAAGCCCGCGCTTTTACGGCGGTTGTCGTTACGCATGAATGCCCGTCTTGCGGCATTGCATGGAGCGAGAACGAGTGCAGCCAAATGCTAGACGAAAAGTCCGCGTCGTGCCTCTGCGGCTATCGCCACAACTTTGACGGCGCCGTTCTCGCCAAAGCAGAGGGCCGCTGACATGTACGCATCCGAATCAGCACTGCGCGCAGAAGAACGTCAGTTCAGCGCACTGCAAGCGCACCAGGATCGGCTGGAATCGATCCGCGAAGGCTGGGTGAGCTTCCACGAAGCGCAAGTCTGGAAAGACCTGCAATTCATCGAAGACGGCGGTTACGACCTGATCGAATCGCACCACGTCGGCGGCACGCCTGAAGCAATCAATACGCTGTGCCAGTTCATTGCCCGCCTGAAAGCTGAACGCACGCTTTCGACGGATGACGGACTGATTGCTGTCGGCACGCTGGCTGTTTCGATAGTAACGCAGGCTGTATCCAAGGAAGCGGAACGGCTGGCGGATCAAACGATGGAGCGCGAGGAATGACCTACAGCAAAGGACCGTGGATATACGACGCAGAGTCGGGCGAAATCCACACGAAAGACCGTGCCGGATTCTGGGGGCCGGATCATGAGCCGGTAGTGGTTGCGACTGTTGAGCAGCTGGACGGCGTGGATAACGGGCCGCTGCTGGCTGCTGCGCCGGATCTTCTGGACGCACTGAAAACGACGCTCAAAAACATCATGAGCCTTGGCCCGTCGGGTTCACTCGATGGCATTCCTGTTCCGTATCAAGTTTGGGCTGACGTGGTTAGTTCAGCGATCTCTAAAGCGGAGGGTCGGCAATGAAGCACAGCCCGCTAGGCATCCTGACCGGATATGTCTATCCGTGGGAAATCCGCCGCGAATTTGACCGCTTTGATTGCGGGTCGCTGGATGCAAACGACTGCATTGCAGCCGGATCAACGTCGAAGATTTACTACGGCGATGGGCGGCGTGAATCGGCTGTTACGGCAATCGCGTTTCGATTCATGGACGCATACGAATACACCGACCGCACAGCGCGGGTTACTGATTGTGCAAGCGAGGGGATGTGATGAGCCTGCTAATCCTGTGGCTGCTGGCAAGCGTGATTGCCGGACCGATCCTGGGGCGCTTCATTTCGTGGGGTGAGAGATGAGACACGACTACCGATTCCCGCGCACATCCCGCGAAGCATTCGGAGAGCGTGCGTATAGCTGGCAATTCCCGCGCGAAGAAGTGCGCGATCCACCTGCATTCAAATGGACGCTAACGATTCTCGGCCTGGTATTCGCCGGGCTTGAAGTGGCAAAAGCAGCGGGGGTGATGTGATGGATGACCTCCAATACTGGCAGACGGTAGGCGCACAAGAGGAATACGAACAGGAGCAAGCAAATGAAAGTTTATGCTGCAATCAACAAAGTACAGGCGGCGCTATCAAAGACCGGGATCAGCAAGGATCGGAAGAACCAGCAGCAGGGCTACAACTTCAGGGGGATTGATGACGTTTACAACGTCCTATCGCCCCTGCTCGCGGAAACAGGGCTTTGCATTCTTCCGCGTGTTCTATCTCGTGAGTGCGTGGAACGAACGACAGCAAAGGGCGGTGCAATCTTCTATGTGACCGTCGAAGCCGAGTTTGATTTTGTGTGCGCAGAGGATGGCAGCAAGCACACAGTCAAGACCTACGGCGAAGCAATGGACAGCGCGGACAAGGCAACCAACAAGGCCATGAGTGCAGCCTACAAATACGCCGCATTCCAGGCTTTCGCGATCCCGACAGAAGGCGATAACGACGCCGATGCGGTAACGCACGAGATCAAGCCCGCGCAGATTGCCAAGGTAACGGCAAAGCAAGCCGCCGATCTGCAAGCGCTGGCTGATGAAGTCGGGGCGGATGTGGCTGCATTCCTAGGCTATGTCTCGACTCAATTGCGCACCGAAATTAAGAAGTGGTCAGACATTCCGGCCACGTCGTTCGATGACTGTGTATCTGCTCTCAACAAGAAACGGAAGGCCGCGTAATGGCAAACGATCTGAACCGCTGCGAATTCATCGGCCGTCTTGGCCGCGACCCGGAAACCCGGTTCATGCCGAACGGCGACGCTGTGTGCAACTTCAGCGTTGCAGTCGGCTGGAAGTCGAAAGACAAGGAAGGCACGGAATGGGTGCGCGTCAATGCGTACAAGCAACTTGCGGAAATCTGCGGCAAGTACCTGACGAAGGGATCGCATGTTTATGTGTCGGGCCGCATGGCTACGCGCAAATGGACGGACAAGGACGGGCAGGAGCGCTACTCGACCGAAATCAACCTTGACCAGATGCAGATGCTCGGCAGCAAGCCTGAAGGCGAGCCGGCTCGGGAACACGCAAAGGCGAAGCAGGACGGTTACGCGCCGCAGTCTGGCTTCTCGGACATGAACGACGATGTGCCTTTCTGACTTCACCGACGACGCCCTGATGATCGCTCGCGGACAGTACAGCACGCTGCGCCGCGAGGCGGATCAACGGCTCAAAGCGCTTGCCAACCAGTGGAACGCATGCAGCAACGACATACGCGATGCGCTCTCGTACCGGGCTGACATCAGCGAGTGCAGGCCGCTCGCAAAGATGGATGAGGCGTGCGAGCGCATCCAGTCAATGCGAGACCAGGCCGCAGAGGTTGAGCGCATCTGCAAGCAACTGTCCGAACTGAAACCTACGGCATGGGGAAGTGAATGAGCAAGCCGAATCCGAAACTGATCGAAGACGCGCTGAAAGCGCTTGAGCGCAGCGACAAGCCGATTACGTCCGTGCAACTGCATCATCGACTGCCGCAGTACGCGCTGGCGACTCTGCGCTCAATGCTGGCTTACCTTTCCACTCATGGCATGGTGTCGAGCGTGAAAGGTCCGGGCGGGGCCAAGGTCTATGAACTCGTGCGCTCTGTCGCAAACAGCCGCACTTACGAGTGGCGTGAGTATGTCGCACCGCAGCCGACCGTCATTCCTGTGCGCAGCCGTGGCCGCATCGCACCGGATGTGAGTGACGGCCCGTATGTGGGCATGGGAGGAATAGGCAACGAGTGGAGACAGCTGTCGTGATCCGCTGGGACAACATGACGGCGGTAGAGATTGCAAAGCGCATGGTAGTCGGCGTCTGGTACGACACGTCGCTGATTAACGAATCCGTGCCCGCTTGCCGCTCAACGATTGACCACATGCTGCGCAAGATGGGTGCAGAGCGCAGGCGGATTGGCAGGCAGTACCAGGTGAGGCTTACGAGGGAACTGGAGGTGATGGAATGAGCGAACAACCGGAAGCGCTGCGGCTGGCGGATCAAGTTCTGGCTTTACGTAGCCATTTGGGCCCATGGCGCGATGAATCCGACCCGGACGAACAGCGTATGTGGGACGACTACACCGCAGCCGCCGCCGAACTCCGCCGCCTGCACGCGCTGTGCGAGGAAATGCGCGAGGCGTTGGAGCGGATTGCCGGACTGGATTACGCCAATGCCGCGATCAATTGCTGCGCTCTGACGGCCGTTGAGATATCGCAAGCAGCACTCGCCAAGTGGAAGGAATCGAAATGAGCGACTACATGAAGGAAGCGGAGCGGCTGATTGACAACATTGCGACGACAGCATTCGCAAACGCGCTCGGGGAAATGCCATCAACAAGGCACAAGGAAGCTCGCGCCGCCCTGCTCGCGCACATCCAGCGCGGAGCGGTGCCGGAGGGGTGGCGAGATGACGTCGATCTGGCGGCACAGATGCTGACGTGGGCTGATTACGATGGCGGCCTAACCGATCAGCAGGATCGCGAAATTCGTGCGCATCAGAAGAAGATATTCGCCATGCTCGCCGCCGCCCCTGCGCCCTCTTGCGCCGCGCCCGCCCCGGCAGAGGTGCCGATGCCGGAGCCGGTGGCGAGAATGCTCGAATGGCGTGGACGCCTTGCGCTAAGCCCGCAGCCATCCGCCCGGACGTTCGATGAGTTTCCGACATCGGAGACTTTCCCCGCGAAGAAGGACGCCTACTGGTCAGACGGGAAACTGCTCGTGCTGGCTGACGAAGCGCGTACCTACGGCGACGCCCGCGAGGCTGCGGGATACGCGCGGGGACGGGCAGAGGCACCTAAAATCCAATGGGCATCTTGCCCAGAGACAGGCACGCCGTGCAGCCGCTGCCCGACAAACCAGACCCAATGCCACGCTCTGGCCGCCCCGGCAGAGGTGCTGATGCCGAAGCCCGTAGCGTATGGCTTCGGCAACACAGCGATAACCGGCCACACCAATCGGTTGATGATGGTGCGCCTCGACGTTCCCCTTGATGACCAGTACGCAGGGGTTTTCTGGCACCCGCTCGTGCTGGCTGACGAGGCGCACACCTACGGCGTCGCCTGCCGTGCTGCTGGTGAGGCTGCGGGATACGCGCGGGGGCTTCGGGACGCGGTGCGGGATGCGGATATTGAAGCGTTGCGCTTGTACGTCCGTGCGCTTTGCAAGGCCGTGGACGCTGCGACGGACTTTGCCGGCACCGTGGCAGGCGGCGCTTCGTGGTGGGATGACGTATGGGCCGACCATGCTGCGGCGCTTGATCGCGCACGAGAGCGCATCAGTCAAGCCGCCCTGCGCGGGGATGTGAAGTGATGGACGGTATCCCGAAGTTCAATCCGCGCAACGACGCGCCCAAACGCCGAGACGAACCCGGTGACGGTGACGACGTGCCGTGTGTGAAATGCGGCGGAGCGCTAGATACCGGGCTTGAGTGCAGCGAGTGCGGGCACGACAACTATGAAGCTGTAACCGGTAAGCCCTTTACGGAGGTGAAGCCGTGAGCGACTTAAGCAAGAGCGAGCGCAAGCAGATTGCCGAGGTTCTGACTCGTCGAGCCAACGAGATCGCAGGATTTTACGGAGACTACAGAGCGAAAACCGAGCATTACGGGAGCGTCGAACTGGCACTCAGCAGGGAGATTGACCGACTGCGCCGCCTTGCCGAACGGGTGAATCCGCCCGAGCCTGAAGAAGATGAGGTGAAGCCGTGAGCGACAGCATCCTGATACGCCTTCGCCACCACGCGAAGGACGAGCGGAACACCGCGTTCGCGCGGTCAACGATGCGCGAGGCGATTGATGAACTCGCCCGAGTGACCGCACAGCGCGACTGCAAATGCGATTTCCGCACCCACATGCTCGGTGACGGATGCGAGGTGTGCAACCCGGCGAAGGAGCTGGAATACACGAAGGACATAATCGCCGTGCAGGACGCCGAAATCGAGCGCCTGAACTCCTGCCTGCGCTACGAACAGCACCGCGCAGAGCGAATCGGCACATGCGGTCCAGGATGCGAGACGTGGGGGCCGGCGCACTATGAGTGTGCGGTGCAAGAGGTCAAGAAGCTCCAGCACACGCTGGCTGACCGCGACGAGGCCCTGGAGAAGAACCTCGCAACGATTGTGCATCTGAGCGGACGACTCGCCGCCAGCCGTGAGCGCGAGGCGCGGATACGGGCGATAGCGGAGTCAGCGATCAAGACACGCTCTCGTGATGTGAGCGACTGGGCTGACGACATGCGGATGATCGCCGCACTCGCTGAAGGAGCGCAGGGATGAGCCCATGCGCAAGCTGCAACGCCAGCCACAAAAACACCTTGGATCGGATCATCCGATGCGGGACGTGCGTCGTCCGGATCGGAAAGATGCCGACAAAATGGAGGGCTAAACAATGAGGCCAGACTACTGCCCCATCGGAGGCGAGCCGTGCCAGTCTGTGTGCGCAGACCATACGCCGAACACCGAAGCGCAGCGGGCCGCCGTAGGCGGTCCGACTGGCGCGCAGAGTTGAACAACCACACGGAGAACAAGATGCCGACAACCCTCTACTACAACGAAGACGGCGACGACGAAGGCCACCGCCACCAAGTCACGCTGATCGCTGACTACGACCTGGACGACGACACATGGAACGACTCGCTTGCCGAGCAGTGCGCCGATGACTGGCACAGCAACCACGACGGCTGGGAGGCAAGTTGGCCGCGCGTTTTTTCGCTCTATCGAGAGAAGACTGGCCCGTCGTTTGCGCGCTTTGAAGTCGAGCGCGAGACGGTTCCGCAGTTCAACGCCTACGCGCGCTGATGTTGTTCAACGATCAAGTTCAGCCGTGACGCGAAGCGGCATCGGCTGCAACGCGTTGTTAGCTGGCTAACTACAAGGAAGCGATGACATGTACGGACAACCGGAAACTGTAGATGACCTGAGAGACGTGCTATTCCGTGGCGGCTTTGTGCCGTGCGACAGCGCCGTGTGCGGGTGCGGAAGTTGGCACCACCGCTACGGCTACCCGGAGCGCATGAGGGAGTTGCAGGAAATGCTGGACGAGGCCGGGCACCCGCTGACAAATGCGAACGGCAACCTGCTGCGAAACGCGCTGGCCGAACTGATTGCCGAGCGTGATGCGCTGCGAGCCGCGAGTGCCAGCTAACGCGGGATAGCCGACAAATCCGTCCGATAAGCCGGCGCCTACGACGGGAGACGGCGCACACGCGCCACCTGTCGAATAACGGACGGGCAAACCGGACACGAAGGAGCAAGCATGAGCAAGTGCGAGTTGTGCGGAGAACCAATGCCTCCGGGAGAGGAAATGTTTAAGTACCACGGATACAGCGGCGATTGCCCGAAACCTCCGTCGCAGCGCGACAACGGAATCGATGCGGTGAAGAGCTTGTTCAAAAAAATCACCGGTGTTGATGTTGATGTGCGAGTTGAAAACGGAGAGTTCATCGTGATCGATCCGCTTGGGCAAGAGTTTCGGACCGGATTGGTGCGAAAGCACTGAAGCGAAGGAGCAAGGATGAAAATCACCAGTCCGATCTACCGGGAATGGGCGCTGAAGCTGGCGCTGGGATTCGTGTGCTACTGGATAGTCATGGCCGTGCCCGTCAGCTGGCTTAGCCGGCGCGTGTTCCTGTGGCTGTATTCGTGGGCTGATTTTTACGTGCACGACATCGGGCACGACTTCTATGCGGAAGCCGTGAAGGAGCGCGGATGAAAGACGCACTCAAGACCATCTGCACCGGCATAGGCGCCGCCTTCATCGCCCTGTGGCTGCTCGGCGCAGTCAATCTGCTGGACGTGCGCCTCTACGTCGGGCCGCACGAAAGCGCGCTGAAGGAGAAGGAATGAACATCGAAATCAAGTGGCGAGAAAGCCCAATACACAGTCCACCGCAGGCGGGATCGGTGCAGGTCGAGGCTGACGGGATTGACGGTGTCCTTGACGCATTCCGCGCCGCACTCGTTGGTATGGGCTACACATGCGGACACGCGGCGAAACTCGACTTCAGGGACGACGAATGAAATACGGACGCGCTGACCTTATGGCGATAGCTGCCGTGCGCTACTGCCTCGGGAGGATGAGCTACATCGTAGGCGACTGCGCGGATTGGCTGATTGCCGAGTGGGGCCAAATCGATGAAGGCGCGCGGCGAACCATCCAGCGCGACATTGAGGATGCCTTCGCGCGCGACGATGACGCCCGCGCTATGGGAAACGAACACAAGCCGCTTGGCATGGACTGCGACCGCGCGAGCTGGGAGCGCGTGCGGGAACTGTGGAGTACGGAATGAACCTAGACGCAATGGTGCGGGAGATAGTGCGGCAGGAACTCGCTATGCTTCCGATCACCCAGCCCACAGACGATGGGTGGGTGACGTGTGCGCAGACAGCGAGGATATGGGGCTGCTCGTGGGAGACGGCTGCGGCTAGGCTGTCTCAACCCGGCGCGCCGAAGCCCGAGAGGATCGGCAAGCGGAAGATGTGGAGACGTGCAGAGGTGGAGCGATGGAAGTGACAGCAGACGACGCAACGATGAAACAACATCAGTTGTGGCGAGAAATGTGGGAAAGCGAGACATGCCGCCCATTCACCACAAGGGAGATTGCTTTTGCCGAGAAGGTCGCTGCCGCAGAGCGGGGGGCGTGCATGGCTTGCATAAGCCGTTTTGATGTTGCGCGGGGCTTATTTGGGGCTTGCTCTCGGCAGATGATGTGCTATTCTGAATGTGTAGGGCGGCGTGGAAAGAACACGCGGCAAGCAACGCAAAACGTTGGGTGATGTTGTTCAGACCACCCCCTCCCTGACATAAGCGAAGCCCAAGCGCTTTGAGTCTGAGATAAGCAGCCGGAATCAAGCCCGGCCCCTACACCCTACCGGCCAACAAGGTAAAAAGTTTTACCTTACGATCAAATCACGCAGCGTATGCACAAGGCGCAGCAAGTCGATGTACATGCGCCGCCACTCGTTGCGATCCTCCCGCAGCCGCATAACCTCGCTGGCGAGGAAGTCACAGCGCTCACACCGCGATTTCGGTTCCACGGAACTCAGCAACGCCCGGCGCTACAACGTGGCACACGTCAGGCCACAGCAGCTGCCAGTGGTCGCACTGCCCGCATGTCGCGCGAAGCGATGAGAGGTCGGTAGTTTTCATGCCTTGCCCTTTACTCGCTCGTAAGACCGCAGGCTTCCAAGGCCAAGCAACCCACCGAGCAGGACCATCAGTTCCTCTACGTCAATGGACGGGAGGGGTGGGACATCGACGCCGAACAACTGCACAACCCAAGGAAGCAGCGGGCGAAGAAAGAAGTTGTAGCCGAGTCCGAACACGCAGACCCAACCGGCACCAGGCCGCCAGCCACCTTTGTAGTTGTCTGTCGCCGCTTCGACCTTGTTGATTTCGGTCTGCGCAAGCATCAAGCGCAGATCGGCATCGAGCGTCGCCAGTTCGCCGCGTTGTGCCAGCTCCAGCGCCTTCAGCTTGGCGTCAGCGGCGGCGGCGGGGTCGGGAATGATCTTGTCCAGCAGGCCTGGCAGCATTGCGGCGATTGCGGGCCACATATTCACACCTCCGTGAATAGATTCATGAATAGATTCATTCTGCGAACTCGCCGCCGGCCCGCTTGTACGCATCAAGCAGCGTCTCAAGCTTGTGCTCGTGCTGGCCGTAACCGGCACCGGGCAATGACGCCCAGATGTTCCGGCACTTGCTGATTGCCTTCGGAATCCGCCCTGCCCTCACGTCTCCTAGCGCGCCCTGTTCGCGAATCATCTGAATGGCAACGCAGTCTTGCGAGTACGGGCCAAAGTCGGACAGCTTGAGAAGGTCGCGGTAGTGGTTCCAGTAACGTGAGAGCAACTGATACCGCCCCGCCGCTGTGGATTTGATGCCAAGCTTGTTAAGCGTCACAAGCTTCCGCGGGTGGTCCTTGTAGGAGCTAAATAGCTCGCCACCGACAATGACGTCGTATCCCCTGTCGTTCGTCTTCTGCTTCGGGTGGTCCGTCCCCTCGCTGAAGGCCAGCATGTCAAGGAATGCGCAAACGTTCTTCCCCACCTCGTCATCAGAGATTTCGCTCACCGACTCCCTCCTTCGCTAACTTGAAGTGCTGCCACTTCCACCATTGGTTTGCGATAAAAGAGAGGATCGCGACGATGCCGGAGATAATTGCGGCAATCGCGCCCCACTCGGATGCGGTAAGCCCAAAAATCACGCCGCCGGCCGCGCTCGTGTAAGCGGTCGTCTGCGTGACGTGGGCGAGTTTTTCAGCGTGGTCTGCGGGGGTCATGTCTCATCCGGGCAGAAAAAAGCCCGCGCGGGGCGGGCTGTGTGGTTAGGGCGTAAAAAGCCGCCTCCGGGCGTCAATACGTGTATTCACTGCCGTTTATTGTGATGCACACACGCTCATCCGGCAGGACGTTGCAGTTCTGAATGGTGTTGCCAATCAGCACATCGCGCATCTCCTGCCATGCGTCCTTCATCTGGCTGGACATCGACATGTCAGGGTTGTCGTAGGTGTACCAGTAGTACCGCTTGGCGCCCTTTGCCGCACACAGCGCAAGCGTGCGCTTGACCATCCGCGCCTTCCACTCCTCGCTGATGGTTCTGGCCGGATCGAGCAGGACGCCGGTTTCCGTGTTCCAGATTTCAAGAGAGCCTTTGCCGGCTGCCGTCAGGATGGTCTGTACGCGGTCCATCTGGTCCCACGCAATGCCAAAGTTGTATTTCGGCGGGTACAGATGGACGAAGCAGTAATCCATGTGGTCCTTGCCAGTCCCTGCCGCGCCGTCGCTCGCATCAAGGAAGGTAGTCAGCCAGTCGTCGCCCGTTCCTTCCGGCTCTTGAATAGTCGGAGCGCCGACCTTCAGGGTTGCATCTACGGCCCGAACAGCATTGCGGAAGAGCCGCAGCAGCTCCGCATACTGCGCGTGCGTGCCCGCCCAGTACGACGAGTAATTGACCTCGTTCCAGATTTCATAGGTGCCGATGCGGCCGTGAGCGCCGCCGTTGTAGCGGTTGGCGAGCGCCGTTGCGAATGCGGCCCATGCGGTTTTACCCGCAGTCGTCGGCACCTGATTCGAGCCGGTGAATCCGCCGCCCCCGCCGTCGTACTTGCCGGTGCTCGGAGTCGCGCTGGCATAGCGATCAGGCGTGCACATCGCCATGTACAGCATGTCCTTGCCGGCGATAGCCAGCGCATCAGCAACGGCGTCCAGGTTGTTCCAGTAGTAGCCCGTCGTCTTGTCGATGTTGTGCCAACGCAGCCCCTCGCCAGTCACCGGCCCCTTTGTGTCGTGGATGCGCACCCCGTAGTAGTCAATGTCCGTGGGGATTCCGACTACAGCGGGATCGTAGATGTGGATGTTGAAGAAGCTTCCATCGACCGAACGCGAGCCTTGGAATACGTTCTTGACCGTGTTCTTGGCGCTCGAAACGCCACCAGGCGCGTAGAAATCGCGGGGGGTGACGGCCCGGAACGTCGACCCGTCTCCCCACACTTCCAACGCATCGGGCGGGATGCCGTCACGCGGGCCGGTGGCGCCCGTAACAGCGTCCGTCTTCAGGCCGAGATCAGATGGCATTGATCGTGACTTCCTCAAGCGTCAGGTCGTTCGTGCCGGTGCCCGCAACCGGGAACTGGCCGGTGATCGTCAGCGCCTGTGCAGCGGTGAAATCAACGGTGAAGGTCTGCACATCAACGGAGCCGATCGGTCCGAAGATGGTCGTGCTGTTGCCCTGCGAAACCTGCGCCGCACGGCTGTTGCGGTTGCGGAGCTTGATCGACTGCCGATAGACAAGATGCGTGGTCAGGTCGAGGTTGAACAGGACGGATCCGCCGAAGCGCGAGCGAATGCGCTTCGCCGCGGCGCTGTTGCTACATGACCACACCAGATCGAGCAACAGCCCATCATCTTCACCAAGCGCGTTTGCCGGCAGGTTCAGCGTGTAGAGCGTGGATTCGGTCGTTCCCTGTCCGACGCTATCAACGATGGATTGTTGAGTGGCATCCCCCACAATCTTGCACGGAGTGAGCAGAATCCACTGCGTGCCGTCGGACACCCAGCGCATGTTGCCGAGATCGGTGGCCATGAACTCTTTGCCGGCAGTTACAGTCGTTGCAAGCGGGCGGTTTGCGTAGGTTCCAAGAATCATTTCGTCGTCTCCAAAAAGTTGAAAAAGCTTTGCCGAGTTAAGTTCTTGCCCGGACAGGATGTCGCTTTGCCAAACGACCTTTTGAGTTGGCAGGCTCTTCGTCCCCGACCCGGAGATATCGAACACGCCTGATGCTGCAATGGCAGTGATGCGAACAAACAAAGGGAAATACACAACGTCTCTTGTTACGGACGAGACTGACCCAGACGGCCACGGAACCCACCTTGCTGATCCATTCCTGATGTCTGTTTCGCTGTTCGTCGTGTATTCAACAAGCATCGTCCCGCCGCTGCCGGGCGTGACAGATACGGTCTGACCGATATCGACGTCGAATGCCTGGGAGGTGGAACCGGGTTGAAGCGTGGGCATGGCTACTCCTTAGCGCGTGACGCCAGCGGCGACATAAACGGTTGCGGTACTGGATGCAGTGATGACCGCGACCGTGTCGTGCGTCGGGTCTTTGTAGAGAATGACGTCGTCGCCGGCATTTACTGCCGTTGCGGCCGTCGTCGCGGTTGCCGCCCCGTTGCCCGTTTTGACAAAGATGACGATAGCGCCCGTATTCACGACGCGCATGCTGTTGGTCTCTTTAGGCACCGTGCCGGATGAACTTGTCGTGGTCCCGGACAGCGTTGCGGTATTGCCGTATTGCTGGAAAAGCATTTCGGAGTCTCCATAAAAAAAGCCGCCCGAAGGCGGCTCGAATGAGTCAGGTACAACTACAGCAGGGACGCGGATCTGAAGAAGGCGTCAATGTCGTCGCTGTTCTTTTGCAGCGCCGTCGCAAGCTGGATCAGTAGTTCATTGTCGCGCCGGTAATCTCGTGCTCGAAGTGCAAGGATTTGCTGCACCCTCGGCAGCGTGTCGATGATCGCAAGCGCGGCCGGCTCATCACCGTCGATGGCAAGCTGCATCCAGAACTGGGCGGGCGTCAGGACTGGCAGCTCTTCCGGCACGGGCTCAGGCTCAACGGGGCCGGGGATTTTAGTCAGTACCCACCGTCCATCCCACCGCGCGAAAAACCCCGCAGGTATTACGGGAAGATTTGCATCCACCGCCCCAGCCGGGAGCAAAAATACACCGGGTTCGAGCGGGCTTTCATCTGCCACTGTCTCCCCAATAAATCGCCCTTCGCTATCAAGCTGCGGGATGATACGTACATTTGGCATTATGGCTCCCTCAATACTTTATACAGGCCAGCAACGCGATGTTACGCGGGCGGTTTTCTGAGTTGTTCTCGGTGCCACCCGCTGCTGTCGTGGTCCCGCTGTACTGCAGAAACGCGCCGGTCGACCCCGGACCACGGTTCGTGCCGCCTGTCGTGGAGTTAGAGATTTCCTGCGTGTGGGTGTGGCTGGGCATTTGCCCGGCTTGGGAGGAACCGAACGCCCGACCGGAGTCCGTGCCTTTCCCATCGTCGAACCCGCGAACGAATTCGCCGCGCAAATCCGGCAGATTGAACGTGGTAGACCCGTCGCCAACCCCGAACACCGTACCGATGGCCGCGAAAAGAGTGGCGTATGTCGTGCGGGACACGGCGGCTCCGTTAGCTTTCAACCACCCCGACGGGGTTGTGCTCATCGCAAAAAACTGTATTGCTCCAGCAGGTAGTACGGCTGCATCAAGCTGCTGTTTTGGCACTGCCTGCAAGGCGCTCGCGGCATTCCCGGCTAGCGTGGTCGCACCCGTTACCGTAAGCGTACCCTGCACCGTCAGACCGGAGCCGCTGGTCTTGACCCACGGCACGGAGCTATTGTCAGACGACAACAGGCCAACAGAAACCGCAGACAACCCCGAGTCCAGTGATCCAGAATCGATGACAAGCGTTACTGTGGTCAGCGTTGTAAATGCAGATACACTGATGTAACCGTACCTGACGCCCCACGTGCATACCGCCCGCACTCGCCGACCAACAGTAAAGGTTGCCGTCTGGTCGCCCGGCACACTGAACTGAGTGGCGCTAATGTATGTGGGCACCGTTGATTGCAGCACCCACTCATCCTGAGTTGGCGTCGAACTGGACACCCCGGTAATGTTTTCAATGGTCCATTGCTGCGCCCCTGCGCTGGACGTCAGAATGAACTTGTACGAAACGCCATCCGTGAGCCATATCGGGCTTGCAGGGCGCCCCAACGTGTTCAGGACGATTGGGTTTGCTTGCGGCGTTCCGCCAGTGTTGTCTGTATAGGTGGGCGCAGGAGTGGTTGATCCAGCCAAGTACGTGTAGATTAGGCCGCCCGAAAGTGGCGCGCCGTTAGAATCGACCTGCTGTTCATTGCCGATTGGAGAGAGAGAAAATGCCATGTCTTTTGATCCCGATCAGTTGATCCGAATATTCCTTGCGGCGTTCTTGGCGCCGGCTGTGCTGCTGATTCCGGCCCTGAAAAACTTCCTCACGGAGTTATTTCTGTGGGCGAGGTGCCGATACCGCACCCGCGCCGAAAGCAAACGGGCCGGCCAAGCGATTGCGCAAGCCTTCCACAGCAGGAGAAGTGAAGGGCAGTGGATCGACCGGGATGGCACCTGATGCGGCCTTGTTGGCCTCTACGCGAGCCAAGGCGTTCTGTACCGGCTTGATGAGGTATTCGCGCGCAATCGGAACGCTCCCCATCTTGTTCATCAGGTTCATAACTGCAGCAGCAGTGCCAGATGTATTCACGACAGCGCCGGCCGGCTGACTATTCATGTACGCCCCGACACGGCCGATGGTGAATAGCTGATCGACCTCATCCGGCGTGAAGATTGCCGACAGCTTTGCGCGGCCGATCTTTTGCAGTTCCCTGTTGAACGTCTCTTGCGCAAAGCCTTTGTCGCCCGCCGCGTTCGCGCCGAATGCCTTTGCTTTCAGGTGCTGCATAACCTGGCTGCGGATTGTCTGACTGATGTCAGGAGACTCCGTAACCATGTCGCGCAGCGCTTCGACCTCACGCAGCGGGGCGCCAATTACGTACTTGGAAACGAACTTGTCCGGCGCTTCGTTCTTGATGACAGACTTCAGTGCGGGCAGACTCTCAATCTTGCGGAATCGCTCGGACGCCATCTTCGCCGCATTCCTCCACAGAGAAGCGGCATTCCCGGCTTGTGCGACGCTATCAACGTCCTCATTGATCGCGCGGCGCAGCATGTCAAGTGCGCGAGCCTGCGGGGCCTTGGCGGGGTCGTAGTTGGCGTTAATCGTCTTGATGAGGTCTTGCGCATCGTCCAGATTGAACACGCGAGTTTGCTTGCCATCCATCAGGCCAATAGAAGCCAGACGGCTCCGGACAGGACCGGGCAGCAAATCCATGTCCAGCGTGTTGCGCATTTCTCCAAATACGCCCGCTGTCTTGTTCAACGGCACGTCTAGCGCGTTCTCTCCAGACTCCCGAGCCGCCGTATAGGCGGAGTTGATCGCGGAACGGCTAGCCTTGTCCTGTTGCTTCAAGAAGTCGGCAATCTTCGCCGCGGCAAGCGCCGGATCATCTGCTGCCGCAGCGCCCATGTCGTCAATCTTTCCGCCGAGCTTGCGCGCTTGTTCGGAGAACAGAGTCTGCAGCGACTCGCCAGCGTCCTCGATCCCGGACAGATTCTTTTCCCGCGCGAACTGGGCTGGGTTGCGCGTCACCTGTCCAACCGTTCCTCTCATCCCCAGCGATTCAAAGTCCATCTGTCGCGCGAGCGCAGCCGGGTCGATCTGCTGCCCCTTTTGCATGGAAGCCTGCACTTCTGCCCGCACGCGCTCCATAATGCTTTTCGGAATCTGTGCCGGATCAATACCCTCGCCCTTCAGGGTGAAAGCGATCTGAGCATCCACGGCGGCAGGGTCGAATGAACGCCGGTCAGCAAGGAACTTCCCGGCTAGCTTGTTCAGCCCGTTGGCAAGCTTGTCAAAGACTTTTGCGCCAATCGCGCCGCCAATCGCGCCGGTAACGCCCTGAACAGCCTTCTGGCCCGCGAAGTTTTCGCCGCCATCCACAACCGGCTGAGCAAGCCCGCCAGGCGCGCCGACAATTGCGCCTTTTTTCACAACGCCAGTAACGCCCGGCACCTTCACAGGCGCAAGCAACGCAGGCCCGGCCACGTTGCCAGCCAAGCGCATTGCATCGAAGCCTTCCCGGCCCGCCGCCGTGCGCGCGTCCTGATATTGCTGCTCCTTCTCGGCTATCGCTGCATTCACTGGATCGCCGAGGCCGGCAACGTTTGCAGCAAGTTGTGCAACGCCAACAGGCAGATCGGCGGCGCCCATGAGATAGCCGCCGGCCTTGCTGCCTCGGATGTTGGCGTTTGCGCCAATGATCGGGGTGTCGCTCGGGAGCATGGCAAGCAGCCGATCAAGCGCGCTCGGCTCTTCCATGCGCGCCATCTTCTCGCGCATGCCGGTAGGGGCATTGGAAACAGGCGCGGGCTGCTCCGGCTCCATTTCCAGCACGTACCGGCCACCCTTCGGGGCTTCGGGTAGTTCAATCGTGAAGCGCGGCATTACAGGCGCCTCCACGACTTGCCGTCGCTTTGATAGCGCGCGCCGGTCTGGTCGTCGCGCATCACGGCGCCAGGGTACTGCGCCGGATCGGGCAGGCTGTCTGTCTGCACTGTCTTCGGCTTTTCTTCAGGCGCAGCGCGCCCGGCCGCGATCCGCGCAGCCTGCAATACGTTCTGCAGTCGGGCGGACTTGTCTTTGATGGTCTCGGGAGAGTCACCAACCTGCGGAAAGTACGAACGCCGGTAACCTTGGAGTTGTTCGCGCGTGTAGGCGGCGCCAGTGCCAAGCGTGAGAGCCGCATCCAAGATGTCGAGTTGCGCCGCTTCTACCCGCTGCCTGGCCTCTGGCGTGACCATGTTGGCGGGGGTGTCGCCGCCAACAAAAGGAATATTCCGCAGCGTTTCGGCCAGCAGGCCGGGGGATGCCGCATCAGGATTTACGGTTGTTACTGACTCAAGCTGAGAAAGCGAACTGTCCATCCGCTTGAGAAGCGTGGCCGCTTTCCGCTCCCCTTCTGTGACGTTCGCAGCCTTGTCTGCAGGGCCTCCCGGAATCACTTCAAGCGCGGTCCCGTTGTTTGCCCAGCGGTAGCCGGCTGGCGGCTTCCCACCCTGCTCGCGCGTTGCTGCAGCAAGCTCTCTTGCACGGGAATCCGTCATGTTCTGACCGCGCACGGTGACAGCACGGTTTGCCGCTCCTTCTTCTCGCGCGCGCTTGTCTGCCATCACCGCATCGGGCGTGACGGTCTTGTCGATTACGCCGGCCTGCGCGTACTCGCCGAACGGGGAAATGGTGCCCATCTGCACCTGACCGCCAGTGTCGAAGCGCTCGAACTTCGGCAGCTGCTGTTCAGCACTCAGTGCGTACCCGCCAGCCCACTTACGCAGGGCCGCAGGATCGTTGCGCATCGAATAGACGGTCGCGCGCTCACTGTCGAAACTGCGCCCGGTTGCGGCTTCCATGCGAGCAATCGCGCCAATGGCGGCCTGCTCAGTCGGATTTGACATCACGAACTTGGCAAGGTCGCCTTGCAGCTTGACGATCTCGCCTTCGCGCTTGAGGTTCGCATCCTGTTCCTCTCGCATCTGCTTGGCGTAGGCGGTCGACTCGTCCAGATACCCGCCCGTCTGCAGTGCCTTAACGAGGTCTTGACCCTGCAGGCCCTGGCCAAGGATGCCGCGCAGGTTTTGCTGACGCGCGCGCTTGTCCTGAAACTCCTGCATCTGCAAGTCGCGCAGTTGCCCCTGAGCGCGAAGCCCTTTCAGTTGTTCGACCTTGCCGTACGTCTCAAGCGGGCTGTCGAATTGCGGCGGTCGAACGCCGAGCGGGATGGAAGCGTCTATCTGCATATCAACCCCACGAATCCGAGCCACCGTAAATCCCGCCGTTACTGGTTCCCCAGTTCGCCATCGGATTTCCGGAATATCTCATGTTGTTGTTGCTGCTGAGCAATTGCTGTTGTTGGTAGTTGTTGCCGATCTGGCCCAGAGCGTTCCCCCAGGCATTCGCCGCACCGACCGTCCCGGCAGCTTGCGCGTTTGCAGCGCCCGTCATGTTCCCGGCAATCGCGTTACCCGTCGCAACCGAAGCATTTCCCGTTTGAGCCGCAGCGTTCGCGCCCATGCTCGCAACAGACGACAGGAAGTTAGCCGCGCGTGACTTCGTGGTGTTGTCTCGGCTGAATGCCTCGTTGAACTTCGTCCCGGCGTAGTCCTGCCCGAACCTGTTAGCGGCCTTGATCGCTGCGCCCGAGAAGTACCCACCGCCCGCAGCAAAGCGACGATCCAGTGCTTTGTTACCCTCGGACAACCCGAACTGATAGCCCGGATCATTCTCAAGATCGTCGCCCGTGAATTCCTTCATCAGCGACCCATACTGACCGTCAGACGTGTCCAGCGGGTCCGTTGCGTAGCCCAGTTTCCGCTTGAGCGCCAAAGCAAGTTGATTGCCGGCGTTCGTGCGCGAGTCGTAGCCCTTGCCCAGTTGTTGAATGTGGCTTGCGAGGTTCGCATCCCATGCCGCCTTGTATGCCTTGTCCGTGGCGTACAGTTTGGCATTGGGCATCGGGGTTCCACCGCCGCCGCTTACCAGCTCGTCGGTGTTGTAGCGTTCTTCACCTTCAAGCGGGGACAGTCCAAGCAGGTATTCGAGTCGATTGGATGCGGCAGACCCGGCATCACGATACGGGGACAAGTCCTCGCGCACCTGTTCAAACCGCTGCTGCTGCATCTGGCTGGCGGCATCGGCGGATTTTGCTTGCGTGCTCGCGGCTTTCTTGGCGCCGTTTGCACCAATGATGGCGCTGCCGATGCTCAGGCCGGAACTTACGCTAGGCATGGTTGAATTCCTCTCTAAGACTTTCGATTGTTTCGTCGTACATGCGAGCGATGGACGGCCCCAAAGTCATCGCGCGTTGCGGGCCTTGCTCAAGCATTACGCACTGCAAAATCACATCCAGAAACCCGGCTCTCCACACCAGCGAGATATCCAGCCGGTCTTTGTCACGTTCAAGCTGATTGGCCGCTTCCCACTTCAAAACCATCCCGGACAGGATCGGCAGCAGGAACGAGGCATTGGACTGAAAAAACGGATTTGACGGGATGCCGACAAGCGACGCCCATATCGCAAGCAACTGTTGATCTCTGGGCATGTCGTCGCCGTCGTAGAAGTCGTCCCATGCCTGAATCACCAGATACAGGTCACACAGGAAATTGACAGACGATTCAGATAAGCCAAGCTTGATTAGTTCCTCTCTCATACAACAGTCCCTGATCCATCTACCCACACGGCAGGATTAACCCCAAACACATACACGGGCTTCCCAAGCGTCGTGTCAAAATACTGCCGGCCTATCCAAAGGCGAGATTGAGGCCGCGAGGCCGTGGGGCCAGACTGTTGCTGAGAAAACACTACTGAGTGGGCGCGATCAAACCACTGCAGCCACTGCCGGTTTGTGGCTCCATCGGAATCAATCACCGAAGTGTTGGACGGGAGTTCAAATCCGTTAGCCACTGATACGCCCCCACGCATTCACGAATACCGTTCTAACCGGGTCGGTGATGCGGAACCTGAAGAGCCAGTCTCTTGACCGACCAAGCCGCCGCCAAACCGCACGCTTTCTGTATTCGCCTATCTTCCCGAGGGGCGCCCACAACTCGCTAGACCATGTATGTCCGCCGTCTTTGCTAACCTGCATCACGATTTGCGGGTCAGAACCTTGACCAGATGAAAGCCCAACGCCGGCCTCCATTTCCATCCACAACTCTTCGAATATCGACCAGTCGCCCGTAGAGATATGCCGACACGTCATTTCGCGAGCAATCGGCGCACCGTTGTCCGTGTATTCATCAACACTCAGGCGATACAGATTCCCATTCTCGTAATCCGTAACGTAAGCACTGTCCAAGAAATTCGCCTGCAACTCCCCGCGGTGGCGCCCGTCCCCGCTCTGCACCTTTTGCCATGCGTTGGAAAGCCCGTCGTATAGCCACGACTCGTTTGCAGTGGGGAAATTGATCTGATAGAACGAATGCCCGTCCAGCATGTATGAAAATGCCGTGGCATCTGTAACAGCCGCATAGCTGTTCATTCTGAAGTCAAGTTCTGGGGTGCTTATCGCGACCGATTGATAGCCGGATTGCTTTGCAACCTGCACCTGTCCAAGCCGGTTTTTGCGAAGGAACATCACGCTGTTGTCGAATTTGCACAGCGACCACCGTGCAGCAAGCCCCCATTCAGACGCCGCCCCGCCAATAGCAGCTAATGGAAAATCTGCTGCGCCAGAGACGCCCCACGACTCTGTCGTTTTGTCGCCGAACAACATAAGCTGCCCGCCGTCCGCAAAAACACGGACGAGAAGATCAGGATTGCTTTCCGCTGTAGCGAAGTCCAGTGCGTCCCACAGCAGCCCGTTGTAAAGGGCCGAAAGGTAAAACTCGCCAGAATCAGGCTTGCTGATAATGAAATATCCGCCGAGGAACGTAACGGTGTCGGCGCCTGGGAAATCTGCGTCGGTAATTCTTGTAAAGGCATTGACCGTGTAACTACCCACCGGCGAAGCGCTTGCGCCGGGGTCAGATGCCATTACGTACGTGAATGTTGAAGCGCCAGTGACGGTAACCCTGAATGTGCCGTTGTATTGAGCGGGGGACGCCCCGGAAACCACAATCTCCGACCCATCAGGCAATCCGTGCGGGGTTGCCGTCGTTAGCGTGGCCAGCGTCCCGACCCGCGTTATTGATGCGATCGATGCGGGGGGCGGCGCCGAGGTGTTGTAGATGTATCCATTGCTACCATCAACAACAATAAGCTGCGTCCCGTTGTCTGACATATCCACCCGCCCCGAAGAGGTGGATAGCGCGCCAAGATTGGTCACAACGGCTGCGTTATTGATGCTGTAAAGCGAGTCGCGAACAACGGCGTACAAAAGGTCGCCTTTTTGCCACAACCCGCGAGCGGGGGATGCGCCTAACGACTGGAATAGCTCCAATCCAGGGGTCGGATAAATCGCCACACGGCTTTTTTCCCCTTCCGGCTGAATCTCGCGATACAGGTTTGTAAGAAGCTGGTCGGACACATTCCGGGACTTCCCGCCAAGCCCCATACCAAACAACGGAACCGGGTTAATCACGGCGTGTAGCCATCCGAGAGGATGTTGTACGGGCGATTGCGGTTCATGTACGCAATCTCAATCGACGACGACGGGGTCTTGCGATTGAACGCCTTCAGCCGGCCGTAAGACGTGCGCGCCAAGCCCTCAAGAGCCGGCGTTACCGTGCCGCCGAAATCCTCGCACTTGATCGCCAGATTCAGGCCGATGGCTTCTTTGTAACCAATCGGAAGTTCTATCTGCTCAGTCAGGCTGTCGAACCGCTGCAGCTGCTGCCAGAACCGCAGATAGATCGTGTAGCCGTTCGGCACCGGCCAGAAGTGCAGCGTGCCAAGCGGGTTCGTCGGCTCGTACCAGACGGCGGACGGCCACGGCACGGCAATGCTTTTCAACTGAATGCCGTCGTAGTCCTGGGCGTTCAGCAGAACACGCATCGGATGATCAATGCCGGCTGCGTCGCGGGTGTAGGCACTGGTGAGCTTTGTGGGCCGCTCGGTGACATTGATATCGCCGCCGGGACCGATGGTGTATGCAGCCTGACCATTCGAGACGAACGTCTGCTGCGCCTCGTTATAGACGCTCACACGGTCAAGGCTCCACGACTCAAGCATCAAGTTGAGCGTGTCAAGCGCGTCCTGCGCTTCCTCGTCTGTCAGCGTGTCGCCGACGCCAAGCACCTTGCGCTTCTTGAGCGCGTACTTGATGAGGTCCAGAGCCGTGGTGATAGCCATTATTCAGCCTTCGGCGGGCGACCGCGACGCTTGGGGGCTTCTGCGGATTCAGCAACACCAACAACCGGCTCGGTCCATGCGACGACAGCCTTCGAAACTCGATCAGGATGGTCTGCCCAACCCTTCGGAAGTGCGTCAAACTCCGCTTCCGTCATGCAGATGTATGCCGATTCGGTCGCGTGGTAAATCCACGACGGAAACGACTCAGGCTTCATTGTCATAGTCCTCTCTCGCGCCCAAGAAGTCGGCCGTCACAACCGGCTCTTCCTCAACAAAGGCGATGTCATCCTCGCGGATGAAGTAAAGGGTCTTGTCTCCGTCCTGATACGGCTTGCCGCACGAGTCGGAGAAATGCACCACGTCGCCGATGCGGACATCCACAGGGCGACGCGTGCCGTTCTTGAGCCACGGGCCGGGGCCAGTAGCGACGACCCGACCGCGCGACACCTTCTGCCCATTCCCCCAGCGCGAGCGCTGCTCTGGCGTCCAGAGCGAGGCAGACAGGCACACCACCGGCTCAACCAGCAGACGATTGTCGAGCGGACGAATCATCAGAACACTGCCTGCGTGCTATCCAGACGCGCGATGACGAAGTCGTACGTTTCGCCAGCCGTCGGAGTGATGCCTGCGCCGGTGTTGTTGCTAAACGTGATGCCGACCGTATCGGCAGCGGTCACGCGCGCACCAACGATGCCGAGGCCGGCTTGGTGCGAAGGCTTCTCGACCGCAACGACAACGTCGCCAACCTTGACGCCGGTAACAGTGAAGGTCTGTTGCGCGGTCGTGTTCGCGCCGACAGCGGACGGAGTGAGCGCGACAGAGACGATTTGCAGTTCGTTGATGTTGCCGCGGGGGATCATGCTGGACATTGGGGGCTCCCAAATAAAAAGCCCCGGAGGGTTAGTCCGGGGCCTTAAGGTGCTGCAGGGGAATTACTCGGTAACGCGAGCGCCGAGGGCGTTGTAAAGCTGCTTGTGGCCGTAGAGGATATCTACGCGGGCCGGCAGGTCGTCAGTGCCGATGCGGTACTGACGGACCATGCGCATCGAAATGCCCTTGTAGTTCTCGCGCGCAGCCATATCCACGCCGTCCGGCATGATCAGGTCGGCCGTGCCCAGCATGTAGGCGTCCTTGTGGAACACCAGGTTGTTGCGGTAGCTGGTCGAAGCCGTGCCGACCACAGTCAGCAGCGCGTTGTTGGCGATGTTGTTGGTCGAGCTAGTCACGTTCTGATACTGACCCGAGAAGATCGGGCGCGGCAGCACCGGAATCGTTGCATTGCCCGAACCATCCGACGAGGTCTGCGAGGTCACCACGAACTGCTGCAGGCGGCCGGTAGATTGGCGGGTCTGCGGATTGACAGAGAACACACCGGCAATCGTGAAGACATCGCCAGCGTTCAGGCGCACGGCAGCGGCAGCGGTCCAGCCATCGGTGACCAGCGAGAACGGCTGTTGCAGGTCGCTGGTGGTCGTGGTGAGCGCACCAGTCGGGGCAGATGCCGACTGATCGCCATTCACAGCCGGAGTGCCGCCCAGCGGGCCAACAGTGTGAATCGGCATCACCTGCGACATGTAGAAGTTCAGGCCGCCAGCCTTACCCATCTGGCCCTGCTCGTACTGCGCGGCGATCTTCTCGGCCGACTGGAACAGACCCTTTTGGCCGTCGATCAGGGTGACTTCGGCCATCGGCGACAGAATCGCGGTGTAACCGTCGTCCTTCGGACCGCCTTGGTCGTAGATCGCGGCCTTTGCGGTCGTGTAGGGCAGCATCGAGTTGGGGATCGACCCCGGCGTGCCGTACAGATTGAAGGTCGCGTTCTTCGCCATCGACACACCATCGACATCCATGTCGTTCGCCAGTTGCGAGATTGCCGGGCGAAGGACTCGGGTGCTGAAGTCGTCGAGGTTCAGCGTCAGTTCCTGCGAGGTGAACGCGATATCGACGTGACGTTGAGTTGTCAGGGTCAGCGGGGTGTAGGTTTCGACGAAATCCTGCACCGCCAGAGCGGCGCCGGTCGTCGAGGTGTAGCGCGCCGGCATACGGGCGTTGATCGTTGCACCGATCTTTGCGCCACGCTGGGCGAACTCGTCGCTGTACTCGCGATTGATCTTCTTATTGAAGACCAGTTCGTTTTCCAGAATGCGGGCAGATTCACGAGTGATCTGCACCGGGGTCAGGATGTTATTTGCCATGTCACTTACCTCTCAATTGCGCTTCGCGTCTGCGCGCCCACTCATCCATAGAGATTTCATCGCGCAGCGCAGTACCTGGGGCGCGCCGATTCCCAACGGGGTCAATCGGCGCAGGTTTGTCCGAAGGCTTCTTCTCACCGAGCTTGACCGACAGCTTCCCGAGTTCGCGCAACATCGCCCGCTCGGGGAGAGCGGCAATGCGTTCTGCGTCGTCGGGATGTTTGGCGAGGTGGTAGGCCAGTTCATGACCCGCGTCGTCCTCGACCAGCGCGTAATGCAGGGCTGATCCGGCAGGGATCACGCCATCCTCGAAAGCCTCGTTGATGACTGCATCGAAGTCCGCATAGGCTTTGCGCCCTGACTCGATGCGTGCCGCCGTGGCCTTCTCGAATTCCTTTACTGCGCGCTCTTGCTTGGTCTTGCTCTCGGTTTCTTCCGCCTGCTTGCGCTGCGTCTCCTGCTCCTTCTTCAGGACTTGCAGGGCGCGAAACTCGGCCTTCGCTTCCACGTAGTCTTCATAGGTGTCGAAGTCGTCACGTTTCGGCGCGGCCTGCGCTGCATCAGCGGCTTCCGCCTTCGGTTTTGTGCGTAGTTCGTTGATGGACTGTTCAAGGCTGCCAATCTTCTCCAGCAGCGGGCCCATCGCCCTTTCCGCACGTCGATCTGCTCGTGCCTTTTCCCTCTGAACGATCTTGTCGAGTTCGGCTTGGGTAAAGGTCTTTTCCGGCTTATCGTCTTGCGCCTCGGTCGCCGTGTCCGGGGCTTCATTGACCGCGTTATCCTGCGCGTCAGGTTGTTCAGGCTTGACAACGCCCATCAGATTTTCATCTGACATTGACTACTCCTTCAGGGAAGCCCGGATGCCGTCCGGTCGGTTACTGCGGGGTTTCTTCGCCTTCGCGTTGCGCTTCGGCTTGTTCCATTTGCATGATCTGCATGAAGTACTGCAGGACCATATCCATCTTGTTCTGCATTTCCGCCTGCTGTGCTTCCAGCATGGCGACGCGCTCTTTCGATTCGGCCTCAATCTCTGCGCGCTCGATCTCGCCGGCCTGCTTGATCTTCTCTTGATTCAGCCGGCCCTCGATCTCTGCGGCCTTCTCTTGCTGCTTCATCTGCATCTGCTGCTGCAGTTGATCGTTCTCTGCCTGCAATTCCTGCACGATCTGCGCGCCCTCCTGAAGCTGCGCTTGCAGTTGCTGCACCATCGCCTGCACCTCAGGCGGAATCTGCTGGCCTTCTTCCTGATCAGCCTGCAGGGCCTGCGGCGGCACCATCGCCTTAAGCCGCTTCGCCATGTCGTCAGCGCCCGGCCAGTCCTGCGCACGCATCCACAGATCGCCAATCAACGGGAATACCTGCGGATTGCCCTGCATGACCTCGGTCATCGCCGCAACAGCTTCTTGGCGCTTGGTTGTGTAGCTCGGGCCAACGGTCGAAATGACGTCGTAGCAGCCAACGCCGAGGTTGTAGATACGCTTTATGCCGTCCGGGCCTTGAACCTTGCGCACCGCTTCGGGCTGCTGGCTGTCCATCTCCGCATAGCCCGGCTCGCCATCCTCGCCAACGATGCGCGCGACGCGTCGCTCGTCGTAGATAGAAGGAATCCAGTCAATCAAGATGCGACCGGCAAACCGAACAGCCTTCGCCAGGTTGTCGACAAAGTGATAGTTGGCGACGTCACCTTCACGCTGGCGGGCCAGAATCGCCTTGCCGCTGGTCTCGTTGCCCTGCGCGCCCATTGACGCATCATGCTGCCCGGTAACGGACTTGAGCGCGTCTTTCGACAGCATCAGCGCCTGTGCAATGCCTTGGGACGCCATAGGAGGCGGCTGACGCTGTGGCGGAGCAGCAGGCACACCATTCACATCAACCGGGTTGTATTCGAGGTAAGGAAGGTTCTCCGTGTTAGCCATCGCCCACACGTCTTCCTCGCCATCGAACGCACCCTTGACGCCGATGTACGGCGCTTTCGGCTCAAGCGCTATTGCCTCAACCAGCGCGGACATCTGGAACGACACGGCGCGCACCGCATCACGCGAGTCACGCACCAAACCCTTGAACACAAGCCGGCCTTCCTTCACGTACATTTCACCCGGGACACGAATGATCGGGATGTACGAGATAGGCAGCTCAACCGTCCGTAGAATCTTGGTGCCGACAATCTTGCGCCAGATGCAGACAGTCTTTTCGGGTTGGCCCGCTTCCTCAACGGTCGGCCTGTCGTCCAACGCCCAATACGCTTCCTCGCTGTACTCTTGACCGCCCGCCTTGATGACGTTGGCGCCCTTCTTCTGCTCCAGCCTGAACCACTCGGACACGCGCACAGACTCGTCGCTCACCCAAGGGTTGCCGTTGCTGCTGTCGAACGCCTCCGAGCCGGTTAGATCGACCTTCGGATACTCGCGCTCGAACTGCTTACGAGAGACTTCCTCGGATACAAACGCAAACTGCGCATCCGACCCGACCGGGCACATGCTCCACGGATCGAACACTACGGAATTCACGTCGTAAATCGGGCGGATGAACAGCTCTCGCTGCCCGATCTTGTCGTATCCATCAGTGATGCGGAAGTAGCCATATCCGCCAATCACCTGATGTAGGTTCGCGGTCTGGAACGCGATGTCAGACTGCGACTGCTCCTCAATGTGCCGGATGATGCCGTCGAATATTTCCGCAGTCTCAACATCGGCGTTGTCATCGACCGGCCGCGTCTTGATGCTCGGCGGGTTCTGTCGCACGTCGTTTGTGATCTGATGAACCCGCGCAGGCAAGTCCGACACGTTCAGGCACGGGCGCGCACCACGCGGGTTGTTCTGGCGAGCGCGGCGCAGTTGCTCCGGCCAGATGCCGTCGCCGTCGAATATGTCGAGGTCTTCTTTGAACCGCTCACGCTGGACGGACTCCGACTCTAGACCCAGCGAAAACTGCTCCTGTGCTAGCTCTATGAGGTCGGTTTCTTTCATGTCATCCATCCGGCGTTGCCGTGGTGAGTCCTTTGGTTTGGTTTCCTTGCGTTCGGGGCCTGCTCGTCTCTGTGAGCCACGCACAGATAGCGGAATGCGTCAGCGTCATGGCTCGTCCAGTCATGGAGCGGGCCGAGGCTGATTTGTCGCTTCTCGTCGATCTTTTCGCGGTACTGCTTGAGACTGTCCAGCCCTTTGGCGCACTTCTCGGCGTCAAACCACATGCGCGGCAGCATCATGCGGACAGCGCTGATGCCGTCCTCTACAGACAGGTCAGGACACACAACTAAGTTGATGCCAAGGCCGCGCGCTGTTTCGATCCGGCTGCGCCCAGTCCCAAGCTCCCTGACCTTGATGTCATGCGGTCCGATGTGCTTGCCATACAGGTAGTGCTTTTCCTGAAGGACGCGCGCGTAGTGATCCAGCCCGTAGCCGCTCGCGGTGTAGTGGTCGATAACCCTCACCTCGCGGCCTATGGCTTGATAGAACCAAATCGTGGTGTTGTCGGAGACGCCCAAATCCCAAGCGGTATGTACCTTTAGCGCTGGGTCATACGGAACGCGAGTTATGCGCCCCTGCTCCTCTGCTTGCGTAAGCTCGCGGGCGTAGTAGGCGCCAGTGATAGCAGCGTCAAAGCTGCACTCCATTTCCTGTTCGTACTCGTTCGCCGGCATCATCTTGCGCAGGCGTTCAAGCTCGTCCGGCGGCAAGATTCCTGTTTCGCTAGCCTTAAGGACCTGGACAAACCACTCGGGATCGGAGCGAGCAACCTTGTACGTCTCGCCAAGCAGGTTTCCCCAGCCCTTCGGAGTTCCGGACAGGTCTAGCCATCCCTGACGGTCAGCCAACGCGGGGTAAATGATCTGCGTCAGCACTGACGGCGGGATGCCCTGCGCCTCGTCTGCGGCGAGTCCATCGAAGTACAGCCCGCGCATACGCTCTGCGTTTTCCGCTCCGTACAAGCGGATAAGAGCGCCGTTGTGCGGCAGCGTGATAGATAGTTCAGACTCGTTGATGCGCCCGCCAAGAGAAAGCAGCGGGGCGGCGTAGTGCTTCAGGTAGGCCCAAGCAATGTCCTTAGCCTGGACGTAGTACGGCGCGAGGTATCCGTATCGAGGCGACTGCAGCTCGCACTCAAACGCCTTGCGGATGATCTTGTTGATGCGAGCGACCGTCTTGCCCGCGCGACGATGCGCCACCGTGAGGCAGTAGCGCTTGTCTGTTTCGTGGTACGGCCTAAACGCCTGACGCGGCGTGTAGGGAATTACTACTCGCTGCTCTGCCACGTAGCAACAATGCGCATGGGCTGCGCGGCATCCCCGACATGCTCAGTCCGGGCCAGCTTCGGCGCGGCGAACTCGGCCAGCTTGGCGAGCAGATCAAGCGCCTTTCCCGGGTCGGGCTTGATGTCCTTCTCCGAGTCGCCTTCTGCCACCAGCGCAAGCCACTTTGCTACGTTGTCCGCGTTGCCTTCCAGCAACCTGGTTACGGTCTCTCTGAACTCTCTCGTCACCTTGTTCGGCGTCCCTGGAGCGCGGCCACTACCAGCCGGGCGAGCACGACCTTTAGGCGCCGGCATATCCGTCTGCCTCTACTACGGATTCAGCCCCATACCGCTCAGCCTCTTTCAGCCAAGCGTCAAAGTCCTTCGGCGGCTCATAACGAGGCGCTTGCGCGATGAAACAGTCGTAATGCGCAACCCCAGCCACCGATTGAGTCTCATTCGTCAAGAGGCCACAGTAGCCGCAAGGCACAAACGGAACGGGAGGGTTCATTGCATAACTCCATATAGGCCCGCAATTCGTGCGGTCGATGTAGGTGCTGGCATTACGCGGCCAGCGCGCGAGCCTGCGGGAGACAGGCGAGGGGAATTTGTAACAGGGCGAAGAAAGTTCTTGACCCATCTTGATTGATGTATTACATTACAACTCATGGACAGCGCGTTGCTGCCAACAAACGAGGAGATACAAAATGACCATCTACACCGCCACCATCACCCACCACTCCATCCACTCGGCTCGTGTCATCCAGATTGACGGCACACTTACGCAAGCCAAGCGCGCTGCTACTAAAGAGTTTGGCGAAGGATTTGTTGATCACGTTATTGTGATCCGTGACCAATACGGGGAGCCGGTTGCGAGCCGTCGAATCGGCAATAAGCAATGGCAGTGACTGCCAACCAACACGGCGGCGCTCGCCCTAACGCGGGTCGCCGCCCATCTGATCCAACCGTGCCCGTAACCGTCCGCCTCACACCAGAGCAGCGCGATACGCTTGCAAAGCTCGGAGTGGCGAAATGGCTGCGCCCGCTGCTGGACCAGCTTAAATAGGTGCCGGCTTCTTGCCACACGGCCGGCGACGTGCGTGCATCCGTACTGGGGCGGATAGGCAATCTGTTGCTTATGCGTTTTAGTCATAAGCATGCGTGTAAGTAGTCTTTTGACTGGGGGTTCGGGGTTGATCCCTAGCCCTAACCAGTCAATGGTGCATTCCATGCCAGCCAGTAATCGTGAGCGGACCTTTGTTTTCGCGGTTTCCCCTCCGCGCCCACTGCCGAAGCAGCATCAACCCTTTAGGCTCACGTCCTGCGATTCGATGCACGTCGAATCACAACAGCCCCCAGTCAGATACACCGTTGGCTGGCAATGTCGGTTTCCTTCCGCGCGGCCCCGATGTCGGCCCTTGCTTGTGGTGCGGAGTACCAAATGAAAACGGCCCGCGATCCGAAGATGGCGAGCCGTTGATGAGTTCCCGGAGTATTACGTCGCAGTAGGACCGGGCTCCACTTTTGACGTTTCTTTAGGGCGAGCGGGGCTATCGAGTGCTGGCGCCGCTTGCGCTAAATAGTTGTAAGGCCAAGGATTTACTTAGCCGTTATCACGTTTATACACTCCGCGCAACTGGATGTCAATACACTGTTCATCCATACACCTTAAGCCGCGTTTGGTGAGCAGCATCTGCAGCGCATTTATCAAGCCACGCCGCCACGAACCTTGATGCTTCGGCCACACCTCCCGCTAGCCCGTAATCGATCGGCAGCACCCCCGCGCCGTGACACACACCGCAAGGCTCATCCTCCATCAATGGCGTCCCAGCAATCTTCTTATGCCCACGGCCGTCACAGACTGGGCACGTGGGCGCAACCCAAGCGCGCAGGATGCGCTCCGATAGGTCGTGCATTTCCCGCTCGCTTGGCTTGTCATTCCTCTTTGCGAAGAATCTGCGCATGCGGGCCGATGTGGCAGAAAGGCAATACGGCCACTCGTGCCGGTCCATTGTGTCGCGCAAACGCATGAGGGACATTCCTACAGCGTTGCTACTGGCAACCATCCCGGCCGCGGCCAGAACGGAAACGTCTGTTAGTCGATCAGGGGAGTCGGCAAGATTGCTTGATTGCCGTGCGGTAGCCAGCCTGTCGCGTGCGGTCATGTGTTCTCCGGGAAGAAGGTCCGATAAACGATGTCCCAATCTCCTGGCGTTTGTTGTGTTGTGTGCCGCTTCATGTAATTCCGCGCTCGTTTAAGCACGCCAGCCGTGCGAGCGTTCTGCATTGCGTAGTCCTTACGGACGTTGTCAGGGTGATACGGGCCAGAGTCACTGAATCGCTGCATGCACAGCTTGTCGTGTCCGGTTCCGCGCTTGTAGATGTCGTCGCCCCAAAACTTCAGCCACGACTCAAAGGTGAACTGCCACTCAATGCCGCGCCGCTTTGCATTGCTCTTTTGCGAGTTGTAGTCGCTGCGCAGCTTCTTCATCAGATCGGGACTTGCGTCTGCCCATTCGTGGCCGCGTGCGCTCATTTGCTTCCTTTCGCCGGATACAGCCGCGCGCCGATATCCCACAGCGCGGCCAGGTCGTTAATCGTCAGCCTGTCGTCGTCCATCCGCACAACCAGAATGCGGTCGCGTAGCCATACTGTGCGCTTCATAGCCTCCGTATCTACACCCGATGCGACTACACGTCCGAGTGCGCAGCTGGGGCGTGTCACATCTCCCCCCGCATCAGTTTCATTGCATCCGCCGCACGCATAATCACAATCGGCTCGCCCCTGTCTGCGTACTTAATGTTTCTAGTTTCTACGGCGGTTACCGCAACAGCCAGCGCGGACCATGCGTGCGACTTCACACCGTAGGTTGGGCCAGGCGATTTCTTTGTGCCCGGCGCCCCAATCGTGTCAATCAACTCTTGGCGGATGTTTGCGTCCTTTGCTCGGGCGTTCCCACATATGTGCAATTTCACGTCTTTTCGATATATGAGGCGGCAATCAATAGGCGATGCTTGCACAAATCGACCGATCCATACGCACGTCTCAAAAACCTCTTTTCCAACCGGCATTCCATAGCTAGAAATCATTTCTATTGCGACTAGATCAGCATCTTCGTGTCTAATCTGGTCAATAAGTGATTCGTTTTTAGAAACACCACTGTCAATAACTTTAAAGTTCATTGAGTCGTACAGCACCCACCCGGATTCAGTCGTTCCGGGGTCAATCGCCAGTA
>OFDC01000455.1_pt1 | contig 31175 bp, 24 predicted proteins | sample 1520941 | NCBI WGS metagenome assembly OFDC01 (sample SAMEA94258168, study PRJEB24077) | hot springs metagenome | biome: Aquatic biome; feature: Water | place: India | collected 2012-12-06 | depth 5 m | reverse complement strand
TCATCAACGACCAGTTCGTCACCCTGATCCGCCGCCCCGCGCGCGGCAAGACCGGCCTGCCAGAGCGGGTATCCAAGCTGTTCAGCCGTGCGGGGCAGGAGGAGCTTGAAGCCGATCCCAAGGATATCCGCAGCCTCAAGGCGGCGATCACCGGGCTTGTTGCCAGCTTGCAGAATTACGGCGCGGCGGTGCTGGGGGACTATAGCGGCGCGAACGGCACCAATTCGGAAATGCTGGAGCTGCTCTCGGCGCTCTACAATGGCGAAATGCGCCCGGTGCGCCGCCCTTCGCCCGAGACCGACATTGGCCACATGCTGCCCTATCGCCGCGCCTCTTTCGGGCTCGATGCGATGGAGCTGCGCGGGTCGGCTGCGCCCGATTTCGCCGCCATTCTCGGGCTCAAGGATTATCCCGAGGCGACCTCGCCCGGCCTGCTCGACAATCTCCTGCGCCTGCCGTTCGAGATGGTTGTCTCTGAAAGCTACGCCCCCAACGAACGCACCACCGCCAAGGAGCGGATCGACCTCGCCCTGCGCCGTTCGCGCTCGGTCGATGAGGAGGCCGCAGCGGAACGCAATGAAATGCTCGCGGCGCGCGATGCGCTGGGCAATGGGGCGGTGGGTTTTGGCGATCACCACCTCACCGTGCTGGTGCGCGAGACCACGCTGCCCCGGCTTGACGATGCTATGGCCGCCTGCGCGGCTGCATTGGCGGATACCGGCGCGATTGCGGTGCGCGAGGATACCAATCTTGAACCCGCCTTCTGGGCGCAGTTCCCCGGCAACGAGGAATATATCGTCCGCCGCGCGCTGATTTCCTCGGCCAATATGGCGGGCTTTGGTAGCTTCCACGGCTTTGCGTTGGGGCAGGCCGCTGGCAATCACTGGGGAGATGCGGTGACGCTGCTGGAGACGACCAGCGCCACCCCGTTCTTCTTCAACTTCCACCACGGCGACCTTGGCAATTTCTCGATCATCGGGCCGAGCGGCTCGGGCAAGACCGTGGTGATGAACTTCCTCGCCGCGCAGGCGCAGAAGTTCAAACCGCGCACCATCCTGTTCGACAAGGATCGCGGGGCCGAGCTGTTCATTCGCGGGATCGGCGGACGCTATGACCGGATCGCGCCGGGGATGCCGACCGGGTTCAACCCGCTGAGCCTCCCCGACACCCCCGCCAACCGCGCCTTCCTGCGCGATTGGCTGAGCGTGCTGCTCAAGGCCGAGGGGCCGGAGGAATTCGCCACGATTTCGGCGGCGGTCGATGCTACCTACGCCAATGATCCGTCCTTGCGCCGTCTGCGCCACTTCAAGGAACTGCTGGCAGGTGCCCGCCGCCCTGAGCCGGGCGATCTGGCGGATCGGCTCGCGGCGTGGATCGGCTCGCCCAGCGGTGATGGCGGTGAGCATGCCTGGCTATTCGACAATGAACGCGACCGGCTTGATCTCGCCGAACGCGTGCTAGGCTTCGACATGACTGCGCTGCTCGAAAACCCGCGCCTGCGCACGCCGACGATGATGTATCTGTTCCACCGCATCGACGAACGGCTCGATGGTCAACCGACCATGATCCTGATCGATGAGGGCTGGAAGGCGCTCGACGACGAGGTGTTCGCCGCGCGCATCCGCGATTGGCTCAAGACCCTGCGCAAGCGGAACGCGCTGGTGGGCTTTGCCACGCAGTCGGCGCGCGATGCGCTCGACAGCCGGATTTCGACCGCGCTGGTCGAGCAGACCGCGACGATGGTGTTCATGCCCAACAGCCGCGCGCGGCCCGAGGATTATTGCGACGGGTTCGGGCTCACCAGCCACGAATTCGCGCTGATCCGCTCGCTGCCTGCCCATTCGCGCTGCTTCCTCGTGCGGCAGCCTGATGCGAGCGTGGTGGTGCGCCTCGATCTGTCGGGCGCGCCGGAAGTGCTGACGATCCTCTCGGGCCGCGAGAGCGCGGTGCGCAGGCTTGATCTGCTGCGCGAAGCGGTCGGCGATGCGCCTTCGGCCTGGTATCCGGCGCTGACCGGGCGTCCGTGGCCGGATGGCGCGGGCGAGGCCGAGGATGACAGCATGTGGCAAGCGGCGGAATGACCACCGCATGCGATCTTGCTGCCCAGTCGATGGGCACCGGGGTCTCCGCCGCGCTGTCGGCGGTGGACTGCATCGCCAGCGGGGTATCGGAACAGGCCTTCAACCGCCTGTTCGGCACCGAAGGCCAACTCGCCTTTGCGCTGACGATCCTGCTGGGGCTCTATGTGGGCTTCTTCGGCATCTCGCTGATGCTGGGGCGCGCCAACCTGTCGGTGCGCGCGCTGCTGCCCAAGATGCTCACGCTGGGGCTGGTGCTGAGCTTTGCCACCAGTTTCGTCGCCTTTTCGACGGTGTTCTACAACATCTTCATCGGCGGGCCGGACCAGATCGCAGGGATACTCACCGGCACGCAGGGCGAGAGCGCCACGCAGGTATTCGCGCAGAAGCTCGATGTGGTGTTCCTTGCGATCCAGAAGGCGAGCGGCGATACCAAGGACATCAGCGCCTTCTCCCCGCCCGGCATGATGTGGCTGGGCGCGATGCTGCTGCTGCTGGGCACGGTAGGTCTGTTGGTGACCGCGCGGATTGCGCTGGCGCTGCTGCTCGCGCTCGGGCCGATTTTCGTGGTGATGGCGCTGTTTGACGGCACGCGCGGGCTGTTCACCGGCTGGCTCAAGGGGCTGACGATGATGGCGCTCGCGCCGCTGTTTGCGGTGCTGGGCGGGTCGATCATGCTGGAAATGGCCGTGCCGGTGCTGGCCGCGCTGGTCGCCGTGCCGGGGCAGATCGATCAGCAGGCGGCGATGGCGTTCTTCCTGATTGGCGCGGTGCATGTGGCCTTGATGCTGATGGCGCTGGTGGTGTCGGGGATCATGGTTTCGGGCTGGCAGGTGTTCGGTCTGGTGCCGAGCAAGGAGCGCAGCAGCGGCACCAGCGATGGCCCGCGCGTTGTCGCCGGAGCCGCCGCCGCCCAGACTGTGGCGCGCAGCACCAATGTTGCTCCGCCGAGCCCCGGTTTGGCCCCGCGCAGGGTCGATCTTGCCCCCGGCCAAGTCGTGGTTGCGGCCAATGACACCGGACCAGCAGGCACCGTGTCGCGTGAAACCCGCGTTTATGCCACCAGTGGTGGGGGCGGGCAGGTGAGCCCGCTGAACCCCGCTACCGGCCGCACCCGGGGCATCGGCAACCGCTTTCGTTCGGCTGGCAATGCCCCTGCGTCCAAGCCCGCCGTTACCCCGTCTACGGAGACCTACCAATGATCCGCGCCGACCATCTTCGGCTCCCCCTCGCCATGCTGGCGCTCGCCTTGGCGGTGCCCGCCTCCGCGCAGGATGAACGCCTGCAAACGCTGGTCTATGACGAGACCGCCGTGGTGCGCATCGAGGGCAAGGTGAAGGTGCAGACCACCATCAAGTTTGCGCCCGATGAAGCCATCGAAAACGTCGCGATCGGCGACAGCACGGCGTGGCAGGTCCAGCCCAACAAGGCGCAGACGATCCTGTTCGTGAAGCCGTTGGAGCCCGCTGCGCGCACAAACATGACGGTGGTGACCGACAAGCGCACCTACCTGTTCGATCTGGTCGCGAACTCCAGAGCTGCCCCGCTGTATGTGCTGCAATTCCGCTATCCCGAGCTGGAAAAGGCCGCCGAAGAAGCGGGCCTTGCCGCTGCTGCCGAAGCTGAGCTCAAGGCCGCTCAGGACGCCGCCAATCCGATGGAGCTGGCCGCTGCGAGTGATCCCTATGCGGTCGCCGACCCGGCGAGCCTGAATTTCGCCTGGGCCAGTGCCGGGGCGACCGAGCTTCTGCCCACCCGCGCCTATGATAATGGCAACGCGGTGTTCCTTACCTGGCCGCGCGGCATTGCCATTCCTGCAATCCTCGTCACCAACGAGGATGGCGATGAAGGCCCGATCAATTTCACGGTGCGCGGCGAGACGATCGTTGTCGATGGGGTGCCGCCGCAGATCATCCTGCGCTCGGGCCGCGACACCGCGACGCTGACCAATACCGGCCCGATGCCGCCCTCGGCCCGCAGCGCCGGGCTGACCGCGCCGCGCGGCAACAAGGGCAAATGATCATGCCGATGTTCACCACCGCCAAGGAGACCCAGTGATGCGCCTAGCCATGCGTTTGCCGCCAAAGAAGGGCGATGGGGGAAACAGCGAAGCGGTTGATCCGCGTGAGCGCGAATCCGCCGAGATCATCGATCTGGCGAGCCGCGCGGCCTTCCCGGCGGTTACCGACCGGAAGGTGCGGAGTGATGGGCTGGGGCTGGCTGCGGGCGTAGCGCTCGTCGCCGGGATCGGCGCGGTCACCTTCTGGGCGATGAACTCTGCGCGGATGCCGGACCCACAGGGGATCGGCAACCCCAACGTGGCGCCTCCGCAGGCCGCCGCTGCGCCTGTTCCGGTGCAGCCAGCGGTGGCTCCCGCCCCGGTGCCGGTCCCCATGCCGCAAGTTGATCCGGCCCCCGCGCCGGTGCTGGCGAACAACCCGGCGATGATGCCCGAAGCCGTAACCAATCCCTATGCCAGCCCCAGCCTGATCTTCGATGGCAGCCGGGTGGCGAACAGCCCGCGTCTCGCCGAAGCGCCGGTGGGGGCACCGGCGGCCGCGGGTGCAGCGGCAACCGGCACGGGTGGCGCGGCAGAGTTCGCCAGCCGCGTCGGCGGGGTGGGCGGCGCGCCTGCGCAGGCGCGGCCGATGGTCAATCCCTCGACCACCGTGACCGAAGGCACGCTGATCCCCGCGATCCTCGAAACCGCGATCAACACCGACGTGCCGGGCTACGTCCGCGCGGTGGTGAGCCAGGATGTGCGGAGCTTTGATGGCAAGCGCATCCTCGTCCCCCGTTCCTCGCGCCTGATCGGGCAGTATCAGGCGGGCGTACAGCAGGGGCAGAAGCGGGCCTATGTGATCTGGACGCGGCTGATCCGCCCCGATGGGGTGTCGGTCAGCCTTGCCTCGCCGGCGATCGGCTTTGATGGCACCACCGGCCTTGAAGGCGACGTCAACTCCCACTTCTTCAAGCGCTTTGGCTCGGGGCTGCTCCTGTCGGTGGTAGGCGGGCTCGGCGCGCTGGCGACCGGCGGCGTGGGCGGCGTGATCGTTGCCGGCGGCGCGCAGTCGGCGGCCAATTCGGCGGTGCAGCAGCAAGGCCAGATCAGCCCCACCATCCGTGTGCGCATGGGCGAGCCGATCCGGGTGTTCACTGCCCGCGATCTCGATTTCAGCACGGTCGGCAGCTGATCGCATGAGCGCCGACATCCACCGGCTGGCAGGCGGCGAGGATGATGCCGGTGCCGCTGCGGCGCTGGCTGAGCGCAGCGTCTATCTCGACGCCTATCTCGCCCCGTTCCGCCGCTGGCTGGACCGGGATACGGTGACCGAAATCATGGTCAACCGCCCGGGTGAGGTGTGGATCGAGGATGCCGCCAGCCCCGGTATGCAGCGGATCGAGACCCCGGAGATCGACGACCGGCTGGTGCAGCGCCTCGCCGAACAGGTCGCCCGCGTTTCGCACCAGGGGATCAACCGCGAACACCCCTTGCTGGGCGCAACCCTGCCCGATGGTGCGCGCGTGCAGTTCTGCGGGCCGCCCGCCAGCCGCAAGCATTGGGTGATGGCGATCCGCCGCCACCGTCGGCTCGACCTGCCGCTTGATACCTATGACACTGGCCCGCTGGCGGGCGAGATGCAGTTCGATCTTCCCGATCCACAGGCCCAGCCGATCGCTTACCTGCGCGAAGCAATCCGGGCGCGGCGCACGATCCTGATCTCGGGCGGCACCAGCACCGGCAAGACCACCTTTTTGAACGCCATGCTTGGCGAAATTCCGCGGCAGGAGCGCGTGGTTCTGGTCGAAGATACGCCTGAATTGAAGCTCCCCGGCGAAAACGGCGTCGGGCTGGTGGCCGTCAAGGGCGAGCTGGGCGAGGCCAAGGTCACCGCCAACGAACTGCTGCAAGCCGCGCTGCGCCTGCGGCCTGATCGGATCGTGCTGGGCGAATTGCGAGGGAGCGAAAGCGTCAGCTTCCTGCGGGCGATCAACACCGGGCACCCCGGCAGCTTCTCGACCATCCACGCCAATTCGCTGCGCGGCGCGCTCGAACAATTGTCGTTGATGGTGATGCAGACCGGGATCGGGCTGACCCGGTCGGACACCATCGCCTATGCAGCGAGCGTCATCGACGTGATCGTGCAGCTGGGGCGCAATGCCCATGGCAAGCGCGGCATCACCCAGATCGCGGATAGTCGCAGCCTGATCTGACTGCGGCACGCGCGGCCCGGAACGCCGCCGAAATTGACATTTGTATGACAGGCACCCCAAGGTGATTTACACCGCGCGGGCAAGCGAACATGGCGCATCGCAAAGCGCCGTGGCCAAGCCGCGCGTGCAAGGTGGAACAGGAAAGCGATGAGCACGTTTCCGATCGGCAACGACGACATGCCCGAACCCGCTGGCACCGCCCAGATGGCCGCACTGGCGCCCGACGAATCGCCCTATTTCAATCGCGAGCTCAGCTGGCTGCAGTTCAACCAGCGGGTGCTCTCCGAGGCCTGCAATGATCGCTACCCGCTGCTGGAGCGGCTCCGGTTCCTGTCGATTTCGGGCAGCAATCTCGATGAATTCATGATGATCCGCGTCGCGGGTCTGGTGGGGCAGGTGCAGCGAGGCCTCGCCACGCCTTCGCTCGACGGGCGCAGTCCCTCGCAGCAGCTCGCCGCGATCCGTGAGAAGCTGGCCGAGCTTTCACAGCGTCAGCAGGCGATCTGGCGCTCGGTGCAAACCGGGCTGGCCGCGGCCGACATCCATATCGCCGATGAACAGCGCGTCAGCCCGGCCGCGCACAAGTGGCTCAAGAGCTTCTTCCTCAACGAGATTCTCCCGATTATCACCCCGCAGGCGCTTGACCCTGCTCACCCGTTCCCCTTCGTCCAGAACGAGGGCATGGGGCTGCTCTTCACGCTCACCCGCGAGGCTGACCGCGAACCGCTGATCGAGATGGTGCTGATCCCCAGCGCTTTGCCCCGCTTTGTGCGGGTGCCCGATGAAGTCACCGGCGACAGCGGCGTGCTTTACATCTCGATCGCGCGCCTGATCCAGCGCTATGCCGAGGCGCTGTTCCCCGGCTTCACGATTGAAGGCGATGGGTTGTTCCGGGTGCTGCGCGATAGCGATATCGAGATCGAGGAAGAGGCCGAGGATCTGGTCCGCACCTTCCGCAGCGCGATCCAGCGGCGCCGCCGAGGGCAGGTGATCCAGCTCGAGATCGAAGAGGATTTCGATCCCAAGGCGGAAAAGCTGCTGCTCGAACAGCTCGGCATCAATGAGGCGGCGGTGATCAAGACCGACGGCATGATCGGGATCGATGGCCTTGCCGAGATCGTCCGCGAAGACCGGCCCGACCTTAAGTTCGACGCCTATTCCCCCCGCTTTCCCGAGCGAATCCGCGAGCATGACGGCGATGCCTTTTCCGCGATCCGCGAGAAGGACATCATCATCCACCACCCCTACGAAAGCTTCGAGGTGGTGGTCGACTTCATCCGTCAGGCCGCGGCTGACCCTGACGTGGTAGCGATCAAGCAGACGCTCTACCGCGCAGGCTCGCAGTCGGCGGTCATCAACGCGCTGATCGAGGCGGCGGAAGCGGGCAAGTCGGTCACGGCGGTGGTGGAACTCAAGGCCCGGTTCGATGAGGAACAGAACCTCAAATGGGCGAGCAAGCTGGAGCGGGCCGGGGTTCAGGTGATCTATGGCTTCACCGACTGGAAGACCCACGCCAAGGTCGCGATGGTGGTGCGGCGCGAGGGCGATTCTTTCCGTACCTATTGCCACTTCGGGACCGGCAATTACCATCCCGTCACCGCGCGCATTTATACCGACCTCAGCTTCTTCACCGCCGATCCCAAGCTCGGTCGGGATGCGGCCAAGATGTTCAATTTCGTGACCGGCTATGTCCAGCCGCACGCGCTTGAACGCATCCACATCGCCCCGATCGATCTGCGCCAGGAAATCTATAGCCGGATCGACACCGAAATCGCCAATGCCCAAAGCGGCAAGCCGGCTGCGATCTGGTTCAAGTGCAACCAGCTGACCGATGAAGGCGTGATCGACCGGCTCTATGCCGCGAGCAACGCCGGGGTGCAGGTCGAGTTGGTGGTGCGCGGTATCTGCTGCCTCAGGCCCGGGATTGTCGGCCTGTCCGAGAATATCCGTGTGAAGTCGATCATCGGCCGCTTCCTCGAACACAGCCGCATCTATGCATTCGCCAATGGCTCTGCCATGCCGAGTGCCAACGCGGCGGTGTTCATCGCGTCGGCCGACATGATGAGCCGCAATCTTGATCGGCGGGTGGAATCGCTGATTCCGATCCTCAACCGCACGGTGCATGATCAGGTGCTGCAACAGGTGCTGCTCGCCAACATGCTCGATAGCGAACAGAGCTGGTGGCTGCATCCCGATGGTCACTATTCGCGTGTGGAGGCTGATGGCAAGCCGTTCAACTGTCATCGCTACTTCATGACCAACCCGTCGCTGTCTGGTCGGGGCGGGGCGCTGGAGGCAGGGGCGGTGCCCAAATTGTCGCTGCGACGAGGGGCGACCGCATGAGCTATGGTAAGCGGCGGGCAGACCGCGACGGCGCGTTCGGCGGCAGCAGGCCGGAACGCGCGATCATCGACATCGGTTCGAACACGGTCCGGCTCGTGGTCTATGGCGGGACAATGCGCGCGCCGATCGTGCTGCTCAACGAGAAGGTCACTGCGCGTCTCGGGCGCGAGATTGCCGCCACGGGGAGGCTCGCTGACGAGGCCATGGCGCTGGCGCTGCGCGGGCTGAGGCGTTTTGCGCTGCTGATCGCCGACCTCGGCATCAGCGATGTCGAAACCGTCGCCACCGCCGCGGTGCGCGATGCGGCCAATGGCGCGGAGTTCGTGGCCCAGCTGCATGCCATCGGCCTCGCCCCGCGGGTGATCTCGGGCGAGGAAGAGGCGCTGCTGAGCGCGCATGGCGTGATCGGGGCCTTTCCAGATGCGCGCGGGATTGTGGCGGATCTGGGGGGCGGGAGCCTTGAGCTGGTGCGGGTCGCGCACGGCGATGCGGCGGGCGCGACCACGCTCCCGCTCGGCACGCTGCGCCTGCCCGATCACCGCAAGGGCGGCCCCGGCGAGATGCGCAAATCGCTCGACAAGGCGATCCGCAAGGCCGGGTGGGACCTGTCGGGCAACCCTGCGGCTGAAAACGGCGCGCTCTATCTGGTCGGCGGAACTTGGCGGGCCATGGCGGTGTTTGCGATGGCAGCGCGGGCCTATCCGCTGAGCGACCCGCACGGGTTTGAACTCACCACCGCCGAGGCGCAGGACCTCGCCACCAGTCTGGCAGCGATCGAGACCGATGCGATCAAGGGGCGCGAGCGGATTTCGTCAATGCGCGCGGAAAAGCTCCCCGATGCAGCCGTATTGCTGCAAGCCCTACTGACGCGGCTGGCACCCGAGCGGGTGGTGTTCTCCTCATGGGGTCTGCGCGAAGGCCTGCTGTTTGATCGCCTGCCCGCGCATAGCCGCGCGGCCGATCCGCTACTGGCGGGAATTGCGGTGTTTGCGAGCCAGCGCGGCACAGCGCCGACGCTGGCGACGCGGATGGCAGCGTGGACGCTTGATGCCGCGCCTGCGCGCGAGCATGGTAGCGAGCGGCTGCGAATGGCGGCGACCATGCTGGCGCTCGCGGCAATGCAGATCGAGCCGAATATCCGCCTGCCGCAAGCGATCAACTGGGCGCTGCACAAGCGCTGGATCGGGATAGATGGGGAAGGCCGGGCGATGCTGGCGGCGGCGATTGCGGCCAATGGCAATCAGCTGAACCTGCCTACGCAGGTGCGTGCTCTGGCGAGCGAGGCCGCGCTTGAGGAAGCGCGCTGCTGGGGTCTGGCACTGCGGCTGGCGCGGCGGTTGGGCGCGCAATCGCGCCGCTCGCTTGAGGTCAGCCGCTTGACGGTGGAGGATGGCACGCTGCTGCTACGCCTCGGGCAGAGCCACGGGGCGCTGTTCGGTCAGCCTACCGAAAAGGACATGAAGCTGCTCGCGGGCCGCCTCGGCCTCGGCTGGCGGGTAGACATAGTGCCCGATGCCGAGCTGATCTAGCCCGCCTTCGCGTCGCTGCTGGCAAAGGGCGAGAAATCGGTGTCGAGATCGAACAAGTCGACACCTTCGGCCGCCTTGAGCTTGCCTACCACGACATAAGTCACTGGGGTCAGCACCGCTTCCCAAACCACCTTGAGCGCCCAGTTGGTGACCATCACGGTGATCACCGCCTCGGTGGTCCAGATGCCGTAGAAGGCAATGGGATAGAAGATCAGGCTGTCCACGCCCTGCCCAACAAAGGTCGAGCCGATGGTGCGGGTCCACAGGGCGCGGCCCTTGGTGAGCACCTTCATTTTGGCCATGACAAAGGAATTGACGAATTCGCCCGCCCAGAAGGCGACAATCGAGGCAACCACAATGCGCCATGTGCTGCCGAACACGCTGATATAGGTTTCCTGGCAGATCGCGCCGCCGGTAATCGCCGGGTCGGCCGCCGAGGTGAGCGGGCGCGGGCCGCCAAAGCCGCTGGCGCTGCATTCCCACCCGTCAAACGCGGGCAGGCTGACGACGACATAGGACATGAAAGCAAGGAAAAGCATCGCCGCCGTCCCCACCCAGATCACCCGCCGGGCCTTGGCAAAGCCATAGATCTCGGTCAGCACATCACCGATCACATAGCCCAGCGGGAAGAACAGGATCCCCGCACCATAGATGAACACCCCGTCGGGCGCGGGCCACCAGCCTTTGGGCCAGAACGGTACATCGACAAAAGTAAGCTTCGCCGCGCCAATGATGTTCGACAGCAGCAGGATTGCGACAAAGGCCGCCATGACGAGGTCATAGTAGCGAAAGGTGACCGGCGGGCGCGAGATGGCGACGATCCCGTCGGTGGGATCAAGGTCGAAGGCGGCGGCTGGATCAGCAGAAGAGGTGTTTTCCATCGCAGGCCGGGTTAGCGCGATTCCCTTGCGCGGAAAAGCACGCTATTGGCAAACCCGGCGCGCGCCCGTAGCTCATCTGGATAGAGCGCGAGACTTCTAATCTTGAGGCAGCAGGTTCGAGTCCTGCCGGGCGCGCCATCCTGGCCCAAAAGGCAAAAGGAAGGTCTTTGGCCACGCCCGGGCTGGTTGCTGATGAGCGGCTTTCGGGCGCGAAGAGGCGGAAGGCGGCCCTCCGATCATCCAGGTGGCAACGGTTGGGAGGGCGCAATTGTGGGCGCTTCACCCGATGCACTCACCCTCAATAGCGGGACAATGCGACATTCAGGCTGCGGTACCCGTGGACGAAACTCGCCGGTACACGCTCAGGCTCGCTAATCGCCTCGACCCTGAGGCGGCGGCGGGCCATTTCCTCGAGCAGCGTCACCAGCTGCAGCTCCGCCACCCGTGCGCCGACGCAGCGGTGGATGCCATAGCCAAACGAAAGGTGCCGCCGGGCGTTGGGCCGGTCGACGATGATCCGGTCGCCATCGGGAAACACGCTCTCGTCGCGGTTGGCGGAGAGATACCACAAGGCCACCATATCGTCCTTTCGCATGGCGACGCCGTGGACCTCGGTGTCCTCAGTCACGGTCCGGCGCATATAGGCGAGCGGGGTCTGCCAGCGGATCAGCTCCTGCACGGCGTTCGGGATCAGCGCGGGATCGGCTTCGAGCTTGCGGCGCTCTTCGGGGAACTGCGATAGGCCGTAGGCATAGGCGGTCATCGAGTTGCGGGTGGTGTCGTTGCCGCCGACGATCAGCAGGATCATGTTGCCGATGAATTCGACCGGATCCATCTGCGCCATGGCGTCGGATCGCAGCATCGTCGAGATGAGGTCGTTGCCGGGTTCCTGGGCACGCTGCTGCCACAGCTGCGCGAAGGCGGCGCCCATCTCGTCCATCTTGCCATTGTACCAGTCCCAGCCGCCCGGGGCGATGATCTCGTCGATCGCACCGCCGATGTCGGACCATTCTGTGAGGCGGTGCCGTTCTTCCCAGGGAAAGCCGAAAAGCTTGGCGAGCATCCCGGTGGTGAGTTCGATCGAAACCGCGCTGACCCAGTCGAACGGCGTGCCAAGCGGCAGGCTGTCGAGCAATGCGCCGGTGCGCTCGGCCACTTCGGCCTTCATGCGCGCGATTTCGGAAGGGCCGAAAGCCGGGGCGACGGTGCGGCGCTGGCCTGTGTGCTGCGGCGGGTCCATCGAGATGAACTGCGGCATCCGGCGCTCGGATGGCCGCGCACTGCCTGGCTGAATGCCGAGCGTGATCCCGCCCCGCTCCCAGCTCGACGAGAATATCTTCGGCAGCGCCTCGATATGGACGATCGGCTTGTAGGTGGTGACCGACCAGTAGGGGCCGAACTTGGAATCGGGCACATAATGGATGGGGTCACGCGCGCGCAGGGTGGCGAAGGGTTCCTGCCAGCGGTCCTCGGCGAACAGCTCGGGACGGGCGACGTCGATCGGAGTGAGTGGCGCAGGGGCGCTGGCCGGTTGGGTAAAGCCGCTCATCGTTGATGCTCCTTCAGGAAAGCGCGAGAGACACGGTAGCAGGTATGGTCGGCCAGGGCGCGGCGATCTCGATCTGGCGGGCGAGACGCAGCAGCAGCGCCTCCGCGCCGTGGCGGGCGACCAGCTGCACGCCGATCGGCAGCCCGTTGGTATGCGTGCCCGCCGGAATCGCAATCGCGGGGTGACCGGTCGTGTTGAAGGTGGCGGTAAAGGGCGCGGGATCGAACATGTGGCGCGTCCATTCCAGCGCTCCGCCGAAGCTTTGTGCGGGGCTCTGTTCGCCCAGTGGCGGCGCGGCGCGCGCGGTCGCGGGGGTGACGAGGATGTCGAAACGCTCGAACAGCGGGCCGATGGCGCGGCACACGCCGTTCATCGCCAGCATCGCCATGTTGAGCGCCACCGCGTCGAGCTCCCGGCCGTAGCGGTAGCAGTCGAAAATCGCGGGTTCACAATGCGTCGCCGGATCGCGGCCGGTGGCGGCGGCGATAAGGCCGACCCAGGCGGCAAGCTGGCTGCACCAGATCTGGGTCGTCGCTGCAAGGAATCCTTCGGCGTCGATAGCGATAGTGCAGGGTTCGACCACATGCCCCGCCGCCTCGAGCAGCCGTGCAATGGCGGGCGCGGCATCGAGGCACTGCGCATCGGGCGCGCTGCAATCGGTCCAAGGCTCGCGCACCACCCCGATGCGCAGCGGTTCCGGCGGGCGGTCGAGGTCAGCCACAAGATCCGCACCGAGCGGGGGGATGGTGAAGGGATCGCCGGGCATCGCCCCCTGCGTCGCGGCGAGCACGGTGGCGGTATCGCGCACAGTCCGGGTGAGGACATGCTCGGTCGCTAGGCCGAACAGCGTCTCGCCCATCCCGGGCCCCGAAGACACGCGGCCGCGCGAGGGCTTCAAACCCACCAATCCGCACCATGCCGCCGGGATTCGGATCGAACCGCCGCCGTCGGTCGCATGGCCAATGGGAACCGCGCCCGCAGCAACCGCCGCTGCCGACCCGCCGCTCGATCCGCCAGCGGTATGGCCCCGGTCCCACGGATTGCGGGTTGCCCCATGCGCGAGGGTTTCAGCGCTGCATCCATAGGTGAATTCGGCGGTGGTGGTGCGCCCGAGGTTCACCAGCCCCGCCTCGCGGAAGCGCCTTGCAAGGAAGGTCTCGCCCTGCGCCGGAAGACCGGCAGCAAGGCGGCTGCCGAGCTCCTGATGCCCACCGTCCTCGTGCGCGCCTGCGTCCTTGTAGACAAACGGCACCCCGGCCAGCGGCCCAGAGGACGATGCTGCGGGCGCACGCGGCTCCGGGTAGAGTTCGACGAGGCAATTGAACGCTGCATCCGCTTCGGCCAGCGCGGAAAGCGCGGCTCCGCGTACCTCTTCGGCGCTTACGTCCCCCGCAGCGATCAGGGCGGCAAGACCGACCCCGTCATGGCGGCGATATTCCTCGATCAGCATGGGCGCGACCCTGCGATGGACGGTCTCATTCCGCCGCGTCCTGCTGAGCGGGGAAAGGCTGTGTCGCATAGTTTTCGAACCATGCCGAGGGGTCGACCAGGCTGTCCTTTCGCAGGATCAGCCCGTCGCGGAAGTGAAGCACATCAACCCCGCGCACGGCCAGATTGCGCTCCGCCCCCTGCGGCACGGCGAGCCGCGAGCCGAGCGGCAGCGGACCCGACAAGGTGCCAGTCAGCACCCAGTGGGCCACCGCGATGTCACCACGCACGATCACCTCGACCAGCTCCTCGTTCACATCAGGGAAGGTCGCCACCATCCCTTGCCAAGCCTCCGCCACCGCCGCCTTCCCGCGGGCTTCGGGGAAGGCACCGAGGATGAAGCGGTAATGCACCTCGGGATGAAAATGCGCCACCACTGCATCGCCATCATGGCGATTGATGGCATCGAAAAAGCTCAACGTCTTCGCCAGCACTGCTTCGCTGTCGCTGTCGATTTTCAAGCTATTCGTGTCGTGCATAGTGGTCTACCCATTTCCTGTGTTGATCCTCGACCGCTGCTCAATAGCGGTAGCGCAGCTGCACCCCGACGATGCGCCGTTCCTCGATGCTGGCCATGAATGCACCTGCGCCGAGCGGCGCATCGACCGAGAAGGTGTAGGTCGCCCGGTTGGTCAGGTTGCGGCCGAACACGGCGGCCTCCCACCGGCCATCCTTGTCGCCGATCGCGATCCGCGCATTGATCTTTCCGTAGGCGCTCTGGCGCACCAGCGGATCAAGGTCGACGTCGAGAAAGCTGGCGCTGCGGAAGTTGACATCGACCCGCCCCTTGGCCGTCAGATTGTCGGTCAGCGGCGCGGTGACATCAGCAAACGCGTTGCCGCTCCATTGGGGCGCGAAGGGCGTGCGCCTTCCGCTCAGGTCCTGGGTGCATCTGGGGCCACCGCCCGTCACCGATTGCGCCAGCGTGCACGACGCTCCCGGGAAATTGCGATAGGTGCTATCGAGATAGGACAATGCGCCGCCAAGGGTCAGCCAATCGGCGACGAAGACCTCGGTTTCGAACTCGATCCCTTGGCTACGCACCTGTGCTGCATTGCCGACAACAAATTGCGTCCCCTGAAAGGAAGTAACCTGCAGGTCGTTGAAATCCTCCCGGAAGGCGGCAAGGCTGGCGCGCAAGCGGTTGTCAAGGAAGCGGCCCTTCACGCCGATTTCAAACGCGTTGACGCGTTCGTCCTCGAATTCAGTGCCCGGGCCGGGATCACCGTTGGGCAGCGAGGTGTCGGCCGAGAAGTTGAACCCGCCCGATTTGAAGCCTTCCGAATAGGAGAAGTAGGCGATCGCGTCATCGGTGAGGTCGTATTGGACGTTGACCGAGGGCGTGACGTGGTTTTCCTGGCGATTGAGGAACTGGTTCGAAGGGAAGGTCGCAAAGGACGCGCCCATGACGGCCCGCAGCAGCGCTGTTTGCGGCGCGCCGAGCACGCCGGTGCTGGCGCCCGTCGGCAGCACGGCGAGTTGATCCGGATCGGAGCCGAACAGCGCAACCTGCTTGTGAACGTTTTTGGTGTCGTCTGACCACCGCAGGCCTGCGTCCACGCGAAGGCGGTCGGTAATCCGCCAGGTCACCTCGCCGAACAGCGCAAAGGTCTGGGTGTCCTGATCGAAGAAGGTCACCCGCCCGATCTGCGGCAGCGTCACCACGCCCACGCCGGGAAGGTTGGCGGCAAAGACGGTGGGGACGCCGGCCAGCCGGGAGGCCAGTCCGCCCAGCGTCCCGTCGACGAGCGTCGAGTGCCCGATCTCGAGCCGCTGGTCCTCGAAATAGCCGCCGACAATCACGTCGAAAGGTCCGAGATCGTTCACGGCGACACGGATTTCCTGGCTATATTGGCGGAAATCCTCGGTCTCGCGGTTCTGCAGCAGGTTGGTGGGCAGGAAATCGATGTCCTGCCGCAGGTCATACCGCATGTCAGTGTAGCCGGTGACCGAGGTGATGGTCACATTGCCAAGTTCCCAATCGACATTGAGCGAGGCGTTGATGAACTGCTGGTCGTCGAAATCATTGGGCGCAAAGGCGAGGTTGCCGGTGAAGCTCTCATAGCGACCGACCGTCCCGCCAGTGGACGGTCCGAAGGCCGGATTGGCAAGCGGCGCCGCGAGCGCTGCGATGCGCGAGGTCAGCGGCAATCCGGTGCCGAGCGCGGGGTCGAAGGCGCGGATGACGAAGTTCGATCCCTCGACATCGCGTTCGGTGTAACTGGCGCTCGCGACCGCCCGCAGATTGTCGGCCGCTTCCCACGTCAGCGAGCCGCGCAAGAAAGCGACATCGGTTGCCGGTTCGTCCGTGCCACGCTGGAGGTTGCGCAGATAGCCGTCGGTGGTCTCGAGCCGCCCTGCGACGCGCAGCGCCAGCGTGTCGGCGATCGGAGCGGAGACAATCGCGGTGCCGCGCCAGGTATCGAAGGCGGGCTCCCAGTCGCCCGTCACCTCAAACATGAAGGGATCGCCCGGATCGGCGGTGGCGGTGGTGATGTTGAGCGCGCCGGCGACCGTGTTCTTGCCGAACAGCGTGCCTTGCGGCCCGCGCAGCACCTCGATCCGCTCGATATCGACCAGCGGCTGCAGGAATTGCCGCGCGCGGGCCTGATACACGCCGTCAACATAAAGGCCGACCGATTGTTCGAAGGCGCGGTTGACCCCCGAGCCCACCCCGCGGATGTTGATGGTTGCGGTCTGCGGCCCGCGTCCGATTTCGACATTGGGCAAGCCGGCGGACAATTGTTCGAGCGTCGAGACGCCGTTCTGGACAAGCGTTTCGCCCGAGACTGCAGTGATCGAGACCGGCGCGGTGTCGATCGTCTCCTCGCGTTTGCGCGCCGTCACCACGATCACGCTCAGCCCCTCTGGAGCGGTCTCGGTCGTGGTTTCAGCCGGTGCATCCTGCGCCAGCGCCCCCTGCACCGGCAACAACCCTGCCAATGCTGCACCAGCCAGCAATGCCATCCGAAACTTGGTCGATCCTTTCGTTTTCATGTCTCTCTCCCCATCTTTGTTTATATTTGTCAGCCGATTGCTCGTTCGCAATCAGTCCAGTAACGGGCCCGCACCGCGCGTCGCAGCACCTTGCCGACCGGCGACAACGGCAGCTCCGGGACGATTGTCAGCGATTTGGGCGCCTTGATCGGGCCGATGTCCTCTCTCACCGCCGCGATCAGGTTTTCGGGTGCGAGCGCAGTGCCCGGGCGTAGGACGATTTCGGCATGCACCGCTTCGCCCCAGTTCGGGTCGGGAACGCCGACGACGGCAGCCATCACCACATCGGGATGACGCATCAGCGCGGCTTCGACCTCGACCGCGTAGACGTTGAACCCGCCGCTGATCACCATGTCCTTCTTGCGGTCGATGAGATGGACGAAACCCTCTTCATCGACGCGGCAAAGGTCACCCGACTTCCACCAGCCGTCGGCGATCTCGGCGGCGCTGGCGCGGCTGTTCCGGAAATAGCCCGCGATCACCCCCGGATGGCGGATCCACAGCTCGCCGACCGTGCCGGGGGTCACGTCGCGTTCGTCTTCGCCGACGATGCGGATTTCGACCCCAGGGCACACCAGCCCGGCTGAGCCCAGCCGCTCACGGTCGCGCTGCGTGGCAAGCCGGTGCCAGCGGCGCGGCATCCACAGACCCGGGCCGATCGCCTCGGTTGCGGCGTAGAACTGCACGAAGACATCGCCGAACGCCGCCGTCAGCTCGCCGAGCTTGGCCGCCGCCATCGGTGCGGCGCCGTAGATCAGTGTGCGCAAGGATCCCAGATCGCGCGGCGCCGCGCGCTGCATCTCCGCGAGGCGGTACAGCAGAGTCGGCACGAGAAAGCTTAGCGTCGCGCCGTGGCGTTCGACATTGGTCAGCCAGAGCCCGAGATCGGCCTTGTTCTGCGTGATGTTGCGGCCCCCTTCCATGAAGGTCGGCAGCAGCACCATCATCGTCCCATGGCTCAGCGGCGCGATGTGCAGCGCACGCGTGCCGGCATCGAACGGCGGCTCGTCCAGCGCAGCCATCCCTTCCCAGGTGAAGGCAAGATTGGCCCAGTCGTACATCGCGCATTTGGGCTCGCCCGTGGTGCCGCCGGTGAAGCGGCAAAACACGGTTTCGCCGCGCGGCACGATGCGGCGGCGGGTGGGCACGTCGGCGGCGGCATCGACCGCGCCCCAGAACCCGATCACGTCCGCGCCTTCGTCTTCACCGTCGAGCACCACCGTCACGACCCCGCGCGCGCGCAGCGCCGGAGCATAGCGCGCCGCCAGTTCGGCCTCGATGAACACCGCGCGCGGCTCCACGAAGTCGACGATCCGCATGTGCTCGTCGAACGAATCACGATAGTTGCAGAACACTGGAACCGCCGCCGCCTTGAGGAAGGTCCAGACGTGCATCAGCGCGAGATTGTCGTTTTCGAGGATCAGCAGGTAACGGTCGTCGCGGCCCAGCCCCAGACGGTGGTCGAGCATGTCGGCGATCCGGTTGGAGAGCCGGTCGAGCGCGGCGAAGGTGTAGCTGCGCCCGCGTTCGGTGTTGACCAGCGCCTCGGCCTCGGGCGCGCGGGCAAAGACTGGCCCCAGCAGTGCGGCAACGTCGATGGCAGGATCAGAAAGCGCTGACACCGGTCAATCCCCTGCCGATGATGAGCCGCTGCATTTCGCTGGTGCCTTCGGGCATGGTCGCCATGCGCGCGTTGCGGAGCAGCCGTTCGATGCCCGTGTCGACCGCGATGCCGTTGCTGCCGTGGATCTGGATCGCCTCGCTGGTGACGCGCACCGCGGCCTCGGTGGCGAAGACCTTGGCCATCGCCGCCTCGGCTTCGGCGCGCTGGCCCGAGTCGACCATCGCCAGCGCTCGCCAGCACAGCAGGCGGGCAGAATCGACATCGCACGCCATGCGCGCCAGCTTGTCTTGGATCAGCTGGTGCCCGGCGAGCGGCTTGCCATGCTGGATGCAGGTGCGGGCGTAGTCGATCGACCGTTCGAGCGCCGTCCGCGCCGCCCCCACCGCGCACAGGCCGACCAGCGGACGCGCGGCGGCGAACAGCGTGGCGAAGGTCTTGAGCCCCTGTCCTCCCTGGGTCAGGCGATGCGCAGCGGGAACCGCCAAGCTGTCGATATGGAGCTGCGCGGTCGAGGTCGCCTTCCACCCCAGCGTCTCGATCTCGCGCGAGGCGAGCCCCGGTCCGCGCGCGGCGATATAGATGTCCCCGCCGGTCGGCGGCTCTGCCCCGCGGGCGAGGCACAGGAAGATGTCGGCATGCCCGCCATTGGTGATCCACAGCTTCTCGCCCGAAAGCAGGTAGCCTTCGGCCGTGGGCGTAGCGCGGCAGGCGATCCCGGCAATGTCCGATCCCGCGCCCGGTTCGCTGATGGCGATGGCAGCGATCCGGCGGGCGGCGAGCAGATCCGGCAACACGGCATCGCGCACCGCTGCGGGCGCGAGGCGGTCGATCAGCCGAGCCGCCATCGACTGGATGAAGGCCGCCCCGGCAAAGTCCATCGAGACCGCTGCCAGCTCCTCGAACAGCAGGCCGAAGGTGACAAGATCGAGCCCGTCGCCCCCATGCTCCGCGCGGACCAGCCCGCCGCTCATGCCGAAGGGCGCAAAGGCGGCAAGCCAATGGGCAAGAACGTCGCGCGTCACCAACCGGTCGCCGTTGCCGGCGATGAAGGGGGCGAACTGCTCTAGAAGGAAGCGGCGGAAGCTGGCGACCAGCATGTCCTGCTCGCCGGTCGGGGCAAAGCCGATCCCGGTCGGGGGCGCAGCATGGGGTAGGGCGGCGGGCTCGCTCATCATTTGGGTGCCAGCCGTGAGGCCGCGTCGATTCGCAGCGTCGTCCCGTTGATGTAGGGATTGTCGATGATGTGGCAGGCGAGCCGGGCGAATTCCTCGGGCACGCCGAGCCGCTTCGGGAAAACCACCATCCGCTCGACCATCGCGTCGCGCACCGGATCGGGCAGGCCGGCGACCATCGGGGTATCGAACAGGCCGGGCGCAATGGTCACGCAGCGGATTCCGACATCGGCCAGATCGCGCGCGACCGGCAGCGTCAGGCCAACCACGCCTGCCTTGCTCGCAGCATAGGCGGCTTGTCCGATCTGCCCTTCGAACGCCGCGCCCGAAGCACAGCAGACGATCACTCCGCGCTCGCCATGTTCGTTGGGCGGGTTCGTTTCCATCTGCACCGCGGCGAGGCGCAGGACGTTGAAGGTGCCGGTCAAATTGACATCGATAACGCGCTTCCAGCGGTCGAGCGGGTGGGGCTTGCCCTTGCTGAGAGTGCGGGCCGAATCCGGCACCCCGGCGCAGGTCACCACCGCCGCGCACGGCCCGAGCCGGTCGAGCGCGCCCGCCAGCGCCGCTTCGACCGAGCTTTCGTCGGTAACGTCGCAGGCAAAGCTAATCGCTTGCGGGCCGATCGCGTCGGCGACCGCCCGCGCTTGCTCACCGTCACGGTCGAACAGCGCGAGCCGCGCTCCGGCTGCGGCGAGCGCCTGCGCCGTCGCCCGGCCCAGCCCGGACGCTGCGCCTGTGATCATCACCGCCTTGCCCGCAATATCCATGTCACCCCCTCCCAGACGGCGCGGACAGGATCGTGACCGCGCACACGGCCTCCTCCGCCCCGAGGACGCCGCCGCCATTCTCGGCCAGCGCCAGCCTCGCCCCTTCGACCTGCCGCGCCCCTGCCTCGCCGCGCAGCTGCATCACAAGTTCGTGGATCTGGCCGAGGCCGGTTGCGCCGATCGGGTGGCCTTTGGCTTCGAGCCCGCCCGAAGTGTTGACCGGCACGGCGCCTCCGATCCGGGTCGCCCCACTTTCGGTGAAGGCCCCGCCTTCGCCCAGCGGGCACAGGCCGATGTGCTCGATCTGCATGATCTCCCCGACGGCAGTCGCATCGTGCACTTCGGCCAGCGCAATGTCCGCAGGGCCGACACCGGCCGCCTCGTAGGCGGCGTTGGCTGTCAGGCGCGCGATATGGCGACCGAGATCGAGGTCGGCGCGGGTAATGCCCGAGCGCAGCGCGGTCGCCTCAATCCGCACCGCGCGGGCCAGCATGCCGTGCCGCCGTGCCGCTGCGGGTGAGCACACGATCGCCGCCGCCGCCCCGTCGCTGATCGGTGCACACATCGCCACAGTCAGCGGAAAGGTGACCGCCTTGGCGGCGAGCACGTTCGCCACGCTCAGCGCCTTGCGATACTGAGCCAGCGGATTGGCTGCGCCGTGGGTGTGGTTCTTGGCCGCTGCGGCGGCGAACTGGGTGATGGTGGTTCCGTATTCGCGCATGTGCATGCGGCCAAGCCCGGCATAGACATCCATGAACGGGCTGTAGCGCGCCATCCCGGCGAAATCGGACGGAACCGCGACCCCTTCGCCAAGCTTGCGCATGGTCGCGAGAGTGTCCGAAATTCGGGTGACGTCCATCCCGCCCTCGAATACGCCCTCCAGCTGCTTGGGATCGGGAAAGACCATCTTTTCCGCACCCACCGCCAGCGCGATGTCGCAGGCACCGGCCTGCACGGCCTTCGCCGCTTCAGCGAGGGCCGTTGCCCCGGTGGCGCAGGCGTTCTCGACATTGACGATGGGGATGCCCTCGAACCCGAGTTGTCGCAGCGCGACCTGCCCGCGGATGCTTCCCTGCCCCTCGGTCATTTCTTGTGTCGAATTGCCGAAATAGGCCATCTGCACATCGCGGCGCGACAGGCCCGCATCGGCCAGCGCAGCAGCGATGGCAATCCCTGCCAGCTCAGCCACGGTTCGATCAGGGTGGCGACCGAATTCGGTCATTCCGACACCTGCGATCAAAGGTATGGCGGCGTTCATGCGGGCATCACGCCGAACTGGGGCGCGCGCTTCTCGGCGAAGGCCGCGAGGCCCTCGGCAAAGTCGGGCGTCTGGCAATAGGCAGCAAAAGCGGCGCGCTCGGCGGCGAGCGATGCCGCATCGTCCGCGCAGACGGCACCGCGCGCCACCCGCTTGACCGCCGCAAGCTGTGCCGGGCTCTTGGTCGCGATCTCCCGCTCGGTCCGCGCGATCAGGTCCGCGAACTGCGCCGCAGGGGCAATCTCCTGCACCAGGCCGAGCGTCAGGAACCGGCTCGCGGACAGGGTGCGGCCCGTGCACAGCAGGTGCATCGCCGCATGATAGCCGATCCGCCCCGGCAAAAGCGCCGCCCCGCCAGCTCCCGGGAACATGCCGTAGGTGGCGTGACCATCCCCTATCATCGCTTCCTCGGCAGCGATGATGATGTCACAGGCAAGCGCCAGTTCGAGCCCACCCGCCAGCGCCAGGCCATTAATGGCGGCAATAACAGGCTTGGGGCAGGCGCGGATGGCGTCGAAGAGCTGCGCCGCGCGGTCGATGAACGCGAGGATTTCTGCGCTGTCGGTGGCACCGGCAGCGATAAGGTCAGCCCCGGCGCAGAAAGCACTTCCGCTACCCGTAATGGTAATGACTCGCACCGCGCTGTCCGCGACCGCGCCGGCCAAGGCTGCTTCCAGCGCTTGGATCAGGGCCGAATTGATTGCGTTGCGGCGTGCTGGTCGGTTCAGGATCAGCCTTACAGCATGACCTTCCAGCTCGACCCGCAGCGGCGTGTCTCGGGACGCAGCTTCCATGTGCTCTCTCTCCTCAAAGAGAGTTAGATCACAAGAAAGAGATGCTCAACATAATTTTTTAGCCAGCTATATTTTTATACCGAACCCTACGTTTTTGCGCGGTTGCCGAAAAGCAGCTCCGCCAGCAGCGAAATGTGGGACAGCAAGGTTTCCACGGCCTGATCCTTGTCATGATGCGAGATGCCGATGTAGGCATAAAACCCCGCCTTCCCGAGCGCATAGAACACTCTACCGAGTTCATCGGGTGACATTCGCCGACCCGGTGAGGCGATATCCTGGGCGTCGCACCGCCGCGCTATCGCCTTACCGATCTGTGCGGTTAAATGGTCCTCGACCACCAGCCATCGCTTCACATAGGCTTCCGGCGCGAGCAGCATTTCCGCCACAACGTGACGCCACAATTCCGGCTCGATATGTCCGATCGCAGCGAATGCCTTGCGAAAGATATCGACGATCTCGTCCTGAATGCTCGGATACTCGACCGATTCGTCGATCACCGCGGCAAGGTCGAGCGCTTCCGACTCGAAAATGCAAAACAGCAACTCCGACTTCGACGGGAAATAGTTGTAGACCGTCCCCACCGAAACGTCCGCTAACCGGGCGATATCGTCAAACATGACGCTGGCATAGCCATGCTCTGTGAACAGCTGTTTGCCCCGGAGCATGATCTCGCGGCGGCGCTGCTCCTTCTTGCGCTGCCGCAACCCGGGAGGCTTCACTGGCTTATTCATGAGGCATCTACGAGGGTAACTTCCGGACTTTTCGTCATTAGCAGAACATGCGGTGTGCTCTAGCGATATCCGGGTTCTGCGCCAAGATTGCTGCTGGCAAGGGCGGTCGTCGCAATCATGGGGTTCCGCATTCGGAACGGCGCACCGGGCGGTCCGCTGACCGAGGGCAACACAATGCCAAGGGGAAGATACCCTTGCGGGATAAAGCCCATGAAATTCCGCAAGAAGGCGAAGGATGACTTAGGCCAAAATCCCTCTGGACCCATTTGACATGATAATTATCATGTGAGATTGGAATTTCGCGTGGGAGGCCAAGCTATGAAGCGTGCTGAACAAAAGGCGGCGACGAGGGCGATGATTCTCTGGCTCGCTGCGCAGCGCCTTCGTGAGGAGGGTCTGGCGGGGAACGCGGTCCACCGTCTGATGCGCGACTGCGGGCTGACCCATGGGGGATTCTATGTCCACTTCCCGAGCAAGGAGGCGCTCGACGTGGCAGCCCTCGAAGCAGCGATGGCAGAACATGAGGCCCGGGACGCCGTCATCCCTGCAGACCTGCCTCGCGCCGAGCGGCGCAAACAACGGGCGCGTCGGTATCTGTCGCGCCAGCATCGTGATCAAACCGCTCAGGGTTGCCCACTCGCAGCCCTGCTGAGCGAGGCGGCGCATGGGTCCGAGGCGCTTCGCGAGGCGTATCAGCGCCTGCTCGCGTGCGCGGTCACCGATGCGGGCGATGCGGAAGGCGCCGCACCACCCTCCGAGGAATTGGCGCTTATCGCGCTCGCCATGGGCGGGCTGGCGCTGGCACGGGCGGTACCCGATGCAGCGCTCTCCGATGCGATCCTCGTCGCCTGCCGCGATGCCAGCGCGCGGCTCGCCGACGCCTATGAACAAACTGCAGGAGACCTGAGATGAGCGACACCTGGAAGCCCACCGCCTGCCTGATCTGTTCACTGAATTGCGGGATCGAGGTCCAGACCGAGGGTGGCCACATCACCCGCGTGCGCGCAGACAAGAACCACCCCATCAGCCAAGGCTACTTGTGCGAGAAGGCACAACGGATGGACGCCTACCAGCAGGGCCGCGACCGACTGTCCTCCCCGATGCGCCGCCGTGCCGACGGCAGCTACGAGGCGATCGACTGGGACACCGCGATCAGCGAGATCGCCGCCAAGCTCGCCGCAGTACGCGATGCACACGGTGGCGAAAGCATCTTCTATTACGGCGGCGGCGCTCAGGGGAACCATTTGCCTGGCGTCTATTCGCAAAGCACGTTGGCAGCGCTGGGCGTGCGTTACCGCTCGAACGCGCTGGCGCAGGAGAAGACCGGCGAGGCCTGGGTGCAGGCACGGATGTTCGGCTGCGGCATCCACCACGATTTCGAGCACGCCGAGGTCGGGTTGCTGATCGGCAAGAACCCGTGGCAATCGCACGGCTTCCCGCGCGCGCGGCTGGTACTGCGCGAGATCGCTGCGGACCCAAACCGCGCGCTGATCGTGATCGACCCGCGCAAGAGCGAGACCGCGGCGATGGCCGACTTCCACCTCGCAATCCGCCCCGGCACCGATGCCTGGTGCCTGGGCGCGCTGGCGGCGATCCTGGTGCAGGATGGCCTCGTCAACCGCGACTGGATGGCCGAGCACGTCACCAATGCCGAACCGGTGCTGGAGGCGCTCTCGCGTATTCCGGTGAGCCAGTTCGCCGAGGTCTGCGGGGTTGAGGAGGCGCTGCTGCGCGGTGCCGCGCGGCGCATGGCGGCGGCCGAGACGATGGCCTCGATGGAGGATCTCGGCATGCAGATGGGGGTGCACTCCACGCTCGGTTCCTATCTCCACCGCCTCATCATCGGCCTGACCGGTGCCTTCGGGCGCAAGGGTACGAGCTATGCCTTCATCCCCTTCCGCCCGCTGGGCGCTGGTGGGGGCGGGGCGTCTCCGGCGAACAAGCCCTCCGGGGAGCGCAATTTCCGCCGCTCTCCCGTCACTGGCTTCCCGGTCGTGATGGGCCTGATCCCCTGCAACGCGATCACCGAGGAAATCCTCACCGATCACCCGCACCGCTTCCGCGCGATGATCATTGAGAGCGCGAACCCGGTCCACTCGCTCGCGGATTCGGCGCGGATGCGCGAGGCGCTGCGCGCGCTCGATGTCAGCGTGGTGATCGACGTAGCCATGACCGAAACCGCGCGCGCGGCCGACTACGTGCTCCCGGCCAGCAGCCAGTTCGAGAAGGCCGAGGCCAGCTTCTTCAACTTCGAGTCTGAAGCCAACGCCTTCCAGCTGCGCCATCCGCTATTCCCGCCGCGTGACGGCACATGGGAGGAAGGTGCGATCCATGCGGCCCTGTGCGAGGCACTCGGCGCGTTCGGCGAGGCCGAGGTCGCCCCCCTGCGCGCGGCGGCGGAGCAGGGGTTCGATGCTTTGGCGATGGCCTTCATGCAGACCATCGGCGTCAATCCGGCGTTGATGCCGGTCGCATCTGTGCTGCTCTACCGCGCGCTGGGCCCGGCGCTTCCCGAGGGTATGAGCAATGCCGCAGGAGTGTGGGGCGTTGCGCAGCTGTTCGTGCAGTCCTTCCCGGAAGAAGCTGCACGTGCCGGATATGCCGGGCCGCTGGCGGGCAACCGCCTGTTTGAAGCGATCCTCGGATCACCCTCGGGCACCATCTTTGCGCGACAGGACAGCGAAGACAGTTGGAAGCGCCTGCGCAGCCCCGGCCAGCAGATAAACCTCCACATCCCCGAGATGATCGAAGCGCTGCTAGCGCTCGATCCGGCAGGCCCGCCGCGCGATGCCGATTACCCCTTCATCCTCTCGGCCGGCGAGCGCCGGACCGAGACCAGTAACACCTCGATCCGCAACCCCGACTGGCTGCGCAAGGGCAACCTGAAGAGCACCTTGCGCATCCATCCGGAGGATGCCGCCGCGCTGGGTCTGGCTGACGGGGCGGCGGTCGAAGTCGTCTCCCGCCGTAGCCGCGCACGCACCGTCGTCGAGGTGCACGACGGCAACCGCCGCGGCCATGTTTCGCTACCCAACGGGCTGGGGCTCGATGTCGCAGGGCCGGATGGCGCAGTGCGCCGTCACGGCGTCGCGCTCAATGAACTCACCGATTACCGCTGGCGCGATCCGGTGGTCGGCACACCGTGGCACAAATATGTGCCGGTGCGGCTCGAGCCGGTCAGCTGAGAAAAGGAGGAAGCATGTCAGAGCCGCAGGTTACCCACGAACGCGTAGGTCATGTCCTCAAGATCATCATCGACAACCCGGCGAAGAAGAACGCCTTCGTCCCCGAGATGATGGAACAGCTAAGCGATGCACTGACCCTGCTCGACCGCGAGGACGACCTGTGGGTGGGGGTGCTGTGCGCGGCGGGCGATCATTTCACCGCCGGTCTCGACATGCCCAAGTTCTTCGGCCCCGGCGCGACCGCAAAGCCGCTGAAGGACGGCAACGTCGACCCCTTCGGTCTCATCCGCCAGGGCCGCAAGCCGCTGGTCACCGCGGTGCAGGGGATCTGTTTCACCATCGGCATCGAGATCGCGCTCGCGGGCGACATCATTGTCGCCGCCGAGGATAGCCGCTTCTGCCAGATGGAAGCCAAGCGCGGGATCGCGCCGTTGGGGGGCGCGCATTTCCGCTACATCACTCGCGCCGGGTGGGGGAACGCGATGTATCACCTCCTCACCTGCGACGAGTTCGGCGCGGCCGAGGCCTGCCGGATAGGTCTTGTGCAGGAGGTCGTGCCGGTCGGTACCCAGATCGACCGCGCCATGGCTATCGCCGAAATGATCGCCGCCAACGCGCCGCTCGGCATCCTTGCTACCAAAGACGCAGGACGCCAATTCATCACCGAGGGTGAGCAGGCGGCCATCGCAGCGATCCCGGGAATCCGTGCACAAGTCATGGCCAGCGCGGATGCGGCTGAGGGTATCCGCTCGTTCATCGAGCGCCGCCCTGCCGTGTTTCGGGGAGCGTAAGGCACAATGCCCGGTAGCGGTCGGCGGGCGCTGGCCGATGATATGCTCCCCTTGGTCACCGAGGGGGACAAGGCCGCCATATTGCCAGACATTGCCGTGTGCATTCTGGCGGGGGGAACATCGCGCCGTTTCGGCAGCGAAAAGGCTTTCGCCGAACTGTGCGGCAAACAGCTTTTGGCACATGTCATCGACAATATCCTGCCGCAGACTAGGGGGCCGGTGTTCATCAACGCCAACAACCCAGCAGCCTATGTGAACTTCGGCCTCCCGATCCTTCCCGACAGTGAGTGGGTCGGAGCAGGACCGCTATCCGGCATTCACGTCGCCTTGCAATGGGCGATGGGTGCGGCGCGCGCGCAGGTTGTTACTCTCGCGGTTGACCAGCCGTTTCTGCCGAAGTCCTACATTGCCACGCTGATGCAGGCGCGTGCCCCTGTCATCGCAAAATGTGGCGGGCGCCTGCACCCGATCAACGCCATTTGGTCCGTCACTGATTTGTCGGCACTTTGCGCTTATCTCGAAACGGGCAAACGGGATGTGCATGGCTGGGCCGAAATTCTTTCAGCAGACATCGTCGAGTTTCCCGTCGGAGATGGCGACTTCGACCCTTTCCTGAACGTCAACACGCAGGCTGATATGACGAGGGCAGGTCAGATCATGGGTCAGCCTTGAGTCTTGGCCCTGCCAGTATTGGCGAAGCGAACAAGAGCAACGACCGGACGGACCAAGGTCACGTCGTCTTTGTGTATTGAAAGGCGCGTGGACGGCGGCGACGCGCAAACTTTGTGCATGCCTCGGCTCATTGCCGGAAACTCTCGGTTCTGTCACGGGACACAGCACCCGATCGATGGCAAGGGCACCGCCAACTGAAAACAGAGCGTTGACTCTTACATCTACATATGTTGAACATACATCATGCCACGTGATCGACGTCCTTCGAAACAAATGCGGGCGCTGCTCAGCGCTCTTGCCGCCAGACCGCTGGAATGGCGCCACGGCTATGACCTCATGAAAGAGGCGGGCTTGCTATCCGGCACACTCTATCCGCTACTTATCCGAATGACTGATCAAGGACTGGTGGAAGCCGAATGGCATGATCCCGTCCAGCCAGGCCGCCCCGCGAGGCACGCCTATCGATTGACGACCACCGGGCTTGCGCTTGCACAGTCGATCGAGGTTGATTCATCGTCGCCCGATGCTCCTGGTCTGCCGGCATGAAGACCGCGATTGCCAGATGCATCATCGCAATAGCTGTGCGATGCCTAGGTGATCGGCGGCATCAATGGGCGTCGGCCATGGCGGCCGAGTTCGAGACAGCTCTCGACGAAGGGGAGCCGCTGAGCTTTGCCGTCGGCTGCCTTGCTACCGCGCTTGGCGAGATGCCGAAGCACGAAGAGGGACGGTTCGCTCTGGCCAGTCACATCTTGGCCCTTGGCGTGATGTTGCCTATCGCTGCGTTGCTCGTATCAAGCGTGCCGCGCGGCTTTGCATTTCTGGCACCCAGCGCTGATAGCGCTGCCGTGCTGCTGGGGAGCGGCTACCCTTCTTTCGGTATCAACGAAGCCAATCTGGTGGGGCTCCCACTGATGGCGTTGTTTACGCTGGCACTCGGTTTCGGACATCTGGTATTGGCTTGGGCCATTCTCGAGCGCGACTGGAGGCGCGTCACAGCCATAGGCTCCATGGGTGCGGCGATCGTCGTGACCTTGCTGGTGTTCAGCAGCATTCTGTTCTTCGGTGATGGTAGCGCCATACCGCAGGCAGTCATCATAGCGCTCGAACTTGTTGCAGTCTGGGCATTGGTCGGTTGGCACGCAGGTTTGCCCAACCCGATCAATCTGCAAGGCCGTTACTGCGCACACCGCGGTTGCTGAACCATCATGCGGGGCGGTGCAGATGGTGCCAATAGTAGCCCGGGAATGATCAACAATCTGCAGGCTCTGCGCGCACTCGCCGCCATCGGAGTGGTTGTTTTTCATGTCGGCCTGCTGCCAGCTACATCTCTGCCCTTCACCATCGGTGCTGCGGGGGTCGATCTGTTCTTTGTCCTGAGCGGCTTCATCATCGCCTACAGCTCGTCACGCGACGCCCGGCAGTTCCTTCCGCGCCGCCTGATCCGCATCCTTCCGGCGTATTGGATTGCCACCGCGATTGCAGCGCTGTTCGTCCTGCAGGCCATGAGCCCGGCCGATACCTTCGACTGGCTGGTTCAGTCGCTTTTTTATCTGCCGGGCCCGGGGGGAAGGCCGGTCCTCATCTTCGTCGCATGGACGCTGGTTTACGAGCTGGCCTTCTACCTGCTCTATTGGCTGGCGCTGCGTGCCGGCACCCGCCGCGCTCCGGTGGTCGCGATAGCCATGCTGGTCGTGCTTGGTCTGGTTCCGGTGCCCGGCCTGCCTGGGCCCTGGCCTCTCTTGCTGGAATTCGTCCTTGGCGTTTGCATCTATCTGGCAATGGACAACCTGAGCCGTCCCATGGGCAAGGGCGCTGGGTTATGGCTTGCGGGGGCAGGGCTTTTGGCGCTGCCGCTGCTGGCCCGGCTCACCGGCTATAACCCGGACGATTATCAAAGTCTCGAACGCGTGCTGGTCTGGGGCTTGCCCGCCACCTCGATTGTCCTTGGCGCAGTTGTGGCCGAGCGCGAAGGGCTTGCGATCAGAAGCCGGGCAATTCTCATGCTTGGCGCAGCCTCATACGCCATCTACCTGCTGCATCCCGTAGCGGTCGGTCAATTGCTTCAGCTGCCGCCCCAATCACCGCCAATAAGCTGGCTGGCGTGCGTAGGCGCGACCGCCGCGATCGTGGGCGCATCGGTTCTCTTCCATCGCTTCGTCGAAGTGCGGATGTTGAGATGGATGCGACAGATGATCAGCCGCGCCGATTGATGACCAGCGACGGCATATCCCAGCGGCCGGCGTGGTTTCCCCGCCCTGCTTGTTGACGAGCGCTTTTCGAGCATCGGTGAGTCTCGATGTCTTCAAGGCAAATTTCCGCTTGCATCATTAAATCTACATATATAGATTAATGATATGCAGATACCCACGAACGCCTCCCGTCAGATCCGAACAGCCTTGCTTGCGCTGCGCGAACAGGCATCGAATTGGCTCTATCGCTATGAGTTGAGGGAGCAGACGAGGATCGGCTCAGCAACCTCAGCTAAACTGGCCAAGCTCAAGATATCGGCCCTTGCGATCACCGGCCTTCTGGTTCTCGGTGGGTGTTCGGGGATCAGGCCGGAATCCAAAGAAGCATGGTTTTTAAGGGCGCAGCCGCATCCTGTGGAGCAGTATTGCGAGTCAGCAAGCACCGCCAGCTTGAGCGCATCCGATTGCAATGTGCTGCAGAGTTTCGCTGGGGCGCAGGCACAGACACTAGAGAGCGAGAAAGTCTTCTGCCTCTCTGTCTCCGATCTCCGGCGAAACAGGCAGATCTGGAGCCAGGTGTCGGGCAGGGGCAAGAAGGCACTCAAAGAGCATTCGTGGCTTTCGTTCGGTCGCCGCTCCAGCGGCGGAAGTAGCGCTTCCGGTGGGACTGAAGCCTGGAGCCCGGGCGATTGCAATTTCGGCCGATAGTAAATCATAAGAAGGATCAGAGAATGGATCCGAAATCTTCATGGCGAGGGTGGGACATTCCCGAACTACGGCTTCATGCGACGCGACGTGCCGCTGAACTCCAATTTTATCGGCATAGACTGACAGGGCCGTGCGGCCGACGACCTTAGAGTCTGATTCATAATTATCCGGTTTGATTGCAATGCCTTGCGATACGGC
>OFDC01000454.1_pt1 | contig 31284 bp, 28 predicted proteins | sample 1520941 | NCBI WGS metagenome assembly OFDC01 (sample SAMEA94258168, study PRJEB24077) | hot springs metagenome | biome: Aquatic biome; feature: Water | place: India | collected 2012-12-06 | depth 5 m | reverse complement strand
CGAAAAAGACAAAAAAACGGAAAGCAATTGCTTTCCGTTTTTTTGTCTTTTTCGCATTTGAGCGATGCACACTGGGTTCTCGAGCGTTACGAATTCAAAATAGTAGCGCAGCGAATATTTTGGATGAGTATAGCGAGAGACCAGTCCCAATCCGTGGAGCGACCTCATCTAGCTAGACATCGTGAGGGGCCGTGCCAATCCGTGGAGCGACCTCATCTAGCTAGACGTCGTGAGGGGCCGTCCCAATCCATGGCCATCCCCTACTGAGAATCGAGAATTGAGAATCAAGAATTTTTCAGAATGAGCCCTTCGACGAGCTCAGGGACCGTATGAGATAGAAAATGAATAGAGTGTTGAGATTTGAGAATTGTGAATCGAGAATTTTTTCGCGAAGCGAAAAAAAATCCCCCCGGAGAGCAAATGAAATTTTAACCTCAAAGCAATCATGAAGCCCTTGATCCGGAGGGACTATTGAGTTTCAAGTATTAAGTGTTTAATACACCCCAAAGAAGTAAATCATTTCACTACCCCCTATACGGTGTTTCCCGTAGTTCGCAAAACTTCTGTCCCCCTAAACGGTTTATATTTACATCATGAAAATTTATACGAAGAAAGGAGACGACGGAACCACCGGACTACTAGGTGGAACACGCGTTCCGAAACATCACCTCAGAATCGAAGCCTACGGAACGGTCGATGAACTCAACTCATACCTCGGCATCCTCCGAGATATCCAACCGCTCCACCAAGATATCATCCTCGAAATTCAAGACCGACTATTTACTCTCGGTAGCCACCTCGCTGTAGACCCTTCGCACGTCGGTAAAATGAAACTACCAGAAGTATCTGAACAAGATATCACTCGCCTCGAAAATGAAATGGATGCAATGGACGAACTACTGCCTCCCATGAAAAACTTCGTTCTTCCCGGTGGACACATCGCGGTGTCGCATTGCCACGTGGCTCGAACTATCTGCCGAAGAGCGGAAAGATGCGTGGCTTCGCTCAATGATCACGAACCCGTAGAACCCATCATCATGACATACCTCAATCGCCTCAGCGATTACCTCTTCGTACTGTCACGAAAACTCACGATGGAGCTTGATGCCATTGAGAAACCTTGGCTCCCAAAATAGCCCCTTGACAACGCCTCGCGAATATCGTACCTTCGCCGCCCAATTTTCTAAAACTCAATACATTGATTTCTACAATGAAACTCGGTCAGTTTAGGTACAAACTACCACAAGAACTGATCGCTCAGTATCCTGCAAAGCATCGCGATGAGTCACGCTTGATGGTGGTGCACAAAAAAACAGGAAAAATCGAACACCGTATGTTCAAAGACATTCTCGACTACTTCGACGAAGGAGACGTGATGGTGAACAACAATACACGCGTGTTCCCTGCTAGAATGTATGGAAACAAGGAAAAAACTGGTTCTATCATCGAAGTTTTCATGCTTCGCGAACTCAACGCTCAAAGCCTACTTTGGGATACTGTCGTAGATCCAGCCCGCAAAATCCGTATCGGTAACAAACTTTACTTCGGTAAAAACGATGAACTCGTTGCTGAAGTCATCGATAACACCACTTCTCGCGGTAGAACGCTTCGATTCCTCTTCGATGGAACGCACGAAGAATTCAAAAAACTCATCTACGAACTAGGTGAGACTCCACTTCCGAAGTATATCACTAGACCAGTTGAACCTGAAGATGAATTCAGATACCAAACGATCTATGCGAAGCATGAAGGTGCAGTAGCAGCGCCAACTGCTGGTCTTCACTTCAGCCGCGAACTTTCAAAACGCCTTGAGATCAAGGGTATCAACATGGCTGAACTCACACTTCACATCGGACTCGGTACATTCCGTACGGTGGAAGTAGAAGATTTGACAAAGCACAAGACAGATAGCGAACAACTCATCATCCCTGGCGTTACTGCTGATATGGTGAACGAAGCGAAAGCAAACGGCCGTCGCGTTTGTGCTGTTGGAACCACTGTTCTTCGCGCTTTCGAAAGCAGCGTAAGCACTAGCAACCACCTCAAGCCTTTTGATGGATGGAGCAGCAAATTCATCTTCCCTCCATACGATTTCCAAATCGCAGATAGCCTGATCACTAACTTCCACGAACCTGAAAGCGTGTTGTTAATGATGACCACTGCATTCGGTGGATATGATCTGATCATGGAAGCTTACCAACAAGCAATCAAAGAAAAATATCGCTTCTTCTGCTACGGAGATGCACTTCTTGTATTGACCTAAGTGATTTTTTCTCAAAAATAAAAAGAGGGCCTACACATAATGTAAGGCCCTCTTTTCGTTTCTTCGCACTCGATGAAAAATGTTGTTCTGCTCATATTGCTTGCGTTCTATATTCCCTCTTTCGCGCAGAAAGATGAATGGAACATCCCTGCATCTGGGCGCATTTTCTTCAAAATTTCTGAAGATGGCGATTTAGAACAACGTCGCATTTTCAAGATTCTTTCAAAGTCGGATAATCCCCGCGCTGTAGCGATCGCCCTCAATGCCACTCTCGGCATGTTTGGTGTTCATCGCATGTACCTCGGCACAGATATCAAGGTTCCAGTCATCTACACCGTTACTCTTGGCGGCGGCCTCGTGCTGTGGGTCGTCGATCTCGGACTCTTGATCGGTACGAAGGACATCAAACCCTACATGGATAATCCGCATGTTTTTATGTGGGTGCATTAACACGCTTCACGTTTTTCCATTCTCTTTTCTTCACGAGACTGGATGTGTATAAACCCTTTGGTATCGATATATCCGCTCCAACCAGTACTCATCCACTCTTGATGCTCTTGCATCACCATTCCACATCTGACGGGCGATATAGAAGCTCCTTTCAATAATAACAAGCCCTCCTCACCAGCATTCATCTCCACCGAATGATCATTCGGTGACACTACTTTAACTGCCACACCAGGCAACGCTTTACCGATCGAATCGGCATCGAAAGCCTCTTGTGTCAATACTTTTCCAACGATATCTCTTCCTTCATAATTGTGGAGATTCACTGCAAAAACACTAGTGGTAGCATTCATTCCCGCACATGTCATCACCATGATTCCGCGAGCGCTCAATGCACGCACTGCCTCATGATTCGGATCTACATCCGCTGTAAACACATGTGTCAAAAATGGAAAATTCAAACGAGAAGTCGCGCTAGCCAATATGCGCATTTGAGTTGGTGTTGCCACAAAGATGGCCGGCTTCACTTCGCTCAATTGTTGTCTCAATTGCCCTTCTGTAGAGCGCTCGCGCATATCTACTTTCATATCCGAAAAGAGCGGCAACATCAATTCCAACACCCAACCAAAAGAGTGATTCAACCCAATGTTCGAACAAATCGTCGCACCTTTTTCGAAATGATAAACCTGACGTAAAGAAGTTATGACCGATAAAAACTGTTCTTGATAAATTGGAATCAAGCGTTTCTCCTCGCGTGATACGTTTTCAAAAAAGATAGCCAATGGCTCTTCTTTTTTCTTTGTGGTAAAAATGGAAATGACCTTTCTGCGCGCCCATTTCAAACGATCACACACCATTTCTACCGCGCGATCTTCTCTCAATCCTTTTTCAATATCCTGCACAAAAATGATTCCCTCCGCAGTTGGCGCATATCGCGTGTAATCCAAATCATTTGTGGTAATGAGTAATCGCGTATTGCTTTGATTCATTGCATACAAACGCTCTTCATTCGTCCATTCCTCTAGGATGGGAACGATCGTTTTACGCTGCAATGTCAACCATAAATAAATCTCAAATTTTACAGCAGAGTTGGGAAGTAATACTGCCACACGTTGTTCGTTTTTCAAACTTGGCGACAATACTCTATTCAACATCGAAAGGCGTGAGGACAAATGAGAAAACGCTATCGTTCTATCATCCCAAATCCACGCCCCTTGCGATGATTGTGATAGAAGCTTGCTCAGTCTCTTTTGCACACTTCCCAATAATTGCAGTCGCTTTTCGAAGTTGATTACCTCCAATTCTTTTATGCGCTGACGCAAATGAAAGGCACTAATACCGCCATGAATAGGAGTTCCAACTTGAATGAAGATGCGACGACGAAATGCCTTGAGTCGCATACGCACCATGTCTTTGCGACCCGCACGATAAGAGAATGGACTGCCAGCAACATTATCAAAATGAATCGGAATGATCGGACCATCAATCAATTTTGATAAATGTTCCACCCCTTTTTTAAATTCTAAAATCTGACCTGTTCTGGTCACTGTTCCTTCCGCGAAAATTGCAACGAGATGCCCGCGTTTCACTTGATCTACCACAGCTTGATTAAACGCTGCCAAATCATTTCTGTGTCCACGTGGACCAATGGGAATACAATTCAATGCTTTCAAGATAGGTCTTAACAAAGGCTTTTTAAACACATCTTCATTCATGATGAAGTGAACAGGGCGCGGACACATTGCTACCATTAATACGAAGTCGATATAGCTTGTATGATTCGCAACGAGCAGTCCGCCGCCTTTTTGTGGTATCGATTCCAAACCAGATATTCTCAAACGAAATAGGAGTCGGCCAATTCCTTTTACCAATGCTCCAAGAATAATAGATAGTATCATTTGTTTTGATTTTGATGAGGCAAATCACTACCATCTTCGTTTTCATTTCAAGGCTTAATTCTCAATAAACGTAGTTCTTATTCGGCTATAAATAATATACAACTTACTCTTTTTCAATTATATAAAATAATCAAAACGTAGATGAATTATTCTTACATTCACCTTTGAAAAGCATAAAAAAATGAAGCAATGGATTTTTTACAAGCGGGATTAGAACTATTGAGCGAACCTGAGCAGAAAGGTTTTCGACAATATTTATCCAAATCAAAAAACGCAAAACGAGCATTGCAACTTTTTGATTTAATACTAAAGAAGCCCGACTGGGACGGCCCGACCATGGCCGCAAAAATCTACCAGCCCGCCAATCTCAATGCTTATCACAGTTTGCGAAAGAGCTTGTTGCAACTTTTGGAAGAATACATCGCGATTCAAGATCTCACCCAATCCAATTCACCACGACACACGCTCACGATGGCGCGATTTTTTATTGAAAACAACGGCGCCGCATTTGCCACCAAATACCTCCTCAAAGCCGCGGGAATCGCGGAAAAAAATGGCGATTATAGCGGGCTTAGTGATATCTATCAATTACTCATTCAACAATCACATCAATTAGAAATTGATCCCGCGTCCTATTTCGAACCATGGAAAAAGGCACAAGAAAAAGTAGTACTGCAGCAACAACTTACCATCGCCCACAGCCTTATCCGCAAACGCCTGTCAGAAGCCCGTTTGGAAGGCACAACCCTCAACCCGGATGATATCACAGAAGAGGTTTTCAAAATCATCAACCTCCGAACAGAAGACAGTTATGTGCCCTCCTTCATGCTCGAAGTAGTACAAATGATTCGCAGTGCAGTAATCAGTTCGAAAGATTATTCTCGCTTCGAAGGCTTTATTCTTCGCGTATACAAGCGCCTCGATCAAAACAATGGATTCGAAGGAAAAGAGCAAATGCGATCAAAATTTTTATACATGATCTCCCACACCCTCTACCGCAATCGCAAGCTAGAAGAGGCATCCAAATACCTTCAACTCCTTTCTCAATATAAAACACTCCGTGAAAAATATATTCAACTACAAGCCGCAGTGCTTTCCTATCGCGGGAAAAATGAGGAAAGCATAGAGCTACTTTTAAATGAGTTGGAAAAAAATAAAGCCCGTCTATCTCTCGCGGATACGCTCAATATGCGCCTCAATCTTGTCGTGTACTATTTCCAGTCCGCACAATACAGATCTGCCATTCAGGCCATGAGAAAAATAGAATACTCCGATCAATGGCTCGAAAAGAAAATGGGAAAAGAATGGCGTTTTAAAAGAAGTATGATCGAAGTAATCGTTCTATACGAACTTGGACACAGCGATCTCGCAAGCAATCGCATCGAGGCATTGGAAAAATATTTCTCTACCTTCTTCCAACACCCTGCCTACAAGCGCGCGCAATTCTTTTTGAAATTTATAAAAATGCTATTAGCAAATCCGGAAAAGGCCGCCACTCCCGAGTTTGCGAAGGAAGTAGAATTGGCCAACATGGCATGGCCCGACAATAAAGAAGATACGCAAGCCATCACTTTCTTTTGTTGGCTGAAATCCAAAATGATCCGTCGTCCTTATTACGAAGTGCTCATTGAAGCAGTTAATTCTCGTCAATGAGGCAACGCATTTTAATTTGTTCGTCTAAAGTTATATTTGTGTTATGAAGATCCTTAACCTTTACTCACTAACTCTACTAGCTGTATTGCTATTGTCCTCTTGCGCTCGCAAGGCGGAAGAAGCAGCAGAGTACAACGATCACATCGTTGAACACCAGCTTGAAATCATTGAGTCGTTCGATCGATTCGACTCTGTATTCGTAGATTCAGTGGCTACCAAGGATCAAATTGAATTCGTTTATGTAAACATGCAATCCACTATCAAAAGCTCTATTCTAGCGCTTGATAGCATAGGACCTTTCCAAAAAGACCCTCTCTTAGAAGTCGCAGCACGTGATCTTTTCAAAGCCTACGATCAAGTAGTAAGCAACGAGTATCGCCAACTTACGGATATCAAATTACTACCAGCAGAGTCAATCACTACAGCCATCGTCGATTCAAGTTTTTCTATTCAAATGCGCATTCATGATATTTCGAAAGCTGCACAAGAAAAATTCTTGATGGCACAAGATAGTTTCGGAAAAAAATATAACCTCCTTTTCGAGGAATAACCTTTTCTAAATCAATGCGTATCAATGTCTATGATACGCCACCTTATACTATTTATTTTTACGATTTCTTCCTTTGCCCTATCAGCTCAACGCGGTCGCGTTGGAATGCTAGAATACGCTGCCGGCGGGCGTTTGGGAACAGGCACTGGGCTTACTTTCCAGTATTTTCACACAGATCATCACGTTGCTGAGGCTATTATTTATGCTCGATTCGAAGGCTTCAGTGCTACAGCACTCTACGAACATCACATGCAGGTTTTCGATGTGTACGGACTCAAATGGTACATCGGAGCAGGCGGACATGCATCGTTCTATCCCGTAGGCACCGACCGTCCAGACCTCGATCAAACCATCGCTGGCAATGTCTTCATCCCCGGAATAGACGCTATCATCGGACTGGAATATTTCTTCCGTTCCGCTCCTCTTCAAATGTCATTTGACATCAAACCAGAATATAATTTTGGAATTCTCAACTCGCTCGATACTACAGTCGGAGCAGTAAGCCTGCGATACCGCTTCTAATCACGTATCCAACCACCCCTTGAACTCGGTCGTACGATGGCGCGACACCACCACCTCTTCATCGAAATTGGGTTGTAATGTCAATTGCAATCGATTGTTGCTATAAGGGTCGATGCGAGCAATACTCTTACTCGAAATAATCATCTTTCGATTGATCCTAAAAAACTCTGCTGGATCTAACTGCCCTTCTAGTTCTTCTAATGTGTTCTCCAACAAATAACGTTCGTTCTGAAGATTGACAATAAAAGTCATCCCTTCTTCTGAAAAGAAATAAGCCAATTCCGACGAGGCGATAAACGCTAATCGACCAGCAGTCTTCACCAAAAAACGCTTGCGGTAATGCGCTTGATCTTGACGAACCGCCGCAATGATTGACTTTAAATCCATCGAAGCATGATCTTGCTTCTTGATTTCTTCGAATTTCAAAATGGCATTTCTCAACTCTTGATCCTCGATGGGCTTCAATAAATAATCAACGCTATTCACCTTGAAAGCCTTGATAGCGTAGTGATCATATGCTGTCGTAAAGACTACGGGTGCCGGAACTTTTACATGATTAAAAATCTCAAAACTCAATCCGTCTGCCAATTGAATGTCCATGAATATCAAATCGACGTCGATTGGATTTCTAAAGCAATCTACACTTTCCTCTACACTATCCATTCGCTTCAAAACTTCGATACCTGGTTGAATTTCCTTCAACATTCTCTCAAGTCGATTAGCCGCCGGAGTTTCGTCTTCTATAATGATGACTTTCATTTTGTTTCTATTTTTTCTAAAGGAATTCTCACACCGAACGTTTGTTCGGTTTCTTCTACCACAATGCTTCTTCCAAAAGTGAGACGATATCTGTTCTCAATATTGAGCAATCCTTTCTGAGTGCTTGGTTCTTCAGTAATCTTGCGCTGCAAATCATTCTTTACAATCACTTCATCATCGGTGTTTTCAATGCTGATCACCAATGGCTTTCGCTTCGAAATGACATTGTGCTTGATCGCATTTTCTACCAAGTTTTGTAAACTCATCGGAACGACATACTTGTCTCTTGCATCAGAACTGATGTTTATCAAAACTTGTAAGTTCTCCGGAAAGCGCGTCTGCACAAGGAAAAGGTATTGATCCAATGTATCCAACTCCTCTTGAAGTGTTACTACTTCTCGCTCATTGAGATCCAAAATTTTTCTATAAACAGAACTCATCTTCTGCACAAACTCCACCGACTTTTTCGGGTCTTCTGGAATGATGCTCGCCAATGTGTTTAAGCTATTGAACAAAAAGTGTGGATTCACTTGGCTGCGTAGTGCTTGCAGCTCACTGTTTACTCTCTCTTTTTTCAACTTCTCCGTCTCCGCTATCGACTCTTTCCATTGAAAGAAAAAGTATGCTGCTTCGTAAATCGCCACAATAAAAACGGTAGAAGTAAAACTGATTAAAAATACTCGAAGTGCCTCCGATTGTGTGTCTGCCTCCACCGCTTTCATTGGTCCTTTCAATTGTAAATAGGCCAGACCAAATGATGCCACCAACGTGTAAACTAAAATCGCTATCCCTTGCTTGACAAGCCTTTTGGTCAGGTCTTTTTGATCAGGGAAAAGCCTTCTAAAAAACAAAATGATTTGTCTATTCCCCAACCAAAATACAGCAGTGAACACCATAGCCCACAAGCCCTGATCGATGAAGCAGTGCGTGGCCTCACTCACATTCATATTCAAAAAAAGAATAGGAATGACAAAGCTCAATAACGGTATGCCAATCAATATCACAGGCCAATCACGGAAACCCAATAGTCCTTTCGGGGTCTCATCGCGATTCGTGTAATGACACTTTCTGTTTTTTTTATGCAGCAACTTCATTTCATCAAAAATACACAGAATACAATACTACAGGGAAAAAGCCTGTTTGATAAGTGGTCTCTATTTCCTCACTTCTATTATTAAAACTTTGCATGAATATATTCTCTCTGTTCGTAATGTTTCGGACATCAAACGCAATGCTCTGAGAGAATTTCTTGTGGTTAATACGATAGCTTATCTTGAAGTCTAATCGCGCATAAGGATCGTATTGCTTAGAGAAACTCAACGCCTCTGGACGTACTTCCTCTCCCGCAGCGATAGAGGCTTCCAGATCGATTGGTGTGTACATTCTTCCACCCGCATAATTGAACTTTGTATCAAAACTCAACAAGCTATTCTCACCAATTTTAAACTCTTTACCCGCTAAGAAATTGAACACATAATTTCCATTAAACGCTGTGCTTCTCTCAACACCATCGCTGCCCTTGTATTGACTCTCAAACAATGATGTCGTAAACAATACATAGTAGCCCTTATTCAAGAAACGCTCTACCGTCAACTCCATTCCATAATTGCTTCCTGTTCCTTCATTCACAAGATCAGCATTGTTTGGGAAAGTAAAATCCGCTCCTGTATTGAGCATTGAAAAGGCAGTCTGCGCGCGGTCTACAGCGATGTTGTACAAATACTGATAATAGACCTCTGTCTTAATGCGCAAATTTTCTGTCAATTGAATATCATACCCCACAACGGCATGCGCTGCTTTATTGAAATCGAGCTGCTTATTATTCGCAACAATACTTCCATCCTGCAACTCTTGTCTGCTGAAGTAAGTTGGGATAGGCTGCATTTGACTGTGAAGTCCTACACCAAAATTCAAACTCTGACCAGGACGAGTAGCGAAGCGCGCTCCTACTCGTGGCTCTATTGCTGTATTCGAATTTAATAAAAAGTGCTGCGCGTGAATCCCTGTGTTGATGGTCCATCGGTCGCTAGGTTTATTTTGCCAAAGCACATATCCCTGCACCAATCCACTCTGCCCTTCGAAATCTTGTTCGCTGAAAAAATAATTGCCTTCGTACTTGACACTGTCGCGAATATCAAACAAGAATAAATCATACATCGCCCCTACCTTCACTGTGTTTCGCGCGCTGCGCTTGCTGTTCACAAAGTAGTGTCCGCTGATTTTATTCTGTCTTTGATACACGCCATAATAACGATAAGCATTCCCTGCGATATCGAGCGTATCAATGAATCCTTCGGTGCCACCGGTGGTCGCAGCGATGATTGCTTTTCCTTGTGTTTTTTCATTGAAAAAATAAACATGCGATACACCTACTACTCCAGTAGTACTCTTGAATTGCTGATTCTGTCTGTTATCTGAATACAAGTTGCTATCTCCAGCGTCTTCGCCCTTGAAGTTGATGAAGCTATTTCCTCCCATTCCAAAAACAGAAAACTTACCAGCCTTCTTCGTCGGAAGATCTACTTTGAAAGTGATGTCTTGATACTCCGGAATCGCATTGCCTGTGCCGAAATCAATACTCAACGAACTCATAATATCGAGAAAAGAATAACGTCCATTCACGATGTACGTAGCATCACCTCCCTTCTTGAAAGGCCCTTCAGCTCCGAATTCCAAGCCATTAAAGCCCATCTGAAACAGGTACTCTCGCTTATCACGATTTCCAGAGCGCAATCTCAAATCGAATACTCCTGCAAGCGCATTCCCATAATCCGCTGAAAATGCACTCGTGGCAAAGTCGCTGTTCGCAAGGTTGTTGATGTTCAAAATAGAGATTGGACCGCCCGTCGTTCCCACAGTTGCAAAGTGATTCGGGCTTGGAATATCTATTCCTTCCATTCTCCACAAAACACCCGTCGGTGAATTTCCGCGAATGATGATATCATTTCTGTCGTCGCTCGCATTGCTCACACCTGCATAGTTTTGAGCCATACGCGCGGGATCTAGGAGGGTTCCACTATACTTCATCGCTTCATCGATACTAAACGATCGCGATGAAACAGAAGACATTTTATTGATCGACTCTGACTTCTCCTCTGTCGCTACTACCTCTACTCCCGCGAGCTCGGTCATATCATCTTCCAATTGAAAGTTCAATTCCAAATCCTTTCCAGAGTTCAACAATAGATTATTGAGCACTTGTGGCTTGTAGCCTACGATGCGCACCTGCACCGTTAGTCTGCCCACAGGCACTTCTTCTATTCTGAAATATCCTTGATCGTCTGTCACCGCTCCTTTGATAGGATCGAGCGAAGTAATCAATACTTGTGCTCCCACCACGGGATACTGACTTTGCTTATCCACGATCACACCGCGAATCGCGCCCACATTCGATGTTTGCGCCAAACCCGCCACAGACAAGAGTCCTAGTACTGCTAGTAGGAAAAGATTTTTCATCATTCTAATTTTGTGATGCAAACTTCCGTCGATGGAGCCGCTCATAAAATCAAATCGCCATGAATTGCTCTATTTGATATGTGAATTGCTTGGTCTTGTTAAAAGTAGTTAACCCCTAATACCAATGTTGCCAACACTTTCCTTACTTTGTAATCCTATTTGTTCAGCTTCTTATGAAGTCAAGATATCTTCAATTATTGGTTGCCCTCAGCTGTGTCGCCGTCCTCGGCCTCATCGCCCTTCAAGTATATTGGGTAAACAATACCTTCTTGCTTCGTGAACAAGACTTCGGTAGCAATGTGACCAAGGCGCTGAATAAGGTTTCGGAGAAATTAGAAAAAGAAGAAATTCGATTTTTACAAAACTCATCTTCTGGCAGTCCATCTGTGCGCGTGAGCGGCAGCGGCAATTCCAACCTCATCATTAGCTCGAGTAAAAAAGATGTGAATCTTGTAAAAGACGCAACGCTCGACGAAAGCCGCGACTCTGCCTTCTACAGCAAACTCGGATCGGGAGGAATTGAGCAAAGCCAAATCCTCAAACAATCAGGCCTCCTCGATGATATCATGGGCGGCACACTCGAACTCGACATTATTTCCAAAAGCATCAACGAGCGAATTGATACTACGAAAGTAGATAGCCTTATCAAAGCAGAGCTGGAGTACTTCGGAATTAAAGCACCTTTTGAAATGGCCGTATTTAATAAAATGCGCCAACCTCAAATCATTGCAGAAAATATAAAGCCCTACGCTGAACTCTTTTATTTAGAGGGATACAAGGCAAAGCTTTTCCCCAATGATCCCTACTCAGACATCAATTATCTCCGCGTTTGGTTCCCTAATCAAAAAGGGTATCTCTTGCGCTCGATGAGCTCTATGCTCGCCACATCTGGCGCGCTGCTCCTGGTGATCATGTTGCTCTTCTCCTTTTCGATTCGAACCATTTATCGTCAGAAAAAATTGAGTGAAATCAAAAATGATTTCATCAATAATATGACCCACGAATTGAAAACTCCGATTGCCACTATTTCACTCGCATGCGAAGCGATGAATGATCCTGATATGCAAAAGAGTGCCCGCGCCATGTCTACGTATATCGGCATGATCAACGAAGAAAACAAACGACTAGGGGTGCTCGTGGAAAATGTATTGCGCACGGCTATTTTCGAGCAAGGTGAAATGCAGTTGCGCGTCAACAAAGTGAACATCCACACTGTTATAGAACAAGTAATTCGCAATATTGAAATTCAAGTAAAGAAGAAAAAAGGACAAATCATTCAACACTTGGATGCAAGCAATCCGGTGATCGAAGGTGACAACCTGCACATCACCAACGTCATTTATAACTTGATTGATAATGCGATCAAGTACAGTGAAATTTCTCCAACAGTTGAAATTTTTACACGCGATGAAATGAATGGTGTAGCCATTGCGTTCCGAGATAATGGAATTGGAATTACTAGAGAAAACCAACGAAAAATTTTTGATAAACTATATCGCGTTCCCACCGGAAACGTGCACAATGTAAAAGGCTTCGGACTCGGTCTGAGCTACGTAAAAGGCGTCATTGAAAAGCATGGCGGAACAGTAGAAGTAGAAAGCGAAGTAAAAAAAGGAAGCACATTCACAATACATATTCCTAGAACATATGAAAAAGAAAGTTAGAGTATTACTATGCGAAGACGATCCCAATCTTGGTATCCTCTTATCTGAATATTTGAATGCAAAAAATTTCGAAACAGACCTCGCAACAGACGGTGCTGAGGGAAGTAAGATGTTCAAGAAAAATTCTTATGATTTCATCATCCTCGATGTGATGATGCCGATCAAAGATGGCTTCACGCTCGCTGCTGAAATTCGCCACGAAGACAAGCACATCCCTATTCTTTTCCTTACAGCGAAAAGCATGAAAGAAGATACGCTTGAAGGATTCAAGGCAGGCGCAGACGACTACATGACCAAGCCTTTCAGCATGGAAGAATTGTTGGTGAGAATGACCGCGATCCTTCGCAGAACAGCCGCTCTTCCAGATGATGATGAAGTATTAGAATTCAAAATCGGTAAATACCATTTTGACTACAACAAACAACGTTTGCTTTTCGGAGATGAAGAACAAAAGCTCACGACCAAAGAGAATGAATTGCTTTATCTTCTTTGTAAAAATGTGAATGGTGTGATGGAAAGAACGTTTGCTCTCAAAGCGATTTGGGGTGACGACAATTACTTCAATGGTCGATCCATGGACGTTTACATTGCGAAGCTTAGAAAACACCTCGCACAAGATGCGAGTGTAGAAATATTGAACATCCACGGAAGAGGGTTTAAGCTCATCGCTTCTTCATAGGAAGCGGGTGAATTGCATATATTTGCGTCAAACAATCGGTTTATGAGCAAAAACTCGTCATTATCATTCGCATTTGGCAAGAAAAACTTCTTGTTTGTTCTTGGTGGTCTCGCTGTCGTACTTATTGGCTTTATGCTCATGAGCGGCGGTGGTTCTCCTGATCCAAATGTCTTTAATGCTGACGAATTATTCAGCCACCGCCGCATTACATTAGCTCCAATCGTAGTATTGATCGGTTATGTGATCATCGGCTATGGCATCATGCTCAAACCGAATAAAAAGGAATCATGACCCTTCTGCAGGCTATCATCATTGCCATCGTTGAAGGTCTTACTGAATTTCTTCCCATCTCTAGCACTGGGCATATGATTATTGCCCAGCACCTATTGGGCGCACCGGACGATGCATTCACTAAAATGTTTATCATCACTACGCAATTCTCAGCCATTCTGAGTGTCGTAGTCCTTTATTGGAATCGCTTTTTCCAATCGTTCACCTTCTACTTCAGACTCCTCGCGGCATTCATCCCCGCGATGGTTCTTGGCTTTTTACTAAATGATTATATTGAATCGCTGCTGGAAAGCGTGCTAGTAGTAGCGATCACGCTCCTGCTGGGAGGCTTCGTATTAATCCTCATCGATAAATACCTCAACCCCCAAGAAGAAACAGAAGTTACTTATCCAAAAGCCTTTAAAATAGGGCTTTTCCAATGCATCGCCATGATTCCCGGCGTAAGCCGTTCTGCAGCGACCATCATCGGCGGTATGACCCAAGGCCTCACTCGTAAGCAAGCGGCGGAGTTCTCTTTCTTCCTTGCAGTGCCTACCATGTTTGGCGCATCGGTTCTGCAACTTTACAAGGGCCTTAAAAACGCTCCAAACGTCTTTTCCGGCGATAATATCACCACGCTAGTAGTTGGAAACATTGTGGCGTTTATAGTGGCTGTAATCGCCATTAAAGGCTTTATCAGCATTCTTACTAAATTTGGATTCAAAGGATTTGGATACTACCGCATCATATTGGGCGCTATTCTCCTCATCCTCATCGCAAACGGTATCGATCTGCAAATCACAGACTGATTTGAAAACAAAGATTTCTGCGGCCATCATCACGTTCAATGAAGAACGCAACATCCAACGCTGCCTCGAATCACTTCTAGGCGTGGCGGATGAAATTGTAGTGGTCGACTCTTTCTCAAAAGATCGCACCCAGGAAATTTGCAAATCGTTTCAAGTACGCTTCATTCAAAACCCTTTTGCTGGACACATTCAGCAAAAGAACTTTGCCATCGACCAAACCACCCACGATTGGGTACTGTCGCTCGACGCAGATGAAGCCCTGGATGAAACATTGAAGCAATCCATTCTTGCTGTAAAAGAAAACCCCTCTGAGCTCGGATACTCCTTCAATCGACTCACCAATTACTGTGGACATTGGGTAAAATATAGTGGCTGGTATCCCGATACAAAAGTGCGCCTCGTACACAAGTCCCATGCGCGCTGGACGGGCATCAATCCGCATGACCGACTCGATATGCTGAACAATGAAACAGTAGGCCATCTTCAAGGCGACCTGCTGCATTACAGCTACTACACACGTGAAGACCACCTCAAACAAATTGAGTTCTTCTCAACCATTGCTAGCAAAGAACTTTTTGAAAGAAAAAAAACAACCAATTGGTTGATGATCGGACTCAAAATGATCGCTCAGTTTCTCAAAAATATTCTTTTCAAAAAAGGATTTCTCGATGGCGCTACCGGTTGGACCATCGCGCGTTTGAGCGCTTATGCTACTTACAAGAAGTACTCTAAATTGATGCAACTACACCGTGATTCAAAAGCCTAGTCATATCATTCTTTCCCGCACGGATAGCATCGGCGATGTGATGCTGACGCTGCCTATGACAGGCTACTTGAAATCCATTTTCCCAGAAATAAAAATCTCTTTCATTGGTCGCTCTTACACTCAAGCGATCATTGAGGCCTGCACCCATGTAGATGAATTCATCAATTGGGACGCGGTTTCCAAGCTTTCTTCGGAAGAACAAATTTCTACTTTAAGAAATACGAATGCCGATGTCATCATTCATGTTTTTCCAGAAAAAGAAGTTATGACGGTTGCAAAAAAAGCAGGAATCAACCACCGCATCGCCACGGGCCGTAGATGGCATTCTTTATCGACATGCAATCATCCTGTTTTCTTTTCTAGGAAAAAATCGTCGCTCCACGAATCACAGCTCAACTTCAAACTGCTGCGTCCTCTTGGTACTACAGACGTTCCAAATCTCCCGATAATAGCGGACTTCAGTGGGTTTCACGCTGTAGAAACTGATTTATCAAAATGGAATAATGTGCTGAATTCTTCTTCACCGAAAATAATATTGCACACTCTTTCAAAAGGAAGTGCGGTGAATTGGAGTTTTGCGCAATTTGAACAACTCGCTGAAACCTGCATCCAGCATGGCTGGGAAGTCATCATCAGTGGTACAGCTCCAGAAGGCGATCGCATTCGTGCAGAAAGTAAATTGATTCAAATGAAAGTACACGACCTCACTGGTCAGCTTTCTCTCTCTCAGTTTATTTCATTTATAGGAAAATGTGATGCACTCGTTGCGGCAAGCACAGGACCGCTGCACATAGCGTCGGCCCTAGGTATTGAGGCTGTAGGACTCTATTCACCCAAACGCCCCATTCACCCTGGACGATGGGCACCTATCGGAAAAAAAGCAAACTTCTTTGTTGCAAACGAACACCCCGAATCAGGCGTGCTTGAAATATCAGCGAATGCTGTTTTCACTTTTTTGAATGCTCGTATATCGCACTAGAAAGGAGTGAAAGAACGCGTAGAAGGTCACTCCCACCTGCGTTTCAAGTGTATCCTCTGTGATGAATGACAACAGACAAATCATAAAGAAGGCCATGTACACCAAACTATTTCTCCAGAATTTTCTAGTAACGGGATAAAAGAAAAATACGACGAATAAAATGCCGCCAAAAACACCAAGCGCTACAAAGTAGGTCAGATATTGATTGTGCGCACGAAGTCTATTTTTCTCTGAAAGCCCCGTCTGATCTATCACGTAGCGCTCCCTAAATGCCGACTTAAGATCTCCCGTTCCCACACCAAACCATGGGTTCTCTTTCCAAATATGGCTGCCTGTTTTCCAAAACTCTAATCTTTGAAAAACCGAATGACCATTCGGGCTGCCGCCATTTCGATAATTATCCAATTCAAAAAAGATCTTGTCCAATCGCTTATCAATCCCTGATTTTTTTCCATAAAAAGCACTCGGAATTCCGCGTTCTATCTGATCGATATCGTCGTTCGAGAGGGCTTCCACTGCATCTAAATCTTTCTTTTTTCCCAATGAAGTGATGTATCGAATCAGTGTCCATTTCACTTCATTCCCCTTGTAATCTGTGCTGTCAAATGGTATCTCGCTTCGCTCGTCCCACGCGGCCTTTAGCTCATTCCATGCAATAAACCGCATGATGTAATGCCCGTTTTCGAGTTGTTTGTTTTCTAAATAATGGGTGTACTTCTCTCCACGAGGTGTTGATGCATCAAGCGATGATTCCGGGATTTCCTCAGCATCAAAATAGCGCTGATAGCGATGGACTACAAACATGGTGGACATGACTGCCAATCCAATCATCACTGCAGGCACGCCAACCTTCATCCAGCGATCTTTCAGCTTGCTTGAAACATAAAGCGTATATAAAAAGACTAACGCGCCAAGCAAGGTAAAGCCTGTAACAGATTCAATAATCCAAAGGAAATAAACGAACAATAAAATCACCAACGTACCTATTACAACCCCCACCCCACGGCGCATCCAGCGCACCATGATGATTGCAGCACCAAATACCAAAAGCATGCTGAATCGAATGTGAGAAATAAAAATGGATATGTCGCGAATGTTGAGAATGCGCTTACTAGAAAAACCAAAATAAACCCAGAGGCAACAAAGCGTAGCAACCACCAGCGATGCAATAAACAAACGGAAGAGCCATTCCAATGCTCGAGCGCTCATCGGACGCAATGTGGCAATTAAGAAGGGCATGAAGAGCAAGGGCAACTTCATTCTCAAATCCCACATGCCAAATCCAAAATCGGAACTCCATAGCAAACCAACTACCGATAGCATGTATATGGCCATGGGTACGAAGTACAACGGCTCACTGGTAAAAACTCTGAAATAATTGCCTACGGTGCGATCTGTGAAATGGGCGTTGAGCAAATTCAACAACCAAACACCTACCAACCAAAACGATCCAAACGATATAAAAAAGTTAGAAAAGGACAGCGCCGCCAGTACGATAGCGAAGCCCATCCATTGGAGCACGTCCAATATTTGGATACGAAGGGAGGCAGTCATAAAGAAAAACGTTGGCTTTGGTCGTGCTTACTTCTTGGAATAAGTTCCATTCAGCACGGCACTATAACTCGAATTCAACGTTTCTATTGCCTTAGCAATGCACGGATCTTGCGGAAGGGTCGCTTTTATTCTTCCAGATTGATAGTAGTAGCGCGAAACAATCTCGTTTTCAAGGTATTCCTTTATCTGAGACTTGAACTTTTTTAAGTCCTGCTCTTTGTTCGGAGCAATCTTCGCGTACAAACTTGCAAACTCTTTCTCCGATCCTTCATAGTACATTTCATTCTTAGCGACTTTCTCCAACTCCTTGTAAACCGCTTCTGTCGCTGTATTGTACTCAAATTTCTGAGTCAACGCCCACTGCACAAACTCATTGTACTCGGCGTCAGTCAAGCGAAACGTATCCGCGCTGTCTATTTGTGCGTGGCTGTTTGCATACTTGGTAGCCCAATGGAATCCTACCCAATTATTTACCAATCCCATCATCACATTGCTTGCCTCTTCGTCTTTTACTTCAATATCTGGGGAAATACCGCGACCATCATAAACGGTGCGACCGCCCTTGGTTTTGAATGGCTTGATCAATGAATCACTCACAGCTTTCACCTGGCCATCCTTATCATCGCGATGAGAATAATCCAATCGCTGAATGCAGCGTCCGCTTGGGGTGTAATATTTCGCAACGGTAATTTTTACGAGGGTATTATACGCCAAATCCTTTGTCTGCTGCACCAATCCCTTACCAAACGATTCGCTTCCCACCACCACGGCGCGATCCAAATCTTGTAAACTTCCACTTACAATTTCCGATGCAGATGCAGACATTCCATCTACCAATACCACCAATGGTATCTCTGTATCTAGCGGATCTACTGTAGCAGTATAAATTTTATTCCATTCGTCAATCTTGCCCTTTGTACGCACAATCTCTGTTCCCTTCGGCACGAAGAAGTTTACAATGCTGATAGCCTCTCTCAACAATCCACCACCGTTACCCCGCAAATCGAGCACACAACGCTCCATATTCTTTTTCTTCAGATCCATGAATGCCGAGCGCACCTCTTGACTTGCGGTCTGCGTAAAGCCCGTCAATTGGATATATCCTGTCTTGCCATCATTCAACATCGCGAAATAGGGCACATCTGGAATCTTGATTTCTTCGCGAGTGACCTTAATGGATTGCGGCGCCACTAGTCCTTCTCTGCGCACAATCACCTCCACCACACTGCCGGGCTGACCCATCAACAAATCGGAGATTTCATCGTGTGTTTTTCCCTCTACACTTTTTCCTGCCACAGATATAATGATGTCACCTGCTTTCAAACCCGCTTTCACGGCCGCATAGTTCTGATACGGCTCTACGATGGTGATCTTACCATCAATGGTATTGACAGACGCTCCAATCCCGCCGTACTGGCCGGTTTGCATAAACATCGCATCTTCGACTTTCGACTCAGGATAGTATACAGTGTATGGGTCCAATGAACGCAACATGGCGTCAATTCCCGTTTTCATCAAAGTGCCGGGCTTGGTATCATCTACATAATAGATATTCAACTCTTTGTAGAGTGAAGTAAATATTTCGATGTTCTTAGAAATTTCAAAATACTCATCTGTCAGTGTTGCCGATGTAGCAAGCACTCCAACAAGACAAAGAGAGACAATCCATCTCTTTGGTTTTTTGAAAAATGATGATAAACTATTCATTGTTTTCTTTCAATTCTGGTTTGGATATTTGGCTTCTCAATTTTTTCATAGACTCAAATAGCTTGCCGTACACATAAGCGTAATTCGGCATTTGACGTCCGGTGAAAATAATCATGAGGGCCATTTGCTTTTCTTGTGCCACTAAAGGCTCGTAGATCAAAGATTTGTGCCTTCTGTAAGCCTCGCGCATCAAGCGTTTGATGCGGTTGCGGTCGTGAGCGCGTTTGTACAAACGTTTTGAAACGGTCATCAACACTTGCACAGGCACAGGCTCATCCAATTCTACAGGCATATACACAAACACCATCGCCGCAGATTTAATGCTCATGCCGTTTGCATAAACTTCATCAATCAGCTTTTTTCTACAAAGACGCTCGGCTTTCGAAAAGGTCTCGCCCGCCGGATATGATGCCACCTCACTCACCCATTCAACTATTGCGCTAAGGCGTACTTAGCATAATTCTTTGTTACATCTATCGCTTGCTTGAAATCTTTATCCGCCTCCAACAACACCATGAACATGGCATCATCATCAAACTGATGTCTTGCGATTTGTGCTTTCAATCTATTCTTCAATTCAGGTGTCACTTTTCGAAGCGTCGAAGCTTGTGCCTTGATTCCCTTGTCTGAAGCCTTCTTCAGAAGCTCAGCAATCATCGCATCTGTCACTACAAACTTCTTCACGAAGTCTTGAGCGTTTTTATACTTAGACAAATCTTTGCGATGAGCATCTGTGTAATCAAACGCGTACTCTCTTACAACGCCCGAATAGCTAAGGTCTCCCAACACTCCATTCAAGTAGATAGAATCAATTGGAACGAAAATATCTGGCATAATTCCACCGCCGCCATATACCGTTCTGTTCTTTCCACCCAATGTGGTGTATCTCAAACTATCTGGGAAATGAATACTATCGGCACTTGTCAACTCTCCACTCACCAAACGTTGGTGGAAGTCTCCTGCATAATCAATGCTATCGCCATAAGGCTTCTGAATACAACGACCAGTTGGTGTGTAATAACGCGCTACCGTCAAACGCAATGCGCTGCGGTCTGGTAATTCAATCTCGTGTTGCACCAATCCTTTACCGAATGATCTACGACCCACTGTTACTGATCGATCCCAATCTTGTAGGGCACCCGCAACGATTTCACTCGCAGAAGCAGAACCTTGGTCGATCATCACTACCACTTCCATTTCAATGAAATCTCCTGTCTTGCTCGACTTCATTTCCTCTCTGCCCTGATGCGTTCCTTCGGTGTAAACGATCATTTTTCCTTTTGGTAAAAACTCTTCGATCATGCGCGTTGCTTGATCCAAAAGCCCGCCGCCATTGCCGCGCAGGTCCATGATCAATTTCTTTGCTCCTGATTTTTGTAAATTAGAAGTGGCTTCATAAAACTCATCATAGGTGGTTTGTGCAAAGCGGTCGATCTTAACATAGCCTGTTGTATCATTAACCATAAACGATGCAGCCACACTCTCAATCGGAATACTACCGCGAGTGATGGTGAATTGTAAATTGTCTTTTTCTCCAAGGCGCTTCACGGTCACGTTGACACCGCTGCCTTTTTTACCCTTGAGTAATTTTTGCGCTTTGTCTGAATCCAATTCTTTTCCGGAAATCTCTTTTCCCTCTACCATCACTATGCGATCGCCTGCTTTGAGACCCGCCTGCTCAGATGGTCCGCCAGGCACTGTTTTCACAACCATCAAAGAATCGCGTAGAATCAAAAACTCTACTCCAATGCCATCAAACTTTCCTTCCAATTGTTCTTGCGCATCCGCAAGGTCTTCCGGATTCATGTAGTAGCTGTGCGGATCAAGATTTTTTAAAATGCTCTCAATCGCATCATCGATCAACTTTTTCTTGTCAACGCTATCCACATAATTGTCTTCAATGAAATCAATCAAGCTCACAAGCTTGTTGGGATTTTCTTCTGTACCCGTTTTAACGGACAGCAAATTTTGATCGTCCAAGTTTGTTCCGATGAACATCCCGCCAATCAATGTCAAGGCAAAAAATATTGGTTGAAGTGCAGATGGTCTTTTCTTGTTAGGATCCGCTGCCGCTTCGATTTTGTCCACTCTCTCGTTATTCATATTATTTATCTTGGAGATTCTCCCAAGTCTTATGCAAAGTAAGCGTTTTCGACGTTGCTTAAAATATTATTCGCAAAATTTATAGGTCGGTGATTTGCACCACTTCTAAACCTGCTTGCTTCAAAAAATCAATCCCTGTGCGGTCTTTATATTCATCGATATACACCATGCGGCGAATACCCGATTGCAAGATCAATTTACAGCACTCCTTGCATGGACTTAGTGTGATATAAAGCGTGCTGCCCGCCGCATTGTTCGTTGAACGTGCTACTTTCAAAATGGCGTTGGCCTCAGCGTGCAATACATACCAATGCGTTTCGCCCTCATCATTCTCACAAACATTCGGAAAACCGCTCGGAGTTCCGTTATACCCATCACTGATGATCATGCCATCGCGCACCAAGATGGCCCCTACCTGCTTGCGCTGACAATGGGACAACTTCCCCCATTCTGTAGCCATCTTCAAGTAGGCTTTATCATATCTCAACTGCTTGTCAGCTTCCATAAATTTTTATTGTAAAAAAAAAGAAACCACTCCTAGGAGCGGCTTCTATCAATTCATTATTTCTTCAAAAATCAATACTCATCTTCATTGAAGAAAAAGTCTTCTTTCGTTGGATAATCTGGCCAAATGTCTTCGATGCTTTCGAATACTTCTTCGTCATCCTCAATTTGCTGAAGATTCTCTACCACCTCTAGTGGTGCGCCTGTTCTCATCGCGAAGTCGATAAGCTCGTCTTTTGTTGCTGGCCATGGCGCGTCTTCGAGGTATGATGCTAATTCTAGTGTCCAGTACATATCTTAATGTTTTTGTAGGTTCAACTCTGGTTACGGAACGCGAAAGTAAAATTTTATTTCAAACTTTACCATTCTATCTGCGAAACGTGTAAAAATAAGATGGTTGCCTCTCTTTTTATACCAATCCTTCTTGGATTGCTATCCGAACCAACCCCGCAATGTTATGGCAATCAAGCTTTTGCATCAGATTCGTGCGATGGGTATCCACGGTGCGGTGTGAAATAAATAATTGATCTCCCACCTCTTTATTCGACATTCCCTCGGCGATTAGCTTCAAAATTTCGATTTCTCGCTCTGTCAAGCCTGACAATCGCTCGCTTTTCGCCCCGTCTCTGCTCAAAAGCACGGTGTGCGCTTCTTCGGAAATATGTTGTCTTCCCGCACGTACGTTTTCAATGGCATCGATCAATTCATTCTTCGAACTATTCTTTATCAAATAGCCGTCCGCTCCATTATCCAAGAGCATTTGAATCATAGCCTTCTCATCGTGCATGGTAAGAATGATGACTTTCATATCAGAAAACTCGCGCTTGATTTGCTTCGTGGCCTCGATGCCATTCATCACGGGCATGTCGATGTCCATCAGCACAAGATCTACTTTGAGAATTCGCAGTGTATCCAGTGCCTCTTGTCCGTTGCGACAAACGGCCACGACATCATAAGCGCTCTCGTTTTGCAACAAGGCACTAATGCCATCGGTCACGATGGCGTGATCATCCACTAAGAGTATTCTAAGAGACACGTTTGAGGTAAAATTTCTAAACAAAGATAAGAGAAGTTCGACTAGGCCACCGGAACTCTTACCGTAGCTACCGATCCCGATTTTGGTCCTGCCTCCCATGTCACCTCACCACCCACAGTGCTCAAACGTGAAGTGATATTCATCAATCCAATTCCGTCTTTTTTAGATGTCGGATCAAAACCTTTTCCGTTATCCTCAACGATGAGAACTAGATTCGTTTTATTCTTGAAAAATTGAATATTCACTTGCGACGCACCGCTGTGCTTGATGATGTTATTCACCAATTCTTGACACACACGATACAAGCCTACTTCAATACGTTCATTGAAACGCTCGCCCTCCACTTTAAAATGTTCCAATTGATATTGAATCGCAGTCAATCCCAAACTCTTTTGTAGCATGTCTTCCAACGCAGGCAGCAAACCCCTTTCTCCCAAAGCCTTCGGCATCATTTGGTGAGAAATGGTGCGCACTTCTTGACACGCTTCATCAAGAACCTTGGTCAGTTTTTCCAACTTTTCACTCGATTCATTATTCATGGAAAGCCCTTCCCAGCTGAGTTTCAGACCACTCAACTGCTGACCTATTCCATCGTGCAGATCTTTTGCAATTCGCTTTCGTTCTTCTTCCGTTGCATCAAACACCGCTTCCAATCCACGTTCGCGCTCACGCACCAATTCTTTCTGAAGCTTTGTTTCTTGCTTACGCTTGTAGCCCAAATAGTAAAAATATGCAGCGATTAAAAGCAGCACAATCGCGATGATAGCGCCAAGCTGAATACGCTTTTTTTCTTGCTCTTTTAATTCATTTTCTTTTTTCAAGAATTCATTTTCCTGCTCCTTCTTTTCAACCTCAAACTTTGTTTGCATTTCAGAAAGCAATGTGCTTCGTTCTGTGTTGTAAAGCGAATCTCGAAGATTAATGTAACGTGTAAAATAGCGAATAGACTCATCGCCTTTTCCTGTTTTGGCATAAGCTTCTGTCAATCCACTATATGCTAGAAGCCTTACTCTGCCTAAGTTTTGTGCCTCGGATATTTCTCTTGCTTTCTCGAAATATGGGAGTGCTTCTCCACATTTATTTTGCATATTGAGAATAGCTCCGATGTTGGCACTAGCATGTGCCACACCATTTTGCTCGCCGATATCCTCAGACATTTGAAGGGCCAGCTGATAGCTTTCGAGTGCTGCTTTGAGATCCCCTCTTTTGCGATAGATCACGCCTAAGTTTACAGCCACAGTGCCTAAGTCAACTGTTGATCCCACCTTCTCAAATTCTGTTTTCGCGATTTGATAGTACTCCAAAGCACGGTCATCATTTCCTGTATTTTCGTAGGCGTTCCCAAGGTTTCCTGCTGCGGTTCCGACACCAAAACCAAACCCGATTTTTTTTGCAATGGCCATTGCTTTCTCACTTTGTCTCTTCATCTCTTCCCAGTTTCTATCTTTCTGGTAAATAGAGCCAAGTGTATTCAGTGAAATCACAATCGATCCTGAATCTTGTAATTCTTCAAAAATCTTCAATGCCTGAAACCCGTAGTAAAGCGCGCTATCAAGCTTTACTTGATCGGAGTATATATTCACGAATTTGTTGAGGCTTGATCCTATACCGCGTTTATCTCCTTTTGCCTTTCTAATGTTGTATGCTCGACGATTGTAAGCCAATGCCTGATCGAATTTTCCCGCACGATATAACGCTACGGCATAAATGTTTGCGGCTTCACCTACTTCGGTGCTATCCTTTGTAAGAATAGCCTCGTCCATCAATTGCTTGCCGTAGCGCTCACTCCTTACAATATCGCGAGTCTGTAATTCCCATGTCAGGTCGATCAATGCCGTCAGTCGCTCTTTCCCATTCAGCGTGGGAAGTGTGCGTTCTAAGCTATCAATGAATGCTGTTTGGGCAATGCTTGTTGAACATGCAAAACTCAAAAGGAATAGTGTAAAAATGCGAGCGATCATGCCGCCAAATTAATCATATTTCACTGTCTTCGATTGGCTAATAAAACAGGCGGACCTCCATCAAAAGGATTATCTCCACGACCAATACTGTGCGCTTGAATACCCGCAGCTTTGATAATCGCGCGATCACCAAATCGATGACGAATACTATCCATCGCTTGATACAATCCTATGCGCTCTTCTGTATCATCAAATAAATTAATTTGATATCCACCACTTACCAAATGACTAAACTTCACTCCTACCAAACGTATCAAAACCCTGCGCTGATAAAGCTTTTCAAACAGCTCCAATACCTTTGGTACCAACAAATGATCTGCACTTGTAAAGGGAATGCGACACTGCATGGTCTGTGTTTGAAAATCGGAATAGCGAAGTTTCATCGTCACGCACGATGTCAATTTATCGCCCTTCCGCAATTGGTACGCAAGGTTTTCTGTCATTGCAATCAATAGTCCCCGAAGCTTTACTACATCTATAGTATCCTTATCGAACGTTCGTTCGGTTGAGATCGATTTTCGTTCATGAAATGGAATCACCGGACTATCGTCGATACCGTTTGCTTTTTTCCAAATCATCTCTCCATTTTCACCCAACGTGCGGCGCAGCAATTCCACCGGCATCTCCTGCAGGGTGCGGATTTCCTTGATGCCTAGATTGCGCAAAGTCTGATAGGTTTTTTCTCCCACCATCGGAATTTTTCGAATGGATAGCGGCGCCAAAAAATGACGTTCGTTGCCGCGCTGAATCATCATTTGATTGTTTGGCTTCGCCTCACCGGTCGCTACTTTCGAAACGGTCTTATTCGCAGATAAACCAAATGAAATCGGTAAGCCCGTTTCCTTGATCACTTTCTGACGCAACTCGGACGCAAACTGCAAACAACCAAAAAAACGATCCATGCCCGTTAGATCACAATAAAACTCGTCAATCGAGGTCTTCTCGAAAACGGGCACCGCAGACTGCACTATCTCACTTACGATATCTGAATACTTTAAATAACTCGAACTATTCCCTCGAATAATAATCGCCTCGGGACATAACTGCCTGGCCAATTTCATAGGCATAGCAGAATGCACCCCAAACGCCCGCGCCTCATAACTACAAGACGCTACCACTCCTCTATCACTGGTCCCCCCTATCAATACCGGCTTGCCATTCAATCGTGAATCCATCAGCCGCTCTACTGATACAAAAAAGGTATCCAAGTCCATATGCATGACCGACCTTTCCATCTTTGATTAATTAATTTGTTAGGATAAATGCTTCGAAAACCCGTGAGCGTGACTTGGGCTTTCACGATGCTAATATAATTAGTTTTGCTAATACTTTTAGCAAAAAAGCAAAAGACATAAAAAAAGGCTGCCTTTTCAGACAGCCCTTGTATTTTGATTCAATTATTTCTTAATTCTTGAAGAATCATTATCGTTCTCCTCGTCCTCATCATCGGTGATTCCCGCTCCGTCATCATCATTTTCTTCATCCTCATCATCTACAATCGGAGCACCTCCGCCTGAAGCTAATGTACTCGGACCCTCACCTGTTCCTTGATCGTCAACTGGATCACCTGAGATATCTAAAGCCTTCTGGAAACCTACGGTTGGCGCAGGATTCATAAGCTCTTCATCCTTGGTGCATGACGCTAATACAAGTACGAGTGCGAATAAAAATGATATGTACTTTAATGACTTCAACATGCTTCTACTCTTAATTTCACTAACAAAGATAGTTAAACCTTTGACTTATACAACACTTAGATTAAAAAAGTTCGTGAAAATTAACAGGAATAATAATTTCTACCCGGGTACCCAATACCTCCCCCGTTTCAGACTGAATCTGCACAGGGCCAATAAGTTGGATATCTTCCTTGGTCATCTTTTTTATCAGTTCTATCCGGTTTTTTGTGATCTGCATGCCCTTGGAAATGTGACTATCGGTGTCCATTTTCGACTTCAATGAGTTCTCTACGCCAATTCCGTTGTCCAAAATTACCATGCGCAACGACGGACCCTCCTGGCGGATATCGACCTCTACTTTCCCCAAGCTCTCTTTCGGCAACAATCCATGCCATATCGAATTTTCCAAAAATGGCTGCAACAACATCGCGGGTACTTTCACTGCATCCAACGCTATCGCTGGATCAATGCGAATCTCATATTCAAACTTATCCTTGAATCGCATGTGCTCTAACTTTAGATAAAGCTCCAATCTCTCCATCTCTTCACGCAACGGAGTAATGGTCTCCTGACTACTGTCCAAATTCTTTCGAATCAATCGCGCAAAATCACTCAAATACCTATTCGCCGCCAATCGATCTTGACGATTGATGTAGTATTGAATACTATTCAATGCATTGAAAATAAAATGGCGATTCATACTTGAGTTCAACGACTGCTGCTCCAAGGTCAACATACGCGAACGCATTTCCAATCGCTCTCGATCAAAACGCGCGCGAGTTACTCTTCTTCGCACATACCACACTGCAGTCACCAAAGCCCCACCCAACAACACTTCCAACGCTATAAACCACCACGTCAACCAAAAAGGTGGATGGATGATGAAGTGAAAAATTGCGGGCTCACTGTACGTTCCAAATCTATTTACCGCACGCACTTTAAAGGTGTACTCTCGATACGGCAGATTACTATACGTGATGAAATTCGACTTCGTCAATGCTTGCCAATCTTCATCAAAACCCTCTAACAAAAATTGATACTGTATATCCTCTGGATAAGTAGTGCTAATGCCCGTAAATTGAAATGTAAAGTGATTGTTTTTATAACTCACTTCTAAGTTCTCCGGCAAGCCTGTCGCAGGATTTACTTTCGCGTTAAACTTGCTCCAATCGGGTGTTAAAAAACTCAACTGCACCAAGGTGATTGCCACTTTTGGATCTACTTTTTTATCTCGCTCTCTCAACTTCTCGATATCCAAAGCCATCACTCCCTCTGCTGTTCCAAACCACAACAATCCCTTTGGATCAATGTACACTGCATTGAGATTGGTCTCCAAACTGATCAAGCCATCCTCCAATCCATATCGGCGTTTGATCAAGGCATTCTCTTTTAATCGCTCCCCTACTTCGATGCTGTACAAACCATTATTGGTACCGACCCACATTTGATCGTTGTAGTATTTCAAGAAATTAATAGAGTTTGCACCGCCCACTTCTTCTGTTGCAATCGGCGAAAAACCATTGCCCTTAAAAATAGCGAGTCCGTTCTGTGTCCCAACCCACACGCGGTTTTCACGATCTACCTCCACGCAATAAGCTGTTTGATCCGGCAGGCCATTGGTATCATCATACTTCACGAATCGCTCGTTGTTCATGCAATAAACTCCCGTGCGTGTGGCCATCCAAATATTCCCCGCACGGTCTTCCTTGATATTGCGAATGCGTGTCTTAGGGTGTCCTTCCAAATGCTTGAAACTGCGAATGGCTCCGTCTTTCCAATAACACAAACCATTGGCAGTACCAATCAATAAACGTCCTTGTGTGTCTTCATATAACGCCAACACCATTGGATCGAGCAAACTATCATCTTCTGCATAGCTCTTGAAACGCCCTTTGGAGTAGCTAAACAAACCAAACGATCCTCCAAACCACAACATACCATTTCGATCTGTCGTGCTGGTCCAAATGCGATCATTGCCTTGCAACTCTTCAAAACTAAAGTGCATGATCGAGTCTTTTGTCAAATGACAAACTCCTTGATCAAACGTTGAAAACCATAGATCTCCCGCAGGGTCCGTGGTGATAGACATCACCGCATCACTGCTCAATCCTTCTGATTTGGTGTAGGAAAAAAATGCACGTCCCGTGAATTTCAACAATCCGCTGCCATACGAACCCAACCAAATGTTGCCTTCGAAATCGCAGAGAATATCACGGATGTCAGGCGTTTTCAATCCATTGTTTTGATCGAAATAAGTGATGCCATTTTCTTCAACTAAATAAAATCCAAATCGCGAAGACAACCACTTGCGCCCTTGTGCATCAATTGTAACGCCCGTCAGCGTAGTCGCTTCTAATCCTTCATCACGACCAATTACTGTCGCAATTTTTTGGGCGGTGACATGCAGCAAACCCATTCCTTTCGTGGCTACCCAGAGGCCTTGTGCTCCGTCGCTCTCCGCATCAAACAAACTGACCTCATCCAGTTCCGGCTGCCAGAACAATTGCATCCCTTGATTCTGATAAAGAAAAATTTTCTCTTTTGTCACAATGAAAAAACTTCCATCACCGCGCGATACAAATGCTTTGATGTGCGAACTAAACGGCTCGCCTTTGTCCACAGGATAGGTGACGCCAGTGCCTGGAGCATAGTAGCAAATTCCATTTTCTGTTCCAATCCAAACGCGCTGATCAGTCTCTTGAAACAAGCAGTTGACGCTGCTTTCCTTGAGATCATTCTCGAATTTGTAACTCTTAATACTATTGGAAAAAATTTCGCTCACGCTCCCTGATGAGCCAATGAGCATGGTGCCAGAAGTTAGCTCCGTGAGAGCGCTCACTTGATTATTCAATAATCCATCTTGACGATTGTAACTGACAAACTCTCTTCCATCAAAACGAGAAACGCCGCCGAGCGTTCCTACCCAAATGAAGCCGCGCTTGTCTTGATAAAGCGATCGCACCTGTGATTGTGTGAGACCTTCTTTGAGAGAGTATTGTAAAAACGAATAGCGCTGAGCCGCGGCATCAGCACACCATAGAGCGAGGGCAAATAAAAGCAGGATGATTTTTTTCATCATCCAATATTTTCAATTTTATCTAAAAACTCTTGCAGTTTGCGGCGTGCCACGGGCACTTGCGTTCCATCGGAGAGTACAGCGATCAATCCTTCGTTTCGCAAAAACTCTTTGAGATGATGCGCGATATTGATGATATGCGATTTGTGTACTCTGAAAAACATGTTCGTATCCAGGCGATCTTCGAAGGCTTTGATACTTCGGCTGCTCATGTATTTTTTTCCACCCACTAAATAAATCATGGTATAATTTTCCATGGCTTCGAGGTGAATAATTTCTGTATTTCGAACAATCGCTAATCCGTCTTTTGTAGGAATGACCGTCTTTTCCACACTGTTTGTAAGCACGATGTCTTGCAACACTTTTGTGAGGCGATCGTCATCCACTTTGGGGCTTCGCTTGAGATCAGCGTTCTCCTTTGCCTTTGCTACTGCGCGTTGTAGCTCTTCGATATCGATTGGTTTTTCGAGATAATCGATCGCACTTTCTTTGATGGCGCGGAGTGCGTGTTCACGAAAAGCAGTGGTAAATACCACTTGAAAACGGCGTTCGGGCATGCTTTCTAAAAAGCTAAAACCATCTTCGCCCGGCATCATGATATCTAAAAAAACAAGATCCGGATTCACGTCATCCACCATCGATCTCGCCTCCCGAGCCCCGCCCGCAGTACCCGCCACTTCTACGTCTGGACAATATTCTTCCAGCAGCATTTTCAAATTTTCGCGTGCAAATTCTTCGTCATCGATGATAATAGCAGAAAGCCGTTTAGCCATTTTTTTTCGTTTGGCGCAAGATACGAGATTCCGCAGTGCGGTGAATTCTCGATTCTCGATTCTTGGTTCTCGATGAGGGCGGGCCACGGATTGGGGCTGCCTCTCGCTCCTTTCATTTTTGTAATTGCAAAGCAATTACAACATTCTCTACGCTCGAGGAACTGCCTGCCAGATTTTTC
>OFDC01000452.1_pt1 | contig 31365 bp, 22 predicted proteins | sample 1520941 | NCBI WGS metagenome assembly OFDC01 (sample SAMEA94258168, study PRJEB24077) | hot springs metagenome | biome: Aquatic biome; feature: Water | place: India | collected 2012-12-06 | depth 5 m | reverse complement strand
CGACAACCCCGGCTTCATGATCGGGCGCGAGGCGGAGATGGCGGGGACGATCCGCAACGGCGTCAATGCCATGAACGCGATCTATCGGGCGACAGTGCCGCTCGCCTCGGTGGTCCTCAGGCGCGCCTATGGCATCGCCGGCAGCGCGATGAGCAATGCTGATCGCTACCAATACCGCTATTGCTGGCCGAGCGGCGACTGGGGGAGCCTGCCCATCGCGGGCGGCTTGGAAGTGGCCTACAAGGCCGAGCTTGCAGCCTCGGACGACCCAGCGGCGCTGCTCGAAGAAATCCGCGCAAGGCTCGCCAAGGTCACTTCGCCCTTCCGCAGCGCCGAGCGCTTCAATGTCGAGGACATCATCGACCCGCGCGACACGCGGCCCCTGCTGTGCGAATTTGCGGGGCTGGCGTGGCGGCGGCTGGGGGCAGACGCCTGACAGGCCCACGCCTGACGCCTCCCGCAGGCGAGAGGGGGACTGGTCGCGCTGAACCTCCCCTCCCGCTTGCGGGAGGGTCCGGGGGTGGGATTACCGCCCCATCCCCGCCTCGGCGTCCGACGGCCCGAAAAGTTTGCCCTTCTCGCTCAGCAACACCAGCACCAGACACACCAGCCCCGACGCCAGCAGCGCCAGCGCCAAGGGTCGCGCCGTGCCATCATAGGCGTAGCCGATGGCGCCGCCCAGCAGCGCCGCCGTGGTCATGCGCACAAAGCCGTGTGCCGAACTCGCCGCGCCCGCGATGGCAAAGAACGGGTTCATCGCAATCGCGCCGAAATTGCTGCCGATGAAGCCAAGTAGCGCCATGTTGATCGCCATCAGCGGCACGAATTGCCACAGCTGTTCTTCGGACTGGAAGGCGAACATCACCTGCACACAGCTCACCGCGATGAAGGCAAACAGCGCCGTGTGGCTCACCCGGCGCGCGCCGAAGCGCTCGACGATGCGCGAATTGGACCAGCTCGCCAGCGCCATCGAGCCCGCGCATATGCCGAACACCAGCGGAAAGATCTCGCCCGCGCCAAAGGTGTGGGTGATGAGCTGTTGCGAGGAATTGATGAACCCGAACAGCGCGCCGAACACCAGCGCCGAGCCAATCACGTAGCCCACCACGCTCGGGGTCGAGAGTGCGCGGGCCATGTTACGGGCGATGGGCAGCGGGCGGATCGGCTGACGGTTTTCCTCCCGCAAGCTTTCTGGCAGGCGGATATAGACCCACAGGCCCATCGCCACCCCCAGCAGCGCCATGACGCCAAAGATCGCGCGCCAATTGCCCACCTGCAGGATCGCCTCGCCAATCGTCGGGGCGACCGCGGGCACCATCAGGAAGATCACGAAGATCACGCTCATCATCTTGGCCATCTTGTCGCCGCCCACCCGGTCACGGATGATCGCAGGCGGCAGGGCGACGATCCCTGCGGCGAAGAAGCCCTGCGCCGCGCGCACGGCGATCAACGCGTCATAGCTCGGCGCGAACGCGCTCGCGATCGATAGCGCGATATAGACCGCCACTGCGCCCAGCAGGATCGGCCGGCGACCGAACCGATCGGCCAACGCTCCCGGCACCAGCGAACCCATCCCGCCGGTCAGCAGGTAAACCCCGATCACGAATTGACGATCATTGCCCGCAATCGCCAGATCGGCAGCGAGTGCATCGAGCGCGGGCAGGATCGCGTCGATCCCGAAGGCGTTCAAGGCCATCAGCATCGCCATCATCCATAAGAGTTCGCGTTCAGCGAGTGGCTTGCGCCGCGCGTTCTCGGGACTCGATGAGGCAGAAGCCGTGGCCATGGCGGGGCCTTTGCCAATCGGTTCGCCGGATGACCACTGTTCTTTTCGCATCTGCACAAAATGACAGGGGTATTGGAAAGTTCCAGCAATGGTTCCTTCGCGCAGGCCAAGGTTCTATTTGCAAGCGCATGGCAACCCCGTCGCCCTACCCCGAAGATCAGGACACCGCGCCCGGATTGCGCAAGATCATCCATGTCGACATGGATGCCTTCTTCGCCAGCGTCGAGCAGCGCGATAACCCCGAGCTCAAAGGCAAGCCCGTTGCGGTTGGCGGTGCGGGCGGGCGCGGAGTGGTCGCGGCAGCCAGCTATGAAGCGCGCAAGTTCGGGGTGCGGAGCGCCATGCCCTCGGTCACGGCGCAGCGCCTGTGCCCCGATCTCGTCTTCGTGCGGCCCCGCTTTGACGCCTACAAAGAGGCGAGCCGCCAGATCCGCCGGGTGTTCGAACACTATACCCCGATCATCGAGCCGCTCAGCTTGGACGAGGCGTACCTAGACGTCACCGAGGACCGCCTCGGCATCGGCAGCGCCACGCGCATCGCCACGCTGATTCGGCAGGAAATCCGCGCCAAGACGCAACTGACCGCCAGCGCCGGGGTGAGTTACAACAAGTTCCTCGCCAAGCTCGCGAGCGATCAGAACAAGCCCGATGGGCTGTGCGTGATCCGCCCGGGCGAGGGCGCGGCGTTTGTCGCGGGGCTGCCGATCAGGCGCTTCCACGGGGTCGGCCCGAAAGCGGAGGAGCGGATGCAGCGGCTCGGCATCGCCACTGGCGCTGATCTCGCGGCTAAGGACATCGCTTTCCTGCGCCAGCATTTCGGCAGCATGGCCGATTACCTGTTCCGCGCCGCGCGGGGGATCGATTTGCGCCCCGTGGCGGCGCACCGGGTGCGCAAATCAGTCGGCGGGGAGCGGACCTTTTCCGAGGACATCGGCAGCGCGGCAGCCTTGCGCGCAACGCTGGATAACATTGTGGATATCGTGTGGGAACGGATCGAAGCGGCCAGCGCGAGGGGGCGGACCGTGACGCTCAAAATGAAGTTCACCGATTTCCGCACCATGACCCGCGCGGCCTCGCTCCCTGATTTCGTCAGCGGCAAGGAGGAGTTCGCGCAGGTTGCCCGCGCGCTGCTGGAGGCGGAATTGCCGCTGCCTGATCCGATCCGGCTGATGGGTCTGACGCTCGGCAACCTTGAGGGGGCCGAAGATGCCAAGCCTGCCCGTGACGAAGCGCAGCTCTCGCTGCTTTAGCATCGGAGCCATATTCCGTTCGCCCTGAGCTTGTCGAAGGGCTGCCCTTCTCTTGTTCCGAACCAATCAGAAGAAAGACAGTGCTTCGACAAGGTCAGCACGGGCGGGGTTCAAGTACAAATCTAGCCGCGCATTCCCCGCCGCCGCCACGCATCGATCCGCGCGCGAGTTATCCGGCCGAGCGGCTCGGGCAGCGAATGCGAGGGGAAGAAGCGCGCTTCGGCAATCTCACGCCGGTCCGGGCGCGGGTTGAGGTTGCAGGTGGCTGCGAAGAGGTGCGCGGTGTGGGGCGAACCCGACAGGACTTCCTCAAGCGTGCCGATCGGCTCGATCCGGGTGAGCGTGATGCCGAGTTCCTCCTGCACCTCCCGCCGCGCCGCCGCCTCCGGATCTTCACCGGGTCTCAGCCCCCCGCCGGGCAAGCCCCACACCTTGGGGCCATAGGTGTGCTTCAAGAGCAGCACATCCCCGCCGAGATTGGTGATGATGACGCTCACCCCGACCAGCCGCACCCCGCGCCAGCGGCGCCAGTAATGCCGCACGATATGCGCCAGCGGCATCAAGGTGCGGTGGAGCGGCGCAGGAAGGAATTGCGGCATCAAGAAAACGCGAAGATATCTGGTCGACAGATCGCGTCAGCGTGATCGAGCAGACGGCCAATCGGCAATCCTGTCGACTTTTCATGCTCGGCCTCGAACAGCGTCAGCTTATCTTTGCCCCGGATCACGAAGACCATTGTCTTGCAATTGAGGAGCGCCGGCAAGGTCAGCGTGATGCGATCAAACGGCGCCTCTGGTGGCAGCGGGTCGGGCGTGATCCGGCGCACGGGCAGCGGATCATCGACTTTGGGATCAGTGTTGGGGAACAGCGAGGCGACATGGCCATCGAGACCCATGCCGAGCCAAACCAGTTCAAATTTCGGCGGGGTGCAGTCGTCGGTCAAGGCCATGACCCTGGCCCCGGTCGGCTCGAACAATGCGCGGATGCGCCCGGTGTTCGAGGCGGGGTGATCCTCGGGCACAACGCGATCATCGGTCGGCCAAACCGTAAGGTGCTCGAATTCGAGATCGTGCTTCACCAGATGCTCGAAGATCGGAAACGGGGTCGACCCGCCGGGAACAGCGATCGCCACAGGTTCGCGCTTGCCCCAGATCAGCGGCACTCGCAGCACACCAGCGATCCAGTCCGCAATCGCTTCATCGCTTTCGTCTTCGTATGTAGCGAACAAGGTCATGCCCACCTGCATAGCAAAAGGGCCGCCCCCGGCAATGGGGGGACGGCCCTTCATGCTGAGCTATGCGCAGCAGCGTCAGGCCAGCAGCGAGCGCAGGAACCACACGCGCTGTTCGGCCATGTCGGTCCAGGTGTCGACCACCCCGCTGGTGGCATTGTCGCCCGCTTGATCGGCGAGGTCCTTGATGCCTTTGAGCCGGGTGATCAGCGCGGCGTTATCATCGCGCAGCTCTGCGATCATGTCCTCGGCGCTGAGCGCGGCATTGTCCTGATCCTTCACCTGGGTCGCCTGCGCCACGCTACCGAGCGAGGTCAGCGTGTCCGCGTCAAGCTTGCGCACCCGCTCGGCGATCAAGTCGATCTGGTCGCGCACTTCCAATGCCTGCGTGTCGAACAGCAGGTGGAGGTCGTGGAAGCGCGGGCCCTTCACATGCCAGTGGAAATTCTTGGTCTTGATGAACAGCGCGAAGTGATCGGCCAGCAGGCCGTTGAGTTCGCCGATCAGGGCGGCTTTGGAATTGGTGGCGGGGTCGGTCATGGCGTCCTCCTTGGATAGGGCCGGATCCACCGGGTCTCCCTCTATATGGGGATCAACGGGGCCATTTCACAGGCGTCCGGTGGAGCGTATTGGTAGCCGATCTAATCGACAAAAGCGATCAATGGGCGGCAAAGCGAGCGTTCAATCCGGTGAAGAGCGCCGCCGCCAGCAGCCCGGTGGCGAGCACCAACCGCACCGCGCGCAGCGGCCAGCGCGCGAGGCCCGCCGCGCCGACACTCCACCCCAAGGTCACCGCCGCCGCCCCGCCCAGCGCGCCTCCCAACCCTGCGGCGAAGGGCAGGTTGGCCCATGCCCCCAGCGCAAACACCACAAACCGCGCCCCGTCCCCGATCTGGCGGGCGAGCAGCACGATGGCGATGGCTCCCAAAGAACGGGTCGGCTCGCGCGGGGTCTTGGCCTTGACCGGAACCGCCAGTTCCAGCGCGGCAAGCCCCAACGCAAAGGCGACCAGCATCTCGGCAGCACGGCGCGGCAGGAGCGCGGCGAATTCGGCCCCCACCCACGCCATCGCCGCCGCACTGACCAAGGCGCAGGCAATCGCGATCAGCAGCAGCGGCAGGCTTTGCCCCAAGGCCTCAGCCCAGCGCGCCACCAGCCATTGATCGCGCCCGCCCAGCGCCAGCGCGAAGACAAGCACCAGCGCCAGCAGGAACCCGTCCATCAGCGAGCGTTGCCGATCAGGCCACCCACGGCCCGGTGATCGCCAGCGTCTGGGTTGGCCCATAGGCGTTGACGAACAGCACCCGGCCATCGGGCGAGAAGCATCCGCCCGCAAGTTCGGTCTGCGCTTGGAGCCGTGCGAGGGTATAGGCGCGGCCATCAGGGGTGATGCCGCGGATGTGGTTATCGACCACATCGGTGTACTGATCTTCGCACACGATCAGATGGCCATTGGGGGCCACGGTCAGGTTATCGCCAAAGTTGAATTGCTCGGTGCTCTCGCTCTCGAAGAACAGCTCGACCATATCGGGCGCGCCAGCGAGTCCGGGGCTGAGCTTGAAAATCTGCCCCAGCTGCTTTGCTCCCCCGCTGGTGCAACAGGCGAACACCGCGTTCTCCCCCATATGGAGCCCCTCGCCCCGCGCGACCAGCGCCGCGCCCTTGGCAGCAGCGCGCTGGCGCAGGTCGTCCTTGGGGGCTTCGACATCGTCGCAATCGACCCAGCTGACCCGGTATTGCTGGCCCACAGCCATCGCGGGGGAAGTCCAGTTGCGGGTGTCGGCAAGGCCCTCGACCACCATCGCCTGCAAGCGCCCGCCTTCGGCCAGACGGCCCGGAACCTTGGGCAGGAAGCGATAGAGCACCGAATCGTCGCGGTCCTCGGTCATGTAGACAATGCCCGATGCCGGATCGACCGCAGCGGCTTCGTGGTTGAAGCGGCCCATCGCCTTCAGGGGCACAGCCTCGACAAGGCCGGGCGCAGAGGCGGGGACTTCGAACACCCAGCCGTGGTTCTGCTCCAGCCCGTCGCCATAGCGCTGGCCGGGGCCGGTGGGGGCTTCCTCGCACGTGAGCCATGTGCCCCACGGGGTCACCCCGCCCGAACAATTGCGGATCGTGCCGCCAAGGCTGCGGAACTGGCACTTGACGCTCAGCGTCGCGGCGTCGAGCACGATCGTGGTGGTGCCGCCGGGCACATACACGCCATTCTTCTTGCCAAAGCCCTTGGCAATCGGCCCGCCCGCATCGTGCTGCGGCTGCAATTCATGGTTGCGAACCAGCGCAATCTCGCCGTTACCGAGATCAAAGCAGCCCATCCCGTCGGCATGGTCGGGTACGGTGCCGCCGTCGTCCATTTTGTCGCCAAGGCGCGAAATCACGCGGTAGCTGAAGCCCTGCGGCAGATCGAGCAGCCCGGCCGGATCGGGCACCAGCGCGCCATATCCGGCAAAGTTGCCGCGCGCTGCAATGCGAGGTGCACCCGTCGTGCGGGTCATGCAACCGCTGGCGGCAAGCGCGGCAAAGGCAGAGGCGGTCGCGCTGAGAAAGCGGCGACGGTCAGGCGTGATCAGGCTGGGTGCGGTCATGCCCGCGGGCTTACCGCCCTGCCTCCAGAGCGGCAAGAATTTCGTCCCAGCGGGCATATTTGAAGTTTTGCGCCTTGGGTGCGTTGACACCGTCCTGCGCGATGAAGATGCCCTTGGGGAAGTCCGGGCCGAAATCGCGGTTGTCGAGTTCGATCCCGTCGGTTTCCTCGACACTGCCGAAGGTGCCTGCGGCGATGCGAAAGCGGCCCACCGGGGTCATGCCGGGCAGGCGGAACACGGCATAGGCATTGTCGCCCTGCGAGGAGGCGACGAGGTAGCCGCCATCCGTGCCCTCTGGCGCGATGGCAAGGCCTTCGACATCGGCAACGAGCGTCTTGTTGTCGAGGCTGGCGACCATGCGCTTGTCGCCACTGTTCATGTCGATCGCCCAGATCCCGGCGTCTTCTTCGCCGATATAGAGCGTGCCCGTGCGCGGGTCGGCGATGCAGCCTTCAGTTTGGGTCGGCACCTGCGACAGCGTGGTGGTGGTGCCGGTAAAGGCCCCATTCGCCTCGGTGATAAGAGTCTTGTAGATCGTCCCGCTCTTGGGCGCGCTGAAGGCGATCAAGCCTTGGGCACCCGCCGGCTTGACCATGCAGATGCCGTAGCCCTCACCCGGCCCCACGGCGATCTTGCCCGCGGGTGCGAGTTTGCCGGTCGCGGTATCCAGGAGCGCCATGAACAGGTTGACGGTTGTCAGATCGCTGCGGTCGCTGGCGATCACCAGCACGCGCCCCCCGGCAATCTCGATCAGGTCGACATTGTTGAGACCAGGCGCCGCCAGAAAGCTCTTCTGCGCGCCCTTGAGGTCGTAAACGTAGAGCCCGCCCTTCTTGTCGGTGCCGACGATCAGGCTCGCCGCCGGGTTCGCCGGGTTGCGCCAGATTGCCGGATCATCGGCGGCATCCTCGCGTGCGGTGCCCACGGGGGGTGTTTCCGCCCGCGCGGTGACGATGACCGCCGGATCGCCGGTGATCGCTGGGACCGTCGCACAGGCAGCGGCGATCCCCAGCGTCATCAGCGCAAAGCCATGGAATGGTCTCAGCATGGCTTTGTGTCCTCTTTCGGTCTCAATCAGAAAGCGTAGCGAGCAACCAGCTGGAACACCGGCCCGGCGCGCTCGCTTTCCACTTCGTATTCGTCGAATTCGCGGGCGAACTGTTCTTCAACAGTGTTGAACTTGTTGAAGTCCTCGTCCTTGGTCCCGTCAAGCAGGTTCGAGCCCACCGCACGGATCGTGAAGCTGTCGCCGAAACGCTTCTCGATGAAGATTTCGAGGTCGGCACCGTAGCGGGTGAAGATCTCTTCGCCCACCACACGGCCAAAAGCTTCGCCCTGCTTGCGGTACGTCGCACCAAAGGCGGCACCGAAATCGGGCAGGTTCTGGATCGCGCCGAAGTTGTAGACATATTCGGACTGGTCATTGAACTGGCGCTCGCCGAATTCGTCCTCGATGGTGCTGTCGAGCAGCGCGAGGTTCCCGAACACGCCGGTATCGGGCAGGCCGATAAAGCCAAGGTCGAACGAGGCGTCAAATTCGATCCCGTAGACTTCGCCATCGCCGGTATTGCGCGGGGTGAAGATGAAGGTGCCCTCGCCTTCAGAGCCTTCAACCGGACGCCCCTGCGCGTCGAGCACGGTGGCAATTTCGGTCAGGTTCGTCACGTTGCGGTAGAACACGTTGACGCCGATGACGCCGCTCTTGCCGATCTTGTGCTCATAGCCCAGATCGCCGCCCCACGAGGTTTCCGGCGCAAGGAAGGGGTTGCCCTGGAAATCGTTGTCGCCCAGCTCGGCTTCGAGCAGCCCTGAGAAGATGAAGTCGAAGCGCGGGCGGCGCAGGGTGCGCGCTACTGACGCGGTGATCCGGCCATCGCCGATCTCGTACTTGAGCGAGGCCGTGGGGAGGAATTCGTCGTATTCGTTTTCCAAGCCTTCGATGTTGGCCGTGGTGTTTTCCCAGCGGATCCCGACTTCAAAGGTGAGATTGTCGTACTCGCCCTCGATCAGCGCATAGAGATCGCGGCGGTCTTCCTGAATGGTGCTCAGCCCACCTGTCAGCGGCGGGAAGGGATTGGGTACGAATTCAGCCGGGTTGCGGGTGAATTGATCATAGCCCTGCCGATTGGCAGCGGTCAGGTTGAAACGGCTGCGCACTGCCAGCAACGCCGTGTCGCGATCCTTGTTCTGGAGGAAGCCGCCAATCGCCAGCTCCAGCTCTTCCGTCAGATCGAATTCATGCTCGAGATTGACGAAGAATTCCGTGTCTTCAATGTCGAGCACCGACAGATCCCCGGTAAAGCGGGGCAAGGTGCGGTCGAAATCGACCTCGTATTCGAACTCGTCCTGAAAATCGTCGAAGCTGGCATAGCCGACCCGCAGCTTGGTTTCGCCGAGGGTCCATTCGTGATCAAGCTTGGCAATCAGTGACCAGCTTTCGGTGGTGATGTCGTTGACGTTGGCATTGTCGGTCAGAAGGTTGCCCGCCGGGGTGGCGCGGACGGGACCGTTGATAGCGGTCGGGCTGTTGTATTCGAACGAACGCTCGTTTTCGGTGCGCTCGGTGCGGACGAAGTTGCCGAGGATTTCGAATTCGATCGATTCCGTCTCGATCCCCCAACTGGCGTTGAAGGCGTAATCGGTGCCGTCGCGCGTGTCGGTCTGGTCTTCGCGGTTGTCGAAATCCTCGGTCGCGAAGTTGGGGTTGTTTTCGGGGCTGTCACTATAACGCAGGCTCGACTTTTCTTTGGGGTTGTATCGGCCCTGGACGTTTGCCCCGATCAGGAAGCGCCCACCCGCAAGGTCACCGCCGTAATAAAAGCCGCCGCTCGGCTTTACTTCACCGTCATCGAACAGCAGCCCGCCCGCGCGGACGTAACCACCATCGAACGTGAAGCCATCGCGCAGCACGATGTTGAGCGAACCGGCCACTGCGTCGCCAGTGCGGCGGGCCGAGGACGAGCGCACAATTTCCACGCGCGAGATCAGTTCGCCCGGAATGCGATCGAGGAAGAACGAACGGTCCGATTGGCCGCCGGGCACGCGCTCGCCGTTGATGAGGATTTGGGTGTAGCCCGGGTCGAGACCGCGCAGACGGGCGCCGTCGCTTTCGATCACGTCCGACAGGAACGTCACGCCCGGGACGCGCTTCAAGGCATCGCCAGCAGTGAGCGGTTCGAAGCGGCGGAAATATTCTTCGTCATAAACCAGGACAGGCTCGGCCGCATCGGAGCGATTGCGGAAACCGATGTCGCCCTGCACGACGATTTCTTTGGCGGTGAGAATCTGATCGTCTTCGCCCTCTTCGCTCTGCGCAGCCGCTCCGCCCGCTTGCGCGGTGATGGCGAGGTTGGGCTCAGCGGCGTCGGCAGCAAAGGCCGGGGCGGACAGAACAGTGGCAACGGCAACAGCAGCGCTGCCAGCAAACAGGCGAGTGCGGATCATGGAAACTATTCCCCCTGCGGTCTTCCGACGATCGGTGCCGCGATGGGGCCGCGCCTAATCTGACGTCGTGACAGCGCCATGTCGCGGTGGTGACGGATCGGTGACAGGGGTGCACCGCGCAAGATTCCGCAAACCTGTTGCCAGAATGCCGCAATTGAACCGGTGGTGCAGACGCTGCATTGCGCCTAACAAAAAGCAAAAGTCGTTTGGGAGAAGAGGCGCATGAAAATCGAACCAGGCATGGCAGCAGTGGTCACCGGCGGGGCATCGGGCCTCGGCAAGGCAAGCGCAGCCGCCTTCGCCGCGGCGGGCATGAAAGTCGCGATTTTCGACATCAATGATGCCGATGGCGAGGCTCATGCCGCCGCGATCGGCGGCACGTTCCACCATGTCGACATTATGGACGAAGCCAGCGTCGAGGCCGGTTTCGCTGCCGCGCGCGCAGCCAATGGGCAGGAGCGCGTGACGCTGCACTGCGCCATGGCTTCGCGGCGTGGCAAGACGCTGGGGTGGGACAAGGAAGCGGGCGCCTACAAGCGGCTTTCGACCGAGGATTACGCTTTCGGGGCCGAGGGCATTTTGGTCGCCAGCTACCGCGTCGCCAGTATCTCGGCGCTGGGCATGGCCAATGCCGACCCCGTCAATGATGATGGCGAGCGCGGCTGCATCATCCTCACCGCCAGTGTCGCGGCGCAGGATGGGCAGATCGGGCAGGTCATCTATGGCAGCTGCAAGGCTGGGGTGAATGGCCTCGTCCTCCCTATGGCGCGCGATCTGATGGAAATGGGCATCCGCGTGAACTCGGTGATGCCGGGCATCTTCGCCACCCCGCTGATGCTGGGGATGAAGGACCGCAATCCGCCGATGTGGGCGCAGTTGAACGCCAGCGTGCCCTTCCCCAAGCGCCTCGGCGAACCGGAAGAATTCGCGTCGCTGGTGCTGGAAATCGCGCGCAACAGCTACATCAATGGCCACCAGTTCCGGCTCGACGGGGCGATCCGGATGCCGCCGAAGTAATCGGACAAGGGTTCAAAGGGGGAATGACAATGGCGACGCAGACCAACGAATATCCGACCAAAGCCTATGGCGCGACCGCACCTGACAGCGGGGTCGGCCCGATGCAGATCACCCGCCGAGGCCTGCGCCATGATGATGTGCTGATCGACATCACGCATTGCGGCATCTGCCATTCCGATCTGCATGCGTCGCGCAATGACTGGGGCGTTACCACCTATCCGATCGTGCCGGGCCACGAGATTGTTGGTGTGGTCGCGGCGGTCGGCGAGAGCGTGACCCGCCACAAGGTCGGCGACCGGGTGGCGATTGGCTGCATGGTCGATAGCTGCCTCGAATGTGCGCATTGCCACGCTGGCTACGAGCAAAGCTGTCTCGCGGGCGGGATGACCGGCACCTATAACGGCAAGGACCGCCGCGATGGATCGCTGACCTTCGGCGGCTATTCCGAGCGGATCGTGGCGCGCGAGGAATTCGTGCTCAAGGTGCCCGCTAGCCTGCCCAGCGCCGAGGCCGCGCCGCTGCTGTGCGCCGGGATCACCTCCTACTCGCCGCTGCGCACCTGGAAGGTCGGCCCCGGCAGCAAGGTCGCGGTCGCAGGGCTCGGCGGGCTGGGGCACATGGGCGTGAAGTTTGCCGTGGCGATGGGCGCCGAGGTGACCGTGCTCTCCCGTTCCGAGAGCAAGCGCGCCGATGCGGAAAAACTGGGCGCGCACGCGTTCCTCAACACCGGCAACAAGGAGGCGATGAGGGCGGCACGAGGCAGCTATGACATGGTCTTGAACACCATTCCCGTGCGCCACGATGTCACCCCCTATCTCCACCTCCTGAAGATCAACGGGGTGCAGGTTCTGGTCGGCATGATCGACATGCTGCCTGAGCTTCACACCGGCGTGTTTCTGGGCCGCAAGGTGCTGACCGGCAGCGGAATCGGCGGGCTCGCCGAGACGCAGGAAATGCTCGATTTCTGCGCTGCGCACAACATCCTGCCCGATATCGAGATCATCGCAATGCAGGACATCCAGACCGCCTATGAACGGATCGAGGCCAGCGACATCAAGTATCGCTTTGTCATCGACATGGCGAGTCTGCGCGCCACCTGACGCAGGTGATGCAAGTTTGCAACGCAACAAAAGGAAAGCGGGCACGGGTTTGCGCAAAACATTTGTGCTGATGGTGCATTGCGGTATTTAGGCCTGTCAGCCGTGACGGTAGCCCGACCATAAACAGAGGCACCGCGCGGCACGCAGGTGGAACGATCCAACCCTCTTCATGGAGCGTTCCTTATGTCCATTCGTTTCGCCTCGGCTGCTTCGGCCGTCGCCCTCATCGCTGGCCTCGCCTCTCCCGCCTTCGCCGGAGAAACTGTGGAAGCTGATGCCGCCCCCGTTTCCGAAACCGAAGAGACCGCCGTCGCGCTTCGTGCCATCGAGCCGATTGAACTCGACACCGCCAGCAGCGCGGAAGATGAACCCGAGTTCACGATCGCAGGCAGCGCTACGCTCGCTTCGGACTACCGTTTCCGCGGCGTTTCGCAGTCCGATGAAGGCATTGCCGTCCAGGGCGGCTTACCATCAAGCACGCGAGCGGGGCTTATGTCGGCGTCTGGGGCTCGAACCTTGCAGGCTGGGGCACCTTTGGCGGCGCCAATATGGAGCTCGATATCTACGCGGGCTATGCCATGCCGGTCGGTGAAGGCACGCTCGATGTCGGCCTAACCTGGTTCATGTATCCGAGCGGCGCTGACGAGACCGATTTCGCTGAATTCTATGCCAAGCTTTCAGGCACCGCCGGTCCGATCGGCCTGACTGCAGGGGTCGCCTATGCGCCGAAGCAGGAAGCGCTGGGCAATGTGTTCTTCACTGGCGCAGCGGCGGCAGCGGGAGCCCCGAACGACCCGGGTGACAAGGAAGACAACCTCTACCTGTTCGGCGATGCGGTCTATGGCATTGCCGACACCCCGATCACCCTCAAGGCTCACATCGGCTACTCCGATGGTAACCCGGGCCTTGGCCCCAACGGGACCAGTGTGGCGCCGACCGGCAGCTATTTCGATTGGTCGCTGGGAGCGGACATCGCCCCGATTAGCGGGCTGACGCTGTCGGTCGCCTATGTCGACACCGACATTTCGGCGGGAGACGGGGCCTATCTGCTGCCCAACTTTGCGACGCTGGATGGCAACCAGATCGCCGATGCGACCGTGGTGTTCTCGATCACCGCTTCGTTCTGATCAGCCATATTCACTGACAAGCGAGGGGCGCTGGCCGTTTCGGCACAGCGCCCCTTTGCTTTGTCCGGCGCTTTGCCATAATCTCGCCCGCAAGGCCCGATAGCAGGCCAACCGAGAGGGGTTTTTGACGATGCGGATTTCGTTCTGGGCGGCGGGCTGCGCTGCGCTGGTTCTTGCGCCGGTGGCCGAGGCCAATGCCAAGACCCGTTTCGAAGCGACCATTACCCGCACCACTTACGGCATCCCGCATGTTGCCGCCAACACCTGGCAGGGCGTGGGCTACGGGGTCGCCTACGCTTATGCCGAGGACAATCTGTGCCTGCTGGCCGAGGAGTTCGCCACTGTGGCAGGCGAACGCTCGCTGCATTTCGGCCCGGCGAACAAGGCGGTGCTGGGCTTTCAGGAGGTCGACAACCTCTCGTCCGACCTTTTCTTCCGTGCCGCAATAAACCTCCCCGCCTTGCGCGAAGGTGCCAAGCAGCAGGCGCGCGAGGCGCAGCTGCTCGCGGAAGGCTATGTCGCGGGGTACAACCGTTACCTCAAGGACATCGGGCCTGACGGTGTGCCCGCCGCGTGCCGGGGCAAGGCGTGGGTGCGGCCCATCTCCATGGACGATCTGCTGCGCCTCACCGAAAAGCAGATGCTGCTGGCGAGTTCGCTGGCGCTGGCCCCTGCCCTCGCCAATGCCGCGCCGCCCACCTCGACCGAGCCCAAGACCGCCTTCGCCGCCCCCGCCGTGCTGCCGCGTCCGGATGAGCTTGGCATGGGGAGCAATGGCTGGGCGTTCGGCGGCGAGGCAACCACCGACGGGCGCGGGCTTCTCATCGGCAATCCGCACTTCCCGTGGAACGGGCCGAGCCGCTTCTGGCAGATGCATGTGAAGGGGCCTGAAGGCTACGACGCGATGGGCGTAGGCATTGCCGGCTCGCCGATCCCGACGCTGGGCTTCAACCGCGATGTCGCCTGGACCCACACGGTCACCGCCGCGCGGCATTTCACGCTGTATCAGCTGACCCTCGATCCGGCGGATCCGACCCGGTATATGGTCGACGGGCAAAGCGTGGCGATGGAGCCGCGCAGCATCACCGTGCCGATGCCCGAAGGCACCCCGGCGGTGACCCGCACGCTCTACACCACCCGCTTCGGACCCGTCGTGGCGGCACCCCAGAATGGGCTCGTTTGGAACAGCGCCAACGCCTTTGCCCTCAAGGACGCCAACCGCGGCAATGGCCGGGCGATTGCCACATGGCTCGGCATCGGCAAGGCGAAAAGCGTCGGCGAGATCAAGACGGTGGTCAGCGACACGCTCGGCATTCCGTGGGTGAACACTATTGCCTCGGATCGCCACGGCGATGCGCTGCTCGCTGACGTGACCGCCGTACCCAATGTCTCGGCGGCAAAGGTCACTGCCTGTTCGACGCCGATCTCGGGTCTGTTTGCATCGCTCGCCACGCTGCTCGATGGCGCGCGCAGTGATTGCGATTGGGACGTGGCGGCTGGCACGCCCGAGCCCGGCTTGATGCCCGCCAGCGATCAGGCCGCGACGCTGCGGCGCGATTACCTCACCAATTCCAACGATAGCTACTGGATCGCCAATCCGCGCATCCCGCAAGCCGCGCGCTCCCCGGTGCTGGGGCCGCACGCCAGCGCGCTGTCCTTGCGCACCCGCTCGAACTTCACCGAGACTGAGGCGCTGCTGGCCGGGGGCAAGGTTGATCATGCGCGGGCCAAGGCGCTGGCTTTCGCCAACAAGAGCCTTGCTGCCGACATGGCGATGGGTACGCTGCTGGCACTGTGCGCGCGCGAGGCTGAGCCTTCACGGGGCTGCGCGGCGCTCGCCGGCTGGGATCGCCGCTACGAGGCCAGCAGCCGCGGTGCGGCGCTGTTCCGCGCCTTCTGGGCCAAGGCCGCGCGCATTCCCGGCCTGTGGGCGGTGCCGTTCAACGCCGCCGACCCCATTAACACGCCGCGCGATCTCAACACCGCTACGGCGGGGACCAAGCTGATGGCCGCGCTGAATGAGGCGGTTGCAGAGCTGGATGCGGCAGGCATTGCGATTGATGCGCCGTGGGGCGAGGTGCAGCAATGGCGCGTGGGCGATGAACGCATTCCGATCCACGGCGGCCCCGGCACCGCAGGGGTGCTCAATTATCAGGACGCCCGCCCCGCCCCGGGCGGCGGGTTGGTGCCGGTGCATGGCACTAGCTACATCCAGATCGTTGGCTTCGATGACAAGGGCCCGGTGGCGGATGCGATCCTGAGCTACAGCCAGTCGACCGACCCCGCCTCCCCCCACTTTGCCGACCAGACCCGCGCCTATGCGGTGAAATCATGGAACCGCCTGCCGTTCCATGAGCGGGACATTTCGGCGCAGGCAATCGGGAAGGCCAAGCGGATTTCCGAGTAGACGGGAGGCCCCTTCTCAGGGGGCGCTGCCGAGCACAGTTAGCAGCCTCTGTGCGAGGGTCTGGGCCGCGCTGCGGGTGGCGGCACGATCGGCGGTATCGGCGACCTCATAGGTGATCGCCGGGATGCCATAGGCCTCGTGGAACCAGTTCTTGGCCGTGCCGCTGCCGGGATTGGCATTGGTCGGTTCGATGGTGAAGGGATAGCCGGGAAGCGCCTGTTCCTGCCCGCCCAGCCACAACTCCACAAAGCGCTGCTGCGCGGCGGTGGCCTCCTTGTCGCCCTGCACGTAGAACAGGTTCCTGCCGGTCGAGTGGAAGTCCACCATCAGCACCGGACGAACCGAGGGCGGCAGTGCGTCGAGCCATGCCTTGACCGCGCGGGTTTCGGGCTGAGTGAAGCCCCCCCAATCGCGGTTCAAGTCCACCGCACCGCGATTGGCGCGCCAATGCCCGCGCGTAACCCCGTCGGGGTTCAGCATCGGGACGATCAGGAACTGGATGTCCGCCGGAGTGGCAGGCTTACCCGCCACATCCTCCACCAGCGTATCGATAAAGGCCTGCATCGCCATCGCTCCGGTCACTTCCGGGGGATGCTGACGGCCCAGCAGGATCACCAATCGCGGCGCATCGGCGCGGCCCAGCCGGATGGCCTCGATCGGTCGACCATCATGCGATCGGCCCAGCGTGAAGGGCTTGGCACCGCTCGCGGCACTCCAGCGCTGCATTGAGACCTTGGTGTCGACGGGCGCGATGATCTCCTGCGCGGCGACCATGCCCTTGCCCGGTGGCAGCTCGAATGCAACACCCTTGCCCTCATCCACCGGCGTGCTCGGCAATTCGCGCCACACTCCCTTTCCTTCACTCCACTTAGGCGCATAGCGATGCTGGCCGCCCAGATAGCGCAGGGTCACCGTGACCGGATCGGCAGCGCCATCGGTCTGGTAACGGAAGCCATACCACGGGCTCGGATTGATCGGCGGGGCGTGTTCGGGGGTGATCAGCAGCGTGAATTTCCGCGCACCGGTGACCGAACAGGCCGAGGCCGACGCTCCCGCAAAATCGAAATGCAGGCTGGCCGCTGCGCTGCGGCAATCCGCGCCCGCCGCCGCAGCCGCTGACGGGAGCGAGGGGGGCGGCGCCGAAACGCACGCCCCCGTGGCTGCCCCCAGCATCAGCAGCAGGGCAAACCGCTGCTGGCGCTTGCCCATCAGAACGGCTTGCGCAGTTCGACCCGGAACACCCGCCCGCGCGGCGAGTGCAGCGCACTGAGGAAACCATAGGTGTCGTCAGCCAGCGGCGGATCCTTGTCGAACAGGTTGTTGACCCCGAACCGCAGCCGGGTGCCATCGAGCGCGTTGTCGCTTTCGATGGTGTAGCTGATCGACGAGTTGAAGGTCAGGAAATCGCCGACGCGGAAAAAGTTCGCGTTGGGATCGTCGGACACGATCGGCACATCACGGCTGACGCTGGTGTTCCACACCTCGCCGACATAGTTGGCGAACAGCGCAACATCGATCGGGCCGCTGTCCCAGTTGACCGAGCCGCTGAAACGCCACTTGGGCCGCCCTTCGATTTCGAGCAGCTCGCCGAGGCCATCAATCCGGACTTCAGGCGGCAGCTGCCCGCCAGCGACCGCATCGAGCAGGACCTGCCCGTCCTCGCCAGCAGACTGGACAAAGCTTTCCAGCCGCGCCGCGTTGAAGCGCAGGCGGAAATTGCCGATGCCAAAATCGGGGACGTTGTAGGCAAGGCCAAAATCCCAGCCCTTCGACACGCGGCTGTCGAGGTTGAGATAGGGGTCGAGCACGCGGATGATGTCGCCCGCCGGTTGCAGGCGGGTGCCGGTGTAGAGTGCGATTTGCTCCGCCGTCGGCGCACTGCGGATCACAGCCGGGTTGCTGCTGCCGTTGAGGCGCAGCAACAGGTCAAGCGCGATCGCGTTATCATCGCCGAAGGTGCCAACCAGCCCAGTCTGCTTGACGCGCCAGTAATCGGCCGTGAGCGTCAGGCCCGGAATGAACTTGGGTTCAAGCACGATGCCGAGGTTGATGCTCTCGCTGTCCTCGGGCTGGAGTTGGTCGGTGCCCGAACGGAAGCTGATCACGCCTTCGCCCGGACACAGGCCGAGGTTGGCCAGCTGTCCGCGTTCGACCTGGGCCTGACAGCGGACGAAATCGTCACGCGTGTTGGAGCGCGTGGTGCCCTCGTCGTTGACCTGCACGAGGTTAGGTGCGCGGAAGCCTTGCGACCATGCGCCGCGTACCATCAGGCCCGGGACCACCGTCCACGAAGCCGCCGCGCGCGGGACGATCGCGGTCTCGTCGATATCCTTGAAATGCTCGATCCGTCCGGCGAGCTGGAGGTTGAGCGCGGTGACGAGCGGAATGTCCATGTCCTCGCTCACCAGCGGGACAAAGGTTTCCATGAACGCCGAATAGACCTGCCGCGCCCCGCTGGTATCGGGCGAGGCGCTGGTGCCGACAACATCGCTGCCGTCGAACACGCCGGTGACGCTGTCGGTCCATGTGATGGTGCCATCAATGCGCGGATCGCGATCATCGATGAAGGTTTCGCGCCGCCATTCAACCCCCGCCGCAATCCCGACATCGCCGCCAGGCAGGCTGAACAGCGCGCTGTTGCTGACCTTGAAATCGGCGAGCGCGAGCGTGGTTTCCCCCTTGCGGAACACATCGATCAGGAAGGGATCGATCGCGCTTTGCGGGTTGGGGGTGCAATCGCCATTGCCCACATCGCCGGTGATGCAGCCGCCGTTGAAGGGGTTGTAGGCATCCGGCGTCGAACGGTTGATCGCCTGCTGGAGCAGGGTGAGCGACACGCGGTTGCCTTCAAGGTCGGTCGACTTGGCCTCGGAATAGACAAAGCCGGTGTCGAAATCCCAATCGCCGAAATTGCCCTTGAGGCCGGCGACGAGACGATAGGAATCCTTATCGACATCGACCGTGCGGTTACCGGCATCGACGAAGCGGTAACGCTCCATGATGAGGTCGGCACCGGTCGTGGGGATGGTCGTGCCAGCGCGGCGGTTCGGGTTGGGCGTACCGTTCGGGAAGGTCACCGGCCCGAAGGGGTTCCAGAAGGCATTGCGCGAAATGCCCACCGGCACGGCGCTGAGGATCGCCGCCGGAGTGATGTTGCGGCTGCTCTCGGACCGGTAGAACGTGCCCTCGAAATAGCCCTCAACCTTGTCGCTGAACTCGTAATTGAACAGCAGGGCCGCGTTGTAACGGGTCTTCTCGCTGATCAGCGTCGTGCCGAATGCGCGGTTGTAACGCACCTCCGCCGCAGGGTTATCGCCGTTGCGGGCGCAAATGCCGTTACCGAGATCGAAGCGGCACCCCGCAAAGGTGGAGGGCTGGATGTAGAAGTCATCGTCGCGGATCGGGGTGAGGTTGTTGTTGGTGATCTGAATATCGAACTGCCCGAACGGCCCAAAGGTGTTGCGGTTGTTGAACTGGGTGTCGTTCTCGAACGGCGTGCCGACCAGCAGTGGGCGCTTGTCGTCATCGCGCGAATAGTCCCGCGCCACGGCAGGCAGGCCGTTTTCGTAGAAATAGCCGCCATAGATCGTGAGATTGGCGCGGCCATCGGCGAAATCGAAACCGTAGCCGCCATTGACCTGGGTGCTGTAAAGGCTGGTGCTGTCAGACCCGCGCCATTCGCCCTCGATGAAGCCGCCCTTGCGGTTGCCGCGCAGCACGGTGTTGACCACACCCGCCACCGCGTCCGCTCCATAGATCGCCGAAGCACCGTCGCGCAGCACTTCGATCCGGCGCACAGAGCCCGGCGCGATTTCATTGGTGTCGGGGCTGACCACCGGCACCAGCAGCTCGGTCTGGAAACCGGGGTTCAGCACCATGCGCCGACCGTTGATCAGCAGCAGAGTATTGCCGGTGCCGAGATCACGCAGGTTGATCGAAGCAGCATCGCCGCGCGCGTTGTTCGAGGTGACGTCGTTCTGTTCGTTGAAGGCGACCGACCCCGCCTGCGGGATCGCGCGGAACAGCTCATCGCCCGAGGTTGCAGCGACGTTCTGAATGTCGATCTCATCGACAACAGTGACGGGCAGGACGTCATTGATCTTCGCACCCTGGATCTGGGTGCCGGTGACGATGATCTCGCGCTCGGTCCGGGGGGCATCGGCGCTGGTCACATCGACCGGGGCTGGTGCTTGGGCATCCTGTGCATGGGCTGCAGTGGCTGCGATAACGCTGGCCCCGCACATCAGGGCAAGCCGGCCCAGAAGCTTCGTCGACATTGTCATTCTCCCTGTTTTTCGATAATTTTATGCGATTGCGCCCAGTGTTCGAACAGCGCTGGCCATTGGCTGATCACCTGTTCGGGCTTGCCCAGCCCCCAGCCATGGCCGCCGTCGCGGAACAGGTGCAGTTCCGCGCTCGCCCCGGCGGCGATGAGGGTCTGAAACAGCAGGATGCCGTGGCCGGGCGGTGTCGTCGGATCGTCGGCCGAGGCAAAGATGATTGTGGGCGGCGCGTCCTTGCCCGCCCAGGTATCGAGCGACCATTCAGCTTCGGCCTCGGCGCTGGCCTTGTCACCAATGATCTCGCGCCGGGTGCGGGTGGTGTCGTAAGGCTTGCGCAAGGTCACCACCGGGAACAGCAGCACTGCAAAATCGGGCCGGGCGGAGACCTTTTCATAGGCATCAGCCCCGGCATAGAGCGCGCGGGCAGGCTGATAGGCGGTGAAGCCCGCCAGGTGCCCACCAGCGGAAAAGCCCATGATCCCGATCCGGCCCGGATCGACCCCAAATTCGCCCGCGCGGCTGCGGATGATCTTCATCGCCCGCTGCGCGTCCATGAAGGGCGCGGTGGAATCCCAGCCGTCATTGGGCAGGCGGTAGATCAGCTCGAACACGGTAAAACCGCGCGCCTGCAGCCATACGGCCGCAGGGGTGCTTTCCTTCCACAGCTGAATACGGAAATAGCCGCCCCCGCCCGCGACCAGCACCGCTGCGCCATTGGGCTTGGCCGGGCGATAGACCCGCATACGGGGCGTGGCGATGTTCGACACCGCGCCATAGCCCGCGCCTTCGGTGCCGACCTTCTCCGGCCCGATGACCTTGCCATTGCCCGGCGGGGTGCCGGGCCAGAGGCGGATCTCCTCGGGCGCAGCGTTGGCGGTTTGCGCGGCGAGCGGCAGGGCTGGCACCAACAGCGCGAAGGCCGCGGCGAGCACGGCAAGCAGACGGCGCAGGGTCATGCGCGCTCCTCCAACGCTTCAGCGAGCCGCTCGCTGACCGGGCCGCTGCGTTCGTGGCGCTCGATATCTTCTTCCGGCAGAGCCATCGGCGCGCCCGCCATCGCCGCGTTGAGCCGGTCGCGATCGAGCGCGTTCTCCCAGCGCGCCACCACGATGGTCGCGACTGCATTGCCGACGAAGTTGGTGAGCGCGCGGCATTCGCTCATGAAGCGGTCAATGCCGAGGATCAGCGCCATCCCCGCCACGGGCACGGTCGGCACCACCGAAAGCGTCGCGGCGAGGATCACAAAGCCCGATCCCGTCACCCCTGCCGCGCCCTTGGAACTGATCATCGCGACCAGCACCAGTGTCAGCTGCTCGGCGATGCTGAGCTCCACGCCGACCGCCTGCGCGATGAACAGGGCCGCCAAGGTCATGTAGATGTTGGTCCCGTCGAGATTGAACGAATAGCCCGTGGGCACCACCAGACCGACCACCGCTTTGCGGCACCCGGCGATCTCCATCTTCTCCATCAGGCTCGGCAATGCGGCTTCGGAGGAGGAGGTGCCGAGCACCAGCAGCAATTCCTCGCGCAGGTAGCGGATCAGCGCGAAGATCGAAAAGCCGTTGAACCACCCAACAAGCCCCAGCACCACCAGCACGAACAGGAGCGAGGTGAGGTAGAACGTCGCCACCAGCGCGGCGAGATTGGCGAGGCTGCCGATCCCGAATTCGCCGATGGTGAAGGCCATCGCTCCGTAGGCGCCGATGGGCGCCAGCTTCATCAGCATATGCACGAGCTTGAACACCACCTCGCCAAACGAGGCGAGTACGTCGGTGACAAGGTCGCTCGCCGGGCGCGTGGCGGCAATCGCTACCCCGGCCAGGATTGCCACCAGCAGCACCTGTAGGATCTGGCCATCCGTGACCGCGCTGAACAGGGTGTCGGGGATGATGCCGAGCAGGAAGCCGGTGATGGTGGTCGCCTCGGCCTTGTCGGCGTAATCGGCAACCGCGGCGGTATCGAGCGTAGCCGGGTCGATATTCAGCCCTGCGCCGGGACGCACCACATTGCCGACCACCAGACCGATGATCAGCGCAAGGGTGGAAAAGGTGATGAAATAGGCAAAGGCCTTGCCCGCCACGCTACCGACCGCCTTCAGATCGCGCATCCCGGCAATCCCGGTAGCGACCGTCACGAAGATGACAGGCGCGATGATCATCTTCACCAGCTTGATGAAGCCATCACCCAGCGGCTTCAATGCGGTGCCGACGTCAGGAACAAAATGCCCCACCAGCGCGCCGAGCGCGATGGCGGTCAGCACCTGCACATAAAGCTGCTGGTAAAGCGGCTTGCGACGCGGCACCGGGACCGCGAGATCCGACGTAATGGCAACAGGCGATCGCATTGGTCGCAGCCTCTCCCCCTGATTATTTTTTTCCGAACAAAAGATCACGCTGGCCGACGATTGCATCAAGCAAAACTGTAGCAATTCGTAGACCTCGGAATTTCAATTGTTTGGCGAGAAAGTGGGACGATTTTGTGCGAAAATTCGCATTATTGGATTGCCCTCAGTGCGGATTTCCGCACAAGCAACCGCTGGGAGTTCGTCGCAAGGGGGTGTCATGCACAGGATCGGGCGCTGGTATCTTCCGCTGATCGCGGTGCTGGCGGCGGTCCTCATCAGTGCGCTGGTGATGATCGCGGTGGACCGGGCCAGCCGCGAAACGGCGCTCGAACAAATCCGCAGCGACGCTGCCAATGATGCCGCGATCCTTGCGGCGGGGCTGGATAGCGAGCTCAACAAGTTCACCCTTGTGCCGCGCGTGCTCGCGGTCGATCCCGAAGTCGCAGCCTTGCTGGCAGGCGACCTCAGCCAAAGGGCCGTGCTCAACCGCCGGTTGGCCGCGCTCGCCCGCCAGACCAGAGCAGCGGCGATTTACCTGATGAATGCCGAGGGCCTGACGCTGGCGTCGAGCAACTGGGACCAGCCGGACAGCTTCGTCGGCTCGAATTACGGGTTTCGCGATTATTTCGCCGGGGCGCTGCGCATGGGCACCTTCACCGAATTTGCGCTGGGCACGGTCAGCCGCCGCCCTGGGCTCTATATTGCCGAACGCGCCGGGCCACCTTCGGCGCCCATTGGCGTGGTCGCGGTCAAGGTCGAGTTCGACAGCCTCGAGGCCAAGTGGCGCGATGCGGGCGACGGGGTCTATGTCACCGACAGCGACGGCGTGGTGGTGTTGGCGAGTGACCCTGACTGGCGCTTCCGATCGACCAAGGCGGCACCCGGCGCGGCGCGCGACCGGGCGCGCGATGCGCTGCGGTTCGGCAGGGCCGAACTCCCGCCGCTGCGATTGCAAGAGAAGGGCCTGAGCGCTGCTCCTATAACCATGATCGAAAAGATCGAGCCTATCGCGCCGCTGGGGTGGGAGTTGCATCTGCTCGCCGATCCCTCGCCGCGGATTGCCGCAGCGATTGCCAATGGCCGCTTGATGGGGCTGCTCGTGCTCGTCGTGCTGGCGATGATCGCAGCCGGGGCGGCGCTGTGGCTGCGGCGACGGCAGGCGCAGGCCCAACTGGCTGCGGCCGAGCAAACGGCGATGCTGCGCGAACAGCTGCAGCAGGCCAACCGGCTCGCGACGCTCGGGCAGATCACCGCAGGCCTCGGCCACGAAATCCGCCAACCGCTCGCCGCGATGCAGGTCTATGCCGAAAGCGGGGAGCGCCTCATCGCGGCGGCGCGCCATGATGAAGCGGCGACCAATTTTGCCCGGATCGCGGGGCTCGCGGGCCAGATCGGCGCGATCACGCAAGAGCAGCTGCACTTCAGCCGGCGGTCTGGCGGCGAGCTACGCGATATCCCGCTTGCCGAGGTGATCGACGGATCGCTGCTGTTGCTGCGCGATCAGATCCGTCAGAAGGGGATCAGCCTTGCCCTGCCCCCGCCCGAAGCCGCGGCTGCAAGCGTCCGCGCACGGCATGTTCAGCTGGAGCAGGTGTTAGTCAATCTGCTCCAGAACGCCGTGCAGGCCTGTGGCCCTGGCGGACGGATCGCGCTGACGATTGCCGCTGGGGGGCAGGCCATCAGGCTCAGCGTCAGCGATGACGGGCCGGGCATCCCGCCAGACCTGCGCGACACCCTGTTCCAGCCCTTCATCACGTCCAAGGATGACGGGATTGGCCTAGGCCTTGCGATTTCGCTCGACATCATGCGCCAGCTCGGCGGCGATCTCATCCTTGAAGACACGCCCAGCGGAGCGTGCTTCACCATGGTCATTCCCGCCGCATGAACGCTGAGGTTCCCCTGCAGGTTGCGCTGGTCGAGGATGATCCGGCGTTGCGCGATGCGACGACGCAGGCGCTCACGCTCGACGGGATTGCGGTGACGACCTTCCCCGATGCCCGCGCGGCGCTCGCGTGGCTGACAGCGGATTACCCGGGCGTCGTAGTCAGCGATGTGCGCATGCCAGGGATCGACGGGATCGCCTTTTTTGAACGGCTGCGCGCCGTCGACCGCGAACTGCCCGTGATCCTGACCACCGGGCATGGCGATGTCGCCATGGCGGTAGCGGCAATGAAGAACGGCGCTGCGGATTTCCTGACCAAGCCCTATTCCTCGGCTGACCTGATCCGCGCGGTCCGCGCGGCCAGCGAGCGCCGGTCGCTGGCGCTCGAAAACCGGCGGCTGCGTGCCGAAGCGGGCCGCAGCGTCGATCGCGGCATTCCCGGCTCCTCCCCCGAGGCGCAGCGTCTGCGTTCGGTGATCGAAGGCGTCGCCCCGTCCGAGATTGACGTGGTGCTGACCGGCCCGGCGGGCAGCGGCAAAAGCCATGCCGCGCGGCTGATCCACGATCTCAGTCCGCGCAGCAACCGCCCTTTCGTGACGGTCGATGCCGGGATCCTCGCGCATGAGGATGCTGAACTGCTGCTGTTCGGGCGCGATCCGGGCAGTTCGGGCCTATCACGCACCGGCCTTGCCGAGCGGGCCAATGGCGGGACGCTGTTCCTCGACGAGATCGAGGCCGCCAGCGATACCCTGACAGCGCGGCTGCTGTCGCTGGTCGAAAAGCGGCAGGTGATCCCAATCGGAGCCGACCGGGCGCGGCGGCTGAATATTCGGATCATCATCGCCCGGATCGCGGATGATCCGGGGCAAGCCGGGGCGGGCCAGCGCGACCCGCTGTGGCACCGGCTTGGCGCGGTGCAGATCGCCTTCCCCCCGCTTACCGCGCGGCGGGCCGATGTGCCGGAGATTTTCCGGCTGTTCGTGGCTCGCCATGCCCGCCAGCTCGATATCGCCGCGCCCGCCATCGGCGAAGCGCAGTGGCGTCATGTGCAGGCGCATGACTGGCCCGGCAACCTTAACGAGCTCAGCGGCTATGCCCGCGCCTTCGTGCTGGGCCTCGCCGAGATCGATGCGCCGGGAGCCGGAACGGCAGGGCAGCGTCCGCTCCAGCAGATCATGGCCGATTTCGAACGGACGGTGCTCGAAGACGCGCTGCGGCAATGCGCGGGCGATATCGCGAAGGTGGTCGCAATGCTGCAAACCCCGCGCAAGACCATCTATGACAAGCTGGCCAAATACGACCTGAAGCCTGCGCATTTCCGCTAGGAGGCGCGGACCGGGCGGCGGCATTGCCCGCCGGGAGGGGGGCAGCTAAGCATGATGCAGCAGCGCACGACACCGCCTGCGCAGTGGGAGACATGCTTTGCCATACACACACAGCGCGAATGTCCGGCCGCGCTGGGCGGTGGGCCGCCTGTTGCTGATACTGGCGATGGCGCTCGGCCTCGGCCTCGCCGCGAGCAGACCGGCGGCAGCGGCTGGGCCTGACAGCGCCGACCCGCGCGGGCAATTCACCTTTACCGGCTGGGCCGGGCCAAGTCTGCGGGTGTGGTATCAGCTTCCGGATAAGGTGACGCCGGACACCCCCGTGGTGGTGGTGATGCACGGGGTCAACCGAGACGCGGATCGTTATCGCGATGAATGGTCCGCGCTGGCGCAGCAATATGGCCTCATCGTCATCGTGCCCGAATTTGACGCAGCGCGGTTTCCCGGATCGTTCGGCTACAACACCGGCTTTTTCACAGAAGCCGATGGCACGCCCCGCCCCCGCGAAACGTGGTCTTTCGCGGTAATCGAACCGCTGTTCGATGACGTGCGCCAGCGCTTCGGCACGCGGGTGCCGCACTATACGATCTACGGCCATTCCGCAGGCGCGCAGTTCGTCCATCGCTTCGTGATGTTCATGCCCGAGGCGCGGATCGAACAGGCGATTGCGGCCAATGCCGGATGGTACACTATGCCCGATCCCGCGCAGGCTTTTCCCTATGGCCTCGCCGACACGCCGTTGGATGCGCAAACCCTCAAGGCTGCGCTGGGCAAGCCGCTCCTGGTCCTGCTCGGCACCGCCGACACCGACACCACAGACCCCGACCTGCGCACCACCCCTGAAGCCAACCGCCAGGGCCCGCACCGCTATGCCCGCGGCCAGACATTTTATGCCCAAGGCCGCGAGGTTGCCGCAAGGATGGGCGCCCCCTTCGGTTGGACCCTCGAACGCGTGCCCGGCGTCGGTCACAAGAATGGATTGATGGCCAAGGCGGCAGCACAGCGGATCGGCGGGCGTGGACGGGGCAATCAGGGCTCGTAGACAAGGGACGCAAGGGACAGCGCGCGAAGCGCCAGAGGGTCAGCGGCCGCGCCCTGACCCTCTGCCATTGGTACCGCGAAGGAAGGACAGGCCTTCTCTCTGTCAGAATTCGAGCCGGAGCGAGGCTTGCACCGTGCGGCCATTCGCCGCGCGCGCAAAGCCGATGCCGTTGGCGGGCACGCTGCCCTGATTGACCTCGAAGATGCCGAGCGTGTCGAACAGGTTCTGCGCACTGACCGTGAGGCGCAAATTCTCAGCCGGCTGGGCCTCGATATAGGCGCCTACGGTTGTGAACCCGGGCATGCGCAAGAGGTTGTTGTCCTGCGAATAGCTGCCGGTGATGGTGACGATGTTGGCCCCGGCTGCAAAGGTGCCGAAATCAACCTGCGGCACGGCGACGAACACCCAGTCGGGCTGGTGGCGGGGTTCCTTGCCGGTGAAGGTGCCGCCGATGCGGTCCTCGGTGATCTTGGCCCTTGTGTAGGTCGCCGCCGCCATCAGGCTGAACACGCCGCGGGTGAAGGTGCCTTCGAGCTCGACCCCTTCGGCCTCGTAGACCCGGTTGGTCGCATTGGCTGCGCCGTTGAGGACGTTCTGGTCCTCGGCCTCGACATGGAACACCGTGCCGTTGACCGTGATCCCGCCGCGGCGCAGCTTGAAGCCGGCCTCGTACTGGATCACATCGTCCTGTCGGTCGCCGCTCGGGACATTGCCGGTAAGGGCATCGACCGTGGGGGTGAACAGCACCTTGTCGGCCGCCGCGCGCGCGCCGCGGCTGTAGCGCGCGAAGACCGAGAAGGGCTCGGCGACGCGGTAATTCACGCCGACCGAATAGTTGAGATAGCCGTAATCGTAATTGACCGGCGCGGGGCGATCCAGCGGCAGGAAGGCGGTGCGCCGTTCGGCCGGGTTGATCACTCCGTCGCGGTTGAAATCGAAGCTGGTCAGGCCCACGCGTCCGCCGCCAAGGTCAGCACCGAACAACTGCCCGCGCACGCGCCCGCTATCGTAGCGCAACGACCCGCCAACGGCGAGCTTGCCGATGTGGAAGTTGACCGAGCCATAGGGTGCCAGCACCCGGTAATCGACATCGAAGATGCGCCGGAACAGACTGCTCTCGCGCCCGAAGGCGAAATAGCCATTGAGCGTCTGCGGCTGGCCAGCAGCGTTGAAAATATCGACCTGCGCCGTTTGGCCCCCGCCATTGGCATCGACGATCATGGCGGTGTGGAGCCAGGTCGTGTCCAATTCCTGCGTTGCGTAATAGAGCCCCGCGGTGGTGGTCAGCTTGCCGCCGCTTACGTCCCAAACCTTGCTGGCGCGCAGATCATTGGTGAAGTTGTCGAGCGAACGCGCCCGCACGAAACTCACGAAATAGAGCGACAGCAGGCCATTGCCGTTGATCAGACTACCGCCCGGGATCGGCTGGCCCGCCAGCGGCCCGCTGGCATAGGCGGCGGTGGATCCCGCCCCGCCAATGGAGTTGGCGAAGGCGGCGACGGTGTTCTGACGGTTGGGGAACATCCGGCTGAAATCGCCGCCGTTGACGGCGTAGCGCGCCTTTTCGGTGATCGTCCATCCGGCGATGTCGAACTGGGCCTCGAAGCCGATCGATTTCGACTTGGCGCTCTGCCCGGTGGCAATCGGCAGCGCGACCGGCTGGTTGTTGCGATCGAGCGTGATGACCGGGCCAAGGAAGGGCGACAGGGTCGAATCCCGCCTGAGATCAAAGCCCGGAAAGCTGCGGATGACGGGGGCCTCATTGGTCCCGGTGATGTTGACCGCATAGGGCGCAAAGGTCGGCGAGCGGTCATCGAGCAGCTTGAAATAGGCGCGCACATAGCCGCCCTCGAAAGTGCGGGTGATGTTAGCCTTAATCTGCCCGCCGCGCCAACCGGTGAAACCGATGTCGCGCGGGCCTTCGCCCTGACGGTAGAAGCCGCCGATGTACATCCGCGTGTTCTCGCCGAGCTTTGCGCCGTAATCGAAATCGATGCGCTTCTCGTCAAAGTCGAGGCCTGCAGTCACCTGCGCGCGCCCGCCTTCCTGCTCGCCGGTGCGCGAGATCACGTTGATGATCCCGCCCGGCGAATTCGAAGCAAAGGTTGAGGCTGAGCCGCCGCGGATCGTCTCGATCGCGCCGACGGTGAAATCATTGCGCAGATAGACGTCGGTGGCGACGTTGAAGAGATCGCCGAATTCGAGCACCGGCAGGCCGTCTTCCTGAAACTGCATGTATTTGGAGCCGCCCGCGGCGAGCGGCAGGCCGCGCACGGTATAGTTGTTGTTACCCTCGCCGATCCCGGTCGCGACCCGCAGCCCCGCCATGGTGCGCAGCACCTCGCCCAGCGGGCGCGGGCCGAAGCGGTCGATGTCGTCGCCCCTCAGCGCGGACGTCGAGGTCGCACTGTCGAGCCGGTCACGGCCTTTGGCCATGCCGGTCGAGAAGATCTCGGCGGGCGGCTTGGCGATGGTGGTGGGAGGCGGAGCCGCTTCCGCGTCGGCTACCGCTGCGGCCTCGGTGTCGGTGGCGGCATCGGTTTCAGTGGTATTCTCGGCCATCGCCGGGGCTGCACACGCCGCGCTGGCAGTGAACAGAAGCAAGATCGTTTTGCGTTTCATGGGCAAGCTCCCCCGTTTGTGCCGGCACCTACCCTCAGGCCCGTTTCATCGAGTGCAGCCTGCCGTTACGCTGGCAAGAATTGGCAGATGCGAAAGCCGGCCCTAGGCATAATCGCTGATCCGCCGCGCCGCTCAGGCGAGCCCGTGCCAGTCGATCCATTCACCGTAAGGGTGGCAAGTCGCTGCCAGCCGCGCCTCGCCCTGACGCGCGCCGCCGTCCCATTCGGCGATGCGCAGTTCCACCGCTGTGCGGTCAGCGCGCCATTCGATGGCGACACGGGCGAGCGGGCGGTCTGCTTGGGCGTTTGCCGCCGCCAGCGCGAAAGCGGTGTCGATCGCGGCGCGCTCGGCGGGGTTCGCATATTGCAGCACCATCGAGTGGAACACGACGCGTCGGACACCGGCGGATTGGGGGGCGGCGAAGCGGCGCAGCAGCCAGGCGCTCGCGAGGCCAGGCTCGACCAGCGGGGGGTGCGCGCGGGCAATCCCGATCGCCGCCGCCAGCCGCGCGCTGCGGGCGGTCTCGCCGGGCCAGACATAGGCCTCGAGGCTCTGGCGGTCGGCGGGATCGGTCACATCGAGGGGGTGGAGATCGACCCCGCGCGCCTGGGTGATCGCCAGCGGCCCGGCTGCCACCGCGCGCCCACGCCACGCGGGGGCGAGGCGCACCGTGCTTCTCATGGCGCAGACCGGCTGCCCGCCGAGGTCGAATGCATAGTGCATGAGGTTGAGGTTGAGCCCCGCGCTCGCGCCCAGTTCCAGCACCTCGCAGGGCATCTGCCCGCTGCGCCCGAGTTCGAGCAATGCGGCGACCAGCCCGGCGACGCGCGCGACCTCGTTGGTCTGGGTGGGGTGCGATAGCCAGTCGAACAGTGGTTCGGCTTCATCGTTCAGCACCTGGACCAGCGCGCGGTCGAGCGCGGCGGGCGGCACCATCCGCGGCGGGCCATCGACGCCGTAGAGTGGCTCCAGCCCCTTCGCCCGCCCGGCCAGCGCCAGCGCATGAAGGCCGGCATTGAGGCGGAAGATCACCCCGTCCGAGGCGAGGTCACAGGGCCAGTTCTCGATCGTCTCGAACAGCTGCGGCGCGCGGGGCAGCACCCGCGCAAGGCCTTGCATGAGCGCCGCAGCAAGCGGTTTGCCAAAGCCGCGTGCCTTGCGCGCCTCGATCGCCAACTGGCGCAGGGCGCGCGAGCGCTTCCGGGCCCGGGGTTGCACCATCACGCCAAGATCGTCGGGATAAGACAGAAAGTTCAAGCGCACCGCCTGCAAATGGCCGAGGGGAGCGCCTCCGTAGAACACAGAAAAACAATACTATCCGCGCCCGCGCTACGGGAAAGTGCGCAGCTCCGGCGGCCCGTCCGGCGATCCCCGTAGCTTTACCGATCCCCCTCGGGTCGTGTGGTTAAGCGGGACCGAATTATCGCCACCCTCGCATTTTCAGGCTCAACGAACGGAGTGTTCCCACCATGCGTCTTCGCGCACCCGTCCTCACCGCACTGCTCGCTTCCACCGCCGCCGTCCCGGCCTATGCCGAAGGAGCCGCCACCGAAGACAGCAGTGCGGAGACGGCCACCGTGGTTGCCGACACCGCCGCGCCCGCCACGCCCACACCGGCACCCAAGACCTTCACCACGGGCGTCGCCAAGGGCCGCGACCTGCTCGACACCGCGATCTCGGCGAGTGTGCTCGACGATCATGACCTCGCCCAGCTTTCGGTGAGCTCGATCGCCGGGATCATGCAGAACATCCCCGGCATCCGTTCGGAAACCTCAGACATCGACGGCTTCTCGGCGATCACCATCCGCGGGCTGCCGTTGGCGGCGGAGGGCTCTAAGTTCCTGCAATTGCAGGAAGACGGTCTGCCGGTGCTCGAATTCGGCGACATCCAGTTCGCCGGGATCGACCAGTTCCTGC
>OFDC01000451.1_pt1 | contig 31533 bp, 30 predicted proteins | sample 1520941 | NCBI WGS metagenome assembly OFDC01 (sample SAMEA94258168, study PRJEB24077) | hot springs metagenome | biome: Aquatic biome; feature: Water | place: India | collected 2012-12-06 | depth 5 m | reverse complement strand
GGTGGAGGCGGCAGGCGACGTCGACACCCTGTTGCTCGACAAGACCGGCACCATCACCTTCGGCAACCGCATGGCGACCGAGGTCATCCCGGTTCCCGGCGTGCGCCCCGAGGCCGCCCTGGCCGCGGCCGTCATGGCGTCCCTGGCCGACGAGACGCCTGAGGGCCGGTCCATCGTCGAGCTGGGCCGCAACGCAGGCGTCTCGGTCGAACAACCTGTCGGCGCCGTCGCCATCCCCTTCACCGCCGTCACCCGCCAGTCGGGCCTGGACGTCGGCAAGGACAGCTGGAGGAAGGGCGCGGTCGATGCGGTGTTGAAGGATCTGAACCTGTCCGACGGCGCGGCTCCCGCCGAGTTCCGTCAGGCGGTGGACCGGATCGCCCGTTCGGGCGGCACGCCCCTGGCCGTGACCCAGAACGGCGTGCTGGTCGGCGTCATCCACCTGAAGGACGTGGTCAAGCCGGGCGTGAAGGCGCGCTTCGCCGACCTGCGTCGCATGGGCCTGCGCACCGTCATGATCACCGGCGACAATCCGGTGACGGCGGCGGCCATCGCCTCGGAAGCCGGGGTGGACGACTACCTCGCCGAGGCGACGCCCGAGGACAAGATGCGCCTGATCAAGGCCGAACAGGCCAAGGGCCGTCTGGTCGCCATGTGCGGCGACGGCGCCAATGACGCGCCCGCCCTGGCCCAGGCCGATGTCGGGGTGGCCATGCAGACCGGCGCCCAGGCCGCGCGCGAGGCCGGCAATATGGTCGATCTGGACAGCGATCCGACCAAGGTCATCGAGATCGTCGAGGTCGGCAAGCAACTGCTGATCACGCGCGGCGCCCTGACCACCTTCTCGGTCGCCAACGACGTGGCCAAGTATTTCGCCATCATCCCGGCCATGTTCGTGGTCGCCCTGCCGTCGCTCGGCGCGCTGAACGTGATGCGTCTGCACAGTCCCGAAAGCGCCATACTGTCGGCGGTGATCTTCAACGCCCTGATCATCGTCGCCCTGATCCCGCTGGCGCTGAAGGGCGTCAAATACCGGGCCATCGGCGCCGGCGCCCTGCTGGGTCGCAACCTGCTGATCTACGGCGTGGGCGGTCTGATCGCGCCGTTCGTCGGCATCAAGCTGATCGATCTCGTCATTTCCGCGCTGGGCCTGGCCTGATGCGCGCTTCCAAGGATATCTCCATGCGTAATCGTCTCAACAAGGAATCCGGCCGTAACGACGCCTGGTTCGCCGCCGCCAGTATCGCCGCAATCGCAGGCCTGGGCCTATGCAGCGAGGCCAAGGCGCAGGATGTTTCGGCAAACGTCGCCCTGACGTCCGACTATGTCTTCCGCGGCGTCAGCCAGACGCAGGAAGATCCGGCGATCTCGGCGGGCGTCGATCTGACCCGCAATGGCTTCTACGCCGGCGGCTGGGCCTCCAATGTCGATTTCGGCGACGACACCCACGCCGAGGTCGATCTCTACGCCGGCTATCGGCCCGAGGTGGCGGGCTATGCCCTGGACTTCGGCGTCATCGGCTATCTGTACGCCGGCCAGCCGGACGGCGCGGACTATGACTATGTCGAGCTGAAAGCCGCGGCCTCGCGCGCTGTAGGTCCCGCGACCCTGGGAGCGGCGGTCTATTATTCACCCGACTTCTTCGGCGCATCGGAGGACGAGGCGTCCTATGCGGAGATCAACGGCGCCGTCAGCCCAGCCGAGAAATGGACTGTTTCTGGCGCCGTCGGGCGTCAGTGGGTGTCTTCGGACCTAGACTACACCACCTGGAACCTGGGCGCGGCCTATCAGCTGACCGACACCCTGGCCGTCGACCTGCGCTATCACGACACCGATCAACACGACTTCGGCGATCTCTACGGCGCGCGCGCCATAGCGACGCTGAAGGTGACCTTCTGAGGCGAGGACCATGGTCAACCAACTGCGTCCAGCCATCGTGATGATGGCTCTTTTCACCCTCCTGCTGGGGCTGGCTTATCCGCTGGCGGTGACGGGGATCGCCCAGATCGCCTTCCCCAGCCAGGCCAACGGCAGCCTGGTGCGCGACGCCGGCGGTCGGGTCGTTGGCTCGGCCCTGATCGGACAGCCGTTCGCGGGTTCGACCTATCTGCATCCGCGCCCCTCGGCTGCGGGCGACGGCTATGACGCCGCCGCCTCGTCGGGCTCGAACATGGGGCCGTTGAACCCGGACCTGGCGGCGCGGGTCGCCGAAAGCGCCCAGGCCATCCGCGCCGAGGACGGTCCCGGCGTCATCCCCGCCGATGCGGTGACGACCTCGGGTTCTGGCCTCGACCCGGACGTGTCCCCGGCCTACGCTCGGCTTCAGGCCGCGCGGATCGCCCGCGCCAGAGGCGTGTCCGTGCAGCAGGTCCAGAGTATCATCGACAGCCAGACCCAGGGGGCCTTCCTCGGCTTCATCGGCCAGCCGCGCGTCAATGTTCTGCTGACCAACAGGGCGCTGGACGCCCGCTTCGGCGCGGAGGGCTGATTGCCCGAGACGGCGCCCGAAACGCCCGCGACTTCAGCCGTTCCGCGCCGCAAGCGCGGGCGGCTGAAGATGTTTCTGGGCATGTCGCCCGGCGTGGGCAAGACCTATGAAATGCTGCGCGCCGCCCGTCGGCGAAAGGCTGAGGGGCTGGATGTCGTCGTGGGTCTTGTCGAGACCCACGGCCGCAAGGAGACTATGAGTCTGCTGCGCGGGCTGGAGGTCATGCCGCGCGCGCCGATCGACCATCGTGGGCGGTCGCTGATGGAGTTCGATCTCGACGGCGCCCTGGCGCGCCGCCCCGGTCTGCTGCTGGTCGATGAGTACGCCCATTCCAATGCGCCCGGTTCGCGCCATCCGAAACGTTGGCAGGACGTGGAAGAGCTGCGCGACGCCGGCATCGACATCTGGACGACGCTGAACATCCAGCATCTGGAAAGCCTGTCCGACGTCATCCTGCGGATCACCGGCGTGCGTCAGCGCGAGACGGTGCCCGACAGCGTCCTGACCGAGGCCGACGATATCGAGGTGGTGGACATCACGCCCGAGGACCTTCGCGCCCGCCTGGCCGAGGGCAAGGTCTATGTGCCCGAGACGGCGCGGGTGGCGTCCGAGAACTTCTTCAAGCTTGAGAATCTGACGGCCCTGCGCGAACTGGCCCTGCGCCGCGCGGCCCAGACGGTGGACGATCAACTGCTGTCGCATCTGCGGGATCGCGGCGTGTCCGGGCCCTGGGCGGCGGGCGAGCGGATCCTGGTCCTGGTGGGCGGCGATGCGATGAGCGCGTCTCTGGTGCGGACCGGGCGGCGCATGTCGGACATGATGATGGACGCCCCCTGGTCGGTGGCCCATGTCGAACGGCCGTCAGGTTCGCGCTCGGACGCCCGCTCCATGGCGCGCCTGTCCGAGGCCTTCAAACTGGCGGAACAACTGGGCGCGCGACCGGTGACGCTGAGCGGCGACGATGTGGTTCGCGCCGTCCTGGATCACGCCCACCGCAACAACGTCACCCAGATCGTCATCGGCAAGACGCGGGGCGGGCGGTTCGCCGAATGGACCGGCCGGGCCCTGGCGACCGAACTGCTGCGCAAGGCCCAGGGCGTCGCGGTTCATGTGGTGACCGAAGGCGATCTGGCGGCGCCCGAACCGGCGACGCGGGCGGGACCGCGCGGCGGCGCGGATTGGCGCGCCTATAGCGCGAGCGCCGGCTCCATCGGTGCGGCGACGGGCGTCGCCCTGCTGCTGGACACGCGGTTCGAGCGGGTCGATCTGGGCGTCATCTATCTGGCGGCGGTCGTGGCGGCTGCGGTGTTGAACGGCCTGCGCCCGGCCCTGGCGGCGGCGACCCTGGCGATCGGTTGTGCGGCCGCCTGCGCCGGCGCCTCCCTCGGCGCCCGGCACCGCGACGAGCGGACATCGGTTTCGTTCCTCGGCTCGACGCGCTTCTGGTAGGCAGCGCCGACTGAAAGGAGGAGAGGGCCCCTGTGGCCCTCTCTTTTTTGTGAGGGCGGTTGCACCCTCTGAATCGTGATAGTCTTTTCGCATGATCAAGACAGGAACGAACGGCGACGATCGGCTGAAGAGCTTCACCGACATCGACACGCTGATCGGAGGCCTCGGCAACGACATCTACTTCGTCGACCAGGCGGAAGATCAGGTCGTGGAAGCGCCCGGCGGTGGAACCGACACGGTCTACACCAGCGCCAGCTATCAGTTGGGAGCAGGCGAGGAGATCGAATATCTGCGCGCCTTCGCAGCGATCGCCCTCGAACTGACAGGCAACGAGTTCGACAACGAGATCATCGGTGGCCTCGGCAACGATACGCTCGCAGGCGAAGGTGGCAACGACACGCTGAAGGGCGGCGCTGGACCCGACACGATGATCGGTGGATCGGGCGACGACCTCTACTATGTCGACGATACCGGCGATCTGGTCGTGGAGGCTGCCGGTGGTGGCACCGATGTCCTGTACAGTTCCGTCAACTTCACGCTGGCCGCCGGCCAGGAAGTCGAGACCTTGTGGGTCTATGGATCGACGGGGCGGACGCTCGGCGGCAACGACCTGGACAATCAGCTTTTCGGCAGCGTCGGCGATGACGAGCTGAATGGCGGTACCGGAAACGACCTGCTCAATGGCCGGGATGGCAACGATACGATAACGACCAACGGTGCGAGCGCCATCATCTACGGCGGCAATGGCAACGATACGATCAGGCTCGACGGCTCCAGCACGAGCACTGGGAGAGTGAATGGGGGGGACGGCAACGACACCGTCTCTTCGGCGGATCTCGGTCAGTTCGTGCTCAGCCATGTCGAGACGCTCGATACCTACTATGGCTTCGTCAGCGGGTCGGTCGCCCAGTTTGCCTCCTTTGCCGCTTACACGGCCGGCCAGGCCGACCCGGACACGCGGATCTCCATCTCCCTCCGCGACGCCGGAGGCACGCTTGATTTCACCACCGGGGTCGGCGGCCAGAATTCGGTCGAAGTCCGCGACACCGGCCTGACGTCGAGGATCAGCATCACCGGATCGGTGAACGACGACGTGCTGTTCGGGTCCGGCTTCAACGACACGCTGAGGGGCGGCGATGGAGACGATGTCCTGTTGGCCGGCAGCGGCCGCGACACGCTCCAGGGCGGAGACGGTGCCGACCGCTTGAACGGCGGCGCCAATACCGATCAGCTTGCCGGCGGCGCGGGCGACGACACGTTCGTCTTCGATTCGCCGCACGGTGGCAACACCAATCGGGACGTGATTGCTGACTTTGTCTCCGGCGCCGACACGATCGAGATCAACCAGACCGACTATTTCATCGGTCTGTCGCTCGGAGAACTGGATCCTGCGCAATTCGCGATCGGAGCGGCCACGGGCGCCGGCCCGCAGATTGTCTATAGGCCGACGACCGGGGCGTTGTTCTTCGACAGCAACGGCGCCGGGGCAGGCGGTGCGTCCCAGTTCGCGACGCTTACGGGCGCGCCGGTGCTGGTCGCTTCCGATTTCCTGATCGTCTGACCGTCACCCCGGGCATGGAAAGGCTCCACGAGGCGTGGGCCGCCCTGGGGCCCACGCTCGGGATCCTGGAGCCCCTCCGGTTCTCCCGAGACCAGTGGTCCGTGATCGAACGGCTGCATCTGAATTTCAACGATCGAGACGCGCAGACGCGCTTGCCCATCCCGCTCGCTCGGTTTGCCAGGGAAGCGGCCGACGACATCGGCCGACAGGCGCGACGTTGCGACAGCGTCACCACGGAATATGTCGATGATCGATGGCTCGCGGAAAGACCGGCGAACGGTCCCGCAAAACCGATGGCCGACCACGCGCGGCTTTACAACGACGATGTCGACCGGATGATCGGAGTCCTCTTCCCGACGGCGCGGTACCGAAAGGGACACTACGCTTTCGGCAACTTCACGGTGCCTCAGCCACACGGGCTGCATACCGACCACAGCGCCGAGGATTCCGCGGCCGCCGGCGAACCCATTTGCATTGCCCGGATCGGCACCCTCGGAACGCACTACGTTGCCGGCGACGTCGAAGCCTACGACGTTCGCACGAAGAGCATGCTGAACGCGCTGCGCTACTGGATTTCCGTTCCCGAAGGCGAGCCGGAGGCCATCTTCGACGAGCTGCTGCAAAGGCACGTCCTGGGCACCATTCCCGTCGATCACGTCATGCTCATGGTGGCGGGCAACGGGTCCAGGGGCGCCCATGTCACGCAGCACATCGCGGCACGGCCGCCCGCGGGCGGCGTGCACTCTGCGTTCTTCCAGAGGCAGTACAGGTTCACTTAGGTCCGGGTTTCCCTGCTGAGGGGAATCAATTCCGACCCGCGGTCGCCGCCGAGAGGTTTCTCCGGCCGTCCCGTCCACATGGCCTGCGCGGGCGCGGGGGCGATGGTACAAAGCAGCAAGAAAACGACGACAGAGGGAGGAAGCAAGATGAGGATATTTCGTTGGCTTGCCGGAGTCGCTGCGGCGGTGGCTCTACTGCAGGCGGGAGGCGCTTCGGCGCAGCCCTATCCGAGCAAGCCGATCAGGCTGATCGTTCCGTTCGGTCCCGGATCCGGCAGCGATATTCTCGCCCGCATCCTCGCCGAGCCCCTGACCCAGGCGCTGGGCCAGCCGATCGTCATCGAGAACAAGCCCGGCAACAACACGACCCTCGGCACCGAGCTGGTCGTGCAGTCGCCGCCGGACGGATACACGCTCGGGCTCCTGACCAACTCCGGCCTCGCCGCCAGTCCGGGCGGCCTCACGAGCGGCGTGCGCTACGATCCCGTCAAGGACCTGACCTACATCACGATGGTCGCTTCGGTGAACTACGTCCTGCTGGTCAACAACGACGTCCCGGCGAAGACGGCGAGCGAACTGGTCGCGCTCATCAAGGCCAACCCGGGCAAGTACAACTACGCGAGCGGCAACACCGGTGGCATCGCCTATGGCGGAGACTTCAAGAACTCGCAGAAGCTCGAAATGACGCACGTTCCCTACAAGTCGGTTCCACCCGGCCTTGCCGACCTGATCAGCGGGCATGTGCAGATCATGGTGGCGGACGTGCCCGCGTCGCTCGCGATGATCCGCGCCGGCAAGGTCCGCGCGGTCGGCGTGCCGGCGGCAAAGCGCTACCTGCTGCTGCCCGACGTGCCGACCTATGCCGAAACCGGCCTGGCCACGCCGCCGGTCATGGACGGATGGTGGGCGCTGGTCGCCCCGGCGGGAACGCCCGACGCGATCCAGGACCGGCTCAACAAGGAAGTGGTGAAGGTCCTCGAGACCGACGCGATCAGGAAGAAGTTGCTGGAAAGCGCGCTGGTCCCGACGCCATCGACCCGGCAGCACGCGGTCGCCTATCAGAAGGACCAGCTTCAGGTCTGGACGAAGATGGTGAAGGACCTGAACCTCAAGGTCGACTGAAGGATACCGGCCGTCATGGATTTCTCCTTTTCGGAGCAGCACATCGCGGTGCGCGACACGGTGCGCCGCCTATGCCAGTCGGAGCATCGCGGGCTGGTCGTGGCGGCCGAGGAGAACGAGACCCTGCCGCGCGAGGTGTTCGCGCGCTGGGGAGAGCTGGGCCTCCTCGGAGTCCGGTATCCGGAAAGCGACGGCGGCAGCGGCTTGGACAAGGTCAGCGACTGCATCGTCCGCGAGGAGCTGAGCTACATGAGCCAGGGCTTCGCCTCGAGCTGGTCGGCGCACAGCCATCTCGGGATCTGGCCGATCTGGAAGGCAGGCACGCCCGCGCAGCGCGAGCGCTTCTTTCGTCCGGCCGTCGCCGGACGGAAGATCGCGGGCTTCGCCCTCAGCGAACCCGATGGCGGTTCCAACATCCGCGGGCTGAAGACCCGCGCGGATCGGGTCGCGGGCGGCTGGAAGCTGAACGGCAGCAAGCTCTACATCACCAATGCGCCCATCGCCGATTTCCTGCTGGTGGCGGCCCGCACCTCGCCCGAACTCCGGGGCGACGCGATCAGCCTCTTCATCGTGGAATTGCCGGCCGCCGGCATGGAGATCTCCAAGCTCAAGAAGGAAGGCATTCGCGCCTCCGAGACCGGCCTGATCCATATCGAGGACGTGTTCGTCCCCGACGACTGCGTCCTGGGCGAGCGCCTCGGCACCTATCCGGTGATCCTCGATTCGCTGAGCGAGAACCGGGTCGGGGTCGCGGCCAACGCGCTCGGGATGGCGCGCGCGGCCTTCGACGCCGCCACGGCCTATGCCCAGGAGCGGCTGGTCGCGGGCAAGCGCATCGGCGACTACCAGGCCATCGCGCACAAGCTCGCCGAGATGTCGGCGGCGATCGAGGCGGCGCGCTGGCTCGTCTACTACGGGGCCTGGCGGGTCGACCAGAACACGCTGGACTCCGCGACCGCGGCGCGCGTGAAGCTCGTCGCGAGCGAGACGGCGCTTTCCGTGAGCGAGCAGGCGATCCGCATTCACGGTGGCGCCGGGATCATGCGCGAGTATCCGGTGGGCCGCATCCACCGCGACGCCCTCGTCTACGTGATCGGCGAAGGGACCAGCGAGGTCCAGAAGAACATCATCGCGCGCGATCTGGGCTTCAAGGCCTGAAGGCACGCACATCGGGAGAAGCTCATGACCAGGAACAGCATCACCGTGACGCCGATCGCGGGTTCCCTTGGCGCAGAGGTGACGGGCGTCGACCTGCGTCGGATGGACAATCACGACTGGGCGCAGGTCCACCAGGCGTTTCTCGACTACAAGGTCATCGCGATCCGCGACCAGGATCTGTCGCCGCAGGACATGATGGATGTGGGCGCGCGCTTCGGCGAGCCCAACCACTATCCCTTCGTGAAGGGCATGGACGACTTTCCGTTCCTGTTCGATATCGTCAAGGAGCCGTCCGAGAAGCGCAATTTTGGCGGCGGCTGGCATTCCGACACGACCTACATGAAGACCCCACCGCTCGCGACGCTGCTCTATGCGCTGGAGACACCGGACCGAGGCGGGGACACGCTCTATTGCGACATGGTTGCCGCGTACGAGAGCCTGTCGGACCGCATGAAGGAGATGCTGGGTACGCTCAAGGGCGTGAACAGCGCCGGCCTCAAGCATCTCGGCGGCCGCAAGGCGCATCATTCGGTGGTCGGTGGCATGAAGATCACCGGGACCGACGACGCCGACTCCTTCGAGGCGGTTCATCCGATCGTGCGCACCGTCGACGAGACCGGCCAGAAGGCGATCTATTGCAGCATCGGCCACACCATCGCCTTCGAGGGCATGACGCCGGAAGAGAGCAAGCCGATGATCGACTGGCTGCAGGCGCACGCGACGCGGCCCGAATTCACCTGCCGCGTCCACTGGAAGCCCGGCACGCTCACGATCTGGGACAACCGGCGCACGATGCACAACGCCATCAATGACTATCACGGCATGCGCCGCCACATGCGCCGCCTGACCTCGGGCCCGACGAACCCGGTGTGAGTGGGTCATCAGGCAGGGGATCCCTCACTGCGTTCGGGATGACACGCGTGTTGAAATTGGCGCAGGTGTGCCCACTAAAAATGGCGGTGATCCCGAACGCAGTGAGGGATCCTTGGCGTCGATGCGGCAAAGAGACCTCTGCCGTCGTTGCATTTCGATGATCGGCTGGGCGCACTTTCGCGGGCGCGTTCGCTTGTCTATCTGAGACGTCGCACCGACCATTCGCGGGATTTGCCATGACCGAGGCTACCGGACCGCTCGCCGGCATTCGTATTCTGGACCTCACCACCGTCCTCTTCGGGCCCTTCGGCGCCCAGACGCTGGGCGACTGGGGCGCCGAACTCATCAAGGTCGAGGGGCTCACCGGCGACCAGTGGCGCTACACCGGCCAGTTCCGGAACCGCGGCATGAGCGGGCAGTTCATGGCCGCCAACCGCAACAAGCGCAGCGTGGCGGTCGATCTGAAGACTCCCGGCGGCGCCGAGGTGCTTCGGCGTCTCATCGCCAAGGCGGATGCGCTCGTGACGAACATCCGTCCTGCGGCGCTGGAGAGACTCGGTTTCGGCTACGAGGCCTGCAAGGCCCTCAACCCCCGGATCATCTACGCGGCCGCCACCGGCTTCGGCCAGGATGGGCCGTGGGCCAAGCGGCCGGCGTTCGACGAGATCGTCCAGGCGGCGTCCGGTCTTGCCTCTTCCATCGGCAGCGACGAAGAGCCGGCCTTCGTGCCGAGCCTGGTCGGTGACAAGCTCTGCGGCCTCGCCCTTGCGGGCGCCGTGGCCGCCGCGCTCGTCTATCGCGAGCGCACCGGCAAGGGCCAGCTCGTCGAAGTGCCGATGCTGGAGACGGTCGCGGCGTTCAACAGCATCGAGATGCTGGGTGGGCACGCCTTCGTGCCTCCGATCGGTCCCGCCGGCTACAAGCGGGTCAAGGAACGCCGGCCGGTCAAGACGAAGGACGGCTGGCTCACCATGCTCCCGTATTCGGGCGAGAACTGGTGCACCTTCTTCGAGACGGTCGGCCATCCCGAATGCATCGAGGAATTTTCCGTGCGCGACCCGATCAAGCGGGCGGCCAACATCGACGCGATCTACGCGCGCATGAACAAGATCGCCCTCGAGCGCACCACCGCCGAATGGGAGAAGCTGCTGCTGTCGATCGACGTTCCCCATGCCTCCTTCGCGAAGATGACGGAGGTCGGCGAGCAGCCGCACCTGAAGGCCGTTGGCCTTTTCCAAAAGCTGGAGCATCCGACGGAAGGGACGATCCAGCAGGCCCGCCCGCCAGCGCGCTTCTCCGAAAGCCCGGCCGCCATCCGCCGCCTGCCGCCCCGGCTGGGCGAGCATACGCGCGAGATCCTCGCGGAAGTCGGCTACAGCGACGCCGACATCGAAGCGCTGCTCGGCGCCAAGGCCGTCGGCGACGGCGCGCCCGCCTAGCTTCGGTCAGCGGCGTTTCGGGCAGAGCGAAAGGTAGAAGAAGAACGCCATCACCGGCAGCACCAGCCAGTTGATCTCCGCCCCGGGCGCGGTGCCCATCGTGGTCACCGGCTTCAGGTGGCCCGCCAACCCCCGGAGCACCGGCTCCAGGGTGAAGACCAGCAGCACCAGCGGCACCATTCCGCGCCACCGCAGCAGCAGCACCCACAGCAGCAGCGCGAGGAGAAGCTGGATCGCGCCCCACTGGCCGAAGATCGCCACGATGTTCGAGCCGCCGGCCACGCCCGTGACGTCGATCGTGGCGATCGACTGCGCGCCGCCGTCGGGCGCCAGCAGATGGATGCAGGAGCGCACCGTTATGGCAACAAGCCAGGCGATGGCCACCCAGAAGGAAATCAGGGGCCCGTCGTAGAGCGCGGGATTGGCGGGCAGGAGCCGCGCGGGAGACGGACGCCACAAGGCCGTCAGCGCTCCATGATCCAGGCGGCGCCGGAGGCCAGCGCAATCTCCTTCACCTTGGCCAGCAGGTTGGGTCCGACGGGAATGCCCGACTTCATGCGTGCCGCGGCGGTGCGGCGCTCGGGATCGCCTGCGACCTGAACGGGCTTTGCCGGATCGACCGGCCGGGTCGCGCGCAGCGTGTCGCAGAAGGCGGCGACATCGGCCTGGAAGTCGGCAGTGTCACGGAACATGCCGGGATCCATCGCAAGGAAGAAGTGGCCGATGTCGATCGGACCGGGTCGCGTGTTGCGCGTCGGGTCCGTCACCATCACGCCGCCCGACAGCGCCGAACTCAGGATGTTGACCATGGCGCCCAGCCCGTAGCCCTTGTGGCTGCTGCCTTCGGGCGTGCCGCCGAGCGGCGTCATGAAGCCGCCCTTGCTGACTTCGTGCGGATCGGTGCTGGGCAGGCCGTCCTTCGTGACCAGCCATCCGGGCGGCGTCTGCAGCTTCTCGTTGGCCTTGTTGCGGATCTTGCCCGCGGCCACCGTCGTGGTCGCCATGTCGAGCAGGAACGGCTCGCCTGGCTTGCCAGGTGCTGCGAAGGCGATCGGATCGGTGCCGAGGCGGGCCTGCGCACCGTTGGTCGGCGATACCTGGATGCCGCTGGCCGAGGTCGTCGCCATGCCGATGAAGCCGGCGTCGACGGCCTGCAGCACATAGAAGCCGCAGGCACCGAAGTGGCCCGAGTTGCGCACCGCCGCCACGCCGATGCCGGTCTTCTTCGCCTTCTCGATGGCGATGTCCATGGCCTTCCGGCCGGCGGGATGGCCGAGGCCGCCGGCGCCGTCGATCAACACCGAGACCGGCGTCTCCTTCACGATCCAGGGCTCCGCCGTGACGTTGAGCTTGTTGCCCAGCCGCCGCTCGTCGTAGGGCGGCACCATCGAGATGCCATGCGTGTCGATGCCGTGCAGGTCGGCCCAGGCCATGATCTCGGCGGTGCCGGCCGCCGTCGCCGTGGGCATGCCCCAGGCCTCCAGGATCAGTTCGAGCTGCTTGCGGTGGGTTTCGTACGACGCGGGCATTTCCTGTTTCCTTTGTTGCCGCGCCATTATTCGCGGCGCTGCCCGTCGATCAACCGTCTCGTGGTCCGCCCGCATCCAGCTTGCCCTGCAGCTGAAGCAGCTGGACGGCCTGCAGGGACAGAACGCTCAGCGCATCGCGGATTTCCCCGGCCGAAACCATTCGGAACGCTTCGGCCAGCGGCAAGCGCTTCACCGCCAGGTCCTCGGTGGCTTCAGGTTCCGCTTCTCCCTGCGTGAGACCCCAGGCGACGTAGGCGACCGCGCGCTCGTCGGACACCGAGTTCGAGAGGTCGCACTCGAGGATCTTCTGCCAGTGACTGGCAGTGAGGCCCGTCTCCTCGCGAAGCTCGCGGGCGGCTGACTGGAGCGGATCGACCCCGTGCGCGCCGCCGCCCTCGGGGATCTCCCAACTGTAGGCCTCGAGCGGAAAGCGATACTGGCCGACCAGATAGGTATGTCCCTCGGCATCGATCGGCACGACGCCGATGGCGAGGTTCTTGTAGTGAATCAGCCCGTAGATGCCCGGTGTCTGCGCAGGTGTCAGCACCTCGTGATGGGTCAAGCGGATCCACGGGTTCTCGTACACATCCTTGCTGGAAAGAACGGTCCAGGGGCCCTTGCGCTCGTTCGTCATGGCCGGACTATTGCATTCGCCCGGTCATGCGGCCCAGCCCCGATTCGCTGCCTCATCTGGTTCGTTCGCGCACTCCTGGCCTTGAATCAGCGTCGGAGTGCGTCGAACACTTGATCGTTCGTGGGGGGATTGGATATTACCAACGTCTCACTTTGTCCCGGAAGAAGTAGGCCCCTTGCGATTACATCGAGCTTCAGAAGCCGCTTCTCCAGGATTGAAGTCCAAGCCTGCCTTCCAATACGACGGTAACGAACTCCGGTCCGGGATCGAGCGCGTATGCGCGGACGTGAAGGCGGATGCGCCCGTGAAGGAGCGGCATCCGGCGGGGCGGAAGCGCGCGCCGGCAAAGCGCGCCGGCAAGGCCAAGCGTGTCGCCGTCCCTCTGACCGTCCGACCGTATCAGGTCACGGTGATTCCGGGTCGTGGCCTCGGGCTCACCGCTTGCTCCATCATCGATCCGGGAACCAAGATCGATGACTGCTTCACCTGGGAGCTGCCCAGGCGGGACATTAAGCACGTCACCGAGACAGTCCTGAACGGCAACTACTTCGACCATCCTCTCTCTTCCCAGCGCGGCCTGGTCGCCATCGGACACATCTCCCTGATCAATCACGATCCGGAGCCGAACTGTGAATGGCGGATGCTGCAGGTTCACGATCGCTGGATGGTCGAGGCCTGGTCCCTTCGCCGGGTCGCCAGCGGCGAGGAGCTGACCTTCGATTACGGCTACGACCCGACCGCCAAGGATTGATCGTCAGCGGGGCCTGATCGGCGAACGGGTTCGGCAGGTGAGTACGCGACGCTCGCCTCCCGGTCTTGGCCGGGCGCAATGGCGGACAGGGCGGGATTGCCCGTAGTCAGCGGTAAAGGTCAGGAAAATCGAGCTTTCCAACAACTGCGCTTGTACCAGTTTGTACCACGTCCATGCACATGCGCTAGGCTAGGAAGGCAGGAATGGCGTATAATATTGCATCATGCCTGCGGCGACACTCTCTCAATTCCACCGGCTCAAGAATTTGGGCGTCTTCCGTGATTTTACGGGCTCGGAAGCATGTGCCTTGCGGCAGTGGAATCTAGTTTATGGTTTCAATGCTTCCGGCAAGACGACGCTATCCCGTGTTCTCGCTTCGTTAGGAGCCGGCAGCCTTCAGCGGGCGCTCCCTTCAGACAGCTTTTTTGAGGTTCTGTTGTCTGGGGGCAGTCGGATTACGAGCGGATCGCTTGCAGGAAATCCACTCGAAGGTCGACTTTTTGTCTTCAACGCCGACTTCATCGAAGAGAACCTGAGATGGACCGAAGGTGTCTCGGCGCCAATCTTCTACATAGGCCAAGCCCAAGCGGAGGCGGCGGCGCAGCTAGCTCAAAAGGAAAATGCGCTGAGGATCATCACTGATGCGCGAGCTGCGGCAGAGAAGGTGCTGGATACAGAGAGGCGGGCGCTAGGCGCTCTTACTCGCGCAACAGCTAGGTCGATTGCGGAACAGCTAAATCTGGGACGACGCTACGAAGCGCCAAATGTCGTGGCAGACTACAAGAGCGGAAACTTTGATTCGGCGGCAACGCTCCCAGACTCGGAATTGGAGATGCTGCGGCAGGTTGCGGCACTTGCGGAGCACCCACCCAAGCAGCCCCAAGCTGAAGGCCTGGCCGACTCGTTGGCGGCGATTCTAGAAGATGCTCGCGAAGTTGCTGCTCGGACTGTTGGGGATATTCTTCTTGAGGACCTTCGTACACATGAAGAGATGCTCGGATGGATCAAGATGGGCTTGGACTATCATCAGGCGCACGAGCTGGATACCTGCCTATTCTGCGGTGGGGAGTTCAGCAGCAGCCGAGCGAAAGCTCTAGCGCAAGCGGTCGATGCGAGATTTGCCCGGCTTGTTGCTGACATCGCGCGAGTTAAGCGAAGGGTGGAGGATGCGCAGCGGCAGGTGATCGTTCTTCGTGAGCAGATGCCGATACCGGAAAACATATCGGCCGACCTCCGAGCATCCTACTCGCACGCTCGCACTCGTTACGCCGAACAATTAAGAATTGCAGAAAGGTCTCTTGGTGAGGTCCTATCTGTTCTGAATGACAAAGCCGGATCACCGAACTCCAGGATGGGGGAGAGGCGCTTCTTAGATAAGGCCGGTGCAGTCGCTTGGGATCAACAAAGCGCGTCCTGTCGTGAGCGGCTGAACAACATCATCGACGGCCACAATTCCAACTACGACAATTTTGACCTCATCCAACGGCAATCCAAAAACAACCTCAAGGGCCATTATCTAGCAGCCGACCGGGTGGCCTTTATCACTCAGGATCGGGCAACGAGTGCAGCGCAGACTGCTTTCGATGACAAGGAAGCGGCAAGAGCTAGCCTAGTGAGCGAAGTTGAAGCGCTCAGGCGAGCTGTTCGAGAGCATGGCCCGGCGGCAGATTCCATCAACAAGATGCTCAAAAATTATTTGGGTAGAGGCGACATTGAGCTATCACCGACTGAAGGCGCCTTCGAAATTCACCGGAATGGCTTGCCCATCGCCGGCCCTTTGAGTGAGGGCGAGAAGACCGCACTGGCGCTTTGCTATTTTCTAACCGCTCTTGGCGGTGATGGAAGAAAGATCAAAGACCTCATCGTCGCGGTTGATGACCCAATATCAAGCTTGGACACTCGCGCGCTGCATTACGCGTTCAATATCATTCGGCGGATGCTCGACGGCTCAGGGCAGTTGATCATTCTAACGCACAACCTTCATTTTATGAGTGAGGTAAAGAAGTGGCTGAAGAGCCGTGCGCGCCCTCTGGATAAGACAAAGGAGCCAACTGCGAGCCTTCTATTCGTCGAATCCGTGCAGGAGGCTTCGGGAGGGCGGTCCTCTACGTTGATTCAAATGCCGAGGTACATTCGAGATTACGAATCGGAGTACCACTACCTGTTCAGCCTTCTTTGTCGGTTCTCAGGCGAGCCGGCCGTGCGAGAGCAGTACTTCTATTTGATGCCCAACGCGCTTCGTAAGGTGTTGGAGATTTTTCTCGCTTTTCATTTACCGGGTCCGGAGGGAGTAGCTGACAAGTTGCTACAGGTTACTAGGAAGGTATCGACCTTAGACGCAGCTCAAGTCGCGGCGTTAGACCGATTTGCCCAGACCGAATCTCATTCCGACAATCTCGACGACTTAGTGTCCTTTTCATCCATGACTCTCGAAGAAACGACCCGAGCGGTCTCATCGGTTTTTGAACTCATGGCTCGAATCGCGCCCGATCATTATGCTCGCATGAAGAGTGTGTGTGCGTGAGTGCGGTGATGATTGGGTGAGGTTGCATCCGGAGCGAGCGGCAGAACTGGCTGAGTGCGCCCTGGCTAGGGCTTCCACCGGCTGAAGCCCAACAACACCCACAGCGGGTCGTAAAGAAGAACCTCCCAGGGAGTCGGGTAGGATCAACGCGGAGCGTGGAGTGGGGCTCGCTTGGGCGCGCGCCACAGGGGTGTGCTCCTCCAACTTTTCCCCGCATTCCCCCCTGTCACTACTGGCCGATGGCATGAATATCCGGAAAGGCTTAAGAGTGTGGAGATGAGTAACCAGCCCTCTCGCTCGTCAAGTGCTCGCCTTCAAACGATTCACACATGTGAGGAGCTTGCATCGGGACGGGATTCGCCCAAAGCGCTAAGCGGCGGAGCGTTCGAGCTGCTCCAAGATCCTTTTGGTCTTCGGAAAGCTATCGTCCCGGTGTTTTGGCTCCGACCAGATGGGAGTTTGCAAGGGTTGGGCACCGCCTTTGCTCTTGACCCTTGGGGCACTCTAGCAAGTGCGGATCATGTCATTTCCGATTTCCGACTCAATCGTGAATATGAACGTCGGCGTTATCCAAGTGCACCGACCGACGATGCAATTGTTGTGCTTCTAGGTATGGGACTGGTTTTAGGGCAAGTTGGGGTTCCACCCAAATTCATGCCTCCGGTTCAGGGTCTGCGAGGAATTAGCGTCCCGGCTGATGATCCAATCGCCGAGCTGCAAGGTCGAACGGCGTCAAAGCCACTTGATCTATCACTTCTGTCTATAGGCCTTGGGAACAGTGGCGACATGGTTCACACTCTCCCGCTGAAGGCGGTTCCGCCTGTTCCTGCCGTAGGAGAACACGTTACGGCAATCGGATTTGCTCAGATTGATACTTTCCAAGGGGATGCGCCGGCGGCTACGCGAATAAGTGAGGGGCTATATGTCGCTCGTGGTCGCGTTACACAGATTTTGCCGACGGGGCGCGACTCGGCCAATCCAACTCCTGTTTTCGAAGTTGAAGGACATTGGCCCTCGGGAATGAGCGGCGGGCCTGTCTTCAATCACGCAGGCGAAGTCATCGGTATTGTAAGTAGGTCTTATGTCTCCGACGACCAGCGCGAAGGGCGAGGTTGGGCGACGTTATTGAGAGCATTTAATCTATCAAAGTTGGTGCCGAGTCTCAGTAGCTCTAATCCGACATGGCGACATGGGTGGGGACTAATGAGCCGCTCGCCTCGACGTTTAGTCGATATCTTTCCCAGCGAGGATCAAGCTATCGCTGCTTCTAAGGCTCATGCGAGCTGTGATGTAGCATGGGTTGAGTGGCGGATTGGCAGCGACGACTTTATGGAGGAGACTTTGTGATGGCCAATCTCTTCTCCACGCAAGGTAGCGATTAATCCGCCCCCAACAGCTCCCGCGTAGTCCGCACCTTGCCGCTTTCGATATCCCTCACATTCACCATCGGATACCCAACAGGCGTCTCCGCGCTTTCCTCCCAGGCCATCACGATCATATCCCGCACTGCCGTAGCGCCCGCCGCGAGCCTCGTGGTCGCGAACGCCACGCCGCGCTGATCGCCCCGCTTGAAGCCGCCATCCTTCTCCAGGGTGTACAGCGGGCCGACTTGAGCGAGCGACGCGAGGAGCAGTGCCTTGGTCTTGTCCTCGATTGAACAACCGCAGGGCTGATAAGGGCCGACCTCAGCGGCCACCGCCGCGCGCGACAGATTGCGCTTCACGAATTCGCCCTCGAAGTACGCATGGATCTTCTTCGTGGTGTACCCCTCGGGGTTCGGGTAGTTGCCCCAGCCGTTGTAATGCACCGACACGTGAAGAGGCTGCGAAGCATCTCCGCCGTAGTGGCTCCACACGCCCAGGTCACGGAGCGTGAGCTTCTCGCGGAGCCGTCGATCCGCCTCGAACCAAGCTCGCTCCTCGGGAGTGGCCGCCGTCTCGATGGCCTTGGTGAGCGCGCGCCAGTACGCGAAGTCCTTGCGAAGCTGTTGGAAGCCATCAACCAAGGAGTAGGGCAGGTAGCCCGCTTTGTATTGCGTCTTGCCGCCCGCCCGAAGGAGCGTGTCGTATTCCTCGCGGGTCACCGGGAGGTTCGCGAGCGGGAGTATGCCCTCGACTGTGCCATCGTCGGCGAGGTCCACGTAGTGGCCGGGATCGCGCTCGGCGTCGTGCGTCTTGCCGGAGCCCTTAGAGCGGTCCAGCTCGCGGCCCATGGCGGCTATCTCAGCGATTGCCTCGGGAGTGCGGATGAATGCCGGGAGGGTGTCGGGGAGCTTCTCGGCGGCTATCCCGGAGACCCACTCGTGGCCTGTTGCGCCCCAGGCCCAGGCTGGAGCGCTTGGGGGCAAGATCGCAAGACCGAAAGACAATCCGAGTGCTAAGAGACTAGACCGGCTCATAACAATCCCTAGGTTGTGCGCTTGTGAAAGCCTGCCGAAAATGCAACCGTCCGTTCCAACATACTTGGGGGAGGCTCTCTTGCGCTACATCACTCTGGTTGTGCTGCTCGCCGCGACTGCTTCAGCGGCTCAAGCGCAGTCCCGCGATCCGTATGGCAGCAGGCTTGGCGGCAGCTCGCCCAGCTACCCAACCTACGGCACCGGCAGCAACCCTAAGAGCAACAGCGTGGATGGCTACTACAACAGCCGTGGGACCTACGTGGAGCCCCACCAGCGCACCAATCCGAACGGCACGCAGTACGACAACTACAACTCACGAGGCAACACGAACCCGTACAGCGGGAGCACAGGTGGCCGCTCGCCTCGCTACTAGGCGCGCAGGCTTCGAGGCTTCAGAATGTCGAAAGACGACGATGATGACGATGACGAACACAAGTACAACGACGACTCGCGGCGTCCTGTGAGCGAAGAAGAAAAACTCCTCAATCAATGGAAGACTTTCCGAGCCGCCGCGAACGATGAGAAGCGGTGGATGAACGAGCGATTCAAATGGTTGTCAGTTGCGCAGCCATTCCTTTTCGCTGGGATGCTGCTCATTTTGGGCGCTGATAGCGCCAAGCCAGCGCTGGACCAACACAGAGATGTTTTGCTCTCCGCAATCACGGCGCTGGGCTTATTCGTTAGCGTTGTTGCCGGGGCGGGCGTGCTCGCGGCGGCGTGGATGCATTGGATATGGTTCACCAACCTCAAAGAGTTGGCGCAGGCGCTGAATGATGGTCGAAAACTGCCGGTGGCGTCTTTCGGCATGAAGCCATATTGGCCTTCACGGCTTTCAACCTTGGTTGCTCCAAGTATCTCCCTCGCCTTCGTTCTTTGTTGGCTCTGGCTTCCGTACAAGCTTGGCCTCAACCTGCTTGCTGTCACGGCCCCAAGTGTGGCCGTCGCGATTATCCTCAGTGTTGTTGTTCAGTACGTGAGGAATGGCTGGAAGCCTATGTGGCCGTTTGCCAAATAGGCGTTCATAGAGTGGCCTAGGCAGAAGTCTATGTTCTCGGCTGCTTGCTTCCGTCGGGATCGCCGAAGACTTCCCATCCAACGGAGGTCTCATTTGGTTTGAATTGGTGACTGTACGAGTACCACTCGCTGCCGGTGCTCCTGCGAACATAGTCCGTCCTCTTGGCGACCTCCGCGCTGGGCACCACCGCGAACTCTGTGGGTGCCTTTCCACCACATAGATTGACGAAGACGTACACATGAGAGGGCGACGCAGTCGTCTTGGCCTTCTTGCCCGTGAGCCAGAAGCCCGCTCGCTTGCTGTTGGTTTTGACTTGGACGGACCATGCCTTTTGGCACCGTTGATCGGTGACGAGGAGGTCGGCTCCTATGGCGCTGCGGGACGTAGTGGAAACAATGTAGCCCCGCCGCGATAGCTCAGCGGCCACCAGGAAGACGCCCTGCATCCCAGCCATCATTCCGTTTGAAGCCATGACTCACCCCCGCGCTGTTGCGTTTGGCTCGTGCTGATCGTTTCTCATCTTCACTCTAATAGCAGGGCGATGAGGATAACCGGCGCTCCGGATAGAGCAGTCCACCCAATAAACGAGACGATCACGCCCCAGACTTCTAGAGCCGTGCGAGCAATGCGCCTTGATCGGCCGTCAGCAGATTCCTTTGTTCTCATCGGCCGCTCCCTTCCGTTCGCTCAAGGCGGCTCTCATCTCAGCCACCAACTGAGAGCCCCTCGGCGTTAGCGCGGCGAGTTTCATTCGCGCGTCCGTAGGGTGATCGACCTTAGAGACCAGCCCGGGAGGTGGCCCTAGAGTCCGCCCGAAGTTCTTTGTCCCTGATCCCAACTGGTCCAGCGCTATGCTCGTAGTGGCCTCCTGCACTGCGAGTAATGTCGATATGTGCCTGGGATTGATTGGGCCTCGGGAGGCGACAACCAAGAGCGTCTGAAAGAAGAGGAGTGAGTTGCTCCGGCAATAGCGGCGATATGTATCTACGCAACGCACGAGCCGTTCGAGTGAGTTGTCGGGGGCGTCGAGGGGATAATGTGTCAACTAGGCCACCATTGAAGCTGTTAGGTCTCGGCGTACTAACAGGTAGTAGACGAGGCGTCCACACACGCAAAAAGAGCGGTAGACTCAAGAGACTTCTTGAAGGGCCGCAAGGGGAGGTTTGAAGTGAGGCGTTCGCGCATTGGGGGAGGTACTTGGCCGGGACGAGCGGCGAAGCTTAACGCTAAGCGTCGGATGGCCCATTTGCTTCGTCTCCAGCGGGCGGCCCCGGATGGTCAGCGGCCCGTTCAGCGTCTCCTTTAATATGGGTATCGAAGAGTGCAAAGACAGTGGGCGCTAAGCGTTTTTGGGAACGTCGTGGCAAAAATAGCGAGATGCTTAATGGAGCCTGATTTAATTCAGTCTCAAGCCGCCCCATAGTTTCGTTGGCCGCGTCGCGATAGTCACGCCGTGAGCCGCATTCTGGGGACGCATATGACAACCGATAGCACGATGATGATTAGCGAGGAGTTCAGTGCAACGCTGGCGCATGAGAGCGAGGTGCGTTGGGAGGCGTTGGTCGCCGCTTATGACGCGGCCCGCCTTACAAGAGCAGAGAGGCGCGGGGCGAGTGAGGCGCGCGCGGCGCTTCGTGGGTTTGAGGAGAGCAGCTCGCGGGCTCTGGCGCGGCGGCGCAAGGCCCTCGCGGCCCGGTTCGGCAGGTGCGATCTGGAGTACCTTGCGCGCCAACGGGGAAGCCACCCCCTGGTTCGGGATGCAATTGAGGCGACGTACCGGCACCACGGGATCACGCCCGCCCAAATCGCGGCTTTCGGACGGATGGTCAACGCGGAGCGGGCGATAGAAGGCGCGAATGAAGGCCCGTTGGCTTCCCACGCGGCGGCCCTGGAGGAACACTTCGGGACGCGCAACGTCTTTGAGGCGTCTTACGATAGCCTCCGATATATGAGGCCCGGCGCGATCTAGGGGGTGTGACGGGAGTTGTTGGCGGGGCTATCGGCAGGAGCGCTGGTGGCCCCGTTTCCTTGGTAGAAGCCGTTGAAATTACAACCTAGGGGCTGACTCCTTGGCGGACCCTCCGGTAAGATGCTCGCGAAGCGGGGGCGGCATGGCGGCGGAACTTAGGGAGAATGGCCCGGATTTGTCGGGCACAAATTGGCACACGGCTTACGATGCCATTTGCGACAACTATCGATTGGCCCTTTTTAACGCGCTGTACTGCGGGAAGCGGCAGGCACGCGCTAGTGCTGGCAACTTAGCGCTTGAGGTGCTGATTGCGATGCTTGCGAGTGCCGTTGCTGGCCTCACTGCTCTTAAGAACCCTCTTGTTGAGCCCGCTTGGGTGTCATTCCTGGCGTTACTTGCGGCGGCGCTCGCGGCTATTAAGCCCGTACTGAAGCTCAGCGACTCCGCCGCGAAGTATGCGGGACAGCACGGCGGCTACAGGGACATCTACCTGAGCTACCAAGAGTTGGTCTCGTTTGTGCAGATTGAACGGCGGGTGACGTTGTTGGCGTGGCGGGAGCACGAAGCGCTAAGCAAGCGATATCGGGCGCTTGCAGTCTCAAGCGATCCGAATCCATCGGCTAAAGTTCGGGCGGCACTGCAGGAGCAAGTCGAGAGGCAAATACCAGTCGATACTCTGAGGATCGGGGCATGATTAACTCACGCACGCTCGCGCTTGTGGCATTTGCAATAGCACTAGTTGCGGATAGTGCGGCCGGGTGGTCGCAGTCAATCGACCCGCTTAGGCCATTCCCGAGCCCGTCGCCTGGACCAATCGGCGGTGGCGTAAAACCACCCAGCGGCGGTGGCGGTGGTGGAATCATGGGGGACACATTGGAGAATTCGATCAAGCGAGACGCGGAAAAGCAAATGGACCAAGGACAGAAGGATCTCGTACGGCCTAACGAAAAGGTGCCAGGGGCATCGCCCGCGCCGAAGTTGTATGGGTTCTGACGATTCACCCGACTACGCTAGCCGCGCAATGAGCCGGGAAACGCTCGCGGGATACCATGAACCTCCCCTCGGGGCCTCTATCTCCCTCGCGTTGAGTTCCTTAGCGATCCCCGCGAGAGAACTGATTCCCTGTGACCTAACGTCTTCAAGGACCTCCCGGTATTCCTCAGCGCGCTCACCGGCTCCCTTGACGATCTCCGCCACCGCAGCCTTGTTGCCCTTGCGGGCCTTCCTGAGGGCCTCCGCGCCGTTGGGGTTACCCAATCTCAGCCCATCCTTCGCGAGCCTCTTGCGGGCCACCTGGAGGGCCGCTCGGGTGCGCTCGGAGATAGCCCGCCTCTCTCCCTCGGCGATCACCGCCATGATGCCCACAACGGTCTCATCCGCGTTCGGCAGGTCGGCCGCCACGAAGCGCACGCCGCTATCCCTCAGGGCCAGCAAGAACGCCGCATTGCGGGATAGCCGGTCCATCTTCGCGATGATGAGCCGGGCTCCGCTTAGCTTGGCCCTATGGATAGCCGCTTGAAGCTCGGGACGGTCGTTGCGCTTGCCGCTCTCGACTTCCGTGTATTCCCCGAGGAGACGCCCAGAGGTTCCCCCGAGGTAGCCCAGGACGGCGGCCCGTTGTGCCTCTAGCCCGAGCCCAGAGCGTCCCTGACGGGCTGTAGAGACACGGTAGTAGGCGACGTACTTGTCAGCCTTCGGGGTTCTCTCGGGGCTTCCCTTGGTGTTCCTCATGGCCTGTATCTCCTCCGCATAACAAATGGCGTAACCCTCGTTAGGCAATTTGATACGACAAACATTAGGCGGGAGGGCCTGAGTCACTTTGACTCACCCGGCTAAGGGTTAGCGGACCCTAAGCGATTTGGCGGTGACCTAGGCAGTGACGGGAGCGGCCCTGGGGAGGCCCGCGAGGCAGGCGGGCGTGGCCCAATAGGCGCAAGGGGCCTAGAGGGGGGTCGGCGGCTCGACGCACTGGCGCTTAGGGGCTTGAGAATATCCCAGGCTGGAAGCTCGGCGAAAGGATCGTACCCACATCGAAGCATGGGATCGGGAGGCTGGGCCGCTGGGTGGGCTACTAGAAGATGAATAGACCCGAGGAGCCCGCGAGGGCGACGAGGGTGCCTCCGTCTTGCCCCAATAGAACTCACCGTAGCCTGTAGTCACATCGAACCTAGCTCTAGGGTATGCACAGGGAGGCTCGGGAGGGGAGGGTAGGGAGGCCCCCCGGTAATGTTCCCTTGGAGCTACCCAAGGCATTGTTATTGTTGGATAATAGCCTGCTAACGCCCCAGCCAAGGGAAGCCCCCGGAGCCACCCCGGCAATCTCTCAGGACCACCTTGGGAAAGCCCCGACCACCCCTCCCGCCGCCCCGTAATTGACCGCCAGAGGGGCTCCGGGCATCCGGCATAGGCAGACCTACCTGAAGCCCCTCAAAACCTCTGTATGGACTCGTGGGAGTCCCTAGCGAGCGATCCTTCTTTGCGTGTTGAATTGCCGAATGCCGGGCTCGTCGACGGCGAGATTGGCGCGGCGAAGGTCCAGTGGGTTGCTGTTGCGAAGTTTGACCCGTCGCCCGTCCCCGCGCCTGAGGCCAAGTATTTCCCGAGCTATGCTCAATGTACCGCGCTCGCGGTGATGGGCCTTCACCTGTGACGTGCAATTGCCGCTGCCATTGCTGTTGAAGCACCAACCGCGAGGGATGCCGCGCTCTCCGATGAGGGCCTGATAGTCCTTCCGTTCGATAAGGGCGGGCTCTGCGCTTCCTGCTACCGGCACTCTCAGGCACGCCACCCCCGTCTCATCCACAAACGGCACCGGCCTCCGAGTGGGCGCGCGCGCTGTAGCTCGTGGGTGCTGTCCAGGTCTTGGCTTGGCCTTTTTTGACGTTGCCGGGATGGTCCTTGGTGCGCTTCGGCGCTGGGCGAATAGGTTGCATTGCCGCAAGTCCAGGGCGTCTCCATTACGATGCCGCGCCCATAGACCATCACCTTTCGTGAGACGGAGGATCTCACGCGCAATTCGCACCGTCCCGCGCTCAGGATGGTGGGACTTCACATAGGCGGGAGAGGACGAATCTGCGTTGAGATACCATCGCTCCGAGACGCCGTCTGCGATGAGGCGGGCATAGTCCGCGTCGTCCAATCGCACTCGCCCCTGTTGCCGGGCCAACTCTAGTTCGACGCATTGCGTTCCGTTCTCGTCAACGAATGGCCGTGGCTCTCGCCGCGCGAGGCGCACCGCTAGTTCACCGTCGCCATCGGCTTCCGCACGAAGCCCAACTGCTCGGCCATCTCCGGGTAGCTCACGACGGCTTCCGCGAACACGGCTACGATGAGCGCGTTGCGGCTCTGCTCAGTGTTACCCAAGTTGACCACGCCGACTTCGTAGCCGCCGTCATCGGTCGCATAGGCATAGTAGGTCTTCACCGCGATGAGCTTCTTGCCGTCGATCATCGGTGCGAGGGCCGAGGTGATCTTGAGGTCTAGCTGGGTGGCTTCTTGAGGGAGCGCGACGGGCTCGACCATGGTTAACCGAACCTCCGGCCAAAGAGCCCCGAGCCATCCGAGGTCTTGGTGGTGTTCTTCATGTAGCTTTCCCCGACGTTGAGCGCCGCGCCGATGAATCGGCCGATCACCTTGGACGTGGGGTCGTCGGGCAACTGGTTACGCAGGGCCATCTTCCGATTGTCCGCGTCCATCTTCGTGCCCTTCTTCTCCAGCTGGACCTGAGTGAGTTGGTTGTCCTCTTCCTGGCCGACGTACATGAGGTCCTTCCCGGTGCTCGCGGCGAACCCATTGAGGAGCGCCTGGACGGAGTTGCCCTCGACGCCTCCCGTAGCGGCTGCCGCTTCAGCGGTGCCGGTGGCTTCCGCGAGCTTCGTCTTGAGTGCGCCCGTCTCGGCCGCCGCCTTGTCCTGTATCTGCTGCTGCTGGAGCCCGCTCAGGCGGTACTTGAAGGTGGTGCTCTTGTTGATCGCGTCGGCCTCCTGGTTGATCGCCTGGACCTTCTTCTTGTAATCCGCGAAGTCGCTCTCGCCGCCCATCGCGGCGGAGGCCAGTGAGGCAGCGGTGGAGGCCGCGAACATCATCGTGGGATCACACATCAAGATACCTCTGCGCGTCCGTTTCGGCGTTCAAGCCGCGACGCTCAGCGATAAATACCGGACTGTGACAAGCTGATTTGATCGCCAATCGCGCAACTGCTTCCGGTCGTAGCGAACGCAGTCATGGGCGACGCGGACGAAGGGCGGGCCTTTGTGAGCCTGTCTCCATTTTGCAAGAGTCTTTTCCGACACGCCGAGTTCGACGGCAGCGGCAGCCGGGGAGATTGGATCGGTCACGGGTGGTGACACTCCGGTTGGAATTGGGTGAGCGTTCGGGAGGGAGCGGCGGACTACGCGCGAGGTGGTTCGCGGGGGCTCCAAGGAGCAAACAATAGCGGTCCGGAGATGGCGCGAGGTGATGTTGCTTGGTTCGCCATGTTCCCTTGGGCGGGGATAAGTTAATGAAGATTAAGCATTATTTCACGCAAACAGGTACGGAGAGCGGGCGATGGCCTCCACGCTGAGGGACCCCCGTGCCGGAGCTTCGGGAGGCTCCACGCCCATCATCTTGAGCGGCTCCTGGAGGCACGTGAACGGGTCCGCGATATAGAGCTTCGCGAACTCCTCGGCGAGTATCCGGGCGAACGCTGCGGTCTTCGTCGGCGTCGTCCCGAAGGCATCGTGAACGGTGGCGAGCTTCGTGATCCCTTCGGCGCTCGCGCGCTTCAGCGAGAGGAGGAGATGCGAGGCGTCGAGCGAGTGGACGAAGTTGGGAGCGGCCGAGGTCTCTACGCGGCTCCAGTTGGTCGTTGGCAGGGGTTCCCATACGCCTACGCTGAGAGCGTTGCCGTTTACGCTGCCCGCGACTTCCTTCGGGGAGTTACGGTAGTCCGCGTAGTCGCTCACGACGGGGAAGCCGCACGGGGAGGTCCAGTGGAACTTCGTCGTGGGCTTCTCGTTGGCCCACGTCTTCACCACGCGGCGCACGTACCGCATCCCCTCGATAGGTCCCTTCACTACGTCGTGCATCGCGGCCCACACGACCTTCGCGAGGGCCACGTAGGCTTCCTGTTCGCTGTCCTCGGTGAGCCACGAGGGAACGCCCTCGCTCTCCACACGCTCGCGCACCGCTTCTCTCACGTAGTCGAGATTGGAGAGAAACGTGCCGCCGTAGGGAAGGACCATGACGGAGCGCTTCGTGATCTTCCGGTTGATGCCCCACGCGAGCCACTCGGGAGAGAACGGCGCGGTGCTCTTGCGGAGGAGTTCCATGACGCGCACGCCCACATCGTTGTAGAGGTCGCCGGGCTTGTCGCCGGGCACGAGGTTGACGGCGCGGCCTGCGTCCTCGTCACGGAGGAGAGCGGCGTAGTGCTGGATGCCCGAGCACGAGCCGTCGAGCATCACGGGGATGCGGCACGGGACGCCCACGCCCTTCTCGATGAAGTCGGCATAGGCGAAGCAGGCGGCGAGGAACTGCCACGGCTGGTCCGCGTCGTGCCACCCTTCGTGCTCAAGAGGATCGGCGGCGCACGCTAGGATCATGTCGTAGTTCTGCATCGACCACGCCACCCGGTCCTCGAAGCTCACCTTGTCCACGCCGTAGGTGTTCGCGAGGTGGATACGGAGCCAGCGCAAGCCGTCCGCGTCGAGCGGGTCGCCCTCGGCAAACTCCAGAAGGCCCCGCTGAAGATCGTTGCCTTGGGGCGAGAGGTCGTCCGAGCAAGCGTACACCCGGCCCCTGAAGTCGAGGTTGTAGGCGAAGTAGATCGCCGGATAGGTCACGAACCTCTCGGCCGCCGCGAAGATGCGGTGCTGGGCGAAGCGCTTGGAGATCATCTTGGCGTTCGCGGTCTTCGCCTTGCGTATCTCGTTCTTGTGCGCGATCAGCCGTTCCTTGTCCGCTGCCTGCTCGTCCGAGAGACGGCCGGGGACTTCCTTCGGGTCGAGCGAGGTGATCCCCGGCGCATCCTGGCCGCGCTCCATGAGCTTCCGCATGACGCCGTAGACGCGAGGGTTGATCCGCCAAGCCGTCGCCTGTGCCGCGTTGATCCCCGCGTAGACCGTCGAGAGGTCCGCCTTTGCAAGCATCGCGCGTTGCTCCTTGCACGCCCGGCGCACGAGGTTGAGCGGACGGAGGGCGAGCGGCGCGTCCGGATGGTAGATGCCCTCGCGGAAGTGGAAGCCACCACCGCTGGTGCTCGTCCACGGAACGGGCGGGATCACGAGGGGCCACGAGAGCGGCCGGGAGACGGCGAGGAAGTCGGCCATGTCCTTCGCCCATTCTGCGGCCTGGACGGTGAGGCGGACGGCGTGGGCGGCGGACTTCTTGGTCATCGAGCGGCTCGCGATCTTGGTCATCTCGAAGACCCCGAGGCGAACGAGGTAGTCCACGAAGCGGACGCCGACGCCCACTAGCCGGTAGGACGACCAAGCGTCGGCCACGGCGCGCTGCTCCCATCGCCGGGCGAACCCCATGAGGGCCGCGTGCTTCTGGCGCGGCGAGGCGGATTGGTTCACGCGCTTCCGCACCGCCTCGGCTTGGCGCTTGTTGATCTTCTCCCAGCGGTGCCAGCGCATCTCGTCTTCGAGGGCCTCCCCGATCCTACGGGCAAGCGCGGTGAGCTTCGTCGGGCGGCTCATGCGGTTGAGAGCGGCGCGCGTGGCGGCGGCACAAACGACGGTCGCGTCCAGGTCCTTCATCACCCGGAGGAGCGAGCCCCCCTTGGTCGCCTTCCCGCTCGCGCGCGCTTCGAGGTCGGCGCGGTACAGGGCCTCCATCGGGCCGACGATCCGCTTGACCATGGCCGCCCCCACGGAGGTTTGCGCTTCGCGCTCCTTGGCCTTCGCCTTCTCCATCGCAGCGCTTTCTCTACGCACGCCGCGCCTCATGGCGTCTGCCTCGATTAGCCGCTGTTCCTCATAGAGGTCGCCTTCGTGCCAAGCGATGTCTTTGGGCAACGTCCGTCCTCCCAATTCTGGAAATGGGTTAGCGATAGCTGAGGGCTGCCGAGGCGATGCCCTGAGTTGTTGGTCCGGTAGACGATGAAGTGGCCGCTCTTGCTGCGGAGGTGTGGAGCGAGGCTGCCTAAGCAGCACGTGCTCTCCTCGGAAGCTCGCGATGGGTAGCGGCGGAGGTGGCCGGTGGAGACGCCACGTGCATCTCGAAGTGAAAGCTCAGGAACCGGCTAGGGAAGTTTGAAAATGAGTAGTTAAGGGATGTGCTCTGCACACGTCCAAAATCTCAAATGAGCTGGAGAGATGCAAGCGGCAACAATCTGCACTCGGTCACCGCCTCCAAACACTAAGGCGTTCAAATCTAAGGCGTTCTGCCATCACCCAAGAGATTTTTAGTTTCCTCAAGTCCACTATTTTGCTCTTAGTCAGCTAAGTCTGAATCCTCTCCGAGCGCGGCTTCGAACGGTGCAAGCCCCTCAAGCTCGTCCATGTACCTCGTCGTCTCAAACGTGCCGGTATTGTCAAACGTGTTATCGTCAGACAGTAGGCCGGTGCGCAGGCACGCGAATGCCGTCGCGCGGAGCGCTTCCTTGTCGGGAAACACGCCAGGAACTAGTTCGGCCTCAGCGAGTGTCCACTGTTGCTCGGGCGAAGGCGCTTCTCCGCTGCCAGTTCGAATGCGCTGCATCGTTGCGAGTAAGATGATCTCCTCCCGGCGCAGCGAAGAGAGCATATCGGCGGTGTAGAGAAACTCATCTGCTCTGAGGGTTCCCATGAATGCCTTCCCTGCGATCACCATTGCCATGAGACGGAGGTTGCGTCGGGCGGCCCCTTCTTCGGCCGCGCGCTGGTAGCGTAGGATTGCCGAGATGGCGTCGTCAGTGGGGATGAGCGGCCCACTTCCTTGACGAAGCTCCTTGAGCAAGATTTCAAACGCTGCTTTGCGACGACGCGCGAGCGCACCCTGAAGTAATACTTTAGTCGCGCTGCCGGGCGTTGCCGCGAGCGCGCTCTGGGTCATATCGCCGATGATCTCTAAGAGGTCCATTGCTAGCCGACCGTGACGAGCACCGATAAGGGTTCAGTTCACATCGCTTTGATGTAGGCAAACACCGCAACACCGATCAAAATCGACCCAATGACAGTTACCCAATCAACGGTTGACCATGAACGCTCCGCATCCCTTTGTGCGGAAGCATTGGTCTCGGCTCGCGCCTCAGCGCCGTGGTCCGACGGCCGCGACGGTGGACTCTGATTCCCCCATTTGGTGACGCGCTTGACGGTCTCGATAAAGTTCGCCGCATCTGCTTGGCGCGGACTCCCGAGAACCTTAATGGCCTTGTTGATCTCCAGCGCTACATCACGCCGGCTCATCTTGAGCGCTTCCGTAGCGAACTCCTGAACGGCGGCGTTGGTACCGAAGTATCGTTCAAGGAACTGAGCCTTGAGGGCTTCGCTGAGTTTCTGCGACTCTGCTGCGGACCTGGTCTCAATCAGCGTGACTTGGAAAGCGAGAGAGAGGGCCGAATCAAGTTCCGCTAGCGCAGTGCGATGACGCTCCGCCTCCGGGTAGTATCGAACGATGTAGCGCCACGAAGCTAGGAGCTGTTCATCGGGCGCGTCCTTGCCGCCTTCGGGGCGCCTCGAATTGTATTCAAAATCGCCAGATGAAGTGCGATGGTGTTTGCGCCGACGGTCGTACTCTGCTCGTGACGCTGCGCTACCAAGAACTTCGTATGCCTCGTTGATGCGCCTGGTGATGCTGTTCGCGTTGATTGGGTCCCCGGAGTGGACATCGGGGTGGTACTTCTTGAGCAACGCTCTGTAAACCGCAGCCAAAGCGCTTTGATCGATGGACGGCAAGACACCGAGGATCGCATAGTAGTCGGTCTCGACGTTCATCTAGTGCCCTCAATTATCCTACTTCCGACGCACCGCAGCCGATGCTCCTAGAGGAGTTGCAATATGAAGCGGGAATGCTTCTATATACGCGCATCAGTTGGGGGCTGACCATAGTGGCGACATACACAAATCTCTTTACTCCAGAAACTTGGACCTCCTTTGTCGCGCGGGGCAAGACAGTGAGCGGCTTCCGCGACTCGCAGAGGCGAGCGGCTGAACGACTCCAGCCAGGAGATGTATTCGTTTGCTATACGGTGCGCCTGTCTCGCTGGTGCGGCCTGCTTCGGATCGCTAGTGCCACGTATCTCGATACGGCACCGATATTTTCGGACCCAGATCCATATGTGATGCGAGTGAAGGTCGAGCCTATCGTGACCCTCGATGATCTCGAATATGCGATCCCGATCTACGACGATGCGGTATGGCCGAAGCTCTCACTCACGCGGGACCTTGAAGTCCGTTCATCTGGTTGGGCTCAAACAGCAAATCTACGTAGCTCTCTGAGATTGCTGAACGAAAACGATGCCAAGCTGCTGAGCGACCTCCTATTGCATCAAGCAGAGGAACATAAGAAGCACCCGTTTACAGCTCAAGATCGGAGACGCTTGGAAGGTCGCCGTTCAATTCGCACCGCAGATCGTACGGTGCTCGTTGAAGTGCCTGAAGAAACTATAGAAGCCGCTTCCGTAGTCCCCGGTGAGATAGCCGATACGACAGGGCCGCGCGAATCTCACAAGATCCAGGCGTTGCTCGCGATGATCGGTGTTGAGATGGGCTTCCGCATTTGGATACCCCGAGGAGATAAGCAGGCTATCCTCAATCAAGTGCCCGAGGCGCAGCACGTTCAGTTTTTAGATATTCTACCGCTCAACTACGATGACACCACGATTGACCTGCCCCCCGGAAGTTCCCTCGCTGTGATGTAGAGTCTGCCCAACCTGAGA
>OFDC01000450.1_pt1 | contig 31634 bp, 28 predicted proteins | sample 1520941 | NCBI WGS metagenome assembly OFDC01 (sample SAMEA94258168, study PRJEB24077) | hot springs metagenome | biome: Aquatic biome; feature: Water | place: India | collected 2012-12-06 | depth 5 m | reverse complement strand
CAAGTTCATGCATAGTTTAAACTTTGAACTGAACGTGAGGACGGGGTTACAAACCCCGTCCTGCCTTTGGAAACTATCAATAATTTTTTAAGCATAGGAATTTAGTTTTTGTTTAAGGATTGCAGAGTCGCTTATCGTCATTTCTTCTGTAACAAGCCAGTAAGATTTCAGCGCGATTATTTTTCCTTGTCTTTCGTAAGTAAACGGTCGACTACCGTATTTTTCAAATTCTTCATAATCTGCTTCAGCAATTTTGAAATAGAACTCGTTGTCGGCAATAATGCCAATAATCACACCATTTTTGTAAAGACCAAAGCCGCCGAACATTCTTTTGCTGCTGATGCCGGAAACTCCGTCGAGTAAATCGTAAATAATGTAATCGCGAAATTCGGTAGTGGTCATTAATTTATTTTTTCTGCGATTTGGACAATTCCAATTGCTGGAATGGGTTTGCAACCCATTCCACACGTTCATGCCTATTTTAAAACTTGAACTGAACATGAGGACGGGGTTACAAACCCCGTCCTGCTAGGTGGTTTCTTTAGCAGTGCTCTCTACCGAAAAAAACTAAACCGACTTCACCTCACCTTCCAAAATCCAACTCTGCGCTTGCTCAATCTGATTATACTTAAAAATCTTAACTTCCGGATGAACTCTGCCACGTGCAACTCGCGCCACAATTTTAGTAAAAAATCCACCCATATTCAAGGCCGCTTTTTTAAACTTATGATGATTGTTTCCGGCAAAATTTAAATACTCAGCGCGATTTTTTGCACCCTTCCAATAAGGAAATTTTTTCGAGTTTATGATAACTCCTCTAAGCTCGCCATTCTTCACAAAATAAGGCTCGATGATATTAAAAATTACTTCAAAATCTTCTTCACTAAATGGCTTTTTCACATCCAAAAATAAAACTCCATGATGCGCATCAAACTGACAAAATAATTCATTTGCCGTTGTAATTTCTTCAAACGTTACTTCCAAAATTTCAGCAACAGACATAGAGATTTTTATTAATGGTTTCAGTCTTGAAAATTTTTAGGGAATTTTTGATTCAAACTTTAAAATTATTAATAAGTTTGCAACCGACAGTTTCAAATTCTTACTTCTCTTATTCATGAAAAATATCGCAATTTTAGCTCTGATTTTCATCACAACATCTTGTTCATACTTCAATAATAATTCGGCATCGAAATATCCGACAAAAAATCAAAAAATTCTAACACTTACGCGAAATTTACAAACTTCGGTAAGTCATCTGCGCTGCACCAACAAACAAAATTGGTACGAAGCAGAAGAACGCGCCACAAAATTGGTTTGGAATGTCGGTGAAAACGATTCACGTTTTTATAAAGTTAAGGGCTTCCTTAACAATCTTCGACAGGCGGAAAATTCTCGCAGTCTAAATAGTTGTGAATCGTTGCTTAAAACCACAAAATACAACATCCGAATTTTTGAAGAATCTTTACGCAAAAAGAAAGGCGTAACCACCCCGCATTTTTAGACGGCTTTGATCTCTGTTCTCTAAGGCGCAAGGCATAAATTAGGTCTTTAATACAAGCCAACAGTAATTAGTTGAATTTATTCGATCTGGCCTTAGGTTTTGAGAACTAAATTTTCCCAAAACAATTTTCAAAAATATGCAATTTGAAGTCGCTAAACCTGTGCTGTTGAAAGCAATTTCCAACGTTAACGGCGCAGTTGAAAAGAAAAATACCATTCCTGTCCTACAAAACATCAAGATCGAAGTAAAAAACGGCAAAGTAAATTTGGCCGCAACAGACATGGATATTTTAGTCACTGTTACGATTGACGCCGACATCAAAACCAGCGGAATCACTACAGTTCCAGCGCAAATGTTTTTCGACATTGTCCGTAAAATCCCGGATCTTTCAGCAATTTTAATTTCGCAAGAAAGCCCAAGCATCCTACAAATCAAATCAGGCAAATCTAAATATAGCTTGCCGTGCATCGATGCTTCTGAATTTCCAAATCTTTCTGAAGGTGAACTTGGCGCCGAAACCGAAGTTGATTCTGAAGGCTTGGCGCGCATGATCGACAAAACTCGTTTTGCAATTTCTAACGACGAAACTCGCTATTATTTGAACGGACTTTTCCTGCAATCGCTCAAGAGAGATTCTGGCTTCGAGCTTCGCACCGTTGCAACTGACGGCCACAGACTTGCTTTGTCTTACTTACCTTGTGAAAATCTTCAATCTGAGTTTGGGGTAATTTTACCAAAAAAATCAGTCGCCGAAATCAGAAGAATTATTGACGGCAGCAAGAAAATCAAAATCGCCGTATCTCGAGTTAAAATCAAAATCATCGCTGATAACACTGTCATCATTTCGAAATTGATCGACGGCGAATTTCCTGATTACGAAAAAGTTTTACCAAAAGCCAACAACCAAATTTCTGTCATTAACAAAAAAGCTTTCTTTGACTGCGTTGATCGCGTTTCAACCGTTGCAACCGACAAACACAGATCTTTGAAATTGATGATCGAAAACGGCAAAATGAATCTGCAAGTGAACACAACTGACGGTTCTTTCGCCTACGAAGAATTGGATGTGAATTACACCAGCGACAAAATCGAAACTGGTTTTAACTCACGTTACTTACTTGATGTCATCAGCCAAATCGACAAAGAAGAATTGATGATGCGCTTCAAAGACAGCGTTTCTCCTGCGATTGTTGAAGCAAAAGACATGAATTCTGTCTTCGTGATTATGCCGGTAAGAATTTAGATTCAAAACTTCGTTTTGAATCTAGTTTGAAGTTGAGTTGCTACGCGCGAAGTAAATTCGCGCCTCCGCAACGATCTATTAAATTTGAAAGCTTGGATTAGAGCAACTTGATGAGCAGAATTACAAAAATCGTCCTCTCTAATTTCCGCAATTTTACTTCGAAAAAAATCTCGTTTGATCGACCATTAGTTTTGCTTGCTGGAAATAACGGTGTTGGCAAAACTAACATTCTTGAAAGCCTTACTTTGCTTGGTCGCGGCGCCTCTTTGCGTAGTTCTGATTTTGAAGAAATGATTGCCGAAAAAGCACCAGCTTTCGCAGTTTTTGCTGAATTTTCTGATCACGAATTTATCGAAAAAATCGGTATTTCTTTCGAACGTAATTCTAAGAAAAAAAATATCGAGATCAACGGTGAACCCTTAAGCAGTAAGCGCCAAAGCGAAGCGCGGAATCAGTTAATAAATTTTATTTGCCTCACTCCGCAACTTGAACAGCTGTTTATTTTAGGCAAATCTGAACGTCGCGATTATCTCGATAAAATCGTTTCGGACATTGATTCGCAACATCTTACGCGGATCAACAATTATCAGAAATTACTTCGCGAAAGATTGCTAATTTTGCAAAAATACGGCACGCAGAAATCGGGCGAAAAATGGCTCGATGTTATCGAAAATCAAATCGTCGAACTCGGCATGGCAATAGCTTCAGCACGCATCGAGGCTATTGATTTTTTCAATCGCGCCATCGCCTCTTTCACCTCAAATTTTCCCAAACCAAAATTACAAGTTAGCGGTGACATCGAAGAAAATGTTATGAAGCAAAGCGCGGTACAGCTTGAGGAAATTTACAAAAATAAATTACGCGAAAATCGCAGCGTCGATTTAGCCAATTTCAAAACGAATTTCGGTGTTCATCGTTCAGATTTTGACGCAATTTTTTCCGAAAAAAATATGTCGGCAATGCGTTCTTCTACAGGTGAGCAAAAATCGATCATGATTGGAATTACTTTGGCACGCGCCAAAATTTCTGCGAACTATAAAAACCAACCAACTATGTTAATTTTTGACGAGGTGGTGTCACATCTTGATGAAAAAAGAAAATCTGATCTTTTTGCCGAAGTGCAAATGTCACAACTTCCGGCATTTTTCAGCGCGACCAGTAAAGACCTGCTTCCGTCACAATATTTACACGACAATTCTTTGCAAATAATTGAGGTTTAGAACTATGAAAATTTTCAGAAATATGGTGCTTTTTCTAAGTGTTTTCTCTCTCACCTCTTGCTCTTCTTACCAGCCAATTTTTTATCAAAATCAGACTTATTTAGATAACGGGAAAGACGCAGCCGAAAAAGAATCTAAACGCTGCATGAGTGAGGCTGATGAATATTTAAAACAATACAAAGCGCGTCGTGCTGCCAAAGAAGCTGGCCGCAAAGCTGTTGTTGGTGGAGTTGTAGGAGCTGCAAGTGGCGCAATTTTTGGTCGTACGATGAAATCAACTTTGGTTGGTAGTGTGATTGGAGCTGGCGTTGGCGCTGCGATGGGTGCGCTTTCAGTTGCTGGAGAAGACAAAGTTAAACCGGATCAGATGAAACAAAGATATGTGACGCATTGTCTAAATCAGAAGGGTTACGAAGTTTTGGGTTGGGAATAATTTAGTGGGAATAAAAAAAGCCGTACTCACGTAAAGTGTGAGTACGGCTTTTTTGTTGGGTTTTCTATCCAGTTCTGCAACGACACATCGCTTTTCTCACTTCGTTCGAAGACGATGCGTTGCCGGGGTGAAGCGTAGCTTCACCCGCTTCTAGCTAAAAACGTGCGTTTAGCACGTTTTTACCGATCGAAGATCGGTCGCTAGAAGCCCATTCCAGGCATGCCGCCGCCCATACCACCACCGTGGCTGTGAGCAGGAGCTTCTTCTTTTTTCTCGATAATCGCAGCTTCAGTTGTGATCAACAAGCCAGAGATCGAAGCAGCATCTTGAAGTGCAGTACGCACAACTTTTGCCGGATCAACGATACCAGCTTTGAACATGTCACCGAATTTATCGTTTTGAGCGTCATAACCATAAGACGCGTCTTTTTTCGACAATACTTCGTTAGCCACAACTGCGCCGTCTTTACCAGCATTTTCAGCGATTTGACGGATTGGAGCTTGAACAACTTTACGGATGATGTTGATACCAACGTTTTGATCGTCGTTAGCACCTTTCAAACCTTCAAGAATACGACCAGCGTAAACTAGAGCCGAACCACCGCCAGCAACGATACCTTCTTGCATTGCAGCACGAGTTGCAGCCAAAGCATCGTCAACGCGATCTTTTTTCTCTTTAACTTCAACTTCAGTAGCACCACCAACTTTGATGATAGCAACGCCGCCAGAAAGTTTCGCCAAACGTTCTTGAAGTTTTTCGCGATCGTAATCTGACGTAGTTTCAGCCATTTGAGCTTTGATTGAAGCGCAACGAGCTTGAACGTCAGCTGATTTACCAGCGCCATCAACGATAACAGTATTTTCTTTGTCGATGATGATTTTTTTAGCTTGGCCAAGTTGGTCTGGGGTTACAGTTTCAAGCTTCATGCCTAGATCTTCCGAGATCAGTTGTGCACCAGTTAGAACTGAAATATCTTCCATGATGGCTTTTCTGCGATCACCAAATCCTGGAGCTTTCACAGCAGCGATTTTCAAACCACCGCGAAGTTTGTTTACAACCAAAGCCGCAAGAGCTTCGCCTTCAACATCTTCAGCAATAATCAAAAGTGGACGACCAGATTGTACCACAGCCTCAAGCAATGGAACCATTGGTTGAAGATTGGAGATTTTTTTCTCAAACAACAAGATCAATGGATTTTCCATCTCAACTGTCATTTTTTCAGCGTTGGTTACGAAGTAAGGCGACAAGTATCCGCGGTCGAAATTCATACCTTCAACCACGTTAACTTCGAAATCTAAACCTTTCGCTTCTTCAACTGTGATTGGAGAATCTGGACCAACTTTTTGTACAGCTTCAGCAATTTTAGAGCCGATTTCAGAATCGCCATTTGCTGAGATTGTAGCAACTTGAGCGATTTCTTCTTTGCCATTAACTTTTTTGCTCATGGTTTTGATTTCTTTGATCAAAGCATCAACTGCCAAATCAATACCACGTTTCAAATCCATAGGATTGATGCCGGCAGCAACTGATTTAACACCTTCGCGCACGATTGCTTGAGCCAAAACTGTTGAAGTTGTAGTTCCGTCACCTGCGATATCGTTGGTTTTAGAAGCAACTTCTTTGATCATTTGCGCGCCAAGATTTTGGAACTTGTCAGCAAGTTCGATTTCTTTTGCAACTGACACACCATCTTTGGTGATACGTGGAGCACCGAAAGATTTTTCGATTACAACGTTACGACCTTTTGGTCCTAATGTAACTTTTACCGCGTCAGCGATAATATTTACGCCTTCCAAGATTTTGGTACGGGCGTCAACTCCGAAGAGAATTTCTTTTGCAGCCATTTTTATGTTTTAGTTTGTTGTTATTAGAAAATTTTATTCCCTGCCGCCGGTTGAGCTTGTCGAAACCTCGCAAGATTCCGTCTGCTTTATTTTAGCAGCAAGAACCTTCCGTTGGTTCCGACAAGCTCAACCGACGGTTTGGGAGATTATTCGATTACGGCCAAGATGTCTGATTCTTTCAAAATCACCAATTCTTTGCCATCAACTTTAACTTCAGTGCCACCCCATTTTGCGAACAAAATGCGATCGCCAACTTTTACGTCTAAAGCGATTCTTTTGCCAGAATCGTCATGAGCACCAGCACCAACTGCAACTACTTTACCTTCAGCCGGTTTTTCTTTTGCTGTATCTGGAATGATAATGCCGCCAGCAGTTTTGCTTTCGGCTTCAATGCGCTCAACAAGAACGCGATCATGTAAAGGTCTGACTTTCATGTTTAGTTAAAAATTAGAGTTTTTAGGAAATTATAAATCGTGAAATGATCAGTAACATCGAACATCGATCGATCATGTGACTGGCAAGATAGTAACTCTTAAATTTTAAACAAGGGGAGGAGTCAAAAAATTATTGTTTATCATCAGCAACTCCCGCTGATTTTTCGCGCTCTTCTTCTCTGAAACGATCTTGGTCGTAGGGGTTATAATAGTTTGGCACTGTGTAATAATAATCAGAATCGTAGTGATTATAATTGTACGGCGATATTGCGTAAGGATTGGTATAATAGCGCGAACCTGGTGCTGCAACAGCTGGACTTGGGTAATAAGGTACGGAAGTGTACGGACGGTAATAGTTGTTGTTGTAGTATTGATGCTCTTGCAGACTATCTTTGGCACAAGAAGAAAGCGCAAAAATTACGACAAAAATCTTAAGATAAAAAACTGACTTGCGTAGATAACTCATAAATTATTTCAACAATTCGTCGAGCTTTCCAGCGGCCTCCAAAGCGTATAAATCGTCACAGCCGCCTACATGTTTTTCACCAATAAAAATTTGTGGCACCGTCATACGTCCACCCGATTTTTGCACCATTTCTTCTCTGGTGGCATCATCGGTAATTTTAATTTCAGAAAATTTCACACCTTTTCTTTGCAACAAAGCCTTTGCTTTCACGCAGTAAGGACAAATTTCTTTGCTATAAACTATAATTTCTTTCATGGCTTTATTCGTAACCGGTTGAACGCATTTGCTGACCACCCGTATTATTATAATAAGTTGGCGGAACATAATATTGATCAACGTCATAACGCTGATAATATTGAGCCGCTGGTGGAATCGCATATGGATTTGAGTAATAACGTGAACCACCACCCTGATATTGCGGCGGATAACCATAACTTTGCGGATATGGTTGTTGCTTTATGTAACCTTGCGGCGGTATTTGCTGATAAGGAACACCATATTGCTGCTGACGATAATAATCCGGCGCAACCGCTTTAGGCGCGTCAGGATTTGGCGCAACAACTGGTCTAGCCTCTGGATCGAATCCGGTACGATCGTAGAGATACGGATCTTTGCTGCAGGAAGAGGCAAGAATTAACGCCAGAATGATAGTGTTTTTTTTCAAAGTAACTTTGTTCATCTTTAACAAAAACATCGCTTAAATAAATCAGTATTTCTCGACAGATCTCATAACATTAGGAGCATATTTTGAAGATCTGACATTATAGTTCTCTTCACGACCTAAATACGCTCTGGGCGGAACGTAATACTGGTCATAATCGTAATATTGGTAATAATTTTGTGGTGGGTAATTGTAAGGATTTCGGTAGTACTGTGGACTTGGTTGGTAATTATATTGATAGTAAGGCTGCACCGGAGAATATTGCATCGGCGGCGCGTAATCTGGCCTCACATCATTTGAGCTACAAGAAAAAATCACAACACAAAAAATTAAACAGGAAAAAAATTTAACAATCTGAATTAAGCTTTTTTCGTAGAACATTTTTTCGAAATAAATTTCTAAAAGGCAGCTTAGGACAAAATAGATTGTGAAGAGATGAAAACAATAATGGATTGCAAAATTTTTGCATTGCCCCGACCCTATTCTAAAAAGAGCGAAAAATACCAAATCGTTCTCCTAAAGATTCTATAGCTTTAACCATGAAAAGTTCTGACGAAAAATTTATTTCCTACGCCCTAAATCTTGCCAAAAAAAATCTTGGTATCACCGCTCCAAACCCAGTAGTTGGCTGTGTTATCGTTAAAAATGGCGAAATAATTTCCACTGGTATCACTGCACGCGAAGGACGACCTCACGCCGAAAAAATCTCTATCGACAAAGTAAGAAATAAAGAAATTTTAAAAGGTGCAGAAATTTACGTTACTCTAGAGCCTTGTTCACACTTTGGAGCTACGGATCCTTGTGTTGATGAAATCATTAAACATGGTTTCACAAAGGTTGTAATCGCAACCAAAGATATTGACGAAAGAGTCAACGGTAACGGCATTCTGAAACTTAATGAAGCTGGAATTGAAGTGGTTTGCGGAGTTTTAGAAAAAGAAGCGATCGAAATGAATCGTGGTTTTTTCAAAAGCCGCAGCAGCAAAATGCCTTTTGTTACTTTAAAAGTTGCTACCAGTTTAGATGGAAAAATTGCCACTGCAAAATTCGACAGCAAATGGATTACTTCAGCAAAAGCTCGCGGATTTTCTCATATTTTACGCGCTAAAAATGATGGCATTATTGTCGGTGCAAACACCGTTAGAAAAGACAATCCCAGACTTGATTGCCGGATTTCTGGCTTAGAAGATTACTCGCCGAAACCAATCGTAATAAGCAACGGAGTCGGATTTGATTTAAGTTTAGAGATTTTCCAAAATCCCAAAAACCAACCATTATTTATGGGCGGAGAAATTTCGGAAATCTTAAAAGATCTATGCCTGAAAGGATTTAATTCTGTTCTTGTTGAGGGCGGACAAGATATCAACACGCAGTTCCTAAAACAAAATTTAGTCGATGAGATAGTGTGGATCAGAAATAAGAAAATTATCGGCAATGATGGTATTGCCGCCGTTGGCAACCTTGACTTTAGTAGCCTTGATGAAGTCTTAAACAATTTTACTAAAGTCGAAGTTCGCGAACTTGAAGAAGATACAATCGAAATTTATCGCAAGAAAAACTAACTCAAATCTACTAGATCAAGGATTTATAAATCTTGATAGTGTCTTCACACATTTTTTCGTTGGAGAAATTTTGCTCGATATGCTGACGCGCTGACTCGCCGATTTTCTTGGCTTCTGATTCTGAAAAATTAAGTGCTTTATCCAATAATTTTGCCAGACCTTCAGCGTCATTAACCTCAACCAAAAATCCGGTTTTATCGTCAATAATTGTTTCTAAAGCACCGCCAATTTTTGTTGCTAAAGTTACTCTTTGCATCGCTTGCGACTCAATCGCAACGCGTCCGAAAGCTTCTGGCTTAACGCTCGAAGAAACTACGATATGCGACAATGCGTAAGCTGCAGGCATATCTTTACAAAGTCCCACAACTTTTACTTTTCCTGCTAATCCAGCTTCCACGATAGCATATTCAACTTTTTTTCTAAAAACTTTGTGACCGTGGTCTGAACCAACCATCACGCAACAAAAATCACGTTCGATTTTTTTCAAAGCTTCGATCAAAAATTCATGACCTTTCCAAGCGGTAAAACGAGCGGGCAAAAGAATGATTTTACGATCTTCCGGTAAATGCCATTCGTTAATTAAATTGACGATTCGACTTTGCGAAATTTTTTGCAAATCGAAATAGCGTAAATCAACTCCACGCTGAATTACCGAAATTTTATTAACAATTTCTGGATCTAATTCCTGATTCTTTGTTTTATAATTATCGATCAAATATTGCTTGATGAAGTTAGAGACCACAATGATGCGATCTGCCCTCAACATAATAGAGTTGTAATATTTTTTTGGTGGGAAAATTTTCCAACCACCCAAATTCAAAGAATAAGTTCCGTGAACCGTAGAAACTAATTTTGTACCAGTTTTTTTGCAGGCAAAGTAAGCGCTCCACATTGGCGCTCTTGATCTAACGTGAACTACATCAACTTTATTTTCGGTGATAACGTTGGCTAATTTTTTAATATTTAGAAAAATCTTTAAAGGATTCTTGCTAGCTACTGGCAGGGTAATGTGGGTAATTCCAGATTCACGTAATTGATAAACTAGCACACCACCTTTTGAAACCACGATCGGCTCAAAATCAGCTTTTTTTAAAGCTTTAGCGATATCAATTGTACCCCTTTCAACTCCACCATTTTCAAGGGCCGGAATTATTTGCATTACAACAGGTTTTTTTTGCTCGTTGGTCATTTAAGTTTAGAAATCTTTGAGAATAATTGTTTCTTCGCGCTTAGGGCCAGTAGAAATGATTGACGCTTTCACGCCGCACAAATCTTCAATTTTTTTGATGTAATCAAGGGCTTTTTGAGGTAAATCTTTGAGTGATTTAGCACCAACTGTGCTTTGTTTCCAACCCGAAATTTCTTCGTAAACTGGTTCAATATTTTCCCATAAATGAGCGGCTTGCGGCAAGTAATCATAAGTTTTGCCGTTAATTTTGTAAGCAACGCAAATTTTGATTGTGTCTAATTTATCAAGAACATCGAGCTTGGTAAGTGCTATTTCTTTTACCGAAGAAAGTTGAATTGATTGACGTACCAAAACCGCATCGAACCAACCACAACGGCGATCGCGACCAGTTACAGTTCCAACTTCGTTTCCTTCAATACGCAAAAATTTGCCAATTTCACATTCAAGTTCAGTTGGGAAAGGCCCAGATCCAACGCGAGTTGTATAGGCTTTTAAAATTCCGATGGTTTGGTGTAAATCTGCAGTTCCAAGACAAGATCCAAGAGCGATTTGTCCTGCCATTGTGTTGCTTGAAGTTACGAATGGGAAAGTTCCGTAAGTCACGTCGAGCAATGCTCCTTGTGCTCCTTCGAACATGATGTTTTTGCAAGCAGAAAGTTTTTTTGCTACTTCAAAAGCCGGCAAAGAATAAGATAATAAACGCTGACGGATTGGTTCTAATTCAGCTTTAACTTGTGCGAAAGTAACAATTTCTGCGCCTAAACTTTGACGCAGTAAATTGTGGTAGAACAACAAATTTTCGACACGTGATTGGAAAATTTTTTCATCAACCAAATCGCAAATACGAAGCGCTCTACGACCAGCTCTATCTTCGTACGCTGGACCAATTCCACGTCCTGTTGTGCCGATTTTTCCTTCACCTTTTTTGCTTTCTAAAAGCTGATCAAGTTCACGGTGGATTGACAAAATCAAACAGCAATTTTCAGCGATCGCTAAATTATTAGCGGCAATTTTGATGCCCGCTGCTTCGATTTTTTCCATCTCAGAAAAAAGTGCGATTGGATCAACAACAACGCCGCTGCCAATTACTGAAAATTTTCCGCGAATAATTCCCGAAGGTAATAAACTTAATTTGTAGGTTTTGTCGCCAACTTTGATGGTGTGACCAGCATTGTGTCCGCCTTGGAAACGAACGACTGCGTCGAATTTGTCCGCCAAAAAATCAACAATTTTACCCTTTCCTTCATCGCCCCATTGCAGACCGATAATTGCAGTATTAGCCATTTTATTTTTCGCTTTTGATTTGATTTTTTAAGCCAATGATAACCGAATTATTGGCGTTTTTTTCCTTAGTGGTAAAATATTTGCTGCAATAAGGGCAGACGATAAAGTCTTTCTTTCCCATATCGAGATAGACCAGCGGATGACCCGAAACAGAACCTGTATCACTTCTTTCACCTTGGCATGAAACTTTTTTCGAAGTGACATGCACCACTTCAAAAGGACTGTTTTTAGGGTTAATTTGTTGATTCATTTTAAAAAAATAAGGAATTAAAAATTCTAGAAACTATCAAGACATCTTGAGTGCAAACGCGGTCAAATTATTCAAGCCTTACCAGATTTTCAATCGAAGTTTTAATTAAAATGAAAAAATTATTTATACTGCTTTTTTCGCTATCATTGCTGTCAGCGAATCTTGCTTCAGCTGCAACTTCAGAGTGGAAAAAGAACGAAGCCAGTGGCGCTTCTACAAGACTAATCGGTAGTTTTTATCAAGATGATACTGGAGCCAAAAAATTAATCGCTGGCTTAGAATTTAAACTACCCGCAGGCTGGAAAATCTACGGACAAGGTTCTGATGGAATTGGAGTTCCACCTTCTTTTGATTTCGCCAACTCATCAAATTATTTAAAGCATGAAATTACTTGGCCGCAAGCTGAAGAACATGAAGAAAAAATCGGCGATCAATCTTTCAAATACTCAGCTTATCACAATGACATTGTGCTACCGATTACTTTCGATTTGAAAGAAATCGGAAAAGACACCGATCTTACTCTAAAGCTAAATTACGGGATTTGCAAAGATGTGTGCATTCCGGTTGAAGAAAATTTTACTCTAAAAATTACTGGCGAAATTGATCAAAAATCTCTCGCACAAATTCAAAAATTTTATTCCCATAAAATCACTTCAGAAACCTTATCAGCAGAAGGATCAAAAACTTCAGCACCAATGTCTTCCAGCCTGACTTATTGGATATTAATCGCAATTGTTGGCGGCGCTTTGCTAAATATCATGCCCTGCGTTTTACCAGTGTTGTCGATCAAGCTATTATCAATAGTTAATCATTTAGAGACCTCTATTTCCAGAATCCGTTTTGCATTCTTTGCTACAATCTGCGGTATAGTTGTCTGCTTCTTATTTTTCGCGGTTTGCGCCGGAATAATTCATTATGTCGGCAACGCTTTTGGATGGGGATTGCAGTTCCAGAATCCTTACTTCCTGATCTTTTTAATGATAATTTTGATCCTTTTCATCGCCAATTTGCTTGGTGTTTTTGAAATCACTTTCGATCAGTTTTCTGTAAATTTTCTTAACACAAAAATTACTAACGCTGAAGGCAGAAAAAATATTTTTATCCCAAATTTTCTTTCTGGAATACTTGCCGTATTACTTGCTACACCATGTTCGGCTCCACTTCTTGGTTCGGCGATTTCTTTCGCTTTAACCAAAGAAATATCTGATATTTTTATCATATTTTTCGCCATCGGAACTGGATTTGCTTTGCCTTACATCGTTTTGCTAATCACACCGAAATTAATTTTTCTCCTGCCGAAACCAGGAAACTGGATGCTGAAAATTAAAAAATTAATGGCAGCACTTTTAGCAATAACCGTACTTTGGTTAGCTTATGTTTTGTCTCACAACATTGGAGTGACTCAATCTATAAGTATCGTTGTTCTAGCATCTCTTTTACTACTATGCTTAAAAATACGTCTCAAATTTATTAAATTTATCGTAATTACCGCAATTCTTGCCGCTGCTTTTGCGATGCCAAAAACCCAAAAACCAGCAACTCCTGAGATACATTCTGAAGATGACATGCCTATGAGCGTTTGGATAAATTTCGACGAAAAGCTAATTTATCAATTCGTTACAGAAGGAAAAGTTGTAGTAATTGACGTTACGGCTGATTGGTGCATCACTTGCAAAGTCAACAAAGCTCGAGTTTTAGAAAATGAAGAAGTGAAGATTAAATTAAATGCTGGCAATGTAGTTACCATGCGCGCTGACATCACAAAACCAAATCCAGAAGTGATGAAATTCTTACGCAAGCACAACCGATTTGCCATTCCATTTAACGCAGTTTATGGCCCCAACGCCAAAACTGGATTACTGGCCAGCGAATTTTTAACTAAAAAAGAACTCTTAGAATTAATCGAAAAAGCACAATAATTTATCATGACTGATCTTACAAAATTAACCATCCGTCAAACTGTTGATGGTCTAAAAAACAAAAAATTTTCAAGCACCGAAGTCACTTCCGCTTATATCAAAAACATCGAGCAAAATCGTCGCCTTAACGCTTTCATCACCGAATCTTTCGATTTGGCAATGTCGCAAGCTAAAAAATCTGACGAGAAAATTGCCGCAGGGACAGCCGGCGATTTGGAAGGCATTCCACTCGGAATTAAAGATTTGTTTTGCACCAAAAATTTGCGTACTACTTGCGGTTCAAAAATGTTGGAAAATTTCGTGCCAACCTACGAATCAACGGTTTCACAAAAATTACTCGACGCTGGTTCAGTAACGTTAGGCAAATTAAACATGGACGAATTTGCCATGGGTTCAGCCAATACTAACAGCTATTTTGGATCGGTTATCAACCCATACAAAAAGAAAAATTCTGACGAAGATTTAGTTCCAGGCGGCTCTTCTGGCGGCTCTTCAGCAGCAGTTGCAGCGAATCTTTGTGCTGGCGCAACCGGTTCGGATACTGGCGGATCAATCAGACAACCAGCAGCTTACACTAATATTGTTGGCATCAAACCAACTTACGGCAGATCGTCACGCTACGGCATGATTGCTTTTGCAAGCTCACTTGATCAAGCCGGAGTTTTTGCTAAAGATGTTTATGACGCCGCACTTTTGCAACGCGTAATTTCTGGATTTGACGAAAAAGATTCGACTTCAATGAACCTCGCCGTTCCACAATTCGAAAAACTTCTGAACTCTGACGTGAAAGGCAAAAAAATCGGTATCGCCAAAGAATATTTTATCGATGGTATGCCCGAAGAAATCGTAAAATTGTGGAATCACGGCAAAGAAATTTTGCAGAAACGTGGTGCCGAAATTGTCGAAATTTCTCTGCCTCATACTAAATATGCGCCAGCAGTTTATTATATTTTAGCTTCTGCTGAATGTTCCTCGAACCTTGCTAGATTTGACGGCGTGCGTTATGGCTTCCGCGCTGAAGGCGATGATCTTTCGCTTGATGAAATGTATTCTAAAACTCGCGCTCAAGGTTTTGGCAATGAAGTTAAACGCAGAATTTTAACCGGAACTTATGTGCTTTCTGCTGGCTATTTCGACGCTTATTACAAAAAAGCGCAAAAGGTGAGAAACCTTGTGCGCCAAGACTTCATTGACGCTTTCAAACAAGTTGATGCGATTCTTACACCAACTGCACCAAGCGCAGCTTTTTCAATTAAAGAGTCGAAAACTATTGGAAATTCTGATCCGGTAAAAATTTATCTAAACGACGTTTTCACCATTCCGGTGAATTTGGCTGGGCTTCCAGCAATTTCAGTTCCTGGTGGATTTGACAATGATGGACTTCCTTTAGGTCTTCAAATTATCAGCAAACATTTTGACGAACAAACCGCGTTCGATGTGGCTTTGGCGTTGGAAGAAGGAAATAAGTAAGACAAGACTCAATTCTGTCATTACGAGGAGCATAGCGACGCGGCAATACAGAATAATTAAGTAAAACTGGATCGCCACGTCGCTACGCTCCTCGCGATGACGGGCTTTATTCCAAAATCCTATTTATTCACCACCTCTTCAATCAAATAAAGTGGGCGATCTTTTACTTCATTAAAGATTCGTCCCACATATTCGCCAATCACGCCAATAAAAATAAAATTTATCCCACCAAGAAATAAAATTACGCTCATAATTGACGCATAGCCCGCCACAGCATTTCCTAAGAAAATTTTCTTAAAAATAATCACCAAACCATAAACAAAAGAACTAAGCGAAATTATCATTCCGAAATAAGTAATGGCGCGGATTGGGAAAGTTGAGAACGAAAAGATTCCATCCAAAGCATAATTAAGCAGCGAGATATAATTAAATTTGGTGCGACCTGCTGTGCGAGCGCTTCTTTCATATTGAATAGTTGTAGTGCTGTAGCCAACCCACGACAGAATTCCACGAGTGAAACGACTTCTCTCCCGCAACTTTTTAATGTCATTTAAAGCCACTTTGTCGATTAAGCGAAAATCTCCAACATTACGCGGCAAAGTGCGATCCATAATTTTCGCCGCTAAATTATAAAAAATTGTCGCAGTAAATTTTTTAAACCACGGATCGTTGCGACTAATCCGCTCAGCCAAAACAATTTTAAATCCGTCACGCCATTTCTGAATCATCTGCGGCAAAATATATGGCGAGTCTTGTAGATCGGCATCAATTGGAATTGCGGCGTCACCAATCGCGTGATCTAAACCAGCAGCAAGGGCGATATCTTTACCAAAGTTGCGCGATAATTTTATAACTTTGAGATTTTTTTTCTGCGCTGCCAGATCTCTTAGAATCGCGAAAGTGCGATCCTGACTGCCGTCATCAACGGCGATAAATTCGTAATCGATGTCGGGGATTTGATTTAAAACTTCTTCCAGCTTCAAAAAATATTGTGCAATCGACTCTTCTTCGTTGAAAAAAGGCGTAACTATTGAGATGAGTTGCTTCATATTAGATTTTAAAAAATAACAGCTGTTTGTTGCGCGAAATTATGACCGGCGATTTAGTTTGTGCGCGCAAGAATTTCTCTAAATCCTTCAATTTGGCGTTGGAGTAAGTTCCAACATATTGTGGACGATCTACGTAAATACCAACGAATCCTGCCTTTTTGATTTCAGCAAGAGATGTTTTGAAATCCAAAGTCGAAATATATTGCTGCCAATCGCTAGTTTCACGACCTACAATCGCCGGATAAGACCAACGCAACTGTTTCGAATTAACATATCCAACTAGCTGTTGGTAAACATCAACTTCAGGGAATTTGGAAAAAGGCAGCATATAAATCGCTGATTGCGGCGGCACCGATTTTTCAATTTCAGCAACAAAATCATGATCGTTAGAATATTTTACGTTGGCAACATTCTGACTGACATATCCCACCATCTGCCGACCTAGCTGATCATAAACCGCCAAAATCATCACCACCGACAAGATAATCTGAGCGTAGATTTTTTTGCGCCAAAATTTTTTCTCGATGATTTTATCAAAAATTATCGCCATAAAAAACAATGCGATGAAGGCAATAAAAATACAGAATCTAACATGACTTCTAATCAGAGGAACTGTCATCGAGATCAACATTACAAAGCCACCAACACTTGCAAATAGCAGCAATAAAATATTCAGAACTGACAAATCTGAAATCAACTCTTGGTCTTTTTTATTTAGCGAAAATTTCTTGATGGTTCTTTGCAAAAATGAATTTTCCTGATTAACCGTTTTCGCCAAGGACCACAACAATAACGAAATAAATCCTATCGTACCAACCATGCCCAGAGTAGAGGAAGCTCTTTCGGAAGAGGCTCCAACCAAATCATTAAATTTATCACGCACTAAGGCAAAAGATTCGATATGATGATTTGAGTCTGGCAATATCATATCAACAATACGCAAAGCATAAAATTCACTTTGCCAAGTCGCTCTGCCACCAACCATTGCATTAGGGCCGTGCTGGATTTGATAGATAAAGGTTGGGAAATACAAAATTATCAAAGTAACCACCGCAGCGCTACATATCAAAATAACTTCAGCCAAACCTCGAGACAGAAAAGCACCATTTCTCAAGCCACGTACAAACCAGGCAAAAATGAAAGTTATGCAAGAGTAATAAGCATAATAAATCCCGTTACAAGCCGCGAAAATCGATACCAAAACCGCGATGGCAAAATATTTATTCCAAATCAGCGTATATTGTCCTTTGGCATTTTTATCGAAAATTTTAAGCTTGTCCTGTGCGATCCACAATGCCACCATAATTGCTAGCGGCACAACCATATAGTTCGACAAGAACAAATGCCAAACTCCCCGTACCATGTGATACGTCAAAAAAGCATATATCACACCGACGATTGTCGCGCTAAAAACGCTAACTTCAAAAGCACGCAAAGCCACGAAAGAAGTGAAGGCAATGAAGGCAAAAGTTAGAATAAAAAAGAGATTGGCAATCAATGCCGGATTGTCGGTGAAAGCAGCGAAAAGTTTGAAAATTCCTAAGTTAAAAATATCGGATTGGATCGGAAAATCGTAAATATTAAAAACTTCGTGAATGTGCGGCAAACCAACGTAGCTGTTGGTAAAAATCCAACCAGTGTCGATGATATTTTTGATGTAAAAAAGAAAAAGTACCGAATCAGTATCATATCCAAAAACTGGAGTCGTCAAATCAACTGACCAAAGTTTGAAGATAAATATAAAGAGCAGAACCGCTAAAATCGGGGCTACAAGATAGGTAGAAATTTTTCTAATAGTTGTCATTTGTGAAAACTAAATTTGGTAAAAAATCAGATTTTTATTTTTCGATACTAGCTTAGGAGCCTTCGAATGCTTGATCATAAAGGCATCTAATTTCATCCAATTCTTTGTACCATTTTTTCCAGAATATTGCTCTTTATCGAGATAAACGCCAACAAAACCGGCTTCTTTAATAGTTTTGAGAAAAAATTCCAAACTGCCATTCACAGCTTTTTGCTGCCAAAAGAAACTCTCTCTTCCTGCAACAACTGGATAAGACCAACGTAGATTTTTCGAGTGCGCATAAGCGATAACCGATCTGTAATCATCATAACCATCTTCTGGAAAACCATATTGCGGTAAAACAAAAATCATCGATTTCTCCGGCACGGAATTTTCGATTGCAGCAATAAAATCGCGATCGCTATAAAATTTTTCTACCAGACCTTTCGATTGCGCAGTATCTGAAGAAACTTTGCCGACCTGATCTAAAATCGCTAAAACTGAGATAAAAATAATCAGAATTTGGGCGTAGATTTTTTTACCAAAAATTTTTCCTTCTACAATTTTATCGAAAATCATCGCCACCAGAAATAGCGAGATAAAGGAAACAAAAATTGCAAAACGTGCGTGACTGCGAAGTGTTGGGAAAGCAAGGCTGATAAACATTACCAAACCACCGACAGTAGCAAATAACAGAATAAAAACATTAATTTTTGCCAAGTAAGAAATGATGGTTTTTTCTTCTGTGGAAAAAGAAAGTTTTTTGATGGTTTGTGAAATTAAGGAATTTTCGTGATTGAAATCACGACCAAGAAACCACACGAATAAAAACATAAATCCCACCGAAGATATGAAGCCTAGACTTTCAGAAATACGCTCCCAACCTGCATCAATTTGGAAATCGAGATTGATTCTTTCATTGGCCAAATAATCGAGATAGTGATTCGAAACTGGCATAAAAAGATCAATAATTTTTAGACCAAACACTTCACTCGCCGCAACTCCGCGACCTGCCAAATAAGGGTTAAATCCGTGGCTAAGCTGATAAAATAAAGTTGGAATATAGAGATAAAATAAGGTCAGAAATGTCGCCAAACATAGCAAACCAACTTCGATAGTTTGATCGCCAAAAAATTTGCCTTTACGCAAACCGTTTAGAAACCACACAAATACGAAAACCACGCAAGAGTAATAAGCGTAGTAAATATTATTACCTGCAGCAAAAACAGCGATTGCCAAAGAAATGAAGAAAAATTTGTTAGAACGAACAGCATATTGTTGCTTTGCATTGACGTAAAAAATTCCGATTTTGTCTTGAGCAATCCATAACGCGACCATGATTGACAAAGGAATCAATGCATAATTCGACAAAAACAAATGCCAGACGTTACGGACAAAATGATATGGCACGAAAGCATATAAAACACCGACCAACAATGCACTTAAAACTCCCACTCCAAACTGGCGTAAAGCAATGAAAGAAGTGGTCGAGATCAACATGAAAGTCATGATGAAAAATATATTCGCGACCAAAAAAGGATTGCCAGTAAACAGCGCAATAAATTTCACAATCATCATGTGAAACATATCGGATTGCATCGGAAAATCGTAGAGACAGAACTGCTCAGTTAAATGCGGCACACCAATTTTATCACTGCAGGCATAATAACCGGTGTTGATGATGTTCTTGATGATAAAAATCGAGAACAGACCATCATTATTATAGTTAAAAGTCGGTAGAGTGAGATCGACTTTCCACATCTGAAAAATCAGGCAGAAAACGACCAAGGACAAAATTGCAGGTAAAAAATAAGGCAGAATTTTTTTCATTTATTTGATGTTTGATTTTTCTCAAAAATTGTAACTCCTCCATTCTCACCAAGAGGCATTTTAGCACTAATGTTGTAATGCTTATTCAGTAGTTTTTTCAAATTCTCCAACTCAGATTCAGATAAAATTTTATACACTTCTCGACCATATGGCTCAACTAACACCACCCATTTCTTATCTTGCGAGCTGATCAAATTATAAACGACATCGAGTTCTTCTTGATAAAACATGTGACGCAAATTTACCAAATTCAATGGCGATTTGGTGTGTAATTCTAGATCAAGGGCATATTCATAATCATTAAGCGCTAACATAAGAACATCATCACGAACCTCGGATTCAGAAGGGCCAATATTCTGCTTTATAAAGTCTTTTTCAGAAATCCAATACGGCTTCGAGTGTGGAATTTTCGTTAAAATTAAGTGCTTTCTTATATCTTGATTGCTCGGAATTTCGAAAAATAAAATCACACTAAAATAGCTTACCAAAACAAGCGGCAATGCAAGTATCAGTAGATCAATTCTTGGTATTTTGCTGTCCCAAATAAATTTACGATCTACCAAATTTTGGCAGAATTTATCGGCAAAAATAATCAACAAAAGTAACGCTGGATAACCACAATGCGTAATATTAGAAGCATGACTTCTGCCCAAGAAATAAGTGAACAAGCCAATTCCCAGAACACTAAGCAATAAAATGGCACTATTTTGCGCCGAGTGTTTTTTATTAATGAAATTATCGATCGAAAGAATCACACCAATGATGTAGATCAAGACCACAATCTGCCACATGCCTTGTTTTGGAATCGGCAACATCGCATAACCAAAGTCAGCGGCAGCCGATTGGCCATAAGCCAACCAAGCAAAATTGGGAAATTGTCCATATTTGACCTTCAGAAATAACGTCAGCATCAACCAAACGGTAGCAAGAATTCCGAAAGATTTTGCCAAATGAATCGCTAAAAATTTCCAGCTAAATTTAGTTTTTAGAGTTTCATAACCGAGCATCACAACCAGAGCCATAAAGGCTGGAATTCCACTATCTAAATTCCAAATCGTCGCCAGCGCAAAAAATATCAGCGAGAAATAATATTTTTTTGACGAAGGATTTTGATAGAAAAACCACGCAAAACCCAAAAGCAAAGATGGGAAAAACAAACGAATTGCTTCGTACTGAAATGACAAACCGTTCATCAGAAAATGACCATCGACAAAAAAATTCTGCATGTAAATCAAGGCTGCGAATCCGGCAATTGCCAATAATTTATTTTGGCTAAATTTGAAAATGAAAAATGCCAAAGCCAGCAACGAAATCAGAAATAACGAGGCTAAAACAATACTTAAGGTCAAAATAGTTTTGGGGAAAATATACAAAAAGCCCTGTAAAAAATAAGGGTGTAACCCGTAGAGACTTTTAAAATCGATCAACAACTCTTTGCCCAAATATTGCTGTACGATTGGATAAACTACTGGGCTGAAATTTACCGAATCTTCAGGAGATATCGAATATTCATCAAAAATCCAGAAGCTGACCATAAACAACGATAATATCAGCACAACGATTACGAAAATTATTTTGATTATCGCATCAATTTTGGAAGTGTCTGCGGCCTGATAAATTATAATCAGGTTAACCATGCCAATACACAAAATAGCCATCAAGAAACTGTGTAGCGGGTTTTTAAAATGTGGAAATAACAAGAACATTCCTTCGACTTCGGCGAAGAGCTGGAAGACAAAATAAAGCGAAATGATTGCACAAAAAATTACCGCTGATCGCAGATAATTTTCTTTTTTTGTCGCCAGTTTTTGCGTAATTTTTTTTCTAAAAAAATACAGCGAGGTAAAAATTATTCCGCCACCAAATATAGTCGACACTATGTAGGACAAGGCTTCGCGCTTCTCGCGCAAAACCGCATCTAAAATGTTGATTTGATGAATCGTTAAGAAAAAAGTGTGAGGCCTAACTTCTTTGATTGGCGCGGAATCAAGCTGCAAAAATTTGAATACTAACGCCGTAACTGCAGCAATTACGGCTATCGCCAAATAGATATGAAAAGTAAAAATCAGGTTAGAAACGCAATATTTACCGTCCTTTTCCATTTGCTATTTCTTCGATTCAAGGCGTTGCTTTGCCATCGTGATGAAGTCTTCAACACTCATCACACTTTGAGTTTCTTCGCCAAATTTACGAACTGAAACTGAACCATTTTCGGCTTCTTTTTTACCAATCGCCAAAATGTATGGGATTTTTTTCAAGCTATGTTCGCGAATTTTGTAAGAAATTTTTTGAGCATCCAAATCGGCTTCAGCTCTGAATCCGTGAGATTTTAACTGCTCTACAACTTGCGAAGCATATTCATCAGAATCGTTAGTGATTGTTGCCACAACCATTTGAACTGGAGACAACCATAGCGGGAATTTTCCGGCATAATTTTCGATCAACATACCAATAAATCTTTCGAAACTTCCAAGAATCGCGCGATGCAACATCACAGGACGCTTCCTAGAACCGTCTGATGCCACGTAAATTGCATCAAGTCTTTCTGGCAAGATAAAATCAACTTGCAAAGTTCCGCATTGCCATTCGCGTTTGATTGCATCAACCAAAGTGAATTCAAGTTTTGGCCCGTAAAATGCGCCTTCACCTTCTTGAATTTCATATTCCAAACCAGCAAGTTTAACTGCTTCTGCCAAAGCTCCTTCAGCGCGATCCCAAGTTTCGTCAGTTCCGGCTCGCTTTTCTGGGCGAGTTGAAAATTTCACTTTCACATTCTCAAAACCGAAATCTTGGTAGACTTCTTTCAACAAATTACAAAACGCCACAGTTTCAGCATTGATCTGACTTTCTTCGCAGAAAATATGAGCATCATCTTGCGTGAAAGCACGCACACGCATGATTCCATGCAGGGAACCTGATGGCTCATTTCTGTGACACGAACCAAATTCTGCCATACGAAGTGGAAGTTGGCGATAAGATTTTAACTCTTGGTTAAAAATTTGTACGTGACACGGACAGTTCATCGGCTTGATCGCAAGCGTTCTTTCTTCACTTTCCGCAACAAACATATTTTCGCGGAATTTTTCCCAATGACCCGATTTTTCCCACAAAACTTTATCCACCATTTGCGGAGTTTTTACTTCAACGTAACCAGTTTTTTCGAGTTTTTGACGAATATAATTTTCAATCTCACGGAAAATTGTCCAACCTTTCGGGTGCCAAAATACTGATCCAACGGCTTCTTCTTGAATGTGGAATAAATCCATTTCGCGACCAAGTTTACGGTGATCGCGTTTCGCCGCCTCTTCCAACATGTGCAAATAATTCTTCAGCGATTCTTCACTTTCCCACGCAGTTCCGTAAATGCGTTGCAACATCTCATTGTTAGAATCACCACGCCAATAAGCTCCGGCCAATTTCATCAATTTAAAATGCTTCACGTGCGAAGTGCTCGGAGCGTGTGGACCACGGCAAAGATCGATGAAATTTCCTTGGCGATAAAGTGAAATATCTTCATTCGACGGAATTGAAGCGATGATTTCGGCTTTATATTTTTCGCCAATTGATTCGAAGAATTTTACCGCTTCGTCACGCTTCCAAACTTCACGTACCAACTTCTCGTCGCGTTTTGAAATTTCGCGCATTTTGTTTTCGATCTTCTCTAAATCTTCTAGAACGAACGGAGTTTTGCGGGCGAAATCGTAATAAAATCCGTTCTCAATTGCTGGCCCGATTGTAACTTGAGTTTCAGGAAACAACTCCTTCACAGCTTCCGCCATCAAATGCGCCGCATCGTGACGAATAACTTCTAACGCATCAGCGCCAGATTTTGGTGTGATAATTTCAATTTTCGCATCTTCTTCGATAACTCGTGATAAATCTCGCGACTCGCCATTTACCTTAATCGCCAGCGCAACTTTAGCGAGAGAAATAGAAATTGATTTTGCGATTTCAATACCACTTACTCCAGCAGAAAATTCGCGTGCAGCACCATCGGGAAAAGTGATTTTAATTTGCCTAGACATTTTGATTTTGAACGGTTGATTAGTTTTGTGTAGGAATCTTATGTCTCAGCTTTAAGTTTTTCAATCATCGATCACGTTTCCTTTCCATAAAATTCTATGCGCAACTCTTATCTTTCTCTAAAAGCATTATTTCCTTTTTTGCCATAACCTCCTGCTGTCTTAGAGCCAGAAGGCTTTAGCGAATCCACAAAAAAAGAAATCCTCGATACTTTAAAAGGCGAACCCGCAGCTTAGTCAAAATTTAAAACATCACAAAAAGTTAATGCTGTCTTTAACGTAATCTCTACGGCAATCGGCGGCGCACTTTTTGCAATTGCCAAAGAATTTTACGACCGAGATGTAATGGGTGAATTATAGCATTCTGATTTTAACGAAGTAATGCGAAAAAACTCCGATCTGATTTTTGGAGCTCTAGTTTGTAGCGTTGCTTCTTCTGCCTTCGCTTTCGTTCACAATCGCATCGATAATAAATTTTTCAAAGGCGTTTCCATCGCCAAAGCTTTAGAAGAAAGTGTTGCCAGTTTAACCAATAACCAAATCGAAGCGGCACTTAACCATTGCGTTGAAGGAAATCTCGCAGCAATCAAAACCCCGAATCCACTAGTATCTGGCTTTATTTCTTCTCATATTTCACGGGCATCTTATGCATCAGCACTTGCTATCGCTGCTGCTGCACCAGTTACAGAAGAAGAAAAATATTTTTTGCTGGCAGCAGCAAAAATTACCGCGGGGTTTTTAATTCACCTCTGCGAGAAAAAATTAGTGCGCGATAAATTGCCCGAAAAGCAATTGTGTAACGATGCTTTTTTAAGAAATTTTTCGCCAGAAGAACAAAAGGAAATAGGAGAATCTTTAATTCCAAAATTACGCAAATGCCAAGGCTATTCAGAAGAGTGTAAAAATTTCGTTGTAGGAGCGGCAATTACCTTCGCTTTCGTTGGCGTTCTAAGTCAGAATATCGTATCTACCGACTCTCAATCTTTAACTTCCGAAGCAGAAACCTCAGCGGCAAATTTTGCGATAGCGTCTGCTGCGCAGTATGACAATACGGAATATGAATTGGTAAATTCACAAGCAGTCGGAACTAATAATCCGGCCTCCATAGTTCATACCCGAGAAGAAGGCGTACCTTTAGAAGATTTGGAAGCGCAAAGAAAAACAAATGGCAATTCACTCTAGATCTTTAACGACACCAATTAAGCGAAAAATCTGCACCTTGCAAATATTTGGCGGAACATTTTGCTAAGATTTTTTTGGAAATAATTTCGGTACTACCATAATGTTGATCGCTGTTGATCCTTATCACTCTAAGATATTCGGCCTCGGCATTTAGAAAATAATTCACCAAAATTGTTTTTTGCGTGATCTTATTTTCTAAAATTTCTTCGCATTTTTTGAAGTTGCGGCTTTGTGGTAACAAATATTCTAACTCCGAATTATTGCCGCAGGAAATTATCTCAACTCCTTGATTCTGTAAGTCTTTAATCGCATCCACGATCAGCATCTGTTCCTGTAATTTTTTATCGCTTCCCTCAAATCCTTTTTTGAAAAGATAAATTATTTCTTCTTGGCGCGAGGCAAATAACAGAGAAATAAACAAGATAATACAGCCAGTTTGCAGGCGAATTTGCTTGTTGTAATCGATAGTCGTCACCAAAAAAATAATGCCAAAACAATAGCAAATAAAGGCGATCACCAAATAACGATCGCAACCAGCGGAAAAATAAATCCACCAATAAAGATGCACAAAAAAGCTCAGAACCATCACAAATCCTGCGCGCAAACAATTGATGTTTTCAGGTTTTTTAGTACGAAAAGCGGCGAATAAAATGTAAAAACTTATCGGCAAAAAAATGGTTTCGCACGGATCAATATAGCGTTTGAGAAAAGCAATTCGATTGCCCACGCTGCCGGAAATATTGAGTCCGTTGCTTTGTTCTCCCGAAAATGCCAGTGCATTATTTGAATAAAATTGCAGCGTATCTTTTTGCAAAACCAGATATTGCGGCCATCCAAGTGCTATAATTTTACTTATCTCAAAAATCAGTGGCGATAAAATTGCGCCAAAACCAGCGAGAAAAATCAGCGTAATTTTTTCTTTGCGAATGAGATTTTTTTGGCAAATTACTTTGACGAAATAGCAGATCAGAATCACACCAATCGCAATTGCTGACAGGCTTTTGGCGATCAAAGCTAAACCTAAAAAAATACCGCCAGAAAATATTTTTTGTCGCGAAGGATTAGTCGCAAAAATCAGCAAAACGGCGATTATCAAACACAACGCCGCCGGAATTTCTCCCATTAATAAATGCCACACAACAAGACGATCGGGATTAGAATTGCCGTAACTATTAACTGAAAAAAGCAGCGACAAAGTTAGCGCCAAAAATGCCCACGGCCATTTTTTTTCACGACCAACAAAGTCATGCGCTAAAATGAAAATTGTCGCAAGCAACAGCCAAATCAACACGATGTTGGAAACATCGCCAACCCAATATTGATTGCCGAAAAAAAGCATAAAAAAAGCCGCTGGTAAAATTACCAACGGCCCTGAAGAAATGCCAAAATGAAATGGATGCAACTCATCAAAAAATACCGCTGAATAGCCTTCACCATTAACTAAATTTTTTGCGACATTGGCAAAGAAAGCATCATCAAACCAAATTGGATAATGCAATGTGTGAAAAATTTGCGCGAATAACAAAAATCCGCAAAGAGAGATCAGCAGAACTTTTGCAACCAGTCGCGAGTCGATCATTTAGTGGCAATGGCCCCCAAATTTCCGATTGGTAAAGGAATTGGCAAATAACCAATTTTTATCTTTTTCAAAAAACTAATCAGATGCTTTTTGCCGGGAATTTTTGGAAATAATTTTACCCAGTAAAAAAGCGGATAAGTATTGATGATTGAAAAAACTTTAACATCTCTGAAGCCAGCATTTTCAAGCATTTTTTTCAGACTTTTTGGAGAAAAAAGTTGTAAATGTTCAATATCGTAAATCGGAGATTTGTCCTGCAAAATTTGATTAACTTTGCCACGAAAATTATGGGCTACGACAAAAAATCTGCCACCTTCGTTTAACAAAGACAAAACGTCACGGCTTAATTGCGAAGGATCCGAAACGTGTTCCAAAGTTTGAAAACAACTAATCAAATCAAATTTTTCATTGGGAAAAATTTCTTTTTTAAAGAATCCTTTTTTGATAAATTTACCAATTCTTTTATCGGCAGTTGCAATCGCCGATCCAGACGGCTCAACACCACACAGATTTTTTACTCCAGCTTTGTGCAATTCTAATAAAAATTCACCACCACCAGTTCCAATATCTAGAGCAGAATTAATTGCGGACTTTTGTGGTAAATATTGAGCATAAGTTTTGGCAGCGTATCCCGCTTCAATCGAGCTATCAAAAGATGCTCCTTCATATTGAGCATCGATTACTTCATTCTCCAGAGCTGGATTGACATAAAGCAAATCACAATTTTTACACAGATGAAACGACAGATGAAAATCTTCCGGCTCCTTGCGTGAAGCAAAGCTAAATTCGTTTAAATGCTGTTGTTTAAAATTACCTTCGAGATAAAGGTTTTGCGATCCATCATTACAAATTGAACAACGACGAGGAACAAGTTTCATAATTATTTCTTACCAAAAATATTGTTAAGTCCAACACTGTCTGAAACGTTGCCACGCTTGATTATACTCTTACGAATAAAATGTGGACGACCTTTTACTTCTTCAAAAATTTTGGCGATATATTCACCAACAATACTGATAGCAAAAAGATTAAATGAGCCAAAAAACGTCACCAAAATCAATGTAGTTGTAACGCCATGCGGAGCTGAATCGGGATGAAATATTTTAAGCAAAATTTGCACTGCCATCAAAATAGCTGATAAAAATAACATCACCCAACCAAAACTGCTAAGAATGTTGAGTGGAGCAAAGCTGAAAGAAAAAATACCTTTTTTCGCCCAACCAATATTTTTGAAAAAATTGTTGGTTGTGCGTCCGAATTTTCTTTCAGGTCGAACATAATCAACCCCTGTTTGCTTAAATCCTGCGTAGGCACGAAGACCACGCAAAAACAAATCACGTTCCGGAAATTTAAGCAAAACTTCGACAACTTTGCGATCCATCAAAGCAAAATCTCCGGCATCTTTAGGAATGTTGATGTAAGAAAATTTCGCGAAAACGCGATAGAAAATTTTATACAAAATCTGCATATAAAAAGGCGCATCTCGCTTGACTCGGCGCCCATAAATCACTTCATAACCTTCGCGCCATTTTGGCAAAAATTGTTCGATCATTTCTGGCGGATCTTGCAAATCCCCATCCATCAAAACGCAAGCGTTTTTGGTTGATAAATCCATCCCACTTTTAAACGCAGCTTGCGAACCAAAATTGCGCGAATGTGAAATTCCAATCACACGAAAATCCCTTTTAGAAATTTCCGCGATCACTTCTTCGCTGTTGTCAGGCGAACAATCATTTACAAAAATAATTTCGTAATCGAGTTTTAGTTTTTGCATCACTTTAGTAATGCGTTCATACATTTCTGGAATAGCCTGTGCATCCTTGTAACAAGCGATAATTGCTGAGATCGAATATTTTCGATCAAGATCATCTTGCGGTTTTTTGGTGGCAATCGGCTTGGTATAAATTTCGAAATTTTCTTTCACCCAAATTGTCATTTTTTGCAAACCTTCACGCAAAGAAACTGTGGTTTTCCAACCTAAAATTTCTTCTGATTTTGTTGGATTAGCATACCAATCATCAACATCCCAGGCATGAGAAGGGTAGTTAAATTGCGGCTCACCATCGAGTGAAAAAACTTCTTTTGATAAATTTGCAACGTCAGAAATCGTAGTTTTTACACCAGAACCGATGTTGAAGGATTCACCATAAAAATTTGGCTGAAGCGCAAAAGCAGCGTTGATAAAGGCTTCGCAAGCATCATCCACATAAACAAAATCGCGCGAAGTTTTTGGATTAGCAAAACTGCTAAATTGTTTTTTCAGGCCGTTTAAAACAATTTTTGGCAGTAATCGTGATGAATCTTCATAAGGCCCATAAATCGAATAAAGACGCAAATTAGCTGTCTTCATGCCTTTTTTCTTGCCATAAAAATAAATCAGATTTGCTGAAGTTGCTTTGGTAACGGCATAATGGCTATTGGCATTTAACGCTACATTTTCTGAAGGAGCTGAAGCAAAATCACCATACTCGGAAGAACTTCCAGCGTTGATGAAACAATCAACGCCACTTTCAAAACAACGACGCAAAAACTTCTCAAAAAAAGTTACGTTAGTTTTGTAAATCAAATCGACATCGTTTTGAAAAGAATAAGCGCCGTAAGCTGAGCAGTTGAAAACGGTTTTTGGTTTTACGCGTTTCATCAAATTATCGAGGTTTTCATCAAGCAATAAATCTCCCTCAACTATGTTCGCAGTATCAATATCCTCAAGCCTCCAAGCCGGTAAATGAGAAACTGTTCCAAACACATCGTTGCGATATTTCAGCAACATGCGAAATAAATTAGCACCAATAAAACCACTAGCTCCAACCACTAAAATCGGGCCTTTAAGAGTAGTGATTTGCGTAATAATTTTTTGCGAAAGATTTTGCGACATCGGTTTTAAAGAAATATTTAATCACACTAAATTAATAATTTGGTGATTAGCATTAGGCAAGCTGTTGTCGCGCGAGTTATTCATTTAAAAACTTATCAATTTAACAGCTCAAAAAACTATTCGCTCAAAATTCCTTTCAACATTTTATCGAGAGCAAGTTTTTTAGATTTTATTCCTTTAACATTAGAATTTTTGTCACCGGAAATGTGAACAACGAAGCTAATCAGCCTCTCATTTTTAGTCGCGAATCCAACAAAATATCCGGCTCTATCGCCAGTAATTCTATCAACAGGAGAGCCCGTCTTTCCATATAAAGTCCAACCATTTGACATCTGACTTTCCTCAAAAAGACGTAAAATATTTTTGGCTTTGATCTGTGCTTTTTGAGAAACTGGTAATTGGTTTTTCGCTAATTTTTCGATGAAAGAAATTTGTTCGTTAGGTGAAATTAACAAAGAACTAGAAAGCCAAGATTCAGTCAAACCATCATTCAAACCCGGATTTCCAGACAAGTCGCGATTGCCGTAATCAAAATTGTCGACATAGTTCTGAAATTTTTTCGCACCTAATTTTTTGGTCAGCTCTTGCGAATACCAGACAATTGAAAAACGCATCCAACTTGTCGGAGATTTTTCACCAGCCCAATAATCTTGTAAAAAAGTCAGCGATTTTGGCGACTGCCAAATTGGATGATTTTCATCTTTTAGAATTTTGCTATCGTAACCAATAACGGCGAGAGCGATCTTAAATGTTGAGGCGGGAGAATATCGCACATCACAATTCTTGCCTTCTTGTACCAAATAATTTCCACCTTCTTTCACCAAAAAACAGTCGAGACTTTCTGCATTAGCGAATGAAAATGGGGAAGAAAGAAGAACAAAAATAGCTGTAAACAAATATCGCATTACGATTTTTGATAAAATTCTTATTTAAGAAACTACTGGGCATAACGCACAATCACTATACCAGATCCTCCACTACCGCCATATCCATAACCAGATCCGCCACCACCGGTATTGGGCTGACCATTCTTACTAGCTCTATTACCGCCGCCTCCAAGAGAAGCACTAGGATCAGATAGGTTTGAGCAAGTCATAATAGGATCTGCATAACCACCAGACCCACCTCCACCATAATAAACATCAGATCCCGTAATTTGATTCAGCACTCCTTGTCCTCCGACACCGACTAGATTGTCATTACTGTTTCCACCAGCTGCACCTGCACCACCGCCACCTGCAGAAGGAAAATAACAATGAGCATTCTCATCGCCTGAAACAGTTTGATTTCTGCCACCACTATATCCTTGACCACTTGTTCCAGAAGCTCCAGATTGGTTCTTTATTCCTCCAGCTCCTCCACCTGAACCACCTGAATTCGCATTATAGAATTTCGCACCACCATAACCACCTCCTATAGCCTCAAGAGTTCCGAATTTTGAATTACCTCCATTGGTAACAGAATTTGGAGGATTACCTCCAGCACCAACTACAACAGTATATGAAGAGGCAGAAACTGAATAACTGCTTTGATAAACTACGCCTCCTCCTCCGCCACCACCACCAGGTCTTGCATGACGCGATTCTCCTGCCGCTCCTCCACCAGCAACTACCAGAACCGATACTGTACCTGGTACAGTACAATTTAGAGTCGATGTTCCAGTTGTTAAAAACTTATGAAGTTTATAGTTAATTCCATCAATAGTAACAACCGACTCAGTTCCCCCAGAACATACTGGATTAACTGGCACACAATTTGATCCGGAAGCATTATATCCACTTGCACAAGAACAAGAAGTAGCTCCGGTATATTTAAACACACCATTCAAACAAGTA